>Ga0209099_1000067_pt1 | contig 115222 bp, 107 predicted proteins | sample AD_JPNHW2_MetaG_FD_184430 | JGI IMG/M metagenome (GOLD analysis project Ga0209099, IMG submission 184430) | Active sludge microbial communities of municipal wastewater-treating anaerobic digesters from Japan - AD_JPNHW2_MetaG (SPAdes) (version 2) | ecosystem: Engineered > Bioreactor >...
TTATGAATTCAATTGATATTTAAAATTATTCCACATGAAAGCAATAATGATCGTATATAACCAGGCCATGACCGAAAAAATTGAATACCTTCTGGAAAAATTAAATATCAGGGGTTTCACGCAATGGCCCATGGTTTATGGTACCGGAACCACTGATGGCGAACCCAGAATGGGTACCCATACCTGGCCTGAAATGAATTCTGCTGTTCTGACCATTGTCAATGATGACCTGGTAGATACAGTGCTGGAAAAAGTAAAAAAACTGGATACCATTAATAAAGAGGTTGGTATCCGGGCTTTTGTCTGGAATGTGGAAAAATTTGTGTAGCCACTTTTAGGCGGTTTTTGTTCAGTTTGAGTTTTGCATAATACCGGGTGACTTTTATTGATAACTTTGCGGCCTGGTATACTAAATCAGGGGGTTATGAATGAGCGGATATGGAATAAGGATTTTATTTTCCTTATTTTGTCGAACTTTTCGATGTACATTACCTATTATGCAATACTTTCGGCTCTGCCTCTGTATCTGGTCAATGATCTTCATGCCTCGGCGGTGCAGGTGGGTTTTGTGGTAGGCGCTTATACCATTGCTTCTGTATTGGTGCGGCCTTTCTCCGGATTTATGCTCGACCGGTTTGGCCGCCGGACGATTTTTTTACTGGCACTAATAGTTTATTCGTTGTTATTTGCAGGATACCTGGTCGCTATAACTATCACTGCTATTATACTCCTGCGGTTTGCACAAGGCCTGGCCTGGGGATTTACCACGGTCTCCGGATCGACGATAGCCGTCGATATTATTCCAACATCAAAAAGGGGTGAAGGTATCGGCTATTTTGCACTGTCAACAACACTGGGGATGTCGGTGGGTCCTGTGATAGGGTTATTTGTTTGCCACAAGTGGGGATATGTGGCCATGTTCGTAGCGGGATGTATCATTGGTGTGGCAAGCCTCGCGTGTGCTTATGCTATTCATATGCGCAAACGGTTTGTTGTCGGGAAACGAATAAAATTAGAACGGAACAGTTTGTTCGATAAAAACTCCATCCGCCCCTCGATGAATGTATTTATAACCATGATCGCTTATGGCGGCTTGTTGTCATTTATAGCACTTTACGGGCAGGAATTAGGAATTCAGGATTCCTCACTGTATTTTTTGATTTTTTCTGTTGGTATTGCTGCGGCCAGGCTCACCTCCGGAAAAGAGTTTGATAAAAATGGCCCGCGAAGAATTATTACGCTATGTATTATTTTGCTTATTATAGGATTCCCTTTGCTCGCACTGGCAGAAGATGCCGTGCTGTTTTATATCTCTGCCATAATTATCGGGTTTGGCAATGGCGTTATATTTCCTACTTTTCAGTCGATGGTGAATAATATTGCAGATCCGGCGCATCGCGGAGCAGCAAATTCAACGCTTTATACGGCTGTTGATCTCGGGATGGGCCTCGGGATGATCATGGCCGGATTCATTGCCCAGCAAATATCCTTATCAGCGATTTTTTGGACAAGTGCTCTGGTATGCGCGGCAGGTTTGTTGTTTTTTCGTTTTTTTGTTCTTGGGTTTTATGAGAGGAATATCAAATAAAACAATTTTGTCTGCTTCAGAAAACGATATACCTTATTAAAAAACACCTAGAGCAGACTCTTCACTACCATAGTAAAGACAAGCACTCCGGTATTGTTGAAAAAAAAAGTCCCGGATTGCTTCGGGACTTTTTTTAAACTTGATGCAATGTTATTTGACCGTCTTTACTAATTCAGAACCAGCTTTAAATTTCACGACTTTTTTAGCTTTAATGCTGATTGGTTTTCCTGTCTGAGGATTACGGCCTTTTCTGGCATTTCTTTTCGCAACTGAAAAAGATCCGAAACCTACCAAGGCAACTCTTTCACCTTTTTTCATTGCAACGCCAACAGATTTTGTTAAAGCTTCCAAAGCTTTTTTTGAAGCGGCTTTGCTTAATTTGCTTTCTTTAGCAATTGCATCAATTAATTCTTGTTTGTTCATGTTTGCAAAATTTTAATTAAACGTTAATATATTTATTAATGATGTAAAAATACATCTTAAATTTAATAAAAAAGCTAAATTATCAGAATTTTATCATCAGGCAATTGTTAATAAATAAGTTAATATTACCATGCGTTTCAGTCGCTGTTTTGAACCTTTTTTCATTAAGTTCAAAATCAAGAAAGTTGCTCAATATTAATAATTTGCGATTCGCCTATTTACAAAATTGCTTAAGGTTTGTTTCGGCAATTTTGCTTCCCAGTTCAGTAGCTTTTTTCCAGTCGGCGCAGGCTTCATCAAATTTCTTCAGGTTGTGATTTGCATAAGCCCTGTTGGCATAGGCTTTTGAATAGGCCGGATTTATTTCTATCGATTTATTGTAATCTTCAATAGCTCCCGCAGAGTTGCCTTTTTTTTCCATACATAAGCCCCGGTTGAGGTAACATTCGTAATCTTTCGGCTTTTTGTTTATAACAACATCATAATCGCTGATAGCCTCTTCGTATTTTTTTAGCTCAAAGCGCGTAAGACCCCGGTTATAATAAGCATCGTAATAGTCTTCCTTCACTTTGATGGCATTCGTATAATCCTTTTCTGCATTTTCAAAATCTTTCATTTCGAATTCAGTATACCCCTTGTTGTAATAAGCATTGGCGTGATCGGGCTTGATCGCAATGGCACTGTTATAATCACTGATCGCTTCCGTATAGTTTTTCAGCTTACCGTTGACCATACCCCTGCTTACAAAGGCCCTGTAATCTTTGGGTGAAAGCTCGATCACTTTGCTGAAATCCTCCCTGGCGGCTTTGTAACTTGCCACAATGCTGTAGGCCATACCACGGTTGTATATCGCATCGGTGTATGTCGGATGAAGTATTATCGTTTGAGTATAATCAGCGATGGCGCCCTTATAATCTTTTAACAGGTATCTGGAAAATCCGCGTACAAAATAGGCACGATAATATGCGGAATCAACAGCAATGGCCAGATTGCAGTCTTCAATGGCGTCTTTGTCATTTCCAAGATTGCTTTTCAGGATAGCGCGATTGGCATAGGCTTCCACATTGCGGGGGGCGATTTTAATTGCAGCAGTATAATCATCGAGGGCTTCAGCATAATTACCAATGGCATTGTACGACATCGCCCTGTAAATAAAAGCATCTGCATATTCGGGTTTATTTTTAAGTGCCTGGTTGAACTCAAGGATCGCATCAACAAAAAATCCATTTTTATATTTATCAACCCCCGAATTGTAATAGTTTTCTGCAGTTTGCGAAAATAGGGAGCCAACTATTAAGAAGGTCAGGAAATACAGTAAGAGCGGTTTTTTCATTGAAATTTTTCACAAAGATAGTAAAAGCAAATCAGGTTTAAAGATGTAATAAAACGGGCAAAATCACGTTTTTGTTGTAATTTTGTAAAAAATATAAAATGATATTTCTCACCCGCAGAGAAACTTTTAATACCGCCCACAGATTGTTCAGGGAAGATTATTCTGCTGAAAAAAATCTGGAAGTTTTCGGAAAATGCTCAAATGCTAACTGGCACGGACATAATTACGAACTCTTTGTAACGGTGAGCGGTATGGCCGATCCACATACGGGCATGGTCATCAACTTAAAAACCCTGAGTGAGATTGTTAGGACAAATGTTATTGAAAAGCTTGATCATAAAAACATGAATATTGAAGTGGATTTTATGAAAGGCAGGCTGGCTTCGACCGAAAACCTGGCTATAGCCATCTGGGAGCAGCTATCGGACCTTATTGAAAAGAACAATGCAAAACTTCATTGTGTGAAGCTTTGCGAAACTGAAAATAATTTTGTGGAATATTTTGGCGAATGATATACAAAATCATCTTATGAATGCTATAGACAAATCAATGCTTAAAGAAAACGAAATGGACGAAGTGCCTGCTGTTATTTTGCCCGAAAATACTGAAATTTCAAAAGATTTAGCTTTTCATTATAAGAACATTTTGCGGCTTATTGGTGAAGATCCCGAACGGGAAGGCTTGTTAAAAACACCCGAACGCGTAGCAAAATCCATGCAGTTTCTGACACATGGTTACGACCTGGATCCTAAAGAAATCCTACGTTCTGCCATGTTTAAAGAAGATTACAAGCAGATGGTCATCGTGAAAGATATTGAAATTTATTCGATGTGCGAACACCATATGCTGCCTTTTCTCGGGAAAGCGCATGTGGCTTATATCCCCAACGGATACATTGTCGGGTTGAGCAAGATCCCGCGCATTGTTGACGCTTTTGCCCGTCGTTTGCAGGTTCAGGAACGCCTTACTTCACAGATCAAGAATTGTATTCAGGAAACATTGAACCCTTTAGGTGTGGCAGTAGTTATTGAAGCCCACCACCTTTGCATGATGATGCGTGGTATACAAAAACAAAATTCAGTAACGACCACATCGGATTTTACCGGGGCTTTTCTGATTGAAAAAACCCGCACAGAGTTTTTAACATTGATCAGCGCTCAATTGCATTGATTTTTCTTAATTTTGCAAAAATTTTTATTTATGAATATGTTTAACGAACAAAATGTATCCGTCGGATACAGAGATCCTGCCGAAACGGCAACAATGACACGTACCTTTATGTCAAAGGTTTTTTCATGGATGTTCCTCGCACTTGCCATCACTGCCGTCACCGCATTTGTTTTTGCGGCAACACCTTCATTAATGCAAATGCTGATAAAACCGGAAGGCGGTTTGTCTATACTCGGATGGGTGGTTATGCTGGCCCCACTGGGTTTTGTTTTGCTGATGTCTTTCGGGTATCAGAAACTATCGGCACCCCTGATGACATTGTTGTTTATGGTTTATTCCGTATTGATGGGCATGAGTTTCAGTTTTATATTTCTTGCGTATAGCCTCGGTACCATAGGAATTACATTTGCTATTACTGCCGGAATGTTTGGCGTGATGGCGTTGGCCGGATATTTTACCAAAACAGACCTGACAAAATTTGGTTCTATTTTAATGATGGGTGTAATCGGAATCGTAATTGCCATGATCGTGAATTTCTTTTTAAAAAGCGATATGATGGGCTATATCATCAGTATCATTGGGGTGTTGATCTTTACCGGGCTTACCGCCTACGATGTTCAGAAATTAAAAAGAATCGGTTCGGGTATGAGCATCGACAGCGAAAATACCGCTGTCCGGAAAATGGCAATTATGGGTGCACTTACATTGTACCTTGATTTTATAAATCTGTTTTTGTTTTTGCTGCGCTTATTGGGCGACAGAAGGTAAAGCTAATAAAAAGCGCAGGCAGATTAATAAGCGACAGATTTCCGGGAGCTGATGATTTTTGGATTTTAATTCAAGGTGATTTATGCAATCCTGGCGCTTTTGTCACGAATAAAATAAAAACAATAAAAAACGATCACTATGAAGGCTTATGTATTTCCCGGGCAGGGAGCCCAATTTGTCGGAATGGGCAAAGATTTGTTCGAAAAATTTCCCGAAGCCAAACAATTGTTTGAGCAAGCCAATGATATTTTAGGTTTTCGGATCACGGACCTGATGTTTGGCGGAACGGACGAAGACCTTCGCCAGACCAAAGTTACACAGCCGGCTATATTTCTTCATTCAGTGATACTTGCAAAGATGCTTGGCGACAATTTCATGCCGGGTATGGTGGCGGGTCATTCCCTGGGTGAGTTTTCGGCATTGGTGGCTGCCAAGGCGCTTACTTTTGAAGACGGATTGCTGTTGGTGTCAAAACGTGCCCATGCCATGCAGAAAGCCTGTGAACTGACACCATCAACCATGGCGGCAATTCTTGGAATCGCTGATGAAAAAGTGGAAGAAATTCTTAAAGGTATAGATGATATTGTGGTTGCCGCTAATTATAACAGTCCGGGGCAGCTTGTCATTTCGGGGAGCATCAACGGGATAAATACTGCCTGTGAACGGATCAAAGCGGTAGGTGCCCGCCGTGCGCTTCCGCTGAATGTTGGCGGGGCTTTTCATTCGCCGCTGATGGAGCTGGCACGCGCCGATCTTGCCACTGCGATAGAACAAACAATTTTTCACACTCCCGTTTGTCCCGTATATCAGAATGTAACAGCCATGCCGGCTACAGATCCCGCAATAATTAAGGAAAACCTTAACAAGCAACTGACATCGCCAGTTTTGTGGTCAAAAAGCGTAACAAACATGGTCAATGATGGGGCAACTATATTTGTTGAGTTAGGACCGGGAACTGTGTTGCAGGGCTTGGTACGGAAGATCGCGCCAGCAGTGGAAATCGAAGAAGCCTTGTTTTAAAATTAAGGGCATCTCTAATAACCCTAAATTAACTACAAATTGTTAATAACTATTTAAAATTATATTGCGCAAATACATGATAATGATTATTTTTGTGTTTGAAAAATAGTTATTAAAACATGGTACTATGTCATACATTATAGAACAAAAGATTAAGGGCAATATCTATCTCTATAGAGTTGAAGCATACTGGGATAAGGACAAACAGCAACCCCGTCAGCACAGAACCTATATTGGCCCTAAAGATAAGAAAACGAAATTACCTGTCAGAAAGATGAAGGGTGCGCAAATAGTAAGCAAATCCTATGGAAATATTTTCTTTTTGCGTTATTTAGCAAAAGAGCTTGGCTTATATCAAATATTAGAAACAGTTTTCCCGGATACGTTTGAACAAATATTAGCACTTGCTTTTTATGAAATTACAGAAGCATCACCTATGTATCTTTTTGAGTATTGGCAGCAAGACTCATTTTTACCCGAAATAAAGCCAATGGATTCTTATGCGTGTTCATCACTATGTGAAGACATTGGGAAACTTGAATCTTTACGCTTAGAGTTTTTAAAACAATGGATAACAAATGTCAAGCCCATAGATGCTGTGTATTATGATATTACATCAATTTCAAGCTATTCTACTAACATCAATTTTGTAGAATGGGGTTATAACAGGGATAATGAAAATCTACCTCAAATAAATATGGGCGTAATATGTAATCAACAAAACGGAATGCCTCTTTATTATAATGTTTTTCCTGGCAGTATTGTAGATGTAACCACCTTACGTAACAATCTGCATTTTCTCCAGGCATTCGGACTTAATAATATCCTTATAATTATGGATAGAGGTTTTTTTAGTACATCGAACGTAACACAAATGAATCATCCAGATAATAAAATAAGTTTTATCCAACCATTGCCATTAAGCCTTAAGAAAGTAAGAGAGTTAGTAAGTCAATCAAAAAAAACAATCTCTAACCCTGAAAACGCTTTTCAATATAATGAGGAGATTTTATACAGCAAACCTGTTAAAATTGCCATAGGTGAAAGTTCATTTGATGGACATTTGTACTTTAATGAAAAAGCAGAATTGGATCAAAAACAAAATTTTTTATCTGCATTGCTTAAAATAGAAACAGGAATAAAAGAACAAAAATTTGTGTCTCAAAAGGAGGCGGACAAATATATCGAATCATCTGTTTTAATGAAGTATCAAGCTTATTACAAATGGAACTCCAAAACAAAAATAATTGAAAAAAATATAAATGCGATTAATCAATATTTTTCTCATCTTGGTTGTTATTTGATGATTACAAATAGGGATACAGAAATTGATAGGATAGAAATGTTAAACTACTATAGAAATAAAGATCGTGTTGAAAAATTATTTGATCTTGTGAAAAATGAAATGGATGGAAGCAGGCTCAGGGCCCATAATGATTTTACAAATCATGGAAGATTATTTATTCGCTTTATAGCTCTTATCCTTGCTTCGCATGTTAACCAAATTATGAGTGACAAAAAATTATTCAAAACTTTTTCAATGAAAGAAATGTTGATTGATTTAAAAAAAATAAAACACATCCAACTTTTCAATGCTACTCCCTTCGTTTCAGAGTTGTCAAAAAAACATAAAAAGATTTTCGAGGCGTTCAATATCCCTGTTGAAAAATTACATAGTTATTAACTTTAAAAATCATTTTAGGAATAACCTGGATCGGACGCCTCTAAAAACAAAAAAGTTCGAGGCAGTCGAAGTTCTGAAAACCGCAGTGTACTGAGCGTACATACCTGTGCTGAGCCTGTCGAACGCAAGGATTTGAAGAACGAAGACGAACAAAGAAATTTGAAGTTTTTAGAGGTGCCCTTAAACTAAAAGCTGGTTGTTTTTAATCTGGCCTGTATCAGCTAATTTCTGAAAAAATTTATTTGTCAGCGTATCTTTTATTTTAGGAATGTATTCCAGGCTGTGAATATCCGAACCGATAAAATCAATCATACCATGTTTAATCAGTTTTACAGCCATATTATGTATTTCCGGAGAATAGATCTTTGTAAGAGAAAGAATATTGAGCTGAAAAAATAATTCGCGATCCTTTAATTTTCCATAATTTTCAAATTCATTTTCCCAGTAAAGATAGCGTTCAGGATGGGCGAGAATGATATTATACCCGTTTGTCTGCATTTCGAATATCAGATCGGATAATCCCGGGAATGGGCTGTAGGTGCTCAACTCAAGAAGTACGTAATTCTTACCGAAAGTCATCAGGTTGCCGCTTTCAAATATGTTTCTGAACCCGTCATCTACCATATATTCGGCGGCTACATCCATTTCAATGTCAATATTGTTTTCGGCAACTTTGTTTTTTAGTTGTTCAAAAGCGGCGCGTATTTTTTCAGGACTGTTCGGGTAAAACACAGAAACATGAGGGGTGACAATGATTTTTTTTAATCCCATGCTTTTTAAAGAAGAAATTATCTCAAGTGATTCTCGGGTGCTTGTTGATCCGTCATCCACACCGGGAATAAGATGAGAATGCAGGTCGATATTGTAAAAATCGGTATAGTCAGAAGTAATAGCTTCGTTTTTATGCCGGAAATTAAATATCCCCATATAACCTTTTGAAATTAAGTTTAAACCACTCAAATGTTATTTCCAGCCCGTCGCTGATCATGACAACAGGCGAATAACCGAGCGTCTGATGTGCTTTTGTGATATCTGCCAGTGAGTCGCGTATATCGCCGGGGCGCTCATCGAGATAAGACGGCATTACGACAGATCCGGAGATTTTTTTTAGCGTATAAAAGAGCTCATTGATGGTTGTCCTGTCTCCGCAAGCAATATTGAAAATATTCCCGCAGGCTTCGATATTATCGGTAAATGCAGCTTTGATATTTGCCTGAACGGCATTTTCTACAAAGGTAAAATCCCGTGTTTGTTCTCCATCACCGAAAATATTGGGGCTGTGACCGGTAAGCAGGGCATGAATAAACAAAGGGATGGCTGCGGCGTAAGCGCCTGCAGGGCTTTGGTTAGGCCCGAAAACATTGAAATAACGCAAACCAACGATTTCCATGCCGTAACATTTTGAAAAAACCTGCGCGTACAATTCGTCTACATATTTTGAAACAGCATAGGGTGACAAAGGTTTCCCGATATTGTTTTCCGTTTTGGGAAGTTGCGGGCTATCGCCATAAACAGAAGAGGAACTGGCATAGACAAACCGTTTTACCTGGTTGTTTTTAGCAGCCACCAGCATATTCAGAAAACCGTCCACATTTGAGTGATTGGTTGCCTGCGGATCTTTTATAGAACGCGGGACAGAGCCTAAGGCTGCCTGATGCAAAACAAAATCAACATTTTTACATGCCCGGTCGCACGTGTCGTTATCGCAAATATCACCCTGAATAAATTCCACGTTTGGCAAAGAAATGAACGGCTCGATATTATGTAAAAATCCGTTGGATAAATTATCGAGAATACTTATTTTTCCGGCATTATATTTAACAAGGTATTCAACGATGTTTGACCCGATAAAGCCGGCGCCGCCAGTTACGAGAAAATTTAATTTACCAATATCTCCGGGATGATATTTATTATTGTACATGGGCTATCTGTTGTGATATTGTTGTTCGTAATATTTTAAGTAATCACCGCTGGTGATGCTCTTCATCCATTTCTCGTTAGCAAGATACCAGTCAACAGTTTTGTTCAGGCCTTCTTCAAATTGGAGCGATGGTTTCCAGCCCAGGTCGTTAGTGAGTCTTGAAGAGTCGATGGCATAGCGCAGATCATGTCCTGCGCGGTCTTTCACGTATGTAATCAGCTTTGCTGAGGTGCCTTTTTCGCGTCCAAGTTTAGTATCCATAATTTCGCACATGAGAAGAACAAGATCAATGTTTTTCCATTCGTTATGGCCGCCGATATTGTAGGTTTCACCTTTTTTGCCTTTATGAAATATCAGGTCGATAGCCTGTGCATGATCTACCACATAGAGCCAGTCCCTCACATTTTCTCCCTTGCCATAAACAGGCAGGGGCTTGTTATTGACGATGTTGTTTATCATCAGCGGGATCAGTTTTTCCGGGAATTGGTTGGGGCCGTAATTGTTCGAGCAGTTTGAAATGATAACCGAAAGCCCGAAAGTATGATGATAGGCACGTACAAGGTGGTCGGAGCTTGCCTTTGATGCTGAATAAGGGCTGCGGGGGTCATAGGCAGTGCTTTCTGTAAAGAAACCTTCTTTGCCGAGTGATCCATAGACTTCATCAGTGGAAATATGATAAAATAATTTTTCTGAAAGATTTTCTTTCCATGAACTTCGTGCGGCATTCAGCAGTGTGGCTGTTCCAATGATATTTGTCACGACAAATTCCAGCGGATTTGAAATAGACCTGTCTACATGCGATTCAGCGGCAAGGTGTATCACGCCGTCAAAAGCGTATTGCTGAAAAAGGTTTTGGACTACTTCTGCATCTGTAATATCGCCTTTGACAAATAAATAATTTGGAGCGTGATCAACGTCATTGAGGTTTTCCAGGTTGCCGGCATAGGTCAGTTTGTCGAGGTTGACAATAAGGTATTCGGGATATTTTTTCACAAACAGCCGAACCACATGCGACCCGATGAATCCGGCGCCACCAGTTATCAGAATATTTTTTTTAAACATAATCAAATATTTTATTTAAAATTTTCAGCAAGATGTTTTTCCCAGTTCCAGGCCGAAAGCATCATCCCGTCAAGATCCTTTTCTGCTTTCCATCCGAGAACATTGTTTGCCAGGGTACAGTCTGACCATATCTTGACAATATCGCCCTCCCGGCGCGGCGCAAAGCGATAATTCAGTTTTACACCTGAAACACGTTCAAAAGAATTTATCACTTCCAAAACAGAAAAACCATTTCCTGTTCCCAGGTTAAATACTTCGCAACTATTTTCATTTTTCTTTTCGAGGATGCGTTTCAATGCTTTAACATGGGCTTTTGCAAGATCCCCGACATAAATGTAATCGCGGATGCATGTTCCGTCGGGTGTTGCATAATCATTTCCAAAAACATTCAGGCATTCCCGTTTCCCGATAGCCGTTTGTGTGATAAAAGGCACCAGATTATTTGGAATTCCGATCGGTAGTTCTCCGATCAGCGCTGATTCATGAGCACCGATGGGATTAAAATATCTTAGCAGAATTGTTTTTAAATCAGTGACCTTTACTTGTTCTGATATAATTTTTTCAGATATCTGTTTGGTGTCACCATACGGAGATGAAGACGGCAGAATCGGAGATAATTCATCAACAGGAAGATGATCAGGTTGTCCGTAAACGGTACAGGAAGAAGAAAATATAAATGCATTGATCTTATTGTCCTGCATGCCTTTCAGCAGGTTGATCAAAGAGAAAAGATTGTTGTGATAATATTTTAAGGGCAAAATAGCCGATTCACCCACCGCTTTGAAGGCAGCAAAATGTATCACTCCGTCAATGCCCGTGTTACGGCGAAAAAAATCATCTACCTGAACAGGGTCGCAAAGTTCGATCTTTTCGAAAACAGGCTGGATGCCGGTGATTTTTTGTATCGACAGAAGCACTTCGGGATACGAATTCGACAAGTTGTCTATGATAACAACTTCATGGCCGTTTTGCTGTAGCTCAACAACGGTGTGGGCTCCAATATAACCGGTTCCTCCTGTTACGAGAATTTTCATGAATTACAGGCTCCAGTACGTCAATTCTTTTATTTTTCCGCGATACATACCTTTAATATCAATAAGGATACATTTGTCTGCAGCCATAGGTTTAAAATAATTTTCGTCAAGCATGGCATATTCTAAATGGGAGACAGCAACAATAATGGCATCATATTTACCTCTGGCTTTTTCGGTCAATTCGAAACCATATTCATGTTTGACTTCTGCCGCGTTGGCAAAAGGATCAACCACGTCCACAATAACACCATACGTTTTTAATTCGCTGACCACATCGGCCACGCGTGAATTTCTGATGTCGCTGACATTTTCTTTAAATGTAACGCCCATGACCAACGCTCTTGAGTTAAGCACATTTTTTCCGGTGGCGATAATTTTCTTTACTGTTTGTTTGGCAATATAAAATCCCATCGAATCATTTACATAACGTCCCGAATTGATTACCTGGGCATGATAACGGTATTCTTTGGCTTTAAATGTGAGATAATAAGGGTCAACACCGATGCAATGGCCGCCCACAAGGCCGGGATAGAATTTCAGGAAGTTCCATTTTGTACCTGCGGCTTCGAGAACTTCATAGGTATTGATGCCCATGCGGTTGAAAATTATTGAAAGCTCATTCATCAAGGCAATGTTGACATCGCGCTGCGTGTTTTCAATGATCTTTGCAGATTCGGCAACTTTGATGCATGAAGCTTTGTGGACACCTGCTTTCACAACGATCTCATAAACTTTCGCAACAATATCAAGCGATTCATCATCGCAACCAGACACGATCTTCTTTATAGAAGTTATGGTATGTTCCTTATCACCCGGGTTGATGCGTTCGGGTGAAAAGCCGACTTTAAAATCTGTAACAAATTTTAATCCCGATAATTGTTCAAGGATCGGAATACAGTCTTCTTCGGTACAGCCCGGATAAACCGTAGATTCATAAACAACGTAATCTCCTTTTTTCAGGATCTTTCCAACGGTGCGTGTTGCGGCAAGCAAAGGCGTCAGATCGGGCAACTGATGATTATCAATGGGAGTAGGGACAGCAACGATATGAAACGAAGCATCTTTCAGCTCTTCGGGTATTGCAGTGAAATGTATATCGCAGCCTTCGAAAGCTGAAGATGGAAGTTCTTCGCTGGGGTCTATCTTGTTTTTCATCATTTCGACACGGTCTTCCTTGATATCGAAACCAATGACTTGTATTTTTTTTGCAAACTCTAATGCAATTGGCAGTCCGACATAGCCAAGACCAATTACTGACAGTTTGGTTTGTTTTGCTAATAGTTGTTCGTAAGTGTTCATTTGATATAGATTTGATTTGTATTTTATTTTATAAAATTTTTATTTCTAACTGAATATATGCGTTCGATAATTTCGACAATTTTCATTCCTTCGAGGGCGTTGGTAGTGATGGTGGTGCGTCCTTTCAGTGTGTCCACAACATTTTCGATGACGTAGTGGTGGTTCGCAGCGGAGCCTTTGTATGCTCCGTAATCATTGGCAGGATTTACCGGATCAAGTTCCGGCATGGTATAATCTTTAATATGGCAATATTCAACTTCGTTCATGTATTGTCCGCCGATCTTGATGCTTCCCTTGCTTCCGATGATTGTAAGGCTGCTTTCAAGGTTGGCATCCCATACCGAAGTGGAATAATTAATGCAGCCGATGCCGCCCTGTATGAATTTAAAACTGACAATACCACTGTCTTCAAAATCTGTAAGGGTTTTATGATTGTTATCTGCAAAAATGCCCTGGATATCGGTAATATCGCCGAAAAGCCAGTACATGATATCAATAAAATGTGAAAACTGTGTGAAAAGAGTGCCTCCGTCAAGATCACTGCTTCCTTTCCAGTTCCCTTTTTTATAATAGCGTTCATCCCTGTTCCAGTAACAGTTTAGCTGCACATGGTAAATGTTGCCTAATATTTTTTTGTCCACCACTTCCTTAATCCAGACTGATGGCGGCGAATAACGGTTCTGCATCACCAGGAAAAGATGCCGGGAAACCTGGAGTGATTTGTAGATAACCTGTTCAACAGATGCCTTGGTCAACCCCATTGGTTTTTCGCATACCACATGTTTCATCGCGCACAGGGCTTTAAACGAATGATCGACATGGCAGCCATTGGGTGTGCAAACGTTGACAACGTCAAAATCAATACCCGAATTCAACATTTCTTCTATGTTACTGAAAAAAGGAACATCGAAAGACTCGATACCCAACGATGTTTTCGGTTTGATATCACACAGCGCGGCCAGTTCGGCCTCGGGGTTTCGCTGGATCATCTCAGCATGACGCTTGCCGATATGCCCGCAACCAACCACTGCAAATTTTATTTTATCTTTCATCATGATAATTTTTTATTTGCATTCTTCAGGACAAACAAGTATTCCCTGGGTGCAACTGTCGGTAACGGCAGATATCCAACTGTTTGCCTCATCCTGTCCGCAAGCTTGTATTAAATAGTCAATATTTGTTGTCAGGGCTGCACTGTTACACCCGGCTTCGAACATCATCAGACAAAATTCGCGTTTTTGAATAGTACAGTTATCACAATTGGAATCATCACATCCCGAGACAAAAGCCCCAAAACAAATAAATGCAATAATTAAAATTAATTTTTTCATTTCAGGAGATTTTTGATACGGCCCCGTTCTGAAATTTATATTTTTCATTGCTTTCGGGACAAATTGCAATTCCTTCTTCATTAAAATCGAGCCGGTGTCCGTATTCGCTGATCCATCCGATTTGTTTGGCAGGGTTGCCGACAACGAGTGCGTAGGCGGGAATTTCCTTGGTGACTACAGCGCCGGCGCCGATAAGCGCGTATTCGCCGATACTGTGTCCGCAAACAATAGTGGCATTGGCACCGATAGAAGCGCCTTTTTTCACGAGGGTCTCCACATACTGATCTTTCCGGATGATGGCACTGCGGGGATTTACAATGTTGGTAAATACCATTGACGGGCCGAGAAAAACATCATCTTCGCAGATCACCCCGGTATATAATGAAACGTTGTTTTGAATTTTTACGTTTTTGCCTAGTTTCACTCCGGGTGAAACCACAACATTTTGTCCGATGTTACAATTTTCGCCAATCGTACATCCGGGCATGACATGCGTAAAATGCCATATTTTTGTTCCTTTTCCGATTTGGCAGCCTTCATCAATTACTGCGGTTTCGTGTGCGAAAAATTCTTTTTCCATATAATTACTGTTTGAAAAATGCAAGAACAGAAGACGTGATATGTTCAAGTTGTTCTTCATCGAGATGGGTATGCATGGGCAGCGAAATTACAGATTTGCTGAGCATTTCCGTTACCGGAAAATCACCTTCTTTATATCTGGGGTCCAGATAGGCTTTCTGCAGATGCAAAGGAACAGGATAATAGATCATGGCCGGAACATTTTTGGTGGTCAGAAATTCCTGAAGTTTATTCCTGTCGATACCATTCGTGACCAAAGTATACTGATGAAAAACATGCGTTGATCTTTTAAAACGGACAGGTGTTTTCAGGTGCGGTTCATTAGCAAATGCTTTATCGTAATAATCAGCAGCATGATTTCGCCTTTGTGCATATTCATCAAGATGTTTTAGTTTTATATCGAGGATGGCTGCCTGAATGCTGTCGAGGCGGGAATTGACACCGATCATATCGTGATAATAACGAACGGTCATCCCATGATTTACAATTTGTCTCAGCCTGGTGGCCAGGTCATCATCGTTTGTGAAGACAGCGCCGCCGTCGCCGTAACAGCCGAGATTTTTTGACGGAAAAAATGATGTACAGCCTACAATGCTTATGGTACCTGTTTTTTTCTTTGTTCCATCAGCAAAAAAATATTCCGCTCCTATTGCCTGACAGTTGTCTTCAATAATGTGCAGCTTATGTTTTTCGGCAATTTCCATAATGGCTTCCATATCCGCCGACTGACCGAAAAGATGCACAGGAACGATGGCTTTTGTCTTTGATGTTATTGCGCGTTCTATGGCTTTGGGATCAATATTGAACGTATCGGGGTCAACATCAACCAGGACAGGCGTCAGTCCAAGCAGGGCAATAACTTCAGCGGTGGCAATAAATGTAAAAGATGTTGTAATAACTTCATCTCCCGGTTTTAAATCCAGCGCCATCATTGAAACCTGCAGCGCATCGGTGCCGTTCGCACAAGGTATTACATGTTTGACGCCAAGGTATGTTTCCAGGTTTTTCTGGAACCTGTTGACTGCAGGGCCATTGATAAATGCTGTATTATCAATGACTTCATGAATAGCAGCGTCTACTTCATTTTTAATATCTTCGTATTGACTTTTAAGGTCAACCATGGTGATTTTATGCATAATATTGGGCTTTTAAGGTTGTTTTAATTTTTTTAAGGTGCAAAGATAGGAATTTTAGAGATATACAGTAAATCAAAAAAGCTAAATATCAAGAAAAAAAGTTTGTTCCCGGGGCAATATTATTATTTCACTTCTGTTAATCTAATCAGTATTTATTTTGGTTATTTTTGTGCGCACTATTTGAAATGAAAAAAATCATTCTGTTACTGGCTTTTATATTCCTTAGCTATCAGGCAAAAACGCAGGTTAGTGTGAAGGATTCCTGCATATTCTCCACGATGTTATATGCTACTTATGCCTATCAGTTGCCCGGCGGAGATTTGGCGAAAAGGTTTGGCGGCAATTCTTCTGTGGGCGGAGGTGTTCAGATAAAAACGAAAAAAAACTGGTTATTTGGAGCGGAAGGTAATTATCTTTTCGGCATCAAGGTAAAAGATGAGTTCTCCATTTTGTCGAATATTTCTACTTCTGACAGCTTTCTCATCACTACCGACGGGCAGTATGCCGATGTGTTTTTAAGCGAATCGGGCTTTGCCGTTGGCCTGAAAGCCGGAAAAATTTTCCCCGTATTTGGTTCAAATCCCAATAGCGGCATCATGGTTTCGTTACAGCCCGGATTTCTGCAGCATAAAATAAAGATCGTCAACCCCAACAATACCGTTCCGCCACTCAGGGGTGATTATAAAAAAGGCTATGACGAACTGGCCAACGGCATCTCCCTTACTGAGTTTCTGGGCTATATGTATATGGGAAATAAGCGACTTGTTACTTTTTATGCGGGATTTGAATTTACCCAGGCATTCACAAAATGCCGTCGGGAATATAATTTTAATACGATGACCCGCGACACGGAACAGAAATATGATTTCTTGTATTCATTTCGTTTCGGATGGATCATTCCGCTTTATAAAAGGGCGCCAAAAGGTTATTATTATTAGGTGATGTTACTCAGGAAGGCCTGGAGTAAGAACCAATCCGCTGCGGCGGGCCAAAATCCAAAACCCAAAATCCAAAAATCCAAGTATAAAAATCCAAGTTTCGAATTCAAAGGATAAAAAACAACCCTGAAAATGGAAAAGAAAAATGATCTTTGTGACAGATTGCTTAAGTTTGCTGTTGATGTTATTTTATATATGCGTACAGTTAAAAACACAATAGAAACGATGGACATGAAACGACAGATGGTTAAATCATCAACATCAAGTGGTGCGAATTATGAAGAATCACAAGGTTCACCAACAAGACCCGATGTCAGGACTAAAATCGGTATCTCCTTAAAAGAAATGCGTGAATCAAATTATTTTCTGCGAATATTTAATAATTTAAATATTGGAGATGTTGAAAAAAACACCTATTTGGTAAAAGAATCATCAGAATTAAAAAAAATACTCGCTTCTATTTTGAATAAATTATCAATTCTCTTTTTCTTTCTGTCCTCAGGATTCCATAAGGAGGGGCTTGAATTATGATCCGCTTTAGCGGATTGGGGCTTGGGTCTTTAGGCTTGGAACTTGGATTTTTTTTCCAAATGATTTGAATTATAAAATAAAACCAACCCGATGTTTTTCTTGTATAACATATCAATTTTTCTTTATTCCGGGGCTGTAAAAATCGCCTCCCTCTTTAATGATAAAGCACGCAAATGGGTTGACGGGCGTAAGAATTGGCAGGTGTTATTGCAACAAGCAATAAATAAGGAAGCACGCTATGTGTGGTTTCATGCCTCTTCCCTGGGTGAGTTTGAACAGGGCCGCCCGGTCATTGAAGAATTCCGGTCAAAATATCCTCAGTATAAAATATTGCTTACATTTTTTTCGCCCTCGGGATATGAGGTGCGTAAAAATTATACGGGGGCAGACTATGTATGTTATCTGCCCGCCGACACCCGTCGCAATGCCCGTAAATTCATTGACACAGTTGATCCGGCGATGGTTTTTTTTATTAAATACGAGTTTTGGTTCAATTATATAGAGGCAATTCATAAAAAAAATATTCCTTTATTTTTCTTTTCCGTGAAATTCCGTCCCGGGCAGCATTTTTTTAAATGGTATGGGGGATGGTTCCGTAGTATGCTTAAGAAGATTAATTGGATTTTTGTTCAGGATGAATCTTCGGAAAAACTACTAAAAAATGCCGGGATATTAAACGCTTCTGTTTCGGGCGACACCCGCTTCGACAGGGTACTGAGCGTTTCATTGCAGAAAAAATCATTTCCGTTGTTTGCTCAATTTGCAGAGAATGCTGAAATTATGGTCGCCGGAAGTACCTGGCCTCCTGACGAAGAAATGCTGGTGGAACTCATCAATAAGTTTTCCGGTAAATTAAAGTTTATTATTGCCCCGCATGAGATACATCCCGAACGTATCAGGTCTTTTCAACAAAGGATACAGGTGGCTTCTGTGAAGTTTTCTGAAGCCAACGAACAAAATATTAAATCCGCAGGTGTCCTTATTATCGACAGCATCGGCATTTTGCTGCATATTTACCAGTATGCCCGTTTTGCATACATAGGCGGCGGCTTTGGTAAAAATATCCACAACATCCTTGAAGCGGCTACTTTTGGCGTTCCCGTAATCTTTGGCCCCAATTATCATAAGTTTCAGGAGGCCATCGATCTGATACAACTTGGCGGGGCCTTTCCTGTCAGTGATTATAAAGAATTTGAATGTATTATTGATAAACTTATTATTGATAATCCTTATCAGGAAAAATGTTCCGCAATTTGCCGCGATTTTGTTTTGAATAGCGCCGGAGCTACCCCTATGATCATGGAAAAAGTTGCAGGGGTTATAGGAAATAACCTTACTAACAACTTGTTTGAAACCCTTGATGATTTTTAAGATTATCTGTGCAAACCCGCTATCTCAGTGAGGGCTAAAGAAATTATTAACCCGAATTTGATGACTTCAAAAAAGCAGGACAAAATATCGAAATGTGGGATTCACTCTGGAGGAGTGATATATTTGTAAAAGGTTATATCAAAAAATACAATACGACTCCATAGGAGTCGCACTTTTGATCTATTCGACTCGTCGGGAGTCGCAAGGGTTGTTCTCTACTTTTTTTACAGATATATCTCTTCCAGAGTCATCAGGAAAAAATTCGATAATAAGTTAGATTGAATTAAGGATAAGTATGTGCGATCCTGTCTGCATAGCGCCCGCTTGATCTGCCAGCCGGCGGACAGGCCGGTCACACATCACTAAGTGACCGATATGAAAAATTCCGGGACAGGAACTCAACTATTTGCAATTTCACAGAATACAATGCAGAAGGGCAAATAATAGAACCAAAAAATTAATTTCACCTTTTGAAAGTTTATAATATGAAAAACATTAACTTTGAGTATTAAAAAACCGGAATAACCATAGGCCACCCCAATAATGCGGACTGGTTTGGGGAATCCGCCGGGATAATATGTTGGCAAACATAAATAAAGTGAGATGAAGAAAACTATATTTTCAGCTTTGATCATTTTTATGGGATTCACATCATTCAGTCAAAACATAACCTGCGACTATAATAAAGATTTCTTTACGATAAATGCCGATGGATATATCCGGCAATGGAGTTTAAGTAATGGAATCGTCATTGGCGGAGACACTGTATTATCCGGAGGAGGCACAAGCTTAAGTTATTGTGGGGATAGCAATGCCCCCACATTTTACTCTAACAATTATAATGCTCCATTTACTGGATTTACTTATTACCAACCGGGGTCCGGTTGGATTAATATTTCGGGAGATGCAGTCAATAATAATGGCGGGTACCTGAATAATCAATATTATATGGTTGAAGGAGGCGTCATTCAAATCGTTAAATATTGGGACGGGGTAAATTTTCTGACGGTAGATTCTTTACACGTTCACGGTCAATTTTTTGCTGGTACGCAAGATATTGCAGTTGATACTTTAGGGCAAGCCTGGATTTTCACCGGGCCAGATCCAAGTACGGTGGATAGTTTGAAGGTTTACAACCAATTTGGACAAATCAATTCCTACTCCATTCAATTTAATATAATAGCGTATGGGTCATTCTTTCTTGACGATACACTTTATTTAGGAACTTATCAAGACTCAATTTTTCCGGTTATTATCAGTGGCGCTACAGCTCAACTGGGAAATCCGATACCATTCCCCGATTATAGCTTCACAGATATGGCAAGTTGTCAGAAATCGGATTCAACAATCTCAATTTCTGAATATCCACCCCCAAAAATTATTTTATTCCCAAATCCCACTAGTGGATACATAATGTTACCTCATGATATTGAACGATCAAGTATTTCTGTTTACAATTCGCAAGGGCAATTAATCAGACTAAAACTTAATGGAAAAATTTTAGATATAACTGAACAACCATCGGGAGTGTATTTTATCAGGATTAACGGCACAGAAGGATATAGTTTGAATAAAGTGATAAAATTGTAAATAACGATTTGCAAACAAAACTTAAACTGCATTAAAACGCAGTTTAGTCAAAACGTTTGCATACACTGTCATTATGACTAGGAATTTATATATTATTATTCTGTTATTGACTTTTCCCCCTTGGACTGCTTTTGCTCAGACAGTAAATTATGAAATTTATAAAGTGGATTCTTCAAGCCAAAGAGTATTCCTTGTTACGGATAGAATGACTTGCAAAGACACAAGTTTGATGACCAAAATCATAAGAAATATTGAACTTCAATTCAATAACTTTTCCGACTTGAACATTTCATTTTTTGACGACAAAGAAAATACAGGGTATCAAATAGAAACTATTGAAATCACTAAGGACAGCCTTGTTGACATAAAAGTCAATGATGTGAAAAACCATTGGATGGCAGAATATTCAAGACTTGAAAAAAAATATATTATTTTTAAACCTGATGGAAGTCTGACTCCTTTGAGAATATTTTTAATTGAAGACAATGAATGATGAACAACCTATGTGTTTCAGACACGTTCTGTCATTGGCGGGATAGTGGCTCTGTGTGGCCCTTATACCGATTTGAAAAATAATATAGTCCAAACTTCATTTCAATTGTTTGCACTATTTATTTTTCTATCGGCATAACCAAAGTAAGAATTTGTAGTACGTCTTTGGACTATCTACAAATTCACTTTGGTATTACTATTTATTTCCCGAATGCTTTTTGTAAGCCTTCCGACATTTCTTTGGGAGAGTATGGATGCGAAATGATGTTTTTTTGCGGATCGAGCAGGAAAAATGTCGGGGTGCTGTAAGCATTATAAGCAACAATGACCGGACTTTTGAATCCATTAAGGTCGGACACGTTTATCCATTTTAATTCATGTTTATTCACCGCATCGGTCCAGGCTTTTTTATCGGTGTCGGCTGAAACCGCGAAAATTTCAAGGCCTGATGGATGATATACAGAATAAATATTTTGAATTTGCGGCATTACTTTTTCGCAGTGTTCGCATTGTGATGACCAGAACATGAGCAGCGTAACTTTTGCCTGTAAGGCATATAGGTCTTTGGGTTTCCCATCGATGTCGTTTAAAACAATTCCGGGGGCCTTCTTCCCCGGTTTCAGCGTTTTCAATACGGCTGCCCGTTCTGCCATATTCCTATCATACTCACTTGGAGTGCAGGTGTTCTTCGAAAGGTAGTTGTCAACAAGATGTATAAAAGTTTCTTCCCATTCGGTATCGTCGAAAGTACTTACAAATAAATTGAGGATGTAATTGTATACCGGAGAATTCTGCTGGGTCTTATTCAGAATAAAATCAATGGCAGCGATATAAGTGGAATCGGTTTCCGGCTCTGCAAACCTTGACAGGTAATCATTGCACAAAACATAAAAAACCTCGGAATTAAGCAAGGTGGAGTCTGAAAAATCGATATGATCGAAATAATGTTCTTTTAAAAAAAGGTGTTTGCTTTTGTAGCTTTTTGCACCGGCAGTTTTTTTATATGCTGACCAGTCGGGGCTTACATAAGCTTTTAACAATTTGCTTACATACAGTCCGGGGTTTCTGGTGATAAGCTGGTTCGTGAAATTGTCAAGTTTTGCGGACAGATCACGTGTTTTGCGGGCCATGCTGTCCAGGTCGGGGGTGAGCACATGGCCGTTTTCTTCATAGATTTTATTTCCTAAATCTGAGATCATGTCAATCGTGTCATTAATGTAGGTTGACATGCGCCAGTAGTCGTAATAAATTTTATTTTCTTCCGAACTCAGCACTTTCAGGCTGTCAAGCAGGTTGTCCATATTGTTTGACATGGTCACCGCTTCATTATTCATAATGATATCTGTAAAAAGGCTGTCTTCAAAGGAGATGCGGTAAACCCCGGCAGGCAAAGCAGCCGTGTTCTTAAATTCGATCAGGCCATTAAGGGTGTGGCAGGAATCAACGGGGTCGTGCCTGCCGCCATGAACAGCCGAAAGATATGCTTTGCCGTCTTTCAGCCCGGTGATTGTGTAAGAAACAGCTTGCTGGGCAACGCAAGATACAATGGATGCCAAAATTACCGCAAGCGTTATAAATGATTTTTTCAAAATATTTTTATTGCAAAGTTACGAATTCAAAAAATAGCAAAGTTTTGTAAAATGTAAAATTTATTTTAATGCCGGGTATTGATATGTTTTTTAAAAACATAGTTTTGCTGTTACCTAAATGTGTTATAACAATAAGCATCGTGGACTTTTTTTAGGTTGCTGATACTTTTGAATTTACAATGTTTAAATCTACTTACATAATTATAAAAAAGAATAAAGATAAAGGGCTCGAGGCCCTTTATAACCGTTACGGGAAAAAACTTTATAATTATGCAATAAAGAACTGGAAGACCGATGAAGATACTGCATGGGACCTGATTTATTCCACGTTTGATAAAATAATTAGCAAAATTGATTCATGCGACTTTGAAAATGAAAAAAAATTCGGATCCTTTGTGCTGCTTTCATTCCTGAACCACCTGAGGAATTACTACAGAGACAATAAAAACAAAGTTCAAATAGTTTCAGGCGACGACTTGCAGCTGCTTCCAAATTATGAAGATACAACGGATGCAGAAGAAACAGAATCCTGTCAAATGAAATCGTTAAAAGAAGAGCTGGCAAAATTAAAAGACTGGGAACGAATGTTACTGCTGTTAAAGGCCCAACAAATGCCGTATGCTGAAATTGCAAAATACATAGATAAACCGGAAGAACAACTAAAGGTTTATTATGCGCGGCTCAAGAAAAAAATTACCGGAAACATTACCATAAAAGAGGAGGTCGACCATGCTTAAAACTCATACAAATATGGTGATTGATGATTTTGATGATCTCATGTTAAAGACGATAATAAAAGAATATAACACCAACAAGGAAATCCAAAAAAGTATAGATATGACTGCAAGTTTTGTTTATTCAGTACCGATTGAAATTTCAATTTCAAAAAAAATGGAAGAAAGAATGTCTAAGTCTTCCCAGGTAATAAAATTCTCAAATAAATTTTTGAATAAATTCTTTCTTATTTCATTGATCGTTGCCATGTTGGGATTTTTATCATACAAAATATTTAACAAACAATCATTTAATAAAGAACCCCCCAGGCTGAGCCTTCCGGCAGTTTTAGCCGATACGGGTTCAAATTCAAACTTTGAAGAAAAAGAAAATGATGGAAAGGCCGCAACGTTGCCGGAAAATTTAGATGGCCACAAATCACATCAATTTAAAACGGACACGAAGGATTCAAATAATAATAGCAGTGGCAAGCCGAATGTGAACATGCCAAAATACAGGTATTCCATGGGAGGTTATGTGCCCTGGTATGATGATGAAAACGCGGATGATTTTTTCCCCGATAATGTTAATACGGTAAAAATTTACCCGGAAAAATATGAAATGGGAGGTTTTTTATGCCGGGTGTATGCAACAAATTTCCCCGGTAAAAACTATAGGAAAAAGGATTCTGCCTATGTGTTTCTGCCTTTATATTCCGGGAAACCCTTTAAAAAAGGCTTTGAAAACATGACCTATATTTCATTATCCGAAAAAATTACCACCCGGCCCAAAGATATAAATAAAATAGCCGGCATACAACTGCCTGATGCGTTGAAAAACTATTATAATTACAACGATACCACTATTGATATTAATACGTTTATTAAATCCGGCACTAACGTTGATTATCTGAAGCCCTTTTATGTGAGTAACACTGAAATAAGCAACCTTGAATATCAGGAATTTTTAAACTGGGTAAAAAATCACAACGGATACAAAGAAGTGGACCCGCTAAAAAAAGATAGCAACAGTGTTTTCATGGATGCCTTTATGTATACGTTCCATAAGCCAAACAAAGAGGTCATAAAAAGGTTTGGGAAAAATGCCGTGAATGTTTACCCCAAACTGGATGTTTGGACAACCGATTTTACGAATTCGTATAACCAGCCAATGACGGACTTTTATTTTGTACATCCCGCCTACAATAGTTATCCGGTTGTGGGCGTGAGCTACTGGCAGGCCCTGGCGTACGTGGATTGGCTTACATGGCTCTGGCAATCGAGGATGGATGCGCAAAACATTCCTTATGAGGTGGAATTTGATTTACCCTGCGATTATGAATGGGAACAAGCCTCGAAATACGTGCTTGACGAGATGGCAATCAGCGAGGTGCATGATAATCATTTGTGCAACCTTGCCGTTAAGCATGTTGACGACCTTGATTTCAGAGAGGAAATCGGAATTTATAACAGCACATCAACCCGTGAATATTTTCAGACACTTCCTGTTGGCCATGTGATGCCAACTTTTCCGGCAAATGCTACCATGCTGAAAAACCTGGACGCCAATGTTTCAGAATGGTTAAAAGAAGATTATCAGGCAAATTGGGAACCTTATATTTCTCGGGTTTGGAATAAAATGAAGGAAAAACCAACGCCACAAAACGACCTGCTGCTTGCTGCTGAAAAATATTTTGACCAGACGTGTAATGATAAAAACGGGAAGTTGGTCAGAGGCGCCAATTGGTTTGATAGCCGCCAAACCGACCGGACACACTGGCTTTCGCAGTCCATGTTGGCCAAGGCTTATATAAATCCCGATGAAGCCCATTCCACCGTTGGATTCAGGTACGTGATGCGGGTTACATCGAAAAATGAAGATCAGGTTCTTAAAAAAATTAAAGTTTTGGGCAGGGACCTTCCCCATATTGATTACTCCAAAATTAAACCCGAAGAGAATAGCAATTCGCCATATGTTTCAATTCCTGCGGGTTTTATGTTTATGCTGCCAACGGCTGAACCTTTAAAAGATACGGTATTAAACCTAACCCCTTTTTACGCTCAAACAACAGAGGTTACGAATTTCACATGGATGTTGTTTTTGAATTATCTGATCGAAAACAACCTTAATGAAGATCTGCAAAAATGTATCCCCGATGACAAAGACTGGCCCATAAAAATGACATATGAGACACTTCCTGAAAAACTGAAAATCGACATAGATGATTATTACCTGACGCTTCCTTTTCAGCGAAAGTTCATCACGGAAAACAATTTAAAGGAGATAGCGTTAACTAAATTTGCTTTAGAACCCATTGTTGGGATCAGTCACGAAGCTGCCAACATATTTGCCCGATGGATGACAAAAATGAATTATAGCAAGGCTGAATTCAGGCTGCCTTCAGAAGCAGAATGGGAATGGATGGCAAGTGGAGGAAATACCGACACCACCAATCATTTTGCCTGGGAAGGAAAATATTTGAGAAACAGCAACGGGTGCTTTATGGCAAAATATTGGTCTTCGCGAAATGTCAAAAATTCAACACCGGATACACTGTCAAAAACCGACAGATGGCTGGAAATCGTTAATAATCAGAACAGCGAATTTACCCATCCAATCCCTGATTCTAATTGGCTGGTCACAGATGGCCCTTATCCTGTGGCTTACTTTAAACCGAATAAAACCGGGTTGTTGTACGATATGTGCGGGAATGCAGCAGAAATGATTGATGTGCCCACCAAAACCAAAGGCGGCAGCTGGGCCAGTCCCGGATATTTTATACAGATCAGAAACAGTGAAAAGTGGAAAGGCAAACCTTCGGATTGTGTGGGGTTCAGATTGGTTCAGTCTTATCAGGCCAAACGCGGCGAAGGAAAATAGTACCGGTAAAAAAATTACAAATTTTTCACCGAAAACTTTTCCTGCATATAATTCAGAAGATTTTCAACCGGAATGCGTTCCTGCAGCATGGTATCGCGGTAACGAACCGTAACGGTATCCTGTTGCAGCGTTTCGTGGTCAATAGTGATGCCGAACGGTGTGCCAATAGCATCCTGGCGGCGGTATCTTCTGCCGATGGCGTCTTTTTCGTCGTACTGGCACATAAAATTTTGTTTGAGAACATCAAATAGCTGGCGGGCTTTTTCGGGCAATCCGTCTTTTTTAACTAACGGAAGCACAGCAACTTTGATGGGTGCAAGGATGGGCGGGATATTCAGCACCTCCCTTACAGAGCCGTCTTCCAGCGTTTCTTCTTTGTATGAATTACTGAGAATAGCCAGAAACATGCGGTCAAGCCCGATGGATGTTTCCACCACATACGGCGTATAGCTTTCATTGGTTTCCGGGTCGAAATACTGCAGTTTTTTTCCGGAGAATTTCTGATGGGCATTCAGGTCAAAATCGGTACGGGAATGTATTCCTTCCAGTTCTTTAAACCCGATAGGAAATTCAAACTCTATATCGCACGCGGCATTGGCATAATGCGCTAATTTTTCGTGCGGATGCAGCCGGTATTTCGAAGCCGGAATGCCAAGAGAAAGATGCCATTTCATACGTTCTTCCTTCCAGTGTTCAAACCATTTAAGCTCTTCGCCCGGGCGGACAAAAAACTGCATTTCCATCTGTTCAAATTCGCGCATGCGGAAGATGAACTGGCGGGCGACGATCTCATTACGGAACGCCTTGCCGGTTTGTGCAATGCCAAAGGGGACTTTCATGCGCCCGCTTTTCATCACATTCAGAAAATTTACGAATATCCCCTGGGCTGTTTCAGGACGCAGGTACAACGTGCCGCTGTCTTCGCTCACCGAGCCCATCTGTGTGGAAAACATCAGGTTGAACTGCCGTACCTCAGTCCAGTTCTTTGAACCGGAAATAGGGCAAACGATGCCCAGCTCTTCAATCAAAGATTTCACTCCGGCTAAATCATTTTGATCAAGCAGAGAATAAAACCTCGTTTTGGTATCGTCAATTTTTTTCTGATATTCCACCACGCGGGGGTTGGTTTCCCTGTAAAGCTTTTCATCGAAGCTCTCACCAAAGCGTTGTTTGGCTTTCGTAACTTCTTTTTCAATTTTATCTTCAGTTTTAGCGATGTGATCTTCCACCAGCACGTCGGCACGATAGCGTTTTTTTGAATCTTTATTGTCTATCATCGGATCGTTGAATGCATCAACATGCCCGGAGGCTTTCCATATGGTCGGATGCATGAATATTGCCGAATCAATGCCTACAATGTTTTCGTTGTATTGCACCATCCATTTCCACCAGTAGGAACGGATATTGTTTTTTAACTCGGCGCCATATTGCCCGTAATCATAGACAGCACTAAGGCCGTCATAAATTTCGCTGGAAGGAAAAACAAAACCGTATTCCTTTGCGTGCGAAATAATTTTCTTAAATAATTCTTCGTTGTTTGCCATGCTGCAAAAGTAACACAAATTTCAAAATTTTTTGATGGCAGATGTTTTTTGAGCTTATGTCAAACTTAAATGTTAATTTTGATGTACAAAGAAAGACTGATGTAACTATGGCCCTATTAAATTCTGTTATGTCCTGGATCATGAAGCAACGCATCCATCAGATCGAGTTGTTTATCAAATATCCGCACGAAGTACAAAATGATTGCCTGCAATGGCTGATTTCTTCAGCAAAGAACACGGAATGGGGTATAAAATATGATTATAAAGCCATTGAATCACCGGAACAATTTAAAGAACGGGTTCCGATAAATGTCTATGACGAACTCAGGCCCTATATTAACCGCTTGCGAAAAGGTGAGCAAAATTTATTATGGCCGCAGGAAATCAAATGGTTTGCCAAGTCTTCAGGCACCACGGCCGATAAAAGCAAGTTTATCCCGATGAGCGAGGATGCCATAGAAGATTGTCATTTCAAAGGGGGAAAGGATGTGCTGACTTTTTATTGTAACAACAATCCCGATACGGCGCTGTTTTCGGGCAAGGGCCTTGCGCTGGGCGGCAGCCATGTGGCGAGTGAATTTGACAATGATGCCGTGTATGGCGACCTTTCGGCGATATTGATTCAGAACCTGCCTTTCTGGGCGCAATTCATCCGAACCCCCGATCTTTCAACAGCCTTGATGAATGAGTGGGAAGAGAAGCTTGATAAAATTGCAAGACTATCTTCTGCTGAAAATGTCACAAGTATTTCGGGCGTTCCTTCATGGGTAATGCTTTTGTTAAAACGCATCCTGGATATCACGGGCAAAAACAACATCAATGACGTGTGGGAAAACCTTGAGCTTTTTGTGCATGGAGGCATCAGTTTTGTGCCTTATGCCGATCAATACAAAAAAATTATTCCTTCCTCCAAAATGAATTATTTAGAAACGTATAATGCCTCGGAGGGCTTTTTTGGGATTCAGGACCGAAGCCGCGCCGACGATATGCTTCTGATGCTCGACTATGGAATTTATTATGAGTTTCTGCCCATGGAAAATTTTGGAAAGGAAAACCCTCAAACAAAGACGCTGGCAGAGGTTGAGACAGGTAAAAATTATGCCTTGATAATTTCTACCAATGCAGGCTTATGGCGTTACGTAATTGGAGATACTATTATGTTCACCTCCGTTGACCCCTACCGTTTCAGGATTACAGGCCGGACAAAAAATTTTATCAATGCTTTTGGCGAAGAACTGATGGTAGATAACGCGGATAAGGCCCTGGACATCGCCTGCAAAAAATCAGGAGCCATCATTACTGACTATACGGCTGCCCCGGTATATTTTGATGAAAAAAACAACGGCGCCCACGAATGGATCATAGAATTTGAATCCGCTCCGGGCAACATTGAATATTTTGGTGAAGTTTTTGATAATGCCCTGAAGTCAGCAAATTCGGACTATGAAGCCAAAAGATATCACGATATGGTTTTAAATAAGCCCATCATACATGTTGTCCCGGCAGGAACATTTTACAACTGGCTGAAAAGCAAGGATAAATTAGGAGGGCAGCACAAGGTTCCGAGGCTGGCAAATGAACGTACATACATTAACGAGATTTTGGATTTGATTAATAAATGAAAAAAGTTTTTTTAATACTTTCCCTGGTTACAATATTGATTTCACGGGCAACTGTTGCCCAGGAATTTGTTCCGGAAAAAATATCAGGGAGCGAAGTGAGCGGAAGCTATATGGCCGCCGATAATCTCGGGTATATTTATCTTATCAATGAAAGTACCCTGACAAAATTTGACAAGGACGGCCTTTTGCTTTTTACATATACCGAACTGAGCGACGGAAAGATTTCGGCTGTTGATGTTGGCGACCCGCTAAAGATAATGATCTTTAATGCTGACTTTGGAAAGATCAAATACCTTGATAATAAACTAAGCTTGAAAAAAGATTTTATTCTTCTTTCCGATCTTGGATATCCCAATGCTACCCTGATATCCGGTTCCTACGATAACGGATTCTGGCTTTTCGACCCATTGACAAATCAGGTCGTTCGTTTTGATAAAAATTTAAAAGCCACGCATAACAGCGGAAATATTTCCGACATAGCTGGCCTTGAAACAAACCCTGTCTTTATGACAGAAACCGATAACATCCTCTATTTAAACGATCCGGCAAACGGCATATTAGTGTTCGACCGCTATGCCACCTTCATGCGTCTTTTGCCAATAAAGAATCTTAGATCATTTCAAATTTTTTCAAATCAGATTGTATTTTTGGAAGGCAATAAATTGAAAATGTTCGATCTGAAAACTTTTGAAGAGTCCGGGTTTTCCATCCCTGAGAATGAAGAAATAACAGAAGCTTTATGGAATAACGAACGGATATTTGTGCTGACCAAAAAACATCTGAATATTTATAGGATCAAGTAAGAAGCCGTTTTCAGAAAAAATAGAAATAATGAATCCTTCAATATAAAAACAACCTTTGGAAAATCTGAAAGATCAATTCAGATCAGAACAGTTCTACCAAAAGCTCGCTTTTAGTAACCATCTGTCCCGGAATTACATTAACTTCTTTTATTTTTCCGGAAATAGTTGTTAGTATTTCATTATCCATTTTCATGGCTTCGAGAGTCAGTAATTTATCTCCGGCCTGAACATCCTGTCCCTTAACAACGAAAACATTTTTAATCGTCCCCGGGATAAATGAAAAAATTTTTTTATGATCAACAGGAGTATAGGGCTTGCGGTTATTATATTTTCTGGTAAATGTAGTAGCATACTCTTCACCTAATACGGTCAGCTTGTGTATTTCGGGTTTTTCTTTCTTTACTGGTTTCATTTTAATGGATTAGAAAGGTGGAATGCCGTGTTTTTTTATGGGGCGGTCTTCTTTTTTCTGCGCGGAGATCTCGATAGCGTGCAAAATAAATTCGCGTGTCTTTAAAGGTTCAATGACGGCGTCTACATAGCCGTATGCGGCTGCTACGTAGGGATTGGCAAATTTTTCCTTGTATTCTTCAATTTTTTTCTGTCGGGCTTCTTCGGGATTGGGCGAGTTCATGATTTCGTTGCGGAAAATAATATTTGCAGCGCCTTCCGGCCCCATGACAGCTATTTCGGCGGTCGGCCATGCCAGTACAAAATCGGCCCTCAGGTGTGCGGAGCACATGGCAATGTAGCCTCCGCCATAAGCTTTTCTAAGTATAACGGTGATTTTGGGGACCGTCGCCTCTGAATAAGCATAAAGTACTTTCGCCCCGTGGCGTATCACACCGGCATGTTCCTGGTCGATTCCGGGAAGATAACCGGGCAGGTCGACAAGAGTTATCAGGGGGATGTTAAAGGCATCGCAAAAACGTATAAAACGCCCGGCTTTATCAGAAGAGTCAACATCAAGCACGCCGGCAAGTACCATCGGCTGGTTGGCGACAAAGCCTACAGATTGCCCGTTCATCCTGGCAAAGCCTACGACAATATTGGCGGCAAAATGTTCATGTACTTCGAAAAAATCGGAATTGTCGCAAATAGCTTTGATAATAAGGCGGACATCGTAAGGTTTTTTTGAATCTGTCGGGAAAATCTCAGATAATTTATAGACCTTGTTTTTAGGTTGTTTAATAGGAAAAGCTTCGGCCTTTTTAGTGTTGTTCCAGGGAATGAAGGACATCAGGGTTTTTATCTGGTCAAAACATTCGTTTTCACTTTCAGCAAAGAAATGGGCATTTCCGGTTATCTCAGAATGTACCTGTGCACCCCCTAAGTCTTCCATAGAGATATCTTCGCCCAACACGGTTTTAATAACTTCCGGGCCTGTGATAAACATTTTTGAAATTTTATCAACCACAAAAACAAAATCGGTGAGTGCAGGAGAATATACCGCTCCGCCGGCACAAGGCCCAAGGATAACAGATATTTGAGGAATCACACCGGAAGCAAGGGTATTACGATAAAAAATTTCTCCATAACCGGCAAGAGAGTTTACCCCCTCCTGAATACGGGCGCCACCGCTATCATTAATACCTATTAATGGAACTTTCAGTTTCATGGCATGATCCATGATTTTTGTGATTTTTTTAGCGTGCATGAACCCTAAAGATCCTCCTGCAACAGTAAAATCCTGTGCATAGATACATATCGGATAACCATTGATGGTTCCTGTTCCTGTTACAACACCGTCGCCCGGGAGGTATTTTTTATCCATGTCGAAATCTTTTCCGGCATGTTCCACAAAGAGGTCGTATTCATGAAAAGAACCCGAGTCAAGCACTGCAAGAATTCGCTCACGGGCAGTCATTTTTCCGGTGGCTTTTTGCTTTTCAATGGCCTTTTCACCACCACCTTGTGTGGCGCCTTTCATCCTTTGTCTTAATTCATCAGTTCTTTGCCGCAATGTCTTCATATCGTGAGATTGGATATCGTTCATTATTATACTATATAACTATAAAAACTCACAAAGGTATTCTTTTTTAATTCCACAATTTTTACTTTTTTGTTAAGCAATGTTAAATGGAATATGTCTTTTTTATAAAAACGATCAATATAAATGACTTTTATTCTGAAAAGCAATTTATATCTGTTTTTTTAGCTTTGAAATCCATTATAAAAAGCTTATATTTGTATCAAATAAATGCAACAAACCCCGAAAAATGAATATTGAAGAACTCAGGGAATACTGTTTGTCGAAAAAAGGCGTTACTGAATGTTTCCCTTTTGATGAAACCACATTGGTTTTTAAAGTGCTTGGGAAAATATTTTTGCTGACAGATATTGAGGCGGATTTTAGTATGAATGTCAAATGTGATCCGGAACTTGCCGTTGAACTTCGTGAAAGATATCCCTGCGTTGAACCCGGTTATCACATGAATAAAACCTGCTGGAACACCGTATATATCGACGGCAGCATTTCCGACAGGCAACTATTTGAATGGGTGGACCATTCTTATGATGAAGTAGTAAAGAAGATGACAAGAAAACAAAAAGAATCTTTTGATCAGATGTAACGCATGAAAAAAATATTTTTGATCGGAATATGCTTGTTTTGCGTAACCCATGTTTTTGCTCAAAAAGTACTGATACTTGAAAATTTAAGCATTGGAAAGTCATATAAATTTTTTACCGGGGATGTCATCGGTGTCAGAATAAATGACACTACACCCAAAGTGTCGGGAAAGATCACGGAAATTCTCGATTCTTCAATAATTATTTCTAATAATCATACTTTCGATGTGAGAGAGATTACTGTTGTTTATAAAGAAAGGCGCGGAATTCAAATTGTTTCTTCTTCCTTATTGGCTTTCGCAGGGGTTTTTTTTGTTCTGGATGTGTTCAATAATGCGATCAACGCAGACCGCCCAGTCGTAAGGGCGGATGTAACGCTGATCTCGTCGGCTGTGGCTGCCGCCGGTGGTGTATTGCAAATATTTGTAACCCGGAAATGCGAAGTGGGCAAAGATAAGTGGCGCTTAAAAATAATCGATCAGATACATGTAAAAGAATAATAATGAGCCCCTTCCGTGAGGAGTCCTAAGGCAAGTCCAAAACTCCGGGGTAAGAAAGCCCCAAGCCCCAGGGGAAGAGCTTTAAAATTGGAATTTGATTCTTGGAATTTTTCATCCCAGGAATTTATTTGCTAACAAAAAATATTAAGAGTATCTCTAAGTCCTGAAAATCAGCCTTACCCATATCCCTAAAGGAATGCTAATTTTCAGATGTTTCACCCTTCAGGGCCGGGGTAAAAAACATCTGAAAATTAGTTTTTAGTGGTTCCCTTAAATCACCGTGAGCACCTAATGGTGTATTCGCGCGTGAACAATGGGTTTTAAAACGGTATCCTTAGAATATAGTGTCGGGGTGACTGCAAGCCGCGCGGGGCCTGTGCGCAGTCACCCCGACACTTGCACACCGTTTCGGTATTATATCACTGTGATCAACTCTTTGATGATGGTCGTCATCTTAGGCTCGGCGTTGTTAGCGGCTTGTATCACTTCTTCGTGCGACACTTCCACCACTTTGCCTTCTATACCAAGGTCTGTAATAATAGATACTGCAAACACCGGAAGCCCCATGTGATGGGCTACGATAACTTCCGGAACCGTTGACATTCCTATACAGTCGGCGCCAACGATGCGGGCATATTTATATTCAGCCGGGGTTTCGAAGCATGGTCCCGTAACTGCGGCATAGACTCCCTGCTGGCAGTGAATATTATTTTTTTCAGCGATCTGCAGGGCTTTATTTATCAGTTCCTTATCGTAGGCAGCATGCATATCGGGAAAACGCGGCCCTATCTCATCATCATTTTTCCCGATCAGCGGGTTGGTTCCCATCAGGTTGATATGGTCGGTAATGATCATAATGTCGCCTACGGAAAAAGCAGGATTCATACCCCCGCTTGCATTGGAGAGCACCAGCGTTTTTATTCCCAGGTAATTCAATACGCGAACAGGAAACGAAATTTCCTGCATGGTATAACCTTCATAGAAATGAAATCGTCCCTGCATGGCAACAACATTTATATTGTTCAGGGTGCCGAACACAAGTTGCCCTTTATGTCCGACTACGGTCGAGACAGGAAAATTTGGTATTTCAGAATAGGGTATTGCTGCTTGAACCTTAATTTCATTCGCCAGATTTCCGAGCCCTGTTCCAAGGATAATGCCTATCTGCGGCTCAAAAGAGGTTTTGCTTCTTATGTAAGCAACGGTTTCATTGATTTTTTTCAACATAGTTTAAAATTTTTAGTTCAAAAGTTTTTTTATCAGTTTCGGAAAAATCCATCTCTACAGGCAGGTAATAAACCGGAAAATCCGACAATTCATTACAAATGTTTTGATGGATTAATCTTGAAAAATCTTTTTCTGTCGTTAAGATAATTTTATTTTCAGAGACAATATTACGAAATTTTTCAGAAATGGTTATGATGTCTTTACGGGAATATGAATGATGGTCGCTGAAACGCAGGGTGTGGAGTTTTTTGCAAACAGGCTTCAGGTGCGCTATAAGCGGCTCCGGATCAGCAATGCCGGAAAACAACACGATTTCATGATCCTTCAGGGAAGGCAATTTTTCCTGAAAAGAATTTTCGTAAAAAGGCTGAGGCCCTTGATACCGTATAAAAGAAAATAAAACACATTGCGTTGGTTGCGGCTTCAGGCTGTGAATGATCTTCGTTTTTTCAGCATCGGAAATATTTTCAGGCGATTTTGTAACGATGATGATATCTGCACGCTTAGCCCCGCATCTGAATTCGCGTAAACGTCCTGCCGGCAATACCCAATCCCTGGAGTATAAATGATTGTAATCAGTAAGTAAAATGTTAAGCCCGGGTTTTACACTCCGGTGTTGGAATGCATCATCCAGTAAAATAACTTCAGGCACCGGTTGTTTTTCAAGAAGCAGATGAATTCCCTCCACCCTGTCTTCACAAACAGCAACCCTGATATTTTGAAATTTTCGAAAAAACTGAAACGGTTCATCGCCTATTGACGCTGCCGTAGCGCTGTTCCCGGCTAAGATAAAACCTTTGGTTTCGCGGCCATATCCGCGGCTGAGTGTCGAAATATATTTATTTTGTTTTTGCAACAGGCGGATCAGATACTCAACTGCCGGTGATTTGCCGGTACCCCCCGTATTAATGTTTCCTACACAGATGACAGGTATGTCAAAGGTTTCGGATTCGAACAAGCCCCAATCGTAAAATTTATTCCGTAAAAACGTTATAAGCCCGTACAAAACAGAAAAAGGCAGAAGTAATATTTTTAACAACAGTTTCATTTTTTTATTTGCCTGTTTCAGGTTCCTTTATTGAATTTGCTTCTGCGAATGCATCATTAGAGCAGCTTATCCGGTTGAACATGAAAAATCATATAGCTGCAAAAATACAAAAACATACTGATTTATAATCATGTCGCTGAAAATGCATAGGTGACGATGAATAATTGTCTGATTTTATTTTCATGTTTTACCGGTTTTCCAAAAAAAAAATTAAAGAGCAAAAATGGAGAAAAAAGTAATTAACAAAACAAAAAAATTGTTGAAAACTTTTAATAAAAGTCTCCAAAGTGCAAAAAACAGACTTTGGTGCAAAAAATTTTTTATAATATAATAAACATTAAAACAGACAGTTAAGATAATTTATTTCATTTTAATAAATTTTTTTTGTGCAGTATGGTGCACTGTTGTGCAAAATGTTTATATCTTTACACAAAAATTCATTTTTCTAAAAAATCATGAATAAGCTATTAGGGGAATATGAATGTAAAATTGACGGAAAAGGCAGGCTGATGTTTCCTGTCGCTCTGAAAAGAAAGCTTCCCGAGGCTTCAGGTTACCGCTTCGTGCTGAATCGTGGTTTTGAAGAATGCCTGATGCTTTATCCTATAGATACCTGGGAAAAAATAGTAAAAGATATCAGCAAATTGAATTTGTATATAAAGAAGAACAGGGACTTTTTAAGATATTTTTATCGCGGGGCGTCGGAAGTGGAGCTGGATGGGACAAACAGATTGCTTATACCCAAAAGATTGCTGAAGTATGCGGAAATAGAAAAGGATGTGATGGTTTTTGCATTTGTCGATCGTATCGAAGTTTGGAACAGGGAGAAGTATGAATCACTGCTTACGGATGAGCCGGCCGACTATGCAGAACTTGCCGAACTGACCATGGGTAGTAACTCATCCAATCCGCCGGAAGATGTACCATAGCCCAGCATTGTTGAAAGAATCCGTGGATGGGTTGAATATAAAGCCCGGCGGGGTTTATGTAGATGTAACTTACGGAGGAGGGGGACATGCGCAGGAAATACTTAAAAGATTGAAGGGTGGGCGGTTGATCGCTTTTGATCAGGATGAAGATGCGTGGGAAAACAAAATTGACGATGACCGCCTGACCTTAGTAAACAGTAATTTTCGTTATTTGAAAAATTTTTTAAAATTTCATCGGGCAATACCCGTCGATGGCATCATTGCTGACCTTGGGGTTTCTTCACACCAGTTTGATGTGGCCGAAAGGGGGTTTTCTACCCGCTTCGACGCTCCTCTCGATATGAGGATGAACAGGAATCAGAAGCAGACTGCGGCCGGCATCTTAAATGAATATACCGTGCAACAGCTTTCAGTCATGTTCAGGCAATACGGAGAACTGTCAAACAGCAACCTGCTGGCCAACAAGATTGCCGCTTACCGCAAGGGTAAACAGATTATTACCAGTTCCGATTTGAAAGAATCCATTTCCGGCCTGATCGATAAAAGAAATGAAGATAAATATCTGGCAAAAGTTTTCCAGGCGCTTCGCATCGAAACGAACAATGAACTCGACGCATTAAAAGAATTTTTGATGCAAAGCCTGGCAGTGCTGAAAAAATCAGGACGCCTGGTTGTTATTTCATACCATTCGCTCGAAGACCGGCTGGTGAAAAATTTTATGCGTGCAGGAAATTTTGAAGGAATAGTTGAAAAAGATTTTTACGGGAACACCAACGCACCTTTTGAGCTTATATGCCGCAAACCTATAATTCCTGAGGAAAGTGAAATTTTAAAAAATAAAAGAGCACGAAGTGCAAAACTCAGAATTGCTCAAAAAATATAGTGATGGAAAAAAATGAATTTAAACCGGTAGAGCCGCAGGAACAAAAACCTGTTGAGGAAAAAAAGACACCCAAAAAGGCGAAAAAGCCAAGCCTTATAGCTGTGTTACGAAGTATTCTCAACGGAGAGATATTGACGCGCGATGCGGTGCTCAGGCTGCTGCCCTTTGGGCTTTTCCTGTGTCTTCTCGCTGTTTTGTACATTGCTAATTCCTACAATTATGAGAAAAATATCAGAAAAACACAACAGATCAGCGACGAGCTTATTGAACTGAAGGACGAATATATTACCACGCAGTCCGAACTGTTGCATATCAGCCAGCAATCGGAAATTGCCCGCCGTCTTGACAGCCTGGGAACAGGGATAAAAGAATCCGTTGTGCCTCCGATGAAGATACTTGATCAGAACAATAAAAATAATAAAGAATGAACGATAAGAGAAAATCCATATTGATGAGGGCTTACCTGATTTATTTTCTGGTATGGATATTTGCTATTATGATCATAGTGAAAATTTTCACCCTTCAGTTTATTAATGATGACCAATGGAAAAAGCAGGCAAGTACCGAATCGATAAAAAAGGAAATAATAGACCCTGCCCGTGGAAATATTTATGCCGAGAACGGCGAACTCCTGGCAACTTCAATACCCATGTTTCAGGTTAACCTGGACCTTGATTCTTCAGCAATTCACGATACCATCTTTAAAAAGAATGTTGACTCTCTGGGGATTTGCCTGAGCCTGTTTTTTGATAAAACCCCCAATAATAAATATAAGTACATCCGGGAGCTGAAAGAAGCACGCCGAAAATACAACAGGAATTATTTATTGGTAAAAAAAGCCACCTATGCGGAACTCCAGAAAATCAAGAAATTTCCGATCTTGAGAAAAGGAAAATTCGGAGGACTGGTTGTAACCAAAAAAGAGAAAAGAATCAGGCCGATAAAAAATTGTGCAGCTATGACCATCGGCTATGAAAGGCTCGCGGAATACAGGGTGGTGATCAACCTCAAAGCCGGCAAGGTGACAGAACAACGCTTTGAACAGTATATTGATACCCTGAGCGACTGTTTTTACAGTACATTTAATGATCTCAGCAAAGGATATTATAAAAAGATATTGGAAGATGCTTATAAAAAACCGGCACCCCAAGCAGGGATCACCAAGCTTGTGAATGTTTTGCAACTGGCCGAGCTGAAAAAGTTTCCTTTAATAGAAGAAGATAATAACCGTATCCTGAAGATCCAAAAACTTACCAGTTCTTATTTTGTTGGCCTTGAAGGGCATTACAAGGAAGATCTGCGTGGAATCAAAGGGGTGGAATATCGTAAAAGAGTGGGAAGCAACAGTTGGACAAAGATCAGCGAGGAAGCCGTTGTGAAACCCAAGAACGGCTGCGATATTTATACGGCCATCGATGTGAACCTTCAGGATGTGGCTCAGAGTGCATTAAGGAAAAGCCTTGACACCACCCATGCCGACTGGGGCTGTGTCATCCTGATGGAGGTTCAGACCGGCTATATTAAGGCGATAGCCAATCTTACCAGAGATAAGAACGGCGGTTATTACGAAATGCGCAATTATGCCGTAGAGGAACGTTACGAACCCGGCTCAACGATGAAGCTGGCTTCGGTTATCGCGGTGCTGGAAGACGGGAAATATGATACCAACCAGATCGTACGTTCTGGCAGAATCCGTTATTCTGATTACAAAAAGGAGGTTGTCGACAGCCACGAGGAGGGTTATGGAAATATTTCGGTAGCAAAAGCTTTTGAAAAATCATCCAATGTCGGAATAACACAAATAACCAGGATGGCCTTTCTCGACAAGGTAAAGATCAAACAATTTGAGCAATACCTGGTAAAAATGGGGTTGAAACAGCGTTCAGGCATCGATCTGGATAACGAGCCGGATCCTTATTTGCCCATCAAATATGAAGACCTGACTGCTGCGGCATTCGGATATTCAATAAAACTGACACCCCTGCAGGTACTTGGATTATATAATGCCGTGGCCAATAACGGAAAATATATGAAGCCTAAACTGGTAAAAGAGATCCGAAGAAACGGCGTATTGATAAGAGAGAATAGCCCGGAAGTCTTGATAGCCCGGATTTGCTCCGAAGCGACACTCAAAAAAGTCAGAAGCCTGCTTGAAGGGGTCGTAACCAGAGGGACGGCAAGGAATATCAGCAAGGCGCCTTATAAAGTTGCCGGAAAAACCGGTACGGCAAGGATATGGGACGAGGCAACCAGAGGGTATATTGACAGATATATTGCATCGTTTTGCGGCTATTTCCCTGCTGATGACCCGAAATACTCCTGTATTGTGGTAGAATATAAGATGCAGGGCAGCGAAGTTTACGGAAGCCAGGTCGCCGCCCCGGTTTTCAAGGAAATTGCCGATAAAGTATATGCGACGAGGGTGGATATAAAATCCAAAGTACTAAAAATGCCGGATACCTTGTCGGCCCCTGTAGTGGATTTCGGATACCGCGAAGATATTGAAAATATTTATTCGGGACTGAATATTAATTTGATACTTAAAGGAGGCGCTACCGAATGGGTGAACACTTCCAGATCTGATGATCTGAAAAGGGTCTATGTAAAGGATAATCTGGTAAAAAATAATAATAAAGTCCCCGATGTAAAAGGAATGAAAGCCAGGGATGCCGTTTATTTGCTGGAAAAAGCAGGATGGACTGTCCTTTTGAAAGGTGCAGGAAGGGTAATAGAACAAAAAACGGTTTTGGGAAGCAAAACTATAGAATTAATTTTATCTGTCTGAAAAAAACCATGACTCAACTTTTAACAAAAATATTAAATAATACAGGGTATACCGATGTGATCGGGAATACAGACAAAGAAATCACATTTGTCAGTTTTAGTTCAAAGGCTTGTGAGAAGAATACTTTGTTTGTTGCTGTAAAAGGTGTTCATGCCGATGGACACAAATATATTGATGATGCCATCAAACAAGGAGCGACAGCCGTGGTGTGTGAAGAGCTGCCGGAAAAAAGAAAGGCAGATGTTGCTTATATTAAAGTCCCGGACAGCGGTTTTGCCCTGGGTATTATTTGTGATAATTTTTTCGAACATCCTTCTTCAAAATTAAAATTGGTAGGGGTTACAGGCACCAACGGAAAAACAACAATTGCCACCCTGCTTTATCAGGCATTTAGAGAATCAGGTTATAAAGCCGGGTTATTATCAACCATCTGTTACAAAGTGAACGAAAGTATCATACCAGCCACACATACCACACCTGACCCGTTTGTGATTAACAAACTATTAGCCGAAATGGTAGACACAGGTTGTGATTATTGTTTTATGGAAGTCAGCTCACATGCGGTAGTACAAAACCGGATCGCCGGTTTGTCTTTTGCCGGTGGTGTTTTTACAAATATTACCCACGACCATCTCGATTACCATAAGACCTTCGAAAATTATATCGAAGCTAAAAAGGGCTTTTTCGACAAGTTGCCTGCAAGCGCCTTCGCACTTACCAACATTGATGACCGCAACGGCGGCGTCATGATTCAGAATACGAAAGCAAAGAAGTACACCTACGGTCTCAAACAGATGGCTGATTTTAAATGCCGCCTTTTGGAAAACCGCATTGACGGGATGCAGATAAATATTGACGGTACCGAGTTGTGGTGCAATCTGGTGGGGATGTTCAATGCCTATAATATTACCGCAATTTATGCCGTGGCCATTTTGCTGGAACAGGATAAAGAACGGGTGCTGACCTTGCTGAGCGGGCTGGAAGCTGCCGAAGGCCGCTTTGAAAGTATAAAAGATAACAATAATGTGGTGGCCATTGTTGATTATGCGCATACTCCCGATGCATTAAAAAATGTGCTAAGCACGATCAATCAGATTCAGCAGGGCGGGGGCAGGATCATAACGGTTGTGGGTACAGGTGGCGACCGCGACAAAACCAAGCGCCCCGAAATGGGAAAGATAGCCGCCGCCTTGAGTCAGCAGGTGATACTCACATCCGACAATCCCCGTTCGGAAGACCCTGAAACAATTATTGAGGAGATGATGGCAGGTATTGACATTACCGACAGGAAAAAAGTGCTGATGATCGTTAACAGAAAAGAGGCAATTAAGGCTGCCTATACGTATGCGCAACCTGGCGACATCATTCTCGTGGCAGGCAAAGGCCATGAAAAATACCAGGAAATTAAGGGTGTTAAGCATCCTTTTGATGATAAACAGATTATTAAAGATTTAATGAATAAGTGATATGTTGTACTATTTATTTGATTACTTAGACAAACAGTTTGATTTTCCGGGAGCAGGGGTATTCCAGTACATATCTTTCCGCGCTGCCATGTCGATCATAACTTCCCTTTTTATTTCGCTCATCATCGGGAAAAGGGTTATCAGGTATTTACAAAAAAAGCAGGTGGGCGAAACCGTCAGGGATCTTGGCCTGCAGGGACAGATCGAAAAACAGGGAACCCCTACCATGGGCGGTATCATTATTCTTTGCGCCATTCTTATCCCGACGCTCTTGTTCGCCAAATTGAATAATGTTTACATTATTTTAATGATCATTACCACCATATGGCTTGGAACCATTGGGTTTCTTGATGATTACATTAAGGTATTTAAAAAGAACAAAAAAGGGCTTGCCGGAAAATTTAAGATCCTTGGACAAATAGGCCTGGGACTGATCGTAGGCTTAACTATGTATTTCAACGACTCGGTAGTTATCAGGGAAAAGGCCGGCAGGCAAGCACCAAAAGTAGTAACTACTGAAAATATTTTTAAAGTGGATAATTTTACCGATGCCACCCAGGTTTATTCTAAACAACCCGTCAAATCTACAAAGACTACCATTCCATTTGTAAAAAACAATGAATTTGAGTATTCTTCTTTGCTTTCATGGCTGGGTGACGGGTATCAAAAATGGGCCTTCCTGATTTTTATTCCAATCATCATTTTTATCATCGTTGCCGTGTCAAACGGAGCGAATCTTACTGACGGCCTCGACGGGCTGGCGACAGGCACCTCGGCAATAATCGGGGTTACGCTCGCGATTCTGGCCTATGTGTCCGGCAGTGTGGTATTTGCTAATTATTTAAACATTATGTATATTCCCAATACCGGCGAGTTAGTAATTTATATCAGTGCTTTTGTGGGGGCATGTATCGCCTTTTTGTGGTACAACTCGTATCCGGCGCAAATATTTATGGGAGATACCGGAAGTCTTGCCTTAGGCGGTATCATTGCTGTTTTTGCGATAATAATCCGTAAAGAACTTCTGATTCCGTTGTTGTGCGGCATATTCCTTATCCAAAGCATTTCAGTGATTATGCAGGTCGGGTATTTTAAGTACACGAAAAAGAGATTCGGAGAAGGCCGCAGGATTTTTAAGATGTCGCCCCTGCACCATCATTATCAAAAATCCGGATATCATGAGGCGAAGATAGTGATGCGGTTTTTTATTGTGGGCATTATGCTGGCTGTACTTACCGTAGTAACATTGAAAATACGATAGAAATGAATTAAATATGAAAACCCGGATCGTAATACTCGGCGGGGCCGAAAGCGGAATAGGGGCGGCCATACTGGCGAAAAAGAAAGGTTTTGATGTCTTTGTGTCCGATTCGGGTGAAATTAAAAAAAATTATAAAGACGTTCTTTTACATAATGCAATAAGTTTTGAAGAAAGAAAACACAGCGAAGCTATTATTCTTAAAGCGGGGGAGGTAATCAAAAGCCCTGGAATTCCTGACCATGCACCGATCATAAAAAAACTGAAAGAGCATGATATTCCCGTAGTTTCAGAGATTGAGTTTGCTGCAAGATATACAGGGGCTAAAAAAATCTGTATCACGGGCAGCAACGGCAAGACCACCACCACGATGCTCACCTTTCATATCCTGAAAAAAGCAGGATTCAATGTCGGTTTGGCCGGAAATGTTGGTAAAAGTTTTGCCTGGCAGGTCGCTGAAAACGATTTTGACTATTACGTACTTGAGATCAGCAGCTTTCAGCTTGACTATATGTTTCGTTTTAAAGCCGATGTGGCGGTGATAACAAACATTACACCTGATCACCTGGACCGCTATCAGAACAAGTTTCAGAACTATGTCGATTCCAAATTCAGGATACTGCAAAATCAAACGGCTGGCGATTTTTTTATTTACTGTGCCGACGATCCGGTTACCATGGCAGAACTTCAGAAACGCGACATTCTTTCTTCAAAAATCCCGTTCTCTTTGTCGGATATGGCCGACAGAGAAGGGGCTTATGTAAAAAACAACAAAATGACAATTAATATATCATCAAATAAAATAAAAATGGGACTAGAAAATTTTGCATTACCGGGGAGGCACAACCTCTACAACTCAATGGCCGCAGGAGTTATTTCCCGTCTTTTTGATATCCGTAAAGATATTATCAAAGAAAGCATGTCCGAATTTCAGGGGGTAGAACACCGCCTCGAATTTGTAACCAAAGTTCACGGAATAGAATTCATCAACGATTCCAAGGCAACCAACGTAAACTCCACATGGTTTGCGCTGGAGAGCATGGTGCGGCCTGTAATATGGATCGTGGGCGGAGTTGATAAGGGCAACGATTATTCCTGCCTGAAGCCGCTGGTGAAGGACAAGGTTAAAGCTATTGTTTGTCTTGGTAATGATAATCAGAAGATCTTTGAAGAATTTGCCACACTGATACCTGTGATAAAAGAAGCGCCAACGGCAGAAGAAGCCGTACAGACATCCTATAACCTTGGTATGCCCGGCGACGTTGTTTTACTTTCCCCGGCTTGCGCAAGTTTTGATCTGTTCAATAATTATGAAGACAGGGGAATGCAATTTAAAAGAGCAGTTTACGACTTATAAAAAATAATTCAATGAAAAAGTTTTTTCAGAATTTCAAAGGGGATAAAGTGATCTGGGCCGTAGTCCTGATTTTATTGATATTTTCAATACTGGCTGTATACAGTTCTACCGGAACTCTCGCCTACCGAAGCAAAAGAGCTGCAGGCAACACGGAGTTTTTTATCATGAAACACTTTTTCATTTTGTTGATGGGTTTAGGGCTCATGTATGGTTCACACCTGATCAAATATACTCATTATTCAAAAATATCTCAGATCGCTGTGTTTTTTGCTATCATATTGCTGCCGATAACATTGTTTACAGGCAGTTCCGTTAATGATGCTTCCCGCTGGCTGACACTTCCCATCATTGACCTCAGGTTTCAGACCTCCGATTTTGCAAAACTTGCCCTCATCATGTTTCTTGCCAGAGAAATCTCCAGAAGACAGGAAAAAATGGATGACATAAAAACAGGCTTTCTCCCGATAATAATTCCTATTGTTGCGGTCTGCGTGTTCATCCTGCCTGCAAATTTTTCTACAGCGGCCATTTTGTTTATGACATGCCTGATTTTAATGTTTGTCGGCAGGGTAAAGGCAAAGTATATAGCGTATCTTTTTGGTATTATGATTATCGCAGGAGGGCTTTTGGTACTTATTCTCAAAAATTCTCCGAAAGAGAGCCGTCTGGCCACCTGGCAAAACCGGTTTGAAACTTTTTTCGGAGATGACTCACAGCAAAATCCGGATGATGTATATCAGGTAACCCAATCTAAGATTGCTGTAGCTCAGGGCGGATTATTCGGAAAATTTCCCGGAAACAGTACTCAACGAAATATGCTGCCACAGGCCTATTCGGATTTTATTTTTGCAATTATTCTTGAAGAATATGGTTTTGTAGGTGGGCTGTTGGTGTTATTGCTTTATATGGTCTTATTGTACAGAGGGATACGTATTGCCACGAGGTGTGATACGGTTTTTGGTGTCCTGCTCGGGCTGGGGATCAGTTTTGCGATCGTATTCCAGGCTGTGATCAATATGGCTATCGTGGTCGACTTGCTTCCAAACACCGGGCAGCCGCTGCCCCTGATCAGCATGGGGGGAACCTCTATATGGTTTACAAGCATTGGGATAGGGATTTTGTTAAGTATTAGCAGGGCTAATGATTTGGCGGCAAAGCAGAAAGAAATGAACGAAGAAAATAAAGAATTAAAAGCAGAAACAATTGATGCAGTCAACTAATAAAAAATTTATTATAAGCGGCGGGGGTACCGGTGGGCACGTGTTCCCTGCAATTGCTATCGCAAATGCCCTGATAAAAAAATGTCCTTCGGCCGAAATCCTTTTTGTAGGGGCTTTAGGCCGTATGGAAATGGAAAAAGTGCCGGAAGCCGGATACAAGATCATCGGGCTGAATATTAGCGGGATTCGCCGTAGCCTGTCATTGGAAAATATTGCAACATTTTTCAAGCTGATTTCAAGTTTGCAAAAAGCAAAGAAAATCATCAGGGAGTTTAATCCGGATGTTGTTATCGGCGTAGGCGGCTATGCCAGCGGCCCGGTGTTGAAAATTGCAGCATCCAAAAAAATCCCTACCTTAATACAGGAACAGAATTCATATCCCGGAATAACAAATAAAATTTTGTCAAAAAAAGTCGATAAGATATGTGTGGCCTATGAAGGAATGGAAAAGTTTTTCCCGAAAGAAAAAATATTTATTACGGGCAATCCTGTAAGGCAGGATATCGGGGTGTCGCAGGGAAAAAGAGATCGTGGTCTGGAAATGTTTGAGCTCGACAGATCAAAAAAAACAGTGCTGGTCGTTGGCGGCAGCCTGGGCGCAAGGACAATAAATAATGCCATTCTGGACAAACTGGAGCTTTTTAAACAAAACAATATCCAATTGATATGGCAAACAGGAAAAGCTTTTTTTGAAACAGCGCAGAAAGCGTGTGAAAGCTATAAAGGTTCAGGAATAAGCAGCTATGCCTTCATTTCAAAAATGGATTATGCCTATGCGGCTGCCGATGTAATAGTTTCAAGAGCCGGGGCCATCGCCATTTCCGAAATTTGCCTGATTGGGAAACCTGCGATACTTGTACCATCGCCCAATGTAACCGAAGATCACCAGACGAAAAATGCCCTGGCTTTATCGAATTACGCGGCAGCAATACTGGTCAAAGATGCCGATGCACAGGAAACACTTGCACAGGAAACAGTAACTCTCATCCATGACGAAATCATGTGTGATAAACTCAGCGGCAATATAGCCCGGTTTGCACATAAAGACGTAGCGGATCATATAGCAGATATCATTTTGGGAATGGTGAAATAAGTATTTCAATGACACACGGAGCAAAAAAAACATATTATTTCTTAGGGATCGGTGGAATCGGCATGAGCGCTCTCGCACGTTTTTTCAAAAGGCAGGGGAATGATGTTTCCGGTTATGATAAAACCCCTACCAAACTGACGCGGGAGCTTGTTGCGGAAGGAATTGATGTGCATTATCAGGAAGATATCGCAGCGATACCCGCCCAAGTCGACCTGGTGGTTTATACGCCTGCTGTTCCGAAAGAACATGCGGAATACCGGTATTTCGTTGAAAATAATTTCCCAATGAAGAAAAGGGCCGAGGTGCTCGGAGAGGTGGTAAAAAATAATTTTCTGATCGCCGTGGCCGGCACGCATGGAAAAACCACCATCACGGGTATGATCGCCCACATATTCCAATCGGCGGGTATTCCTGTGAATGCCTTTATCGGCGGGATCGTAAAGAATTTTCAGTCAAACATACTTTATACTGAAAATGCTGTTGTTGCCGTGACCGAAGCCGATGAGTACGACCGTTCGTTTTTATCGCTGAACCCGGATATCGCTATTATTTCTGCCATTGATGCTGATCATCTCGATATTTATTCCGACAAAAAAAACCTGGTGGATTCTTATCACGCATTTGCCGGCAACATCAATCCGGCAGGGTCGCTGATCATTAAAAAAGGCCTGCCCGGGCCGGCAGAACATGTTTACAGTATGTATCATTATGATAAAAGTGCTGTCTCGGATTTTTATGCCAAAGATGTTTTTATTAAAAATGCCGGATATAATGCGACTATTTGTCTGCAGGGAGAAGAAATTCAGCTTGCCATCAATATTCCGGGGCGGCACAACATAGAAAATGCGGTAGCTGCTGCTGCGGCCTGCTATCTGTTTGGCATAGATGCCTCGGAGATAAAATGCGGAATAGAGGCCTACGAAGGCGTTGTCAGACGATTTGATGTCCGGTACCAGCAAGGAAATACAATCTATATTGATGACTATGCCCATCACCCTGAAGAACTCAGGGCCTTTATCAGTACGATCAGGGAGTTATATCCGGATAAAAAGATCACAGGCATATTCCAACCGCATCTTTACTCAAGGACAAGGGATTTTGCGCCTGAATTTGCTGAAGTACTTGATCAACTCGATGAAGCCATTTTGCTGGATATTTACCCGGCACGGGAATTACCCCTTGAGGGAATTACATCCCACACTATTCTTGACCGGATGAAAATTGCCGACAAAAAAATACTTTCAAAAGAATTACTGTTAGATGAACTTCGCCATAAAGAAACCCAGGTTGTTCTTACGATGGGTGCGGGAGATATCGATCAGCTTATTGAACCTATAATAGCCGTGTTAAAAGAAAAAAAGTAATATGAAAAAAAGAGCCTTAAAAATAATTTTGTGGGTTGTTTCGATAATCATTCTTGCAGTATTGATAGGGGTTGTTGTGAAAATATACGGAAAAAACAAATGCAAGGATTTGCAGGTAACAATACACGCACCCGCGGATTGTGTCTTTCTGACGGAAGAAGATGTGGCCTCGTATCTTAGTGAGTCGGGCGATCAGATCATAGGTAATGAATTGTCACGGGTAGATATTGAAAAGTTGGAATCTCTCATTAATAATAAACCTTACGTGCTCAGTTCGAAAGTATATATGTCGCTCACCGGAATTCTGAAGGTTGATGTCATACAACGCACACCCATAGCCCGTGTCCAGCCGGATGTGCGCTTACAGCATATCCGCAGCCTTGATTATGCTCCCTATTATATCAGCAGTGATGGCGGGCTTATTCCCCTGACACCGGGCAAAACAGCGAGGGTGATCTTTGTGAACGGAAATATCCGCACTTTATATAACAATCTTATTAAACTCGATGTGGATTCTTCGTATGTTGCACAGGACACGCTGGGCTGTTTTACCACGCTTTATAATATCTATGATGTGGTAACGTATATTAATAAGGATGAGTTTTTAAAGGCCCAGATTCAGCAAATATATGTAGATGATAAGGGAGAATTAATATTAATTCCCGAAGTGGGAAAACATATTGTTATTTTTGGCGACGGAAATAATATCGCGAAAAAATTCAGAAGGCTGGAAATTTTTTACGAGAAAGCCGCGTTTTTCAAGGGTTGGGAAAAATATGATACCATAAACGTTAAATATAATAATCAAATTATTTGCTCATAAATAAATTCATAAACATGCAACCATCAGAAATCATTGTAGGACTTGATATTGGCACTACCAAAATTGCCGCTATAGTCGGGCGTAAAAGCCAGTTCGGAAAAATTGAAATTCTTGGCCACGGTTCCTGCGAATCTATAGGTGTCAAACGTGGCGTGGTTATCAATATCGATAATACTGTTGACTCGATAAGGGCAGCCGTCAAAGAAGCGGAAGCCACATCGGGCGTCCTCATCAAGAGTGTGAACGTAGGAATTGCCGGGCAGCATATAAAAAGCATTCAGCACCGGGGCAGTATCATCCGGAACTCGCCGGATTCAGTGATCACCCAGGATGATATAAACCGCCTGATCGATGATATGTACCGCCTGGTGATGCAGCCCGGAGAGGAAATTGTACATGTGATACCCCAGGAGTATATTGTAGATAAAGAAACGGGTATTAAGAAACCTATCGGAATGGCCGGTGTGAGCCTGGAGGCCAATTTTCATATTATCACGGGGCTGGTTACCGCGGTCAGGAACATTTACCGTTGTGTAGACAAGGCCGGCCTTGAGATCGTGGACCAGATACTGGAACCTCTCGCATCTGCCGATGCCGTGCTTATCGATGACGAGAAAGAAGCCGGAGTCGTATTGGTGGATATCGGGGGCGGCACCACCGACATCGCGATTTTCCACGACGACATCATCAGGCATACCGCCGTAGTGCCTTTGGGCGGTGATATCGTTACGGAGGATATCAGGGAAGGGTGTACCATTATTAAGAAACATGCCGAAAAGCTTAAGGTAAATTACGGATCAGCCCTGGCCAGCGAAAGCAGGGCGGATGAATTTGTATCCATACCCGGATTACACGGACGGCCCCCCAGGGAGATCAGCCTACGAAACCTGGCAGGCATCATACAGGCACGTATGGAAGAGATACTGGAATATGTGTACAACGAGATCAGGACATCCGGCTTTGAACGGAAGTTGATCGGCGGCATTGTCCTCACAGGCGGCGGGGCACAACTGAAAAACATTATTCAGCTTACCGAATTTATTACCGGGATGGATGCCCGTATCGGCTACCCTAATCAGTATCTTTCTGATAATGTTTCCGAAGCAATGGCTTTGCCAATGTACGCAACGGGTGTCGGCCTGGTGATCAAGGGACTTGAAAAACAAAAGAAATTTACCGAGGAGGTCCCGATAATAAAAAAAGAAGAACCTGTACAGACACATTCCGACAAAACAAAGGGCCGTTTTTTTGACTCGTTATTTAAGAAGGGAAAACAATTTTTTGATGATGAGGTAAATTAGAATTGGCAGGTATTTATAATCAACACAAACGTGATTTGTTCGTAAAACCTGCTCTGTTTTGATGTAAAACTCATAAAGTCCCTGATTTTAAAGAGAAAACGAGCTTTTTAAAATTAACAATATTTAGTTAATAATTATTTGCTTTTGTGTTAATGATCTTTTAATAATAGATTTATTTTAGTAAGCCCAATAATAACAACGTTATGACAATAAAATTTGACAGCCGAAAAGACTCATCCTCAATAATTAAGGTAATTGGTGTAGGCGGCGGTGGAAGCAATGCGGTGAATCATATGTTTAGACAAGGTATCATAGGAGTAGATTTTGTGGTATCAAATACGGATTGCCAGGCACTTGATGCAAGCCCTATCCCTAATAAAATACAACTTGGATCCTCGCTTACCGAAGGCCTCGGTGCCGGTGCAATACCTGATACGGGACGAAAAGCGGCCCTGGAGACCATTGATGAGATAAAAGAGTTTTTACAGCAAAATACCAAAATGGTTTTTATTACCGCTGGTATGGGTGGTGGTACCGGAACAGGTGCAGCCCCTGTCATTGCACAGGTGGCAAAAGAAATGGGAATTCTTACCGTGGGTATTGTTACCCTGCCGTTTTCTTTTGAAGGAAAAAAACGTAAAAAACAAGCAGAAGAAGGGCTTGATGAATTAAGAAAATATGTCGACACCCTTCTGGTGATATGCAACGATAAAATACGCGAACTTCACCGCGACCTGAAACTGTCCGAGGCATTCAGCAGGGCCGATGATGTGCTGACTATTGCAGCCAAGGGTATCGCTGAAATTATCACTGTGAACGGGTATATCAACGTTGATTTCAATGATGTTAATACCGTCATGCGCGACAGCGGGGTGGCAATCATGGGAACAGGGCGTGCCGAAGGCGAAAACAGGGCTGTCAAAGCTGTGGAAGATGCCTTGTCATCACCGTTGCTGAATGAAAATGACATTACCGGCGCACAGAACATCCTTCTGTACATCTCTTCCGGCGCCGATGAGATCACGATGGACGAAGTTTCTGAGATCACCGATTATATCCAGCAATCAGCAGGTTCTACCGCTGAGATCATCTGGGGAAACGGAACAGACGATTCCCTCGGAAGCAAAATCAGTGTTACCCTCATTGCTACCGGTTTCAATGGAGGCCACAAAGACGAATATATGCCCACCACTGAAAAACAACCTCAGAAAATAGTGGTGGATCTTGAAAAAGAAATTGTAAAGCCTGCTGAAAAAACTGTTGTTGCGGAAGATGAGATGGTTTTATTTACAAAAGTTCCTGAAAAAGAAGAGGTCAAGCCGGTTTTTACTGCAAGTACTGTTTCTGAACAACCAAAGGATGAAAATAAAAAGCCGGAGGTTACCGGGAATTCCGAAAAGGAGGTAAAAATAGAATTTGATGTCAGGCAGAGCAATTCTGAATTTTTTGTTTATACAAAAAAAGAATCCAATGAATCCGCTTTTGTGAATGAGCCCCTGAGCGCTCATGATACTTTCAATCCCGAGATCACGAAAAAAGAAAACTTTTCAGAAGAAGAAGCAGAGAAGGTAAATAAAAAACAGCCGGACAGGATTGCCAACCTCAGGGAGATGAGCCAGAAAATAAAAAGCCAGGATGGTTTGAATGAGATCGAAAAAACTCCTGCCTATATCCGCCGGCAGGTCGCTCTTGAAAACAATAAACCCTCTTCAGATTCTGAAATATCCGATTTGTCGGTCGGGCCCGATGAGGATAATAAAACCGGAATCAAAAAAAATCCTTATTTGCATGATAATGTTGACTGATTTGTTATGAGCCTCGAACTAAAAATCAATGAAGATATTAAGCAGGCGATGCTTGCTAAAAACAAGGACCTGCTGGAAGCCCTGCGGGCTGTAAAATCGGCCTTGCTGTTGGCGAAAACTGAAAAAGCCGACGCGACAGTTACCGAAGAGGCAGAAATAAAGATACTGCAAAAACTGGTAAAACAACGCCGCGAGACTGCAGAGATTTATGCTTCGCAAAATCGTAAAGATCTTGCCGATGTGGAAATATTTCAGGCCGACGTAATACAAAAGTATTTGCCCGCGCAGATGGGCGATGAAGAACTGACGGGTATCATTCAGGGTATTATTACTGAAGTAGGCGCCACCTCTGTAAAAGATATGGGCAAAGTAATGGGCGCCGCGGCAAAAAAACTTGCCGGCAAAGCCGACAACAAGACGATTTCTGAAAAAGTAAAGCAGATATTGGGTATCTGAAACTTCGGTTTATGGACCCGGCTGTTGCGCTTTGGCCACTGAGACTGTGGCCGAAACCTACCGGAGTGTTCGATCACCACCCTCCCGATTTGTATGCTTTGTAATTGTTTAGTCACGCCTTTCGCGGGGCTATTAAATTTTGTGTATCGGTATAAGATTTTTTAATTTGTGTCTGTCAGTATCGTCAGAGTTTGAACCAGAATGTTCGGATTCGAGGCCTGCCCGACTGTCCGCCGGCTGACGTATCAGGCGGGGATGAAATCGGATATTATGGACAAACTCAAATTAGCTCCAAATATTTCGAAGGTGTTTTGGTTAAATCACTTTATACTGTTGTAATTTGCAAATAAAAAAGTAACAATTTTTCGCAATTAAAAAGTATTATTTAAAACCCTTCTATATGGCACTTAATGCACACATGCGGCTTTGGGGCGCAACCCAGGGCCAGATCAAAGGGTCTGTTACCAGGGCGGGCCGGGTAGATTCGATCATGGTTATCGGATTTTCACACGAAGTTATCTCACCCCGTCATGCGGCAAGCGGCCTGCCGACAGGCAAACGCTGATCAGCTGTGCGTGGCATTCAACGGCGATGGGGTAAGCCCGGAAACATTGATGAAAAAGTAGTTTGGCTGATTATCGTCGCTGATGTTGCCGCCACTGCCATTGTATGTTTGTGCTTTAAGTCGTGATGTAGTTAAGATACAAAGAAGCAGGAGCGTTTTTTTTATATAGAAAATGAAAAAAAATAATTTGCAATTAATACCCACTGGAATTTTAAAGCAGCCTATGATTTTTTTGTGCAAGGCCTGCCTGAATGACCAGTCAGACAGACCTGACTAGATGACTTCTGCTTTCCGGCACCATGAAGTAAACCGGATATATTATTCTTTAATTATTTTTTCCTGTACTGTCAGGCCGGCACCGGTAACTTTTATTATATACATTCCTGCCGCCAAATTACTAATGTTTATTTCCTCTTTTGTATTGTTCAATTCTCTTTGCAGAACACACGCACCGACAACATTATAAAGTTGCATTTTCAGACCTTGTCTTTCGGCAACATCTATATAAAATTTATCTGAAACGGGGTTGGGATAAATATCTATTTGATTAAGGTTGTTATCGTTAACATCTGTAACAAGGACGTTGCAAACACACCGGATGGAAAAACCGGAAACAGGACTAAATTCATCAATATGAAGATTTACATCGCTATAAGTAAGGTAACGAATTATTACAGAGTTAAGGGTACCTGTTGTAGAAGTCCAGAAATAGCCATAATTAGTCATATTATTAAACATCCCGTTATAATCACGTTGGCCGCCCGGTAAAGCAGTAAACCCGCTGCTATTGGTTGCGCCTGTATTAGGAGTAATCCAATGTGCAAAACCGGTTTCTTTCATACTGCCGCCAATTGAAATTGTTTCTGATCCGAGAGCCACTTCCATGGTATTCCAGTCAGCATCGCTGGGAACGTGCCATCCGTTTGGGCAAACATTGCGACTGTCATTAACGACATGCCAGTTGTACAATCCGCCATAAACAGCTTTGTTTGATGCGGAATCAAGGTTGTAATAACATCGGCCGTGTGTTGTTGCACTCATCCATAAATTTGTTGCCGAAATAATTGGAATTGCATCCCCATTCTGATAATGAGTTACTTTCAGATTCTCTCTCATCCAAAGCTGGTTGCCGATTTGAACAGTATTATACACATTGCCGTCATAATCATTTATAGTCGGTTGGGCGTTCGAGATAAATGTCATTAATGTAAGTACTGTAAAAAGTAAAATTGTTTTTTTCATGTCGTTTAATTAATATTTCTTTTCTTGGTTTATTAATACTGTCGTTAGTTTTTATTTGGGCTAACGTTTTCAGGTTGACAAAGGTAGTGTTTAATTTTGACTCGGTTTATGATAAGCCTCGCTTCGTGAGCTTTATTATCTTACCAAAGTATTTAACTCAATCTAACGTTATACTTTTGTCAAATAAAATAATCCACCTTATAAATATCATTTTAAAGAAAACTCTTATGAAAAAATTTTACTTCCTTTTCACTTTGTTGATTGCAATGTCAATTGCCGGAACAAATGCCCAGGTATATACTGACGGCGATGTAGTGGTAACGCTTCAGCCTTCAGGTTCGCATGATACCAATACTTGTTCAAGTACGGGCCAGATGCTCTATATGATTACTGTCAATAATTCATTTTCAGGCGACTCAATTATAATCAAGGATATGATATACGGAACGGTGATCAATACCGCTGCCAATACAACCGGTCAAAACCCCTGGAACGTGATGTTGCCGGTTTATAACGGGTTCGGTCTGGTCAACGACGATCAGGTGTCGGGCGGGGTAGCCACTATTGGAGGCTCCATAAACAAGGTTATTGTTGGGCCGGATACGGTTTACAATATTGCTAATGTTTATCAGATACCGGTTCCAAATCCCTGCCAGTATGCATATTTAAATGGTAAGGTTTATGTGGATTATAACAGCGATTGTATTTTTAATGGAACAGACGTCCCGCTTTCAGGCGTGGGAGTAACTGTTTCTGAAACATTAAACAGCCCTTTATTAACAAGTACGTTTTACAATTGCGGAACTGATGGTAGCGGCGTTTATGGTGTAAATGCCTTACATAGCTGGATGACCAGCATTACTGCAAGTATCCCCCCGAATTATCAGTTTATTTTTCCGTCCTCGGCATGTTCGCCGGCATCAATCACTTTTACAACCTTACCGCAGGCGAATGTTGATTTTGCCCTTCAATGCACCAGCCTGCTCGATGTTATGTGCTATGCCGGTTCCCAGGGGGTGGTCCGACCGAATATTCCGTTTATGTTGTATCCTTACGTTTCTAATACGGGTTGCAATACGGCAACGGGTTTGTTAAAACTGGTGTTAGACAGCAATGTGGTATATAATCCAGGTTTAAGCCCTCATCCGGCCGATATGGTGATTGGCGATACTCTGATATGGAATTATACCAACCTGACCAACATTAGCAATGGCGGCTATTGGAACAGTTTTTCGTCGGGCATTCACCTGACACCCAATGCATCGGTGCTTGCAGGCTCTACCCTTTGTTTTCATGTTTTTGCCAATGTGCCTGTTGGCGATGTAGATGCTACAAATAACGATTACACCATCTGTTTGCCGGTAGTGAATTCCTTCGATCCTAATTTTAAGGAAGTTTCACCGAAAGGGGTGGGCGTAACAGGAAATATTCCGATGTCCACCAACGAACTGACCTATACCATTCACTTTCAGAATACAGGAACAGCGCCGGCTATAAATATTTCAATCATCGACACCTTAGATGCCGGTCTGCTGCCTGAAAGTTTGAGAATATTAGGAACAAGCCATACTGCTTCACCCGAGTGGCTGGCCCCTGGTGTTGTGAAATTTAATTTTTACAATATCTGGTTGCCCGACAGCAATACCAACCTGGCTGCATCAAATGGATTTATCCGTTTTAGTGTGAAGCTGGACATTCCACATCCTGCCGGAACGGTGATTGAGAATAATGCTGACATATACTTCGATAACAACCCTGCAGTGCTTACCAATACTGTTACCAATACCCTTGTGAATCCTGAGGGAGTCAATGAAATTGATAAAGACAATTTAGTTCTTACTATTTATCCCAATCCGGTGACCGAACAATTGACTTTAGAAATTCCTTCTTTGACCGGAGATTGTATGTTAACGATAATGAACCTGAACGGAAAAGAACTGATGCACCAACAGATCAAAGAGAGGAAAACACAGATAAATCTAAGTGAGCTTGCAGGCGGAGTGTATTTTTTGAAATTGGTTAGCGGCAATGCGGTTGAGGTGAGAAAAGTAATAAAGAATTAAATTCTAAAATTTTTATAAACCCCTGGAACTTGTTTGGTTTCGGGGGTTTTTTATTTATGATCAACGCCTTATTATTACAGAATTATTACAGAGGTAAGCGGTTGTGTTTTATCCTGCCCGACAGCCACCTGACAGATTGCTCAGACGGACCTTCCACCCAAAAGCACGCCATAGGCGTTCTCCGAAGGAGCCCTCCGGACCTTTGGAACAATCACCCGGGCACTTTATTTGATAGCATTGTGCACGGCAGAAAGCCGGGCCCCGACATGATTTTGCTGATTATTTTTTTGCTTTCCTTTCAATAAAATCATAAAACAGCCTTACCCCGACGCCGCTGCCGCCGGTGCAGCGATAACTGTCTTTTTTATCGTTAAAAGCAGGCCCGGCAATATCCAGATGAATGAAAGGATATTTGGTAAAATATGCCAGGAATTTTCCTGCTGTGATGGCTCCGGCCACATTGCCGCCAACATTTTTAATATCAGCAATATCCGATTTTGTCAGTTCGTCATAATCATCCCAGAAAGGGAACTCCACAATTCGTTCAAAAACTGAGTTTCCTGACGCCTGAATGTCTTTAAATTCTTTTTGAGCTTTTTGCTGCATGGCGACAATGCCGTATTTTCCAATCGCTGCCTGAGCCGCTCCGGTAAGCGTGGCAATGGTAACAACAAGTTGTGGCTTGTATTTTTTTGCATAGATCAGCCCGTCGGCAAGTATCAGCCTGCCTTCTGCATCGCTGTTCAGCACTTCTGCTTTTGTCCCGTCGGAATAATCAATGATATCACCCGGTACCAGCGAGTTCCCCGATGGGCGGTTGTCTGTAACGGGGATAAGTCCTATAACATGAACAGGGAATTTTGCCCTCGAAATGGCATACAGCGCCGCAGCCACCGCCGCGCCCCCGGCCATGTCGCTTTTCATGGTGTCCATGCCTGCCGTGGTTTTTATATTGATGCCTCCGGTGTCGTACATAAGCCCCTTCCCAACAAAAACATAAGGCTTTTTGTTTTTATGCTGACGGGGCTTCCATTCAATGATGATAAATGCCGGCGGATCAACACTGCCCTTATTTACGGCAAGCAAGCCATTCATTTTAAGCGCTTCTATTTTGGATTTGTTCAGTATCTCAACTCTTGCCTCCGTATTTTTAAACATTTCAGCGACTTGTTTTGAAAATATCAGCGAATTCATATTACATACTGGTTCGTTTACAAGATCGCGGCAAATATGAACTGCTTCTGTCAATAAGAGTAAATGTTGCAATTGCTTTTCACCAATTGATTTGGAACAAATATGAAGTTCTTTCAGGCTGTGTGCTGCTTCCGAAGCTTTTGACCTGTACTTTAAAAACTGGTATGCCGAAAGTACTACTCCTTCTGCAAATGCCATGATGCTTTTCTGTCCGGCATCCTCCGAATATAATGTTATGGATTCAAGCTTAAGTTCATCAGCATGCATCAACGCCCGGTGGCCGGCTTTACGCATTTCTTCAAGTACAAGGTGTTCCGTATTTTTGCCGGGTTTCATTACAAAAAAGAACAGGTGCTGATCAAGCCGGCTGACCGTAAAAAGCCCTTTTTTTGTGTCTTCCAGCTTTTTCTTCAGATAGGCATGTTCGTCTTTACTAAGCAATTTTTTAGCTGTTTTCAGCGCTTGTTCTGCCGTTTGGCTTAGAATGATCAGCGAATCATTTTTTGAAAATTCTTTGACAATTTGTATCCGGAGTTTCATTTCTGATAAATATTATTTCTACAAATTTAGGAAGTGTTTTGAAAATTCCTGTAATAAATAGTTGGGAGCGATGATAAAAAACATAATTTTACGCTACATTGTTTTAGGCGCTATTATTAATTTAGGTGTGCAAACTACAAAAGCAGCTATGGGAATGTTTGTGGTGATGGCAGAAAGACCACAGAAACATGGAAAACCTAATAAAAAATCCGGATAATTTGAGTAACTTTGCATAAATTGAAGTTGGGATGAAAACGCATCATAAAATAATAAATGGGGACAGTAGACAAATGACTGAATTACCTGACAATTCGGTGCATTTGGCAATTACTTCGCCTCCGTACTGGCAACTTAAGGACTACGGAACCGACAATCAAATTGGCTTCCACGACAGTTATGAAAATTACATCAACAATCTTAATTTAGTTTGGAAAGAATGCTACCGGACTCTTCACAATGGGTGCAGGTTGTGTATAAATATTGGCGACCAATTTGCAAGAGCAGTTTATTACGGTCGTTATAAAGTCATTCCAATTCGTGAAGAAATCATTAAGTTCTGCGAAAATGTGGGGTTTGACTATATGGGCGCTATAATCTGGCAAAAGGTTACCACTTCAAACACAACTGGTGGTGGCGTTCAAATGGGCTCATATCCTTATCCCAGAAACGGCATTTTAAAACTTGACTACGAATTTATTCTCGTTTTAAAAAAACTTGGAGATGCACCAAAACCAACAAAAGAACAGAAAGAACTTTCGAAGATGACTGCCGAAGAATGGAACACAAATTTTGCCGGACATTGGAATTTTGCAGGAGCAAGACAAAACGGACATATTGCAATGTTTCCGGAAGAATTGCCAAACCGGCTGATTAAAATGTTTTCTTTTGTTGGAGAAACAGTTCTTGACCCATTTTTAGGTAGTGGTACGACAGCATTAGCAGCAAAAAACTTAGACAGGAATTCTGTTGGTTTTGAAATCAACCCTGAATTTATCCCTTTCATAAAAGAAAAATTAAATGTTCAACAAAAGGACTTGGATGGAACAACTCATGAATTTGTAACTCAAAATAAATCTACTCTTGATTTTGAAAATGAAATCAAAAAATTGCCATACATCTTCACAGACCCTCACACATTAGACAAAAAAATTGATGTAAAGAAGTTGCAGTTCGGCTCTAAAATAGATAAAGACAGTTCGTCGCAACGTGAAGAACTTTTTACGGTTAAAGAAGTCATTAGCCCGGAACTAATTAAACTCAACAATGACTTAACAATAAAACTCATTGGTATCAAGGAAGACCCCGAAGCAAACGGTAAAGCATCTTCATTTCTGATAGAGAAAACCAAGGGAAAAAGAGTGTTTCTAAAATATGATAATGTTAAATATGACAAAGAAAACCATTTGCTTTGCTATTTATACCTGGAAAACAAAACTTTTATCAATGCTCATTTAATAAAAAATGGGTTAGTGCAAGTGGACAGCAATGTTGATTTCAAATACAAAGACAAATTTTTAAACCTTTTTCAACAATACAATGGCTAAAGAATGGATTTTAAATAGTGCAATGAACCGCTTCCAACTGAACTTTAAAAGAAATGTTGGGCCAACATCAGAATCAATAAGAAAATGTTCTCCAAAAACTCTTGATGAGTGGCGAGAATATTATTTCAATAATGTAAAATCAAAAGAACACATCACAGAACTCGGTAAGAAGCTCTACACAAAAATAACTGAAGTAATTCAAGCAGAAGTTGTAGAAGTAAATGAGCAGGACTGCATTGATTATATGATGCAATTAGTGATTGACAGGACTTATGATGGGTATGTAACCGAAATACAAACCATCTATGGACAAATACAAGGTATATTGAAGGTAAAGATAGAGCCTGCACCAGATGAATGGGATAGATTGTTCAATGTTGATTTTTTCATCAAGGTAAGCGACAAATTTATTGGACTTCAAATCAAGCCAGTTTCATTCGGAAGTGGAGCACAAATTCCAGAAATTTTTAAGGAGAAAAATATTCAAGAGGAAACACACAAACAGTTCACAGAAGGGTTTGGAGGCAAAATATTTTATATTTATTCCGTAAAAAATGGTGAACGAAAAGAAATATACAACAAAGAAGTAATTGATGAAATTGCTACTGAAATTAAGCGACTTTCATAGTAGAAATAAAAGCCACATACCGCCCAAAAAGGCTAAAATAAAGCGGGCAGATAGTGCTAATTTGAAGGGCACAGCAACTATTAAACTTTTCTCAGGTGACAGTAACGCACTCCGAAATGCCCGCCAACCTTTTTGAAAATTATAAATCAGAAGAACTTCGCAGGTTATAAAAAAAACTTGAAATAGCAATGCATAATGGAACTTTTCCCGACAGAACATATAAAGCTATCTGAACTTCTTGAACAAATAGAAGACACTATTAAAAATCGTTTCGACAGTGAATTTTATTGGGTTTCGGCAAGGACGGTAAATGTTAAAAAATACGAATCAAACAGGCGCTGCTATTTGTCACTTGAAGAAGTTAATAATGGAACAAAAACTGCAGAAATCAGAGCCGTGTTCTGGGCAAACTATTACCACGAAATTGAACAGTTTGAAAATCTGACAAAGCAAGCTTTCAAAGACGGAACAGAAATTATTTGCAAAGTAAAAGTAAGGTACCACAAAGTATACGGCCTTAACCTTGATATAATTCAACTTGACGTTGCACATACATTGGGACTTTTTGAACTCGAAAGACAAAAAACCCTGGACCGGCTACTGAAAGAAAATCCCAATACAATTCAGCTTTATGACGGTGTTTATAAAACCTTCAATAATCGTTTACCTATTCCGCGTATTATCACAAAAATTGCATTAATTACCGCACCAAATTCTGACGGACAAAGAGACTTCCAACAAGAATTAAAACAAAACAAACACGGTTACACGTTTTCTGTTAGCGAGTATTTGACAACTATACAAGGCGATACCGCAAGTACGCTAATCATAGAGCAACTTGAACATATTGAAAAAAACAAGGATCATTTTGATGTTGTTGCAATAGTCAGAGGAGGCGGTTCGCTGACAGATTTCAAGCCTTTTGATGATTACGAGCTTGCAAAATATGTAGCAGGTTTCCCGGTTCCAATATTTACAGGCATTGGACACGACAGAAATCAAAGTATTGTTGATTTAATGGCAAGAGAACAAAAAACGCCAACAAAAGTTGCTTCAACTTTTGTTGAGCAAAATTTTACTTTTGAAAACAATCTTATTGAACTCAAAAGAAATCTTTTTGAATTAGTTCAAGAGCAGCTTGTTAATGCAAAAGAAAATTTAGACCATGCAAAACGCATTGTCAGACTTTCAAGTCCACAAACAATTCTTAACAGAGGTTTTGCAATCATAACATGCGGGAATAAAATCATCGTTGATCCAGGGACAATAAATGAGAAAGACGAGTTGAAGACTTTGTTACGTGATGAAACCATACACAGCATTGTAACTAAAAAGACTAAAAATGAAAAAGGATTTGACATATAATGAGGCATTTGACAAGCTTCAGGAAATTCTTGAACAACTTGAACAAGGCGACATTCCGCTTGACAAACTTTCAACAAAAGTGAAGCAGGCAAACGAGTTCATTGCAATTTGTGAAAACAAACTGCGTAACATTCAGGCAGAAATAAAAGAATCAATTAATACAGCAGTGACACGGCAAACGAAAAAAAAATGAGGGTGTCTCAAAATATTCTTTAAATGATTTTCAGCAAAGGCTATTTTTGAGAAAGCCTCATTTCTAAACCGGCCTTATTCCTTTCAAATGAGTAATTTTGCTTTGTATGAACATCGAAAATATATTCGATAAAGCACTGAAACAGGAGGCTGTTTCAAAGGATGAGGCTCTTTATTTATACCAAAAGGCTGCTTTATCCGACATGATCTTTATTGCAAATGAAATCAGGAAGGCCCTGCATCCGGAAAATGCGGTCGGCTGGATCATCGACCGCAATATGAATATTACCAATGTCTGTATGTCGCAATGCCTGTTCTGTAACTTTTGCCGGAAGAAAAATGACGGGGATGCCTACATTACTTCCAAAGAGGAGTATCAACAAAAGATTGATGAACTTTTTTTGCTTGGCGGCAGCCAGCTTTTGTTACAGGGCGGGATGCACCCCGGTCTGGGGCTTGATTTTTATGTGGATCTGTTCAAAACACTTAAAACCCGTTATCCTTCTTTAAAATTGCATGCCTTAGGCCCTCCCGAAATAGTTTTTATTGCGAAAATGGAAAAAAAATCCGTGAGGGAAATTTTGGAAAAACTTATCGAGGCGGGACTCGATAGTCTGCCGGGTGCCGGAGCGGAAATTTTATCCGACAGGGTGAAAAAAATTATTTCACCGGCAAAATGCAGATCGCAGGAATGGCTTGATGTGATGCGTGAGGCACATAAGCTGAACCTTCCCACTTCAGCCACCATGATGTTCGGGCATATCGAAACACCGGAAGAACGTGTCGGGCATCTGATACAAATCCGCGAGGTCCAGGATGAAAAACCAAGGGGTACTTATGGTTTTCTTTCATTTATTCCGTGGCCGTTTCAACATGCCGGAACGCTTTTGAATAAAAAACTTCATGTTGTCAACACGGTGACAGATAATGACTATCTGCGATTTATCGCACTCAGCAGAATCGTTTTGAATAATATTGCTAACATTCAGCCATCGTGGCTTACGGTTGGGGTTCCCCTGGCACAGGTCTGCCTTCATGCTGGCGGTAACGATTTTGGTTCCGTGATGATCGAAGAACATGTGGTTTCTCAAGCCGGCGCCAGTCATTGGCTCGAAAAAAATCAAATGGTGAAAGCCATAATACAAGCTGGTTTTGTTCCCAAACTCAGAAATCAGAAATTTGAGTATTTTTGACAATTAAATTTATCATACCATGAAAAAATTTGCAGTAATATTAGCCGGATGTGGCTCGCTGGACGGAGCTGAAATACACGAGTCGGTGATGACCTTGCTTGCCATTGACAAGCTGGGGGCATCGTATAAAATTTTCGCACCGGATATTAATCAGTATCATGTGATGAACCATTACAAAAAACGCCCGACGGACGAAACCCGCAACATACTTGTGGAGGCGGCTCGTATAGCCCGTTGCGATATTCAACCCTTGTCGGAGTTTCGCGCTTCGGATTTTGATGCGTTGGTATTGCCCGGTGGCTTTGGCGTGGCCAAAAACCTTTGCACCTATGCGTTTGATGGTGCCGGCATGAAGGTAATCCCCGAAGTGGAAGCCGCGTTAAGGGCTGTGAAAGATCAGGGAAAACCTATCGGCGCATTATGCATTGCACCTGTGATCCTGGCAAAGGTGTTCGGAAGCGTCACACTGACTATAGGTAAAGATGAAACAACCGAAAAACATATTGAATCAATGGGAGCCAAAAATATCAGGACCGGCCATGGAGATGTGGTCGTCGATGAAAAGAACAAGCTGTTCACCACCCCTTGTTATATGCTTGATGCCCGCATCTCTCATATTGCCGAAGGTGCTGAAAACCTTATCAAAGAGATGCTGAAAAAAATATAATAGATTTAACAATAATACAAGGCGATTTTAGTTTTTGATGCGTAGTGTTTGCAAGACTCAAAGATTTATTTTTTGCTTTGTGCAAATTTTACTAACTTTATAGTCTGATTATGTAATTATGAAAAAGCGGTACCTTGTCTTTCTTTTTGTGTTCGCCATAAGCTTTTCCGCTTTTGCGACACACCAGCGTGCCGGCGAAATTACATACAGATGGCTGTATGGGCTCACTTACGAAGCAACCATAATTACCTATACGTACTCTTCAAGTCCTGCCGACCGGCCTGAACTGGAGTTGTTCTGGGGCGATGGCACTTCGGATATCATTCAGCGTGTTCAAAAAACAGCCATAACCAGCGAGATCAACTATAACAAGTATACGTATAACGGGCAGGGGACCGGCGGTATTCATACCTATCCTGCGCCCGGTACCTATACGATGTGGATGGAAGATCCCAACAGAAATAGCGGTATCATTAATATTCCCAATTCCGTAAACATCCCTTTCTATATCGAGACAACGCTTGTCATCAACCCGTTTCTCGGAAATAATAATTCGCCTGTGCTCCTGAACCCACCAATAGACAATGCCTGTATTTACCAGCCATTTATCCATAATCCCTGGGCTTACGATGCTGACGGCGACAGCCTTTCATACCGTCTCGACAGTTGCAAGGGGCAGGGCGGTGTTTATATTCCCGGCTTTTTCTATCCTCCGGCCAATAATATTTTAACTATTGACGCAAGTACCGGCGAGCTGCTCTGGGACAGCCCTCAGCTCAACGGAGAGTACAATATTTGTATTATCGTCGATGAATGGCGTAATGGCATCCGGATAGGTTCTGTACGCCGGGATATGCAGATAACTGTGGTCTCCTGTACCGACCAGCCGCCTCAGATATTGCCTTTGCACGATACCTGTGTACTGGCAGGGACTTTCCTGTCATTTACGGTAAAAGCTTTCGATCCTGATTCGGGAGTTATTACCCTTACAGGTAACGGCTCTCCGCTTCTTGTCCCATTCAGTCCCGCTACTTTTCCGCAGCCTGTCCAGGGGACAGGCCATGTAAGTTCGCTGTTTAGTTGGCAGACCGAATGTTCGCATGTAAAGAAAAGCCCTTATCAGATGAATTTCAAAGTGAAGGATAATGGTTACCCCGTGCAGCTGGTGGACTTTGCTTCCGTTAATATTACGGTGGTGGCCCCTGCGCCCGAAAATCTTACGGCTACACCAAACGGGAATACGATAGCCCTGAAATGGGAGTCCAGTATTTGCGAAAATGCAGTCGGATACAGGATCTACCGGCGAAACGGATATTACGGATTTTTCCCGGATCATTGCGAAACAGGGGTTCCTGCATACACAGGCTATTCTATGATAGCCCAGACCGACACGATAACCGATACCACGTATATCGATGATAATAACGGTGCGGGCCTGATCCGAGGTATCGATTACTGTTATATGGTGATCGCCTATTTTGCTGATGATGCCGAAAGTTATGCTTCGCTGGAAGCCTGCACAGAACTGTCTAAGGACGTTCCTGTAATTACCAACGTCAGTGTTAAAAATACAGATCCTGTGAACGGTTCAATGTGGATAGGCTGGTCGAAACCTACCGAGTTCGACTCCATCCAGATTCCGGGACCTTATAAATATCTTATTTACAGAGGAACCGGCTATAACGGTGCGAATTTTTCGCTCATCGACTCGCTGGCAGATATTAATGATACGATCTATAATGATACCTTGCTGAATACCCAGAATCAGCCTTATCATTACCGTATTGATTTTTATAATGATGAACCCGGAAACAGGTTTTTTGTCGGCTCCACTACAAATGCCTCCTCGATCTTTCTCACCCTGACACCCTCTGATAATAAGCTGACCCTTAGCTGGCAGCCCGATGTGCCATGGCAGAATGATTATTATGTCATTTACAAACAGAATTCTGTCTCCTCGCTTTATGATTCAATAGCCGTTGTTACCTTGCAGACTTTTACAGATACAGGTCTGATAAACGGACATACCTATTGTTATTATGTGAAATCTGTAGGCAGATACACCGCTTCCGGATTTGCCTTCCCTCTGGTGAACCTTTCTCAAAAGGCCTGTGGAGTCCCCACGGATAATGAGCGGCCATGCCCCCCGGTATTAACCGGAGATGTCGACTGCAAGAACATCAGGAACATCTTACAGTGGTTGATTCCAGACGGTGGTTGTGCCGAAGATGTCGTCGGATATAACCTTTATTATTCTCAGGGTACGGAAACAGATTATTCGCTGATATTTTCCACAACAAACCTTCAGGATACCGGTTTTATCCATTCGGGTATGGGCTCAATTGTAGGTTGTTACTATGTTACAGCAATTGACTCGTTTAATAATGAAAGTCTGCCCAGCAATGTTGTTTGTTTTGATATTGACCAATGCTATTTATATAAGCTTCCCAACGTCTTTACCCCTAATGGTGATGGCTCGAACGATGAGTTCAGGCCTTTTCCTTATGATTTTGTTGATAAGATTGACATCGTTATATTCAACCGTTGGGGAACGGTAGTTTTTAAAACAGAAAACCCCGACATCAACTGGGACGGTAAAGATAAGAACTCGAAAAAAGATTGCAGCGTTGGTGTTTATTATTACGTCTGCGATGTGTTCGAAAACCGCCTCGGAGGAATTCAAAAAAGGACACTTCAGGGAATAATTCACCTGATCAGATGATTCAATTTCCTGCACTATAAAGATTTATATCTATCGATTATTACATGGCTCCGGCTTTTCTGTTCCGACCAACATTTTCAATGGTTCATAATAATGAGAATTTTTGAATATTGGGCTTTATCCCTGAATGCGGATTATTCCAATTAATTATTTTTTTTATTTGTTGTTTTCAGATATTTTGTATTTTTAGCGGAAAATTCCAAAAAAAACATTTATTAACTAAACTACGAATATCTATGTCTGAAGAGAAAAAATTTGTGCCGTTTGTGTCGTCTGAGACCAATATGGCGGAGTTCACATTGAAGGCGCTTCTCATTGGCCTTGTAATGGCTGTGTTGTTGGGCGCGGCAAATGCATATCTTGGCCTGAAGGCCGGTATGACCATTGCGGCAACCTATCCTGCAGCCGTGATTGGGATGGCCATCCTGAAAATGATGAAAGGTTCCATACTTGAAGAAAACTTTGCGCGTACCGTTGGTTCTATTGGCGAATCAGTAGCGGCAGGTGCCATTTTCACCCTGCCTGCATTTTTTATTGCAGGTGTGTGGGATCCGTTTTTTACACCCGGAAATTATATAACATCAACATTGATCCTGATTGCCGGCGGTGTGCTGGGTATTATGTTTGTAGCCTTATTGCGCCGTGTTATGGTGGAAGATGTGGAAATGAAATTTCCCGAATCTATTGCTGCTGCAGAAATACACAAAGCCGGCCGTCGTGGCGGCGGTGGCTCAAAATTTTTGTTTGGTGCCATGATCGGTGGTGCCCTGATAAAAGCTTTGGGCGAGTTCAAATTTTTTGCACTTACATGGGAAAAGTTTGTAGCGTTTGGTAAATCAACGATTACCGGTACTGCTTTTAAAGGACAGGGTGGCATGCTGCTCAGTTCACCGGGTATCAGCCCTGCATACATGGGCGTTGGTTATATCATTGGCCCAAAGCTGGGCGCATTGAACTTCAGCGGCGGGTTGATCGCATGGGGACTGCTTGCACCGATCATTTATTATTTTATTGCCCCGTCTATCGATATGGACTTTTTGAACAGTTGGGCGGCAATTCTTCAGGCAAAGGATCCAACGTTATCAACGGAAAACGCTCTTGCCAAAGTGGGCGACTCCTCATTTCAGATAGGTCAGATATGGCGGTTCATTGTTAGGCCGATCGCGATCGGAGGCATGCTGATGGGAGCCTGTTTCACACTGTTCAAAATGCGTAAAAGTCTCGGAGCCGGAATAAAAAGAGCTATCGGCGATGTCAGAAAAGCTGCCGGCGGGACAAGTGTTACCGACCGCGTAGACAAAGATATTCCTATAACATGGGTTATCGTCGGAATTTTATTTGTTGCCATTCTGACTTTTTGCATCACATTCTTTATATTTAATGCAGGGGTGCTTGTCTCCGTTGTAGCTGCTACCCTGATGATCATTCTTGCCTTCTTATTTGCTGCCGTATCCGGATATCTTGTCGGCATCATGGGTTCAAGTAATAATCCTATCAGTGGATTAACGCTGACAGCCCTGGTGGTAACCGCTTTGATCCTTTTTGCACTGGGTGTATCGGGCAGAGAAGGCGTTGCTACTGTATTAGGCGTTGCTGCTATTGTGTGCGTTTCGGCTGCTGTGGCAGGAGAAATGCTGCAGGACCTTAAAGCAGGGCATATTCTTGGTGGTACTCCCTGGCGTATGCAGATCGGTGATATTATCGGCGTGGTACTTGCCGGCGTGGTAATGTTTGGCGTGCTGGTAATTTTGAACGAAGGTGATATCGCACAAGGAAAGATCCAGGGTTATGAAGGCGGGTTTGGCAGTAAAAACCTTTCTGCTCCTCAGGCCAGCCTGATGGCCATGCTTTCGCAGGGTATTGTCGGCGGACAAATGGCATGGCCCCTTATCATTGTGGGTATGCTGATGGGACTCGCATTTATTCTGATGCAGGTAAAAAGCCCGATGCTGGTGAGCGTTGGCATGTACCTGCCTCTCGAAACGACCTTTGCTATTTTCCTCGGTGGCGTTGTAAAAGGTATCGTTGAAATAATCCAGAAACGGAAAAACTTTACGCTGGGACAGGCCGTACGAACCGAAAACACCGGCGTACTGCTGGCTTCAGGCTTCATAGCGGGAGAAGCGCTCATGGGCCTTGTTTTTGCATTGCTTTATTTCCTGAACGTTCCGGCATTCGCGATATTTGAGCATCCGTCTTTTGGGGTGAGCATCATCGTTCTTGTGCTGATCGGCGTAGCTTTGGTATGGCTTCCTATCCGTAGTAAGGGGGATGCCGATGCACCACCGCCACCAAGCGGAAACTTCTAAAAAATCAAATGGGATTTTGTTTTACAGAATCCCATTTTTTTTAGAAACTGTTTTGATTTTATGTTACATAAGATTTATGATGGATTTTTTAGCGAAACGAGGCAGATTTTGCAGACATAATTTACCCTATGTCGAAAAATCTAACGAAGTTGCAGCAAAAAAGACGCATAAAGATATTAAAAGATAAAATCAAAACAATTTCTTAATTTTACATAATGAATAAAAAAGTGGCACTGGTTTTGTCAAGTGGCGGTTCACGCGGCCTTGCACATATTGGCGTGATCGAGGAACTGCTGAATGATGGATATGAGATCGGCTCCATATCCGGGACATCGATAGGTTCGCTGATCGGCGGAATTTATGCTTCAGGGAATCTGAAAGCGTTTACAGAATGGGTTTGCGCTCTGGATGAAGTGGATATATACGATCTGATGGATTTTACGCTTACCGGACAAGGATTCATTAAAGCAGAAAAACTTTTTAAAACAATAGAAAATTTTCTCACTTGTAAAACATTCGAAGAATTACCAATCCCATTGTCTGTTGTTGCAACAGACATTAATAACAGGCAGGAGATCGTTTTCGACAAAGGCAATCTGCTACTTGCAATCCGGGCATCTGTTGCAATACCTTCGGTGATTACTCCCGTCTTGTATAAGGACATGGTACTGGTCGATGGGGGTGTTATTAACCCGATCCCTGCAAATTGCATTAAGCGGTCAGAGGATGATCTGCTGGTTGTTGTCAATGTAAATGCAAACACCCCTTATCAGAAACCGGATTTTGCAGCAAAGATAAGGCCGCCAAGAGAGTTTTCGTTTAAACGGAAAGCCTGGAACTACGCAAAAAAACATTTTAATATTTTTGCGGAGGATAAAAAAGTACCCGAAGGCATGCCCGGCTATCTGACGGTTATGGACAAATCTATTGATATCATGCAGGACAGGATATGCCTGCTGACTATAATACAGCAACGTCCGGATATTGACGTAAAAATATCGCGGGATGCCGCCTCAACTTTCGATTTTTACAGGGCACAGGAAATAATACAGGCGGGAAGGGATGCCTATAAAAAGGCGAAACGAGATTTTATAACAAGGTGATAATAATAAATAAAAAATAAGATCGTGGCATTAAATTTTTTAAAAAGGCGCAGCATCCTGAAAAAGCTGAATTATCTGGAAGCAACGCCGATCAGACAATGTGAATATGAAACCGCAGAAAACGGCGCTGTAACGCTGGTCATCCCGAAATTTAGAAATGAGAAATTCAACAATTTTATGCTGGGTCCCCGGAAACGTTTTTTCAGGATCGCCCTGGATGAGCTTGGCTCCCATGTTTGGCTTCAAATTGACGGACACACCAAAGTAGCCGGGATTTGCAGTAAAGTCTACGAAATTTGCGGGGATAAAATTATGCCCGTAGAGCAAAGGGTTACAAAATTCCTTACCATGCTTTATGAAGCAAGATATATCACCTTTGCAGAAATTGAGAATGAAATCGCAAAAAGCTGAAAAGCATAAGATCACCTTATAATGGATAGCGTTCCCTTGATCACGCCCTGATTTTGCTTATTGTCTTTATAGGAAAGAACATAATAATAGGTTCCTGCGTCAATGTTTGGGGCATCCCAGTTATTTTGATAATTAACAACTTCAAAAACAACTTTCCCGCTTCGGTCGGCGATCGTCAACGAATTATATGAATATTTGTCGAGGTTTTTGATCTTGAAATAATCGTTAAAACCGTCGCTGTTAGGCGTAATAACATTAGGTATTTCTAAATTGTAAGCGTAAGGTTCGTTTTCATCAGCCGGTACAACATTGTTGTTGTTTTCTTCAATAGTGATGTCAATGGTTTCGGGAAAATCCTGCGTAGCCGGTTCGTCGACAGTGCCACCCGGGTCTTTCGAATTCACTCTGTCGATATAATTCAGTAAGGCAGTGTGGTCGTTGGTGCTATTATTCTGCTGGGGCTTTGTCTGAACGCTTTCGCCGACAACAGTATTTGTAACAGCTTGGTTGTCCTTTGTGATGTTATTGGATACAGGAATTGTCGCCTCTTGATTGGGTTGTTGTGCCTTATTATCTGAACCCGCGGTATTTGTCAGGGGAGGCAGGGTTGCAATCTCGGTGTCTTCTTCGGTAATAGCTGATTCGGGTTTTACAGGTGCCGTGATGATTTTTTCTTTTGCGGGGACTTTTTCAGGATTATCCGAAAATATATTCTTATAAACACGGCTGGCGCCAAAAACCACTCCTACCGCCAGGCAGGCTGCAGCGGCATAAGTTGCCAGTACTTTTATCTGTGCAGCGCCTATTTTGGATTGTGAACTGAACGACCGGCCGAGTTTTTTAAAGGTGACAAAATCATAAACGTCTTTTTTCAATAATTTCGGCGATAGCGAACTCCATAAGTCAGAAGAAACATCAGGCTGATAATTATCAAAAGCATTTTTAAGATAATCATCAAAATTCCGTGGCCCGTTGTTTAAAAGATCATTCATTTTATTTTTCTCTTATCGTTTAGATAATTTGTCCTGTATTATTTTTCGAGCTTTCGATAATTGTGATTTTGATGTTCCGACCGAAATATTCAGCATTTCAGCAATTTCTTTATGTTTATATCCTTCCACAACATACATGTTCAGCACTATTTTATATCCCTGAGGCAGCTCCTGCATGGCTTTTATAATATCTTCCACGGAATGATTATCGGAAATTTCAAAATTAGTATCCTCTTCAATATCTGTTTCCGTAATATTATCGATGTCGGCATGAAAATAATGTTTCAGATTTTTCCGGTAATTATTGATGGCTGTATTTACGGTAATCCTCCGTATCCATTGATCTATCGGGCCTTCGCCCCTGAAAGAATGGATCTGCGAGAGCACCATCATAAATGCCTCCATCAGCACATCTTCAGCCTCATCCCTGCTCTTGCAATACCTCAAACAAACGCCTAACATAGATGACTTGTATTTCTCAAAGAGAAACTTTTGCGCCTTTCTGTTACCTGCAATGCATCCCTCTATGATATTTTTATCAAGGCTCATCTACGATTGTTTTAGACAATAAAAATATTAAAAAGGTTGCACGTGCCCTGTATTATTTTTATAAAAATACTTCTAAAAACATGAGGCTCCGAAAAAGATTTTTCCTTTAAAACAAAAGTTCTTTAATATTTCCTATATTTGTTGTTCTGCAATTTTGAATATTAACTTTTAAATTTAAATGAATATGGGAAATGTATTAAGTAATTTAGAACCAACTGCTCTATGGAAAAATTTTGAGGATATATGCGGTATTCCTCATCCTTCGAAACATGAAGAAAAACTCAGGGAACATGTTTTGGCCTGGGCCAAAGCACACAACATCGAAAGTTCTGTCGATGAAGTAGGAAATGTGATCATGCGCAAACCGGCAACTCCGGGCATGGAAGATCGTAAAGGAATTATTCTTCAGGCACATCTTGACATGGTGCCTCAAAAAAATTCGGATACCAACCATGATTTTTTGACGGATCCGATAAAGCCCCGTATTGATGGGGAATGGGTCACGGCAACAGGCACAACGCTTGGCGCAGACAATGGCATAGGAATGGCTGCTGCTTTGGCTGTATTTGAAGCAACCGACCTTGTTCACGGACCACTGGAAATGCTTCTTACCATTGATGAAGAAACCGGAATGACCGGCGCTTTTGGCCTGAAAGCTGGTCTGTTGAATGGAGATATACTCATGAACCTTGATACCGAAGAAGAAGGCGATCTTTGTGTAGGTTGTGCAGGCGGTACCAATGCTAATATTAAATTTTATTATGATGAAAAACCGGTTGCCGGCGATGTTCAGGCGCTGAAAATTTCGGTAAAAGGATTGAAAGGCGGACATTCGGGAGTGGATATCCACCTGGAAAGAGCCAATTCCAACAAACTGCTTAACCGTATCTTATGGTATGCCTATAACAACCTTGGAATGCGTTTGTCGAGCATTGACGGCGGCAGCCTGCGCAATGCCATACCACGCGAATCATTTGCGGTGGTAACCCTACCGAAAGAAAATGTGGAAGATTTTCAGAAATTTGTAAAAGAGTTTGCTGTTATAGTTACCAACGAATACAAAAATGTGGAAGATGGAATAACGATTTTAGCAGAGCCGGTAGAATTACCAAAAACGATCATTGATAATATAACGACCAATAACCTGCTGGATGCCATCTATGGAACACCGAACGGTGTAATTCGCATGAGTCAGGATATGAAAGGGCTGGTTGAGACATCTACCAACCTGGCCATCGTCAAGTCGAATGATGGTGTTATTGATGTGATGTGCCTCCTGCGAAGCTCGGTTGACAGCGCAAAAGACGACCTTGAAAATATGTTTGCCGGAGTTTATTCTCTTGCTTGTGCCGAATATGTTTTTGACGGAAAATATCCTGGCTGGAAACCCAATCTGGACTCCCCAATCCTGGCTGAAATGCTGGCGGCTTATGAAAAACAGTTTGGCACAAAACCACATATCGGAGCCATCCACGCGGGACTTGAATGCGGCTTGCTGGGCGGAGTTTATAAAAACTGGGATATGATCTCCTTCGGGCCGACTATTAATTTCCCACACTCTCCGGCAGAAAAAGTAAATATTCCTTCGGTGAAAAAATTCTGGGATTTTCTGACCGAAACACTCAAAAATGCTCCGAAAAAACAGCTTGCATGAATACGCTGATTGATAAAACAAAAAAAGACTGCTTTCCGGCAGTCTTTTTTTGTTTATAGCGGCTCGTGACCAAAGGCCCTGAGAAATTATAAATCACAATTCATAAAACAGTATGAACGAACCTGGAATTTACGGATAACATGATGAAGCCACATAAAATGATACTTCAAAAAAACCGGTAATCGAAATCCGGTACCGGCTGATGTTGTTATTTGGCTGTACGAACCGGTTTCTTATTAATGCGCAAGGCCGCGTTTCACATCATTATTGTGGTACTTCATTCCACCACAATTTCTGCTTGAATTACACGAAGATGCTAGCAGTGCTACTACCAGCAATAATAAAAAAATTTTAATGATCTTTAGTTTCATAGATGGCGCTTTATTTAAAAAAAACGCAAAAATAGTTTTTTTATTTAATAAGCACGGATTAATCCTGATTTTCTAAAGCTATTTTATTACACACATTTTCTTTTTCAGGCAAATCCCTTCGCAGGATAAGGTATATACATATATTCCCGGCTTCAGCGTTTTATTTAAAACAAATGAATGTGTCCCTTTTTCAAGCGAACCGGCAAAAACAACATCTGTGACATTGCCTGGGATGTCACAATATGATAATTCAACTGCTGATTTTTTATTTAAATAAAACGAGATCTTTGTTTTATCATTAAAGGGGTTCGGCTGATTTTGAAATAATACTACATTCTCCGTTTCGACCTCAGCAGGTGAAATACCCGTATGATAATAAACCTGTCTTGCTGCAGCAGCGCTGTTTTGTATGTCTCCTAAATGATCGCCGGCAATCAGGGCAAAGGCAATGACAACAGAATCGCCGGCAGCAATGGTATGGGGGCCTGAGCTGAGCATTTCTGAAACATCATTTCCGTAACCCGACAAGCCTGAATCATGCCTGTTGGTTTTTAATGCAACAAATTTTTCGTTGGTGGTAAAGCCATCAGTGATCTTTATGCTGCCGTTTTCGCCGTTATTATCAAAAGCATAATGAAAAGGTGTCCCTTGTGATATCAGCGAGATGCCTGCATAATCGCTGCCACCGGTAGAAAAGCAATACCCGGTTTTGGAAGCAACATCATATTCAATCCGGTTCATAGAAGCATCATTAATATCCCAGTCGGCATATAAGCCTGCATAAATTCCGGAGAGAGCATAAGCATTTATGTTTTTTATTGTGTATTCAATAATAATGAACTTATCATTTGGCGGGGCATTCCAGGCAAAAGCGCGTTGGGTAACCTGAACATTGATCTTCGATGACCCTGCGTGTGAGTCGTTGAAAATCCCCTTGACATCGAAATCTGAAACAACGGAAGGGATAACCTTGTTCAGTGAGGATATAACTGTAAAATCATGATCAAAAGCCAGAGAATCATTTATTAAAACATCACAAACCTGTGTGCCTGATTTTCCGATAAGAAAACCGCCGTAATACATCATGGGTTCACCATTGTCATATCTGAAGCCTAAGCCCTGCAGGCTGTTTCCGTTTATATAGCCCCAACTTCCTTCACCGGCCAGTGTGGTAGCTATCTTATTGGTGTCGATATCGATATAATCTTTATTTGCATAAACATAAAAATGCTGGACAGCATGATAATCATTATCTGAGAAGGTAAGTTTGAAAATTAAATTTTCGTTCAGCGGGATGGTCGGCTTAATAATCACACTGAATGGAGATGCCGCATTGTTTATGCTGCCGAGTGTCGGGATAACTCCGGCATTAAAAACCGAATCTATAAAAGTTACATGAGGAGATGCACACGAAATAGTTACCTTAAGATTATTTGAAGAGGGGGAAAGATAATTAATGAAGTCACCGCTGACAAATACAGTGTCAGTGGGATTTGCGTCAACTTCATTATTATTATTTTTATAGACGATATGCTGCATCTGAACTGAAGGATGAGTGGAATCGTTGAGTGCGCTTAAAATATTGAGTCTGCCGGAGCCAAGCAGGTCGTAGTATGGCAGATTATACGGTATGGTATCAATGATGTCGGCAGCCACCTTCAGTTTTTCCCCGATCTGTAATCCCGAAAGTGAGGGGAACCGGCATTTTAGTAAGGCGGCACAGCCTGCGGTAATAGGCGCTGAAAAGGATGTTCCCCCGGAGCTGCCGTATATTCCGCCCATACCGGTCGACCAGACATTATCGCCGGGAGCAACTATATCGACGAAATGGCCATAACTTGAAAAATTCGCCTTGTAATCGTTGATGTCGCTGGCAGCCACACTCAGAACATAATTATAGGATGCGGGAAAAAACGGCACGGCATTGTTGTCGTTGCCGCAGGCCGCAATCACAAGCGCTCCCCTGTTGATGGTGGCATAATCAACCACGTCCTGCCCGTACTGTCCGCTGTAAAAAGTGCTGCCCCACGAACAGTTCACGATGCTGCATCCGTGTTCTACAGCATAGACAATACTTTCGTAAGTCATAGTTCCCTGGCCGGCCGCATTGCACACCTTAACAGGTAAGAATTTACATTTAAACCCTGTGCCGGAAATCCCCACATTGTTATCTGTGGTTGCTGAGGACAGGCCTGCCGTAAAAGTACCGTGCGAGATGTACCCCGAGGGGTTGTTATCGTTTTCACCCATATCCCAGCCCCTGAAATTGTCCATGTACCCGTCGTTGTCATTATCGATACCATCGATGGGATCCAGGTAGTTGTATTTGATATTATCTATGAGGTCGGGATGAGTAACGTCAACCCCCCAGTCGCTGATGCCGATAACGATATTTGTATCGCCTTTGACAATATCCCATGCGCTGAAAATTTTTATGGTATTCAAATGATACTGGTTGGTGATGAGCGGATCGCCGGGGACATAATCCAGCATCTTTGAAATGTAATGAGGCTGGGCGTATTCAACCATTCCTGTCGCAATGATATCGTTGATGGCTGTCTCTAATTGTTCTGATGAAAGGTATTTTATTTCGTAAATTAACGACAGGTCGGCAAATTTTTGTCCGCAGGAATTGCTTTTTTGTTTGGGAGGACTGATACCCGGGAATTTTTTTTGAAGCAGATCAACATCCAATTGCTGAAATACGGCAGTGAGCAGAGGCAGGTCGATTTGGTCGTTTTTGCATGAAGAAGCAAATTCAGGTTTTATTTTCAGAATAATGGTATTCTTCACAAAATCATCCGTTGTAACCCCATGGGGCATTCTGAAACGTTGAGCGCCCTGCCCGAAACTTATAGAAACAGAGGATGTGAGAATCATCAATAGAAAGATAACAGTGATTTTTATTTTCATAAAGTTTTGAATTAGTTGTATAAAATTACAGTAAAATTTCATAGACGGCAAATTTATAATGCGGAATATTCGGGAATATCATCAAGAAAAAGGTAAGAACTGCTTTTTGGATTAATAAGGCAGCAAAAATGTTTCAACCCGTTCGAAACAATAAGATAGTTAACATGGAGGGTAATATTGTAACGTGCGATCTGGTCAAACACTTTTTGGGTCAATGCCACGTCTGGTGATTTGAACTCGATGATCATCTGAGGAGCACCTTTTTTATCATAAACCACAGCATCACAACGTTTTTGCATTTTATAAACTTTCAGGGTTTGTTCCAGAAATATCAGTGATGAGGGATATTTTTTTTCTTCAACCAGAAACTTCAGGAAATTCTGACGGACCCATTCTTCGGGCGTCAGCGTAACATATTTTTTACGGATAAAATCAAAAATTTTAGGCGGAGTGCTTTGTTGTACAGAAAATTCGTAATGCGGAAGATTCAGCGGAAGCATCATATATTTTCGTATTTTTGCCTTAAAATTACTTATAATTGCGATACGATGAAAACAAAGCGCGAAATAGTAGAAAACTGGCTTCCCAGGTACACCGGAACAGAACTTACCGATTTTGGAGAATATATTTTGCTCACTAATTTCAGCCATTATCTGGAAATGTTTGCCACAATGAATAATGTGGAAATTCAGGGCGAAAACAGAGCCATGCCGAGCGCAACTGCCAACAATATTACCATTGTGAACTTTGGCATGGGTAGTGCTAATGCCGCTACGATCATGGACCTTTTAAGTGCTGTTAAACCGAAAGCGGCTTTGTTTCTGGGTAAATGCGGCGGGCTGAAAAAGAAAAACAAGCTGGGCGACCTGATCCTTCCTATTGCTGCTATCAGGGGCGAAGGGACTTCCAACGACTATTTCCCGCCTGAAGTGCCTGCCCTGCCGGCCTTTAACCTGCAAAAAGCCATATCTACCACTATTCGCGACAATCACAGTGATTACTGGACCGGAACCGTTTACACCACCAACCGCCGTGTGTGGGAGTACGACGAGAAATTCAAAGAGTATCTGCGAAAGGTGCGTGCCATGGCCATTGATATGGAAACGGCGACACTGTTTTCGGTTGGCTTTGCTAATGGAATCCCAATGGGGGCTTTACTGCTCGTTTCGGACCAGCCAATGATATCCTCCGGGGTGAAAACCAGAAAAAGCGATAAAACGGTTACTGAAAAATTTGCAGAACTTCACCTGAAAATCGGCGTGGATTCTCTGAATCAGCTCATCAACAACGGACAAACGGTTAAACATCTTTATTTCGACTATAAATAAACCTTCATGAAAAGTTACGACGAAATAATAAAAGATTTTCAGCGTAAAATTTATTATCCGGTATATTTTCTTTCGGGCGAAGAATCTTACTATATTGATCTTATCAGCGATTATATTGAGGAAAACCTTCTGCTGCCCGAAGAAAAAGAATTTAACCTGACGGTGATGTACGGCAGGGAAACCAATACTCAGAATATCATCGACTGCTGCAAGCGTTTCCCCATGATGTCGAATTACCAGATGGTTATTGTTAAAGAAGCCCAGGATGTAAAAGACATTGAGTCTCTTGAAAAATATATTGAAAATCCGCTGTCTTCCACTATACTTGTCGTCTGCTACAAGTATCATAAAGTAGACAAGCGTAAAACTTTTGCGAAAGTTCTCGAAAAGAAAGCGGTACTATTTGAGTCGGCGAAAATTTACGATAACCAGGTACCATCATGGATCTCGGCTTATGTAAAAGAAAAAGGATATTCGATACAGCAGAAAGCGGCCATGATGATGTCCGAATTTCTTGGTACGGACCTGAGCAAGATTGTGAATGAGGTCAGCAAGATCATTATAAATTTTCCGAAAGGTTCCGAGATCACGCCCGAGCAGGTAGAGCAGAACATCGGCATCAGCAAGGATTTTAACGTTTTTGAATTGCAGAAGGCACTGGGCACAAAAAATATTTTTAAAGCCAACCAGATCATAAAATATTTTGCCGAAAACGAAAAAGAAAATCCTATCGTTAAAGTTATTCCAATATTGTATGCTTACTTTTTAAAAGTCTTTTTGTACCATAATTTAAAAGACAAATCACCCAATAACGTGGCTTCGGTATTATCGGTGAGCCGTATGTTCATCGACGACTATGCCACTGCTGCCCGCAACTACCCGCGGCAGAAACTCCGCCTGATATTCGGCTATCTGCGCGAGTACGACCTGCGTTCCAAAGGCGTTGGCAGCGCTTCCACCGACAGCGGAGAGCTGATGAAGGAGATGATCTATAAAATGCTGCATTAGCTCTTTATTGGAAAATAGCGAAAATAAAGGGTGAGATCAAATAATTAAGAAAGGCTTTCCCTCTTTTCCAAATTCGATATCAATCAATTCAATATCTTCTGTGTCTTCCTCTAAAATAAATTGTGTAAGGCTGAATTCCCTGCACGCCTTATATCCGTAGTCTTCGGCAAAAGCCATAGCGCCATATATGATATTGTGCACCAGCACATAGTCTGCTTTTTCAATTGTATCGCTTTCCATTTCACTATGCCCATTTATTAGGGTTTGGAGTATTTCGTCATATTCGGAAGGTGAAATGTTGAATTTGTAAAAAGAATCTTTTACCCCAAGGGCAAATGTGTCGACCAGGTAAAACCCTATAGTAAAATTTCCGTTGTTATGTTTACGGGCAACCAAAATATGCGCCATGCCTATTTCATTCCATTTTTTGTTTAAATAACATTCGGCGATAGAAAGTTGCCTGGCTTTTGTACGAATATATGCTTCGGGGGACATGAGTTTCTGTTTGTTTTGTTTCATAAAAATTGGATTATTATTTTCAAGATATGAATTATTCCAGTTTCTATTTTAATTAGTGTCTATAAGAAAACTCGTGTTTGTACAAAGAAAACGTCAAGTTTGAGGCTTGCGAAGCGACAAAAAGCGGAGTTTACTAGTGTAAATGAGCATTTTTGTTGCAAGCGTAACGAAAAAATTGGCGTTTTCTTACAAACACTAATTATTAAAAGTATATCCTATCCCAATAGCAACCATATGCACGAAAGGATGTCCGCAGACAGGCTTTAATTCTTCAAATCCCATCACTGTATAATGTGGATTATATCCGGCCCTTAAAAAAAAACCGTTGACGCGTTCGTATCGTATACCAATCATGCCGGTGGCTGCCAGATATGAAAAGTTCGTGTTGACCAATCCTTCGAATTTCGGGTAACTCTTATAAAAATACAGGTAATCAACGCCAAGTCCTGCCTCAAAAAGCCAGGCACCACGGCCTACCATGAAATTAAATTCGAGGGGCGCGCCGGCCGCATGAACTTTTGGAAATGATAAATAATTGATACCCGCACGGATACTCGCCATATAATTGCGGTTGCAGAAAACAATAATATCCGCATTGACGGAGTTGATTCCAAGTCCGCCAAAGTTATAGGATGTCTGGTGAAACAGGGCTATTTTGGGACAGTAATCGCTTTTGGTGTCGCATTTGCCTGCCCGGTATGAGAAGTTTTGACCAAATAACGTCATGCTAAAAGATAGTATCAGAAGTGTGATTAATAAGTGTTTCATAATGTTAAATTGTTCTCAATGCAATACAAACGCAAAATAACAGTTCTTTATTCAGTAAATTCAGAAAATATCTCTAATTTTGGCAAAATTATAAGTTTTTGATATTCATTTTATGATAGCTGCAAGATTCCGCTGTTTTTTTATTTGTTTATTATTGTTCTTTATTGCGTTCTCAGCAACTGCACAAAAAGGCTCCGTGAAAGGCTTTGTTTATGATAAAGAAACGGGCGAACCTGCCATATTCACCAGTGTTTATTTGTACAAGACCACTATGGGAGCCACTACGGATATCAATGGTTTTTTTGCCATCACGCAGATCCCTCCGGGCGATTATATACTTATGGCGACATTTATTGGTTATGACACGGTTAGAATGTCGATTTCTGTTGGTAAAGGCGAAAACCTCAATAAAAAACTCTATTTACAAAAACTGGCTATAGAAATGGATGTCATTAATATCGTCGGCGAGGCTGTGGATAGAAAAACAGAAACCAACGTGTCGAAAGATGTGGTGAATATTGAAAAAATAGAGCGCATACCTGCCGTGGGCGGCACCCCCGACCTGGCGCAATACCTTCAGGTTTTGCCCGGTGTTGTTTTTACAGGAGATCAGGGCGGGCAATTGTATATTCGCGGCGGTTCGCCTGTCCAGAATAAGGTTTTGCTCGACGGTATGATTGTTTATAACCCCTTCCATTCTATCGGACTCTTTTCTGTTTTCGATACCGACATTCTGAAAAATGCCGATGTATATACCGGAGGTTTTGGCGCCGAATATGGCGGGAGGATATCTTCAGTGATGGACATCACCACACGTGATGGAAATAAAAAACGCATGAGTGGAAAAATCGACCTGAGTACTTTTGGAGGGAAATTGCTTTTCGAAGGGCCTATCGTTAAACAAAAAGAAGATGATAAAGCCAGTGCTTCTTTCATTTTTTCCGCAAAAAATTCTTATCTTAAACAATCTTCAAAAGTATTATACAAATATATTGATGAGTCAGGTCTTCCGTTTAATTATACCGACCTGTACGGGAAAATTTCCGTCAATGCACCCAACGGCAGTAAGGTCAATTTTTTCGGGTATGATTTTAATGACAAAGCAGATTACAGGCAGATCGCCACATTTAAATGGAATTCATACGGGGCCGGGGCTAATTTTGTGGTTATCCCTGCCAGGGCATCCATGCTTATCGACGGCGCTTTTGCCTACTCCTCTTACAAGATATCGCTGACCGACCAGACCAATGACCCGAAAACCAGTGCAATCAACGGGTTCAACCTGGGGTTGAATTTTACTTCTTTCATTGGTAAAAGCGAATTGCGCTATGGCATAGAAGTATTAGGGTTTGGTACAAAATTCAATTTTTTTAATGCGGCAGGAAGGCAGATAGAACAGAATGAGTCTACCACTGAGTTTGCCTTATTTGTGAAATACAAATGGGTCATAGGAAAATTCCTGATCGAGCCCAGTCTCCGTGGCCATGAGTATGCCTCCCTTTCTACTTTTTCGCCAGAGCCTCGCCTCGCTGTTAAATATAATATCACTGATTACTTACGGTTGAAACTCGCCGGGGGAATGTATTCTCAAAACCTCATCAGTTCAAGTTCCGACCGCGATGTTGTCAACCTGTTTTATGGTTTTATTTCCGGCCCCGACAACCTGCAGGACGAATTCGACGGAAAAGAAGTAACACATGCCCTGCAAAAGGCCACCCACGTGATCTTTGGGGTGGAGATCGATGTCTTGAAAAACCTGACATTGAATCTTGAAGGGTATTATAAATGGTTCAATCAGCTCACCAATATCAACCGGAATAAAGTTTATAACGATTCCCCGGAATATGCCGCGAAGCCCGACGTGCTGAAAAAAGATTTCATCATTGAAAAAGGGGATGCGGAAGGTGTGGATTTTACCCTTAAATACGAGTACCGTTCTTTGTATTTATGGGCGGTATATTCTTTCGGTTTTATTCACCGGTATGATGGTTATGATACTTATTTTCCTCATTACGACCGCAGGCACAATGTAAACCTGGTAGGCTCGTATAATTTCGGCAAATCGCTCACCTGGGGAGTGAATGTCAGATGGAACCTGGGTTCCGGCTTCCCGTTTGCACAGACACAGGGATTTTATGAGCTGCTGGATTTCGCTGATGGGATAAATACCGATTATACAACAGATAACGGATCAATGGGTATTATTTATGCCGAATACGACAGTGGACGTTTACCGTATTATCACCGGCTCGACGTGTCATTCAACAAAGTGTTTAATTTTGGAAAAAACATGATGCTCGATATTAATCTTGGTGTGACCAATGTTTACAACCGGAAGAATATTTTCTATTTCGACAGGATCACTTATCAGCGTATCGACCAGTTGCCCATCATGCCCAGCCTTGGGGTCAGTTTTAAGTTTTAGTTTTTCCGGACACCATCCAATAATCTGATCCATTACGTTTTCTTTATGGCAGGAATTTATATTCACATACCGTTTTGTAAAAAAAAATGTCATTATTGTAATTTCTTTTCGACACCTTCGACAAAACGAAAGGATGAGCTGATCAAAGCTTTGCATAAAGAGCTTTGTATTCAAAAACATTATACGGACGAAACTATCGGAACAGTATATTTCGGGGGCGGGACGCCTTCGCTGCTGGCCTCTGATGAAATAAACAGCCTTACGGATGTGGTTTCAGAAAATTACATACTGGATAAAGATGCAGAAATAACCCTTGAGGTCAACCCCGATGATATCAGCGCACAAAAGGTCCGGGAGCTGAAAACAACAGCTGTAAACCGAATCAGTATCGGCGTTCAGTCTTTTTTTGATCAGGATCTGAATTACCTGAACCGTATTCATACTTCGGCTCAGGCCGAATATGCGGTAAAAGCATTGCAGGATGCCGGTTTTGCCAATATGAGCATCGACCTGATTTATGGGATACCTTCTCTTGGAATGGAGCACTGGAAAAAAAACCTTTTGCAGGCCATCGGAATGCAGGTTCCGCATATATCAGCGTATGCCCTTACCATCGAGCCGGACACAAATATGGATGTCCTGATACGGCAGGGAAAACGCGAGGATGTGTCCGATGAAGAAACGGTGAAACAGTTCCGGTTTGTGATGAATTTATTAAGGGAAAATAATTACCTGCATTATGAAATTTCTAATTTTTGCCTGCCGGGTTACGAGTCGAAGCATAATAAAGCATATTGGGAAAACATTCCATACCTCGGCATTGGCCCGTCGGCACATTCATATAATAAAATTTCGAGGCAGTGGAATAGTTCAAATCTCAATGACTACTTGTTCGCCATTGCTGACAATAAAATTCCCTGCGAAACAGAAACCCTTACGGCAGATCAGCGATACAATGAATATGTGATGACTTCTCTACGGACCAATAGGGGCGTATCCTTACAAAAACTGAAAAGCCTTTTCGGGGAAGTTTATCCGGACAGGTTTCAGGAAGCTATGAAACAATATGAAGGCAAAGCAATGTTGGCCTTTTCAGGTGATACGGTATGCCTGACAGATGAAGGCAAACTTTTTGCCGACCGCATTATTGCTGATTTTTTTGCAGTGGATTGAATCAGAAATCAGGATCTGCCGTTTTTTGACTCCGGAGGAGTCATATATTTATAAATCAAACTTTTCATATATAACCGCGACCCCATCGGGGTCGAATAAAAGCAACAAATCATCAGTTCCTTTCTGATAACAAATCATCCAGCTTTTATTGTCCCAATTTGACCTTGTATTTTTTCGGGTCAATTTGTTCATTGAGCTTTTGAATGGAATCCTGCATCGTATTTATGATGTTCTTCACCTCATCGCTGGCTCCCGCTAAACTGCCCGGATTCAGCCATACCCGCATATATACCGGCTGATGATCCGCGAATTCAAACCCACGATCGATAACGTTTATCTTATCCACAATTACGTTGGGGGAAACAACAAAAAAATCGTAAATGGTCGTAGGGGTTGACCCGTGATGGTAGGCCGTATTGTTGTCGCGGTTCGTCGGTAAAACCGAATCATAAACAAATTTCCATGAATCAGGTATAAAATCTGCCGTGATCTTAGGTACTCCTGTTTTTTTGTTATAACCCGAAATAAAAGAAAGTTTATCATAAGCGGCAGGGTTTTGATTCCAGTCGCCGCCGGCTATCACATAATTTCCTTTCTCATATTCATTCAGCAGAAAACTACGTAACATCCAGGTTTCATATTGCCTGAGGACATCCGCATCACCGAAAGCTGAATTGTGGAGGTTGATGACCACCAGTTCTTTGTCGCCCGATGATAGTTTATACCGTTGCATCATGAAGCAGCGGTCCAGCATAAAGATCTTCATAGGCCAGGTATAGTTTACAGGGTAAGAATAGCGCTCACAGGCCGACGGCATATATTTCGAACAGGTCATAATGCCTGACAATACCTTTCCCATCGGGCTTAGCACCGGCAAAGGAACAAACTGAACGTTATAGTTCGTTGCAAAACCCCAGGAGTGGTTTCTTAAAGCTTCTGAAAATAATGATACCTGGTTGGTAAAGTAACTTCGCTTGGAAGATGAGTCGACTTCCTGTAGAAAAAAGAAGTCAATACTGTCATTTTTGCTTAGAAAATCAAAAACTCCGTTCAGGTTTTCCTGAAGGGCGGTTTCATCCGGACGCACCTTTTTGCCCCCGTCATAAAAGAAATCCATGTCCTTGTCGAGCCCACAATAACCGATATTCCAACTGATGAATGTCAGTGGGACACTGTCGATGGTTTGTATAGGTTTACTGTTATTAAAAGTGATTTTTTCAACAGGTGCCGGCTGATAATCATTTCTGGTAAAATAAAATAAGAAAATCCCAAAACCTACAATAAAAATCAGTACCAACACCAATAGGACAAGCAAAATTCTTTTTAGTGTTTTCATAGACAAAATTTTAATAAAAGTACAAAAAAGATTAATTAATTAACATAAAATAAAAAAAGCTTTTTTTTACAGAAATTAGTTATTTTTGCTAAAAAAAATTTAATTTTGATTAATTTCAAAATATTTTAATAGTAAAATGAAATTGACCGGTATACTAAAAATTTTGTTTCTGTCCATGCAGATTTTAAGCCTGATTGCGTTATTTTTTTTTAAAAATGAAATTATTTGCTGGGTGAATATGGCCACTTTTATTATTTTAAGTATTCTTTCTTTAATCCAGATTGTGATATTCAATAATAATTATAATAGTGAATTTAATTTTTGGTTGTTAAGGTATTTTGTTGCAATAACCCTGCTGATTCAGGGTGTTTGTTTTATGGCATTACTACTGGGCTTTCAGCAAATAGGCGAATGGAAGTATGGCCTCATCGTTTCAGGGTCGTTTTTTATTATTGATTTTATTTTCATCTTTGTTTTTATTAAACAATTTTTAGTCCCGGAATTTAAAAAGTTGTTTTTGATAAATATTCTTGCTCCGGCACTGGCCATAATTTTTCTTGGAATAATTCCTTTGGCAATGGGGGAACGCGATTTGTATAATAATTTTAACAGGGAAAGCTATCATCAGACTTATGACCAGTATATCCACGAAGAATCCCCCTATAATTCCGATCAGATTCCTTCTTTTTGAAAAAAAATATTTTTTTATTGGAATTGGAAAAATGATGAATTAATATTTAATTTTACATAGATTACCTTATTTATAAATTTAATAAATTGCCTTATGGACAAGAAAAAAATTCTTCTGTTTGCAGTGATTGGAATATTTGTGATTCTCGTTATTTTGCTGATAGCAAAAACAAATTCGCAAACGATCGTAAAAGTCAATCCTGCTTTTAAGGAATATGTGGCAGCCTTTACTTCAGGCGTTATTTCTACGGAATCGACCATCAAGGTCCGGTTAAATATGGATATTGCCGATTCCTCCATGTTTGAACAACCGGTAAAAGAAGAACTGTTTGATTTTTCGCCGGGTATCAGCGGAAAAACATACTGGATCGATACACGCACCGTAGAATTTCGCCCGGATAAAAAGTTGCCTCCCGACAAACTATATACGGCGAATTTTTTCCTGTCTAAGCTGATAAGCGTGCCCGACAGTATGAAAACCTTCGTTTTTCAGTTTCATACGGTAAAACAGGTGTTTGAGGTAAATGTTGATAATCATAAAGCATATGACCATAACAACCTGGCCTGGGAAAAAGTTACCGGATCGTTGATTATGGCTGACGCCGCTGAAACGGAGGATATTCAGTCTTTGCTGGAGGCAAGCCAGGGAGGCAAAAAACTGAGTGTCAAAATTACTCCGGGCAGCGATAAAAAATCCTTTACATTCACCATTGACAGCGTAAAACGTGGCGATAAAGAATCTGCCGTTGACATCAAATGGAACGGAAAGCCCATTGATTCAAAATCTAACGGCACCTTGACCGTGAGTATCCCGTCAATAAACGATTTCAAACTCCTGTCGATACAATCTGTTCAAGAGCCTGAACAATATGTCAGACTTCAGTTTTCAGATCCGCTGCTGGAGGATCAGGACCTGAGCGGCCTTATTACCATGGACAAATCAAAGGATCTGAAATTTGTCATCGAAGATAATATCATCAGGATATATCCGCCTCTCGAGATCGGTGGCAGCGAGGTGTTAACCGTTGAAAAAGCCGTGAAAAACATAAAAAGCAAAGAACTTAAGGCAAAAACGGTTGAAACGGTCACTTTTGACGATATAAAGCCCGGTATCCGCCTGGTGGGAGAAGGAACCATCCTGCCCAGCACCAACGGCCTGATCTTTCCTTTTGAAGCCGTAAATGTAAATGCCGTAGATGTGAAGATCTTTAAAATCTATGAAAATAATGTTACTCAATTTCTACAGGTAAACGACCTGGAAGGCGAAAGAGAACTCAGCAGGGTAGGGAAGCTGGTGCTGAAAAAATCAATACCATTGCAGTCTGTAAATAATTCCGTACTGAATTACAGCAACTGGAACCGTTATTTCCTCGACCTTGCCGATTTGATCAAGGCCGAACAGGGCGCTATATATCAGGTTACCCTTAGCATCAAAAAAGCCTATTCAACCTATACAGGATGTACGGATGAGGCTGCCGATGATGATGGCCTGAGGTCGTCATGGGATGAAAGTGAGGAGCCGGAACCCGAAGAATGGTACTATTATGATTATTACGGATATTATTATGATGATTATGACTACTATTATTACGACTGGAGCGAGCGCGAAAACCCTTGCGAGGAATCATATTTCAGCGGCAAAACGATAAGCCGTAATGTTCTTGCAACAGATATCGGCATTATCGCGAAAGTCGGCACTACGGGCGAACTGAATATTTATACCGTGGACCTGGTGTCGGCCAAACCCATGCCGGAAGTTTCCATAAGAATCATGGATTACCAGAACCAGGAACTCGAAAAAGTACAGACCAACAGCGATGGAAATGTGATGATACAATTAAAAAAAGTTCCTTACCTGATTATTGCAAGCAAAGGAAACCAGCGGGCTTACCTCAAGCTCACCGGCGGATCGGCATTGTCATTAAGCATGTTTGATGTAGGCGGCGAATCCGTTCGCAAGGGAATAAAAGGTTTTTTGTACGGAGAGCGCGGCGTTTGGCGTCCAGGGGATTCCATTTTCCTGACCTTTATTCTTGAAGATAAACTTCATAAATTGTCGCCTGAAGTCCCCGTTGTTTTCGACCTGACCAATCCCCGCGGACAAAAAGTTCAGCATATCGTAAAAACAAAGTCGGTAAACGGATTTTATGATTTCCGCACTGCTTCGGACCCCGGTGCATTGACGGGATACTGGACGGCAACGGTAGCCGTGGGTGGTTCTACATTTTCAAAATCATTAAAAATTGAAACGATAAAGCCCAACAGGCTGAAAATAAAACTCGATTTTGGCTCGGATAAGATCACCGCGGAGTCGAAGGGTGTGCTGGAAGCAAAATGGCTGCACGGCGCTATTGCCCGCAATCTCAAAGCCGATGTCAACGTGGTGTTGAACAAGTCAACTACCGCGTTCAAAAAGTACTCAAATTTCATCTTCGATGATCCCTCGAAATATTTTTATGCGGAATCGTTTAAAGTTTTCAGCGGAGTGCTTAACGAGGAAGGCAAAGCCGATGTGATACCCGACATCGCCATTTCCGGTTCCGCGCCAGGCGTGTTAAAAGCGAACTTTGAAACAAGGGTCTTTGAACAGGGCGGAGAATTCAGCATCGATCAGTTTTCTTTGTTCTATTATCCTTATAAAACGTATGTGGGTATCAGTGTTCCTGACGGAAGCCAGTATTCTGAAATGTTACAGACACATAAAGATTATACCATCAACCTGGTAAATCTTGACGACAACGGCTCTTTGGTGCCATCGGCCAAACTGAAAGTCGATATTTATAAAGTAAACTGGCGCTGGTGGTGGGACAACAGCGGCAGCGACCTGGCGGATTTTGTCCGCAGCTCGTATAACGAGCCTTACAAAACCATTGAAGTCACCACGACTAACGGCAGGGGTAGCTTTGTGATGAATATTCCCGATACCGACTGGGGAAGGTATTTTGTCCGCGTCGAAGATGTGGAAAGTGGCCACAGCACCGGCCAAACGGTGTATTTCGACTGGCCTGACTGGGCAAGCCGCTCCCGCGAGGGCAAGGAAGGCGCTGCCATGCTGATATTCTCAGCCGACAAAGAAAAATACCAGGTAGGCGACGAGGTGAAACTGACGATACCTTCGAGCGCGGGAGCAAGGGCGCTGGTAACGCTGGAGACAGGAAGCAAAGTGTTGAAATCATTCTGGATAGACACCGAAAAAGATCAGACCTTTTTCAAATTTGATATTACCGAAGAAATGGCTCCGAATATTTATGTCAGTGTTACTTTGGTGCAGCCGCACAGCCAGACCGCTAACGACCTGCCCATCCGGCTTTATGGTGTAATACCGATTATGGTGGAAGACCCCGGCACCCATCTGAGACCGGTCATTAAGATGGCCGATGTGCTCCGTCCTGAAGAAAATGCGAGCATCACCATCAAAGAAGAGAACGGCAAGGCGATGACCTATACCGTGGCTGTGGTGGACGAAGGCTTGCTCGACCTCACCAAATTTAAAACTCCCGACCCCTGGAATTATTTTTATGCAAGAGAAGCTCTGGGCGTTAAATCATGGGATCTCTATGATTATGTGATGGGCGCTTACGGAGGCCAGCTCGAGCGTATCCTCAGCATCGGCGGCGGTGACGATGGTGGCGACGGCAAGGGCGCCAACCGTGCCAACCGTTTCAAACCGATGGTGAAATTTTTCGGGCCTTTTGCCCTTAAAAAAGGCGCCTCGAATACGTATAATTTTAAAATGCCGCAATACATTGGCTCTGTGAGGGTGATGGTAGTCGCCGGACAGGATGGCGCATACGGCAACGCGGAAAAAACTGTCGCTGTACGCAAACCGCTCATGCTCCTGGCTACCCTGCCGAGAGTGGTCGGCCCGGGAGAAACGGTTACATTGCCGGTCAGCGTGTTTGCCATGGAAAAATATATTAGAAATGTATCGGTAAAAGTTACCACCAACGAGATGTTCACCATAAGTGACAACAGCACGAAAAGTGTGACTTTCCGCGAGATCGGCGACGATCTCGTAAACTTCCAGTTGAAGGTGAAAGATGCCATCGGCATTGGAAAAGTGAAAGTGTATGCCTCCAGCGGAAAAGAAACGGCGGTTTACGAAATAGAGATCGATGTACGCAATCCTAATCCGGAAGTCACCGAAGTAATCTCGGACGTGATGAAATCAGGACGGTCGTGGAATACAGCCTATACCCCCGTGGGCGTGGCCGGAACAAACAAAGGTACCATCGAAGTCTCGTCTATACCTCCCATCAACCTCGAACGCCGTCTGAAGTACCTGATACAATACCCTTACGGATGTATTGAACAGACCACCTCGTCGGTATTTCCGCAGTTGTATTTGTCCGATCTGATGGATCTGGACGACAATATGAAGAAAACCGTCGAACGCAATATTAAAGCAGGTATCAACAGGATAGGGTCATTCCAGTCTGCCCTGGGAGGTTTCTCTTACTGGCCGGGTTCTTACGAGGCCGACCAATGGGCCAGTTGCTATGCGGGGCATTTTTTGCTGGAAGCGAAAGATAAGGGGTACACCGTTTCTGCTTCTGTGTTGAAAAAGTGGATAAAATATCAGAAACGCATGTCTTTGAGCTGGACCACAGAATATAACAAATATTATTACAACTCTGACCTTGTCCAGGCATACCGACTGTATACCCTGGCACTGGCCAAAGCGCCCGAACTGGGGGCGATGAACCTGCTGAAAGAACAGAAAGAACTTTCGATACAGGCCAAATGGAGGCTGGCGGCAGCATACCAGCTCGCGGGACAGCCCATCGTGGCAAAACACCTTGCGGCAAATGCATCAACCACCATAAAACCCTATAAGGAAATGTGGTTCACCTACGGCTCCGACGACCGCGATCGTGCCATGATCGTTGAAGCCCTTGCCCTGATGGAGATGCGTAATAAGGCAGCTCCCATGGTGAAAATGATCTCGGAGCGTCTCAGCAAAGATGACTGGATGAGCACCCAAAGCACGGCATTCTGCCTGCTGGCCATCTCAAAATATGTGGGAACCAGCACCGGAACCGGGATGGATTTTACTTATACTATCAACAACGAGTCGCCCGTGACAAAAAAATCTAAAAAATCTGTGGCGACCATCGATATGAACCTGAAAAATTCGGTTCAAAAAGGCAAGCTGAAGATCAAAAACAATGGTACAGGTATCTTGTATGCCCGTGTGATCTTATCGGGTATTCCTGCGGCAGGAGAAGAAAAAGCCGGTGAAAACAACCTGAAGATAGAGGTGTTGTACAAAACGCTGGCCGGAGAAAAAATAGATCCCTCGAAACTGGAACAGGGAAAGGATTTTATGGCGGAGGTAACCATTACGAATCCCGGACTGATGGGATATTATTACAACATGGCCTTGTCGCACATTTTCCCTTCGGGGTGGGAGATACACAACACCCGCATGGACGACTCTTATGGCCGTGTACAGATGTCAGGCTATGACTATCAGGATTTCCGCGACGACCGGGTGTATACCTTTTTCAGTGTCGGAACCAACGAGAAGAAGACTTACAAAGTATTGCTGAATGCCAGTTATCTGGGTCGTTTTTACCTGCCTACGGTAAGCTGCTCCGCCATGTACGACGATGCCATTTATGCCCGCACCAAAGGACAGTGGGTAGAGGTGGTGCCGTATAATGTTGATGCTACGGTGGCAAAGTAGGGATTAATGGAAGCTGACCGAAAAACCGGGGAAATAGCCGGTGTAAGGGATTCATACAGAGTGATAAGTATGGTAAAAGATATTTTGTGATTGTATTGCACACAAGGGAATGGGGTAGATTAAAAGTGTCGTTGAATGGCCGTTTTTTTTCCTGATAATTAATCCCCCAATTCATTCTAACAAACAAATTCCCCTCAAAGTTATTTGCAAATTTATTTTTCTGTCTGTCTTTTTATCTCTTGTCATTTGGCATACCTTTGCATCAGAATAATCCTATGCTCAAAATTCCTTCCATCAATATTTCCGAATACGATTATCCGCTGCCCGACGAAAAGATAGCCAAATATCCCTTGCCGGAACGCGACAGGTCGAAACTGCTGGTATGCAGGAACGGCCATATTTCCGACAGCCACTTTTATAATCTGCCCGGCTTGCTGAATCCGGGATCATTACTTGTTTTGAACAATACCCGTGTGATACACGCCCGCCTGAACTTCCGACGTGAAACAGGCGCTGCGATTGAAATATTTTGTCTGGAACCGGACTCACCTGTTAAGGATATTCAGTTGGCCATGCAGCAAGCCGGAACTTGTGTATGGAAATGCCTCGTCGGAAATGCAAAAAAATGGAAGGGTGAAAAACTTTTCTTAAAAGCAAAATCCGGCCAATCAGAATATGTATTGTCGGCAGAAATAACAGAACGCCACAATGAAAGTTTTTTTATCCGGTTTGAGTGGAACCCCGGGCAGTTGATTTTTTCTCAGATCATTGATACCGCAGGAAATGTGCCGCTCCCGCCTTACATTCACCGCCCCGCAGAACAAAGTGACAACGAACGTTATCAAACCGTTTATGCAAGCGATGACGGCTCCGTGGCTGCTCCTACTGCCGGTCTGCATTTTACCCCGGAGGTCTTTGAAAAAATATTACAAAAAGAAATTTCCACTTCACATACCACACTGCATGTGGGCGCCGGAACATTCAAACCCGTACAATCCGAAAATATCGAACAACACGTCATGCATTCCGAGCAGGTGGTGATTCACAAGCAATTGCTCGAAGATCTGCTTGCCGCTAAAGGAGACATCATCGCGGTGGGAACCACGTCGGTGCGTTCGCTTGAAAGCCTTTACTATGTTGCCGTCAAACTTCATTCAAGCGGTGTCATTCCGGATAAAATATTGCAATGGGAACCTTATGAAACAGAATTACATGCATTGAACAGAAATTCGCTCCTGCATGGCCTGACACGTTACATGGAAGATCACCATCGCGAAGAAATAGCTTTTTCGACAAACATTATCATAGTCCCGGGGTACCAGTTTAAAATGATTGACGGCATGGTAACAAATTTCCACCAGCCCCGGAGCACACTGTTGCTTTTGGTATCGGCATTTTTTGGCGACAAATGGAAGCTGGCCTATGAGCATGCCCTCAGCGGTAAATACAGGTTTTTGAGCTATGGCGACGCCTGTCTTTTTATGAAATAATTTTTTCGGGGTCCTTTACATTTTTTGGCAATGCCATCGCAAATAGTATGATAAAAAATAAGGCAAAAATCAGAGATATCACTGAGATCATCATCAGGTAATATACCCCAAGGCTTAATAAAAAAAACCAGGGAACGGCAAGCAGAAACATTTGCCCCAGCACATAATACAACAAACCTTTTCTAAGTTTTTTTGCCATCAGGATAAGGGCAAAAATGCAAAACAAATGAATGCCGATCTTGATAAAATAATAGAAAACACTGCCATGCTTTAATTCTCCGGCAATCACATCTGCCACGGGAATGGTTTCTAAAAATGAACCGGCCTTGCCGCCAATCAGGAAAAGGGCTGTTACGATAATTGAAAAAACATTGGAGATCGCCGACAAAGTGCACAATAAATACAAAAAAACATTTTTGCCCGGGGTTTTTACTTCTATTGCGTCTTCCATGTTTTTATTTTTTCAGATGTTTGAGCTGCCGGGCATACAACATGATGAACAGGATGCTTCCAAAAATATATACAGCATTAAAAAAGGTCATCACCACAAAAAAAGAAAGAAAAAGCATGACAACATTGGCCATCAGGTAGATCCAGAATCCGGAACGTTTCATCCGGAACATCAGTAATGCCCCGGTAAAAGAACTGCCAAACAAAATGAACATCCCCAGAAAAAACAGTATGAAATAACTCTTTCCGAAACCATAAAACCCTTCTGAAAAGGTTTGAATATAGTCACTAAGCCAGCCGGAAAAAAACAAGCCGCCAAATGAGAACAACGTCATGCTGCCGCTGAAAAACAGTGACATCAGGCACAATTTGTATAACATACCAGGTCTGTTGGATGGTACGGAAATACGGGCATATTGTTCTTCAAATTCCATGCAGTCTGTTAAGATAATTATTTTTTTTTCGTGAACAGTTACGTTTTTCTGATCAGTATAAATTCTTTTTGCACTTACCCTACAAATAATATCGCTAAATTAATACACTATGGTATAATTTTCAAAACTTATTTATAAATTAAGTAAAATCGCTGATTTTCAGATAAAAAACAATAGGATGATATTCGCAAGGATGATCACCAAAAAGCCCAGCAGCAAGGGCATACGGATGTGCCTGCCCGAAAAGATCATGGAGTAGATCAGCTTCAGTACATTATTACTGATAATAGCCTGAAAAGACACACGTGATATCAGGTCAATATCCACGCTGAATTTACTCTGAAAAACCGATATTAAAAAGGGATCAATATCGGTGATGCCCACTACGATTGAAATGGCGTTCAGACCCATATCACCGAAATATATCACGGCATAATAGGTCAGAAAAGAAAATGCCACAAACAGCACCATGAATAATAATGCCACCTTAAACTCCAGGGGATTTTTATCCACTATCGAAGCGATTGCCGAGCTTTCTTCATCCTTTCTTTTATAAAAATACAATGCTACCCCGACAGCCGTGGTCAGCAGAAACATGATCACAAAAAAAATAAAATTATTTCTGAAAAGAGCCGGGTTAAATATCAGCATCAATACGGCAATACGCAGGTACATCATGGCTGTGGCAAAAATAACTGCTGATGCGTAATTGTTTTTCATCAGGCCTTCCCTGCTTTTTTTTGTCAGTATCAGTGTGGTGGCCGTGCTGCTGTATAGCCCGCCCAGTATACCGGAAATCAGAATGCCGGATCTTTTGAAGACATATTTTTTTAATATATAGCTCAGGTAAGAAATCGTTGAAATAACCACCACTGCAAACCATATCTTATAGGGTGTGATGGTCAGAAAAGGCACTATCGGTTTGTTAGGAAAAATCGGGAGTACGATACCGGCAATGATCAGAAATTTTGCCAGGGTGATAAATTCTTCTTTTTCTATCTGGTTCGAAAAAGTAGTGAAGGTTTCTTTGAGTTCGGTAAATATCAACACCGTAACAACGACAAGGATATAGAGCCATGCCGGTTGTGTGATCACCAGCGGGGCCAGGCAGTATGTGATAAAAGCAATGACGATCGTTGTCAGCCCAAAATCTTTGAAAAGTGTGATCTTATGATAATAATTAATTGACAGCAGTACCAGGATTACAAGGCCTCCGCCCATATAAACGTACAAAAATTCCGGATCGATGATGTACAATATGTAACCGAGCAGACCTATAAATGTAAAAGTACGGTCGGTACCAAAAAGGCGCAGGTCTTCTCTTGCCGGATGCAACTTTCGCTGCGACAATCCTATCAACAGGGAAAATACCGTAACGAGCAAAAAATCCGTTAGTTGCTTAGGAACTATGTCAAAAATTTGTTCCATGAAAATTTTTTCTGTTATACGGCAAAAGAAGCACGAAGTTCGGGGTAAAACAGATTATTCTTAAAGAAACAACTTTAACACGAAATAGATAATGGACGAAAAAAGCATGGAAGCAGGTATAGTTACTATCCATGCCACCACAATATTTGCCGCCAGTTTCCATTTCACGCTGCTGGCTCTTTTAGTAACACCAACGCCCATAATAGCTCCGGTAATGGTATGTGTGGTGCTGACCGGAATGCCGGCCAGCGTGACCCCAAATAATGTAAGTGCTCCGGCTGTTTCTGCACAAAAGCCGCCGATAGGTTTAAGATGGCAAAGCCCCCTGCCGAGTGTTTTCACAATTTTTCCGGAGCCGAGCAAGGTGCCCATGGCGATAGCCGTATAACACATAAGAGCCACCCAAAGAGGTACTACATTTGTATCTTGTACTTTCCCCGTCCCGATAAGCAACATAAAAATAATTCCCATCGTTTTCTGCGCATCATTACCTCCGTGACCAATACTAAAAGCAGCCGAAGAAAGCAACTGAAGCACCCTGAAATACCTGTCTGTCCTTAGCGGAGGCTTTTTCCCCCATATCAGCAGGGTAAGATTCATAAAAAAATATCCGATAATAAATCCAAACAACGGCGCCAATGCAATAAAAACAACGATGATAAGAACATTTTCAACATTAACACCCGCCGGCCCGAATTTTATCAGAGCAGGCCCGATAAGCCCGCCGATAAGCGCATGTGAAACGCTGTTAGGAATGCCGCTTCTGGCACATATCAAAACCCATATTCCGGCTCCAAGCAAGGCACTAAGAATAAAAACAGTATCTGATTCTATGGTGCCGGGCATTATGATTCCGGTTCCTATTTTTTTGGCCACCGGCGAACCATAAAAAATTCCGAATGCCACGAAATTAAAAAAGGCAGCCCATAAGACAGCAATTTTAGGCGGCAGTACATTTGTTCCAACAATGGTCGCAATGGAATTACCGGCATCATTCATCCCATTGAGAAAGTCGTATAATACAGCAACAATGATCGTAATTACAACAATAGTCATCATAAATCCGGCGGTGGTTAAGCTACTTTTACAATAATTGCCTTCAATACATCGGCCACATCCTCTGCCTTATCGGTAGCTTTTTCAAGAGTACTGAGTATAGCGTCCTGTTTGATCAGGGCAATAGGGTCTTTTTCATTTTCAAAGAGGTATGAGATCGCCATATAATACAGGTCGTCCACCTGATTTTCGATCTCATTCAGGCGGATACAGGTTTTTTTGATCACCTCGGGATGTTTCAGGTTGGATAATTCCCCGATGGCAATTTTAAGCTCGCGGCTCGCTTGAACCAGCTGTTCTGAAATTTCGAGTGTATTCTTTGGCAAGGTATTTACTTTATACAACTCCAACTTTTTTGCACTGGAATTTATATAATCCAGCACATCATCCAAAGAAGAGGTCAACTCTTGTATGTCTTCCCTGTCAAAAGGGGTAATAAACGTTTTATTCAGCTCGTCAAATATTTGATGGGTAAAATCATCACCTGCACTTTCACATTGCTTTATCTGTGCAATCAACGACAGTTTTTCCTCTTCATTTTCTACTAATAAAAGAAGTTTGTTAAGTAATATGGCTCCTTTTTCAAGGTTTTCGGCCACGCCTTCAAATAACGGATAGAATTTTTTCTCCTTAGGAACAAAAAATTGAAAGACTTTATTTATACCACCCATAATCTTAAATATTAATCCGGCAAAATTATGAATATAATGGTTGAAAAAATAAATTTTCAAAAAAAATAATCATCAGTTTGATGGCCACATTTATTGGGGATACATGCAAAAAACATGGGGCTACCATGTAATATTCATTCCTATTGAATTATCAGAAAGATAACATCCCGGTACGTTGATTTACCGCTTTACCAATGGCCTTTTTTAAAAAATCAGGCGACTTTTACAATGATTGATTTCAGCACGTCAGCCACGTCTTCGGCCTTATCTGTAGCCGTTTCAAGTGCCTTTATTATTGCCTGCTTTTTAATCAGCTCGATAGCATCTTTTTCATTTTCAAAAAGGTAAGAAATTGACATATAATAAAGATCATCAACTTTGTTTTCAATTTCATTTAACCGGATACATGTCTTCTTTATCAATTCAGGATGTTTCAGGTTAGATAATTCTCCGATAGCAATTTTGATTTCGCCGCTGGCCTGAATAAGAAATTCTGAAATTTCAAGAGCGTTCTTCGGCGCATCCTTTATTTTATACAACTCAATCCTTTTCGCACTGGAATGAATATAATCCAGCACATCATCCAGTGAAGATGTCAAGGTTTGTATGTCTTCCCGGTCGAAAGGCGTAATAAATGTTTTATTCAACTCATCAAATATCTGATGGGTAAAATCATCACCGGCGCTTTCACACTGTTTTATTTGTGCAATTAATGACAACTTTTCCTCTTCATTTTTAATTGATAAAAACAATTTATTGAGTAATACCGCACCTTTTTCAAGATTATCCGCGACACCTTCGAACAGTGGAAAAAATTTTTTCTCTTTTGGAACAAAAAACTGAAACACGTTATTTATACGCATAAATTTAAATTTTGACCCTGCAAATTTAGACATTATTACCTACTGGCTGTCAAAATGTTTCATTTTACTCATCTTATTGGCGTTTGGCGTAATGTTCCTATAAATAAAAAAACAACCCCGGGATTCGGGGCTGTTTTTTTATTGGACTTTATTTTAGAAATTGGGCTTACAATTGGACCTGAATTTATAACAAATTCAAGATATGGCATTATACGAATCTGAAACCGCTTATGTTACGTTATGCAAGAAATAATTTGAAAATTTTTTTACAAAAAATTTGCTTTTAGCGCTAAAATCCTTTTTCTTTGTGCATATTAATTTAAAAATTAAATTTATGGAAGAACAGAACATCAACACACAACCACAGACAACACCTCCTGCGCAAACCCAGACTGCGGTTCCTGGAGCAATTGTTGCATTTGTGTTTGGCATTATTTCAATATGTACCTTTTACTTAGGAGCCGTTTTTGTCGCACCCGGACTAATACCTTTAATTTTTGGTATTATCGGTTGGTCAAAAGGGAAAAAAGCTGAAAAAATCTATGCTGAAAATCCTGCAAGTTATGTAAAAGCACATGGCGTTTTTGCAAAAATAGGTAAAATATTGGGGCTTATCGGCTGGATTTTAGCTATTGTATTTATGGTGATTTTCCTTATAATTTTACTCGGAGAAACAACACATATCTTTGATTAATAATTTATCACGAACTATACTTTTTTTTGTAAGCTGAGTGGTAATTTTATTACTTTTACCCTCCAGTATTACTAACCTGATTTATTTATTAAAATTCACTAATCACACATGTATTAATTAAAAAATTAAAATTATGGAAGAACAAAACGTTAACACAGAAACCCCATCAACACCTTCTCCTCAACCACAGGCTGCTGGATTACCTCCAATTCCCGGGTCAATTATTTCCCTGATTTTTGGTATTATTTCATTGGTCTTGTGCTGGTATTTTTGGGCACCGGTAGCCGGAATAATTCTTTGTATTGCTTGTCTCATCTTCGGGATATTAGCAATGTCTAAAGGCAAAAAAGCTATAGCTCTTTTTAACGAGTCACCCGGCAAATACAAACAGGGTTCATTAAGCCTTGCAAAAACAGGTAAAATACTTGGACTCATCGGACTTATTGTCAATGCTCTTTTTACCATTATTGCTATTGTTTTTACGATTATGTGGATTCAGTATCTCTAAGACTGTTTTAAAATTGATATAGAACAATAACTGCTTAATAAGAGGCTGTTTCATAACAAAAATATTTTTGTATTTGAAGCAGCCTCTTGTTTATTAATATAAGTAAGATGGAAGAAATTACACAAAACAAGATACCCGAAAAAGAATTTTTACCGGATGCTTCAACCGCATTGACATACAGTATCTGGGGAAATGCCCTTAGCCTGCTTTTCTTTATTCCCTTTTTGGGAATAGCTTGTTGCGCTCCCGCCCTAATCCTTTCGATCATCGGATTAAATAAAGGGAAAAGCGGCATGTACCTTTTTAAGGCAAATAAACAAAAATACCACGGCGGTTCTTTTGCAAAAACGCTGGTGGCCTTTATCCTGGGAATTGTAGGTATAGTTCAGGCCGCCATTATGACAATCTACGCGATCATATTCACCGCATTGACGGTATCCGGCGAATTATTCCGCTAAAAATTTCCCGGCTAAAAGGGGAGATCATTATTGAGTTCGCTATCCCACTGATTATCTGCATTTTCAGCACCTGGTTTTTCTTCAATAACCTGATTATTATTTTGTCCTGCAATTTCTATTTTCCAGGGTTTGACATCGGTGTACCACCGGCCATTGTATTCGCGGCTTTCAAGGTCAAAAGATATTTTTACAAGAAGGTCTTTATAATCTTTTCTCAGATCGATTTTATCATTCCAGTTTGCCATAAATACCTTTTTGGGATATTGTGCCTGAGTTTGTAATAAAAACTCTTGTTTTTTCCATTCGCCTTTTGCTGATGTACCCTTTTGTTCCGGGAAAATCTCAATTATTTTGCCTGTAATTTCCATTTTTTTTCTGATTTATTTCTCTTGTAAAATTACTAATTTTCTTTTTTAATATATCAATTCATAAATATATTTTTCAAGGCGAAAGGTTGATAGCCGCCTGTTGTTCATTTTACCCCGCCTTCCTGTTTTACGAAGCCAAACAAGCCGGGTTTATAGCGTACAGGTGTTTTTGAATTTTTTTTTTAAAAATTTCCGGCAAATTGAATTTCAAAAAAAATGGCGGCAAAATCTTAATGCCGCCATTTTTAGTATTCAGTTCAATTTTTAGTTTACAAATTGCTTTGCATAATATTTTGCAGTAAGTTTTTCGCCGGTAGCTTTTTCAATCATCACGTTCCATTCATATTTCATACCCGGTTTGAAAACTTTTTCAATCATATATTTGCCTACTTCCGGGTTGTTGCCAAAACTCAGGTTTTTAAAGTCTTCGGTCTTATAATAATTCTTGGCAATATAATAGCTAAACTGCGAAGCCAATAATTCGCCCATCAGGTAATTATGATAATAGCAAGGGTATAACGCAATATGTATCTTTGATGCCCAGTCCGGTTCGTTCCTGCCTTCGGGGCGTTTCAGCATCTGGTATTTTTCCACCAGGTCCCACCAGAGTTTGTTCAGGTCCTGATCCGGATTTTCGTACATGCCTTTTTCAAAACGATACATCACCTGAGCCCAGCGGCTGAAAGTCAATTGTTCAAGGCGTAAGGTTTTATGGCAGTCCTCTGCAATTTTCTTTGCTTCTTCGGGGGTAATGCCAAGGTTTTCGACCATCCACTGCGGATTTGACGACAGCCTCCCGAAAAACATGGCAACGGCTTCTGTCGTGAACGTATTAGCGGCGTCGCGCAGGAAAAAGGGCAGTTCGCGGTCGGTATATTTTGAATACACAGCATGTCCGAATTCATGAAGCAGGGTATTCATCCAGTACGAATTATTTTGGGTGTTGCACAAAACACGTACGTCGCCTTCTTTATCGATATCCGTACAGAACGCGTGCTGGTTCTTGCCTTTGCGTTCAAACATATCGCTTTTTTTAAGCATATCTTCAATATCGAGCCCGATACCCTTATAATATGATTTCGTAACTTCAACAATATCCTTATCTTTATAATAGACATCCAGATCAACAGGGTAGATCTTCGGGGCTTCCTGGAAAAAGCGGTTCTGATAGTGCCAGGGCATCAGTTCTTCTTTTTTTACCTTATATCTCTGGGCAAAATACTCATCCATCTCATTCTTAAGTTGTGCAAACGCGTCGCGGGTGAGGCTGTCCAGTTCATCAAAAAGTTTTTCAATCTCAGCCGGGTCCTCCTCGCTTAGCTTAAGGCTCATTTCATGATAATTTTTGAAGCCAAGTTCTTTGGCAGCTTCATTTCTCATTTTTACCAGTTCAATTACCTGAGCAGAAATCAGTGCGCCTGATTTTTTGGTGGCATTCCACGATTCTTCCAGTACTTTACTGTCAGTGCTGGTGCGAAGCGTGGCTTCAATCTGGTTGTCTGTCAAAGTGTCTTTGCCGACGACGGGACGAAATTTATTAAATGCCTGCGAAATTTTCGACTGAAGATCAATCATGGCTTTGGTTTTAGCCGTATCAATCTGTTCGCCCATATAGGCATTATAAATGATGTCCAGCTCGCGTTTCAGCATTTCATCCTTTATATTCCCTGATTCCTTGAATTTTTTAACTTTTTCAAAATCGTTTTTATCTGAAAAAATTTGTGACATTTTAAATTCGAGCGCTGCTGATTTTTCATATTCTTTTTCATCGCCCGTCGTTTCAGCATTCCATGAAGCAATACAGACATCCTTATACAGTGGTATGTATTTTGCCTCAAGATTTTTAATAAACTCTTTTAATTCCATTTCTGATTTTTTTTGTGCATTGTCACAGCCTGTAAAAAGCCATGAGCAAATAATTACGCTTGTTGCGAGCAACAAAACTTTCACTGTGTTTTTTTTCATATTTTAATTTTTTGTGGGGTTTATAGATATCAGTTCAACTTTGAAAATTAGTGTGGAGCCGCCCGGTATCGGCCCGGTAGTTTTATCGCCGTAACCGAGGCTGGGTGGTATATATAATTCATAAACGGATCCGGTGCTCATCAGTTGCAAACCTTCTGTCCAGCCTTTGATAACGGCATTCAGCGGAAATTTCACCGGCTCGTTTCTTTCATAGGATGAATCAAAGATCTTTCCGTCGATGAGTTTCCCCTCATAATTAACGGTTACTTCATCATCGGGGCCAGGTTTAGCGCCGGTACCGGGACTAATTACTTTATATTGAAGGCCGCTCGGCAGTTCCACAACGCCATCCTTTTTTTTATTTTCCTGCAGAAAAGCCTCACCTTTCAATTTATTTTTTTTCGATTCCGAAAGGTCAATAGCTTGTTGTTTTACCATAAGTTCTTTCTGGTACTTCTTCATTATTTCCTGGCTAAGCTCCTTAGAAAACATCGTATCGTCTTCCTTAATATTTTTATTAAACGCGTAATTAAAAACATCGGGGTTAATTTCAAAATTATTTTTCCGCAGGTTTCCGGCCACATCTGATCCGATAATATAGCTGATTGTATCCTTCATTGTTTTTAACTGGCATGTTGAAGTGCCGTTTTGTTGAATGGTATTACACGAAACCATAATCAACACGGGCATACAGAGTACTAAAGCGAGGCCTGAACTATTTTTCATCAAAATTATTTTTTTTGTAAAATTTAACTTGAGTTTGCCATTAATATTATAATGTAAAAAAAAGCTGTTGTAAAAGTACAACAGCTTTTTTAAATTTTAATAAAACACTTGTTTTATTATTTTTACAGCTTATTTTTTGGCCGGTGCTGATTCAACTTTTATAAGATCCACTTTAAAAATAAGTGTTGAGCCTCCGGGAATGCTCTGGTTTCCCTGATCGCCATAGGCCAACTCTGAAGGGACATACAGTTCATATGAACCGCCTTCTTTCATCAGTTGCAATCCTTCTGTCCATCCGGGAATGACACCGGTTACCGGAAAAGTTGCCGGTTCTTTCCTTTCAAAAGAAGAATCAAAAATTTTCCCGTCTATAAGCTTACCTTCATAATTAACAGTAACCTGATCGCTAGCTGTCGGGGTTTTGCCGTTGCCTTCCTTAATCACCTTATACTGAAGTCCGCTTTGTGTCTGTATTACACCGGGCTGTTTTTTGTTTTCTTCAAGGTATTGGGCGCCGGCCTGTTTGTTGGGGCCTGCTGCTGCTGCCATTTTTTCCATTTGTTTCTGCTGCATATCTTTCTGAAACTGCATCATGATAGCTTGTTTATCCTCTTTGGAGAAATTTAAACTGTCGAGGCCTTCGAGAGCATCCTTAAACCCTTGTACCAAGGCACTTGTAGTTAATTCCAGCGAATCTGCAGCGATGTTTTGTTTCAGATTTTCACCAATATTTGCTCCGATCACATAAGATACCGAATCGTTTTTTGTTTTAAGATCAGCCTTGTTGTTATTTCCGCAGGAAACAAAGAGAAATGTAAACAGCGCTAATAAAGAAATTGATAAACCAATGTTTTTCATAATACGTTTTTTAGATTTGACAAATTTTTTTGCAAATTTATAAATAAATAAATTAGCGGGTTAAATAAAAAATTTAAAAAAAAGCTGTTTTTAAAACAAGAAGATTTTTTAATTACATATTAGTCCAGATAAGGCGTATCGCTTGCATCAGAAAATATTAACACAAAAATGTTGGTAAATTTGCTAATTGAAAAAAAATTAGTACATTTGCACCCCAATTTCGAGATAAAAAAGGTTTAGATATTGTAATTCAAATAAATGATGGATACTATAAGTTATAAAACACGTTCAGCCAATAACGAAATCATAGTTAAAGACTGGTTATTGATCGATGCTGAAAACGCAGTTGTTGGCAGATTGTCAAGTAAAGTAGCAATTTTGCTCAAAGGTAAGCACAAACCTTACTACACACCCAACCTCAACTGCGGAGATAATGTAATAATTATCAATGCTGAAAAAGTTGTGTTTACCGGTAAAAAAACTACAGATAAGGAATATGTAAGGCATACCGGTTACCCCGGCGGACAGCGTCTTACCACGCCTCTTCAATATCTGGGAAAAAAGCCGGAAAAAATTCTTGAACTCGCTATAAGAGGGATGTTACCCAAAACCAAATTGGGCGACGATATGTACAAGCACCTTTTTGTTTATGCCGGCGCCGAACACCCGCACGAAGCTCAGAAACCCAGTAAATTAAATATTAACACCATTAAATAATCATGGAAGTAATTCACACTATCGGAAGAAGAAAAACAGCCGTTGCCCGTATTTATTTAAAAGAAGGAAAAGGCGAAATAGTTGTAAACAGCAAGGATTTTAAAGAATACTTTCCAACCCCCACCTTACAATATTTGGTCAAACAACCTTTGGAACTGACAAGTTGTTCTGAAAAATATGATATAAAAGCAACTATTGACGGCGGCGGATCTAATGGACAGGCAGAAGCCTTATCACATGCAATTTCGCGTGCTTTATGTGAAGTCGATGCAGAACATCGCCTGATATTAAAACCCAAGATGCTTTTGAGAAGAGACCCAAGAATGGTCGAACGTAAAAAACCGGGACAGAAAAAAGCAAGAAAAAGATTCCAGTTCAGCAAGCGTTAACATTTACGCGTGTTTAGTATCTAAATTGCCAAGACTATCGCTTTCCGATACTACTTGGCAATTGGCTTAAAAAAAGTAACAAAGAAAGTAAACATAACCAAAATTAAAATTCATGAACCAATTAAAATTTGATGATCTCTTAGATGCCGGAGTACATTTCGGACATCTGAAAAGGAAATGGAATCCCGCGATGGCTCCTTATATCTTTATGGAACGCAACGGTATCCATATTATTGACCTTTACAAAACTTCCGCCAAAGCTGATGAGGCTGCTTTAGCTCTTAAACAGATCGCAAAATCAGGCAAAAAAATATTGTTTGTTGCAACAAAAAAACAAGCAAAAGAAATCGTTGGCGAACTCGTCAGAAGCGTAAATATGCCTTACGTTACAGAACGCTGGCCGGGCGGGATGCTCACCAACTTTGCCACCATCCGTAAAGCTGTCAGAAAGATGGCTTCTATCGATAAAATGCAAAACGACGATACGTTTACAAAGATATCAAAACGCGAACGCTTACAGATCCTTCGTGAACGAGCCAAACTTGAAAAAAACCTCGGCAGTATCGCAGACCTTACACGCCTTCCGTCGGCATTATTTATTGTGGACATCCTGAAAGAAAAAATTGCCGTCAACGAAGCGAAAAAACTCAACATCCCTACTTTTGCCATCGTGGATACCAATTCAAATCCCAACGAAGTAGATTATGCTATTCCCGCCAATGATGACGCATCAAAATCCATATCCATCATCCTGGGGCACATGATCCATGCCATTGAAGAAGGACTTGCTGAACGAAAGATCGCTAAAGATATTCAGGACAGGGAAGATGAAGAAGAAAGAGACGAGATTGTTATTGAAAAGGCCAGCCTGAAATCAATCGAAGAACAGGAAGAAGAAGAAGAAGCCAAGTCTCTGAAAAAAGCTGCTGCAAAAAAAGATCTGGCGGCCAAAATTAAAGAAACTGAAATTACTGTTGAAACTGAAGAAGAAGATAATAAAGCACGCAAACCCTTACCTTCAAAAAAACCTGTCTTAGGCAAGAAAACGATAACTAAAAAATAAACATTAACCTATTATTCTATTAATAAAATGGCAAATATAACAGCAGCCGAAGTAAACAAATTAAGGCAAATGACCGGCGCAGGAATGATGGATTGCAAACACGCACTCGTTGAATGTGATGGAGATTATGAAAAAGCAATTGATTATTTACGTAAAAAAGGACAGAAAGTAGCCAACAAACGCGCCGACCGTGAATCATCTGAAGGACTTGTGATCGCTCTGGCATCTGAAGATAAACGTTTTGGCATTATTACCATGTTGAACTGTGAAACAGACTTTGTTTCTAAAAATCAGGAATTTATTGACCTCGCAAATTCAATAGCCGGCCTTGCACTGAAACATAAGCCCAAAACTATCGAAGAACTGAAAAATATCAAACTGAATGAACGCACGATTGCGGAACATATCAGTGATTATATGGGAAAAACAGGAGAAAAAACCGAACTGAACGAATATCAGTTCATTGAAGCTCCCAGGGTTTTTGTTTATAATCATATGGGCAACAAATTGGCGTCCATGCTGGGTTTCAATAAATCTGAAGGAAAAGATATCGACAACTGCGGGAAAGATGTTGCCATGCAAATCGCCGCTATGAGCCCCGTGGCACTGGATAAAGATAGTGTCAGCGCTTCAATTATTGAAAGAGAGATCGAAATCGGCAAAGAACAGGCACGCGCTGAAGGCAAACCGGAAGATATGCTCGAAAAAATCGCCCTCGGAAAACTCAATAAATTCTTTAAAGAGAGCACTCTTTTGAATCAGGAATTTATAAAGGACAGCAAAAAGAATGTCGGCCAGTACATTTCCGAATGCGACAAAGATCTTAAAGTAACAGAATTTAAAAGAATTTCTGTGAAAAATTAATCTGATAACGTACAAATAAAAAAAGAGAGGCCTGCGGTTCTCTCTTTTTTTTTATTTTTGTTCCACGAAAACCGACCTACATGAAATATAAAAGAATTTTACTGAAATTAAGCGGCGAAGCATTGATGGGCGACAAAGAATATGGTTTTGATGCCGGCCGTATTGATTTATATGCAAGGGAAATAAAAAAGATCCACGATTTAAATATCCAGATCGCCATTGTTATTGGCGGAGGAAATATTTTCAGAGGGTTGCAAGACAAGAACGCCGGAATAGACAGGCTGCACGGCGATTATATGGGAATGCTTGCTACCATTATCAACGGACTGGCACTTCAATCTGCTTTTGAAAACAAAGGAATGAAAAGCAAAGTGTTGTCGGGCGTTCAGGTTAACCCTGTTTGTGAACTTAATAGCGGGATGAGAGCCAAACAGCATCTGGAAAAAGGCGAGATTGTGATCATTTCGGGAGGAACCGGCAACCCGTTTTTTACGACCGACACCGCTGCCGTTCTACGCGCGCTGGAGATCAATGCAGACATTATTCTGAAAGGCACACGCGTAGATGGTATTTATACGGCTGACCCTGAAAAATATCCCGACGCAAAAAAATTCGACACCCTTACCTTTGAAGAAGCTTACGAAAAAAATCTCAAAATCATGGATATGACGGCATTTACTTTGTGTAAAGACAATAATATGCCGGTGATCGTTTTCGATATGAATACAGAAGGTAACCTGAAAAAAATCATCCTGGGTGAAACAATTGGAACCATAGTAACCAATTAAAAAAATTTTACCAATAACACGGTAACGTAATAAACCAGTCAAAAATTAAAATCTTATATATGTCAGAAGAATTAGATTTCCTAATAGAAGAAACCAACGAAAGCATGCAGAATGCACTGGTTCACCTTGAACGTGAATTTCAGAAGATACGCACCGGAAAAGCCAGCACGCAGATGCTCGACGGGATCAAGATCGATTATTACGGAGCCATGACCCCTCTGGAACAACTTTCTAATATCAATACGCCCGATCCAAAGCAAATAATTATTCAGCCTTGGGATAAAAATGCCCTGCCACTCATTGAAAAAGCGATCATGGCTGCCAACCTGGGTTTTAATCCGAAAAACGACGGAGAAGTTTTGCGTATCATCGTACCGCCTCTTACCGAAGAACGGCGAAAAGACCTGGCTAAAAAGGCGAGGATTGAAGGAGAAAATGCAAAGGTATCTATCAGAAATATCCGCCGCACATCGAATGATGCCGCAAAAAAACTTGAAAAAGATGGCGTCCCCGAAGACCTCGTAAAAAAAGCACAGGAAACTATTCAGGAAATGACCAATAATTATATTGCCAAAGCAGACAAAATGCTTGTTCAGAAAGAAAAAGACATCATGACGGTGTAATACCAAATGGAATAATAAAATAGTTTATGATTTATCTGGTATAATGCCGATGGATAGTAATGTATAGTGCAATCGAGTTTACGATGATTGGACTATAACATTACTCGGTATAAAAAACCATTTTACCGATCGGACTATTGCAAATTTAGAAAAGGTATTATTTCAGGAAAACCGGATTTGCTATCAATTTTTTTATTCCCTCATCAATAGAAAGCATCGGCCGCCCAAGCAGTTTTCTCATCTTGGTCGTGTCGGGAAGGCGCCTGTGCATATCGCCTTCTTCCAACGGGGGCTTATGAACGATCTTTGAAGAAGAATTCGTCAGGCTGATGATTTTTTTTGCAAGGTCAAGAATAGTTATTTCATTATCGTTACCTATGTTGATAATGTCATTTGTCATGTCATTATTCACCACCGTATTTATAAAACTGTTGTAACAAGCATCCACATTGTCGTCAACATAACAAAATGTTCGCGACTGCATTCCATCACCATAAATGGAGATATTCTGATTTTTCATCGCAAAAGCCAGAAAGCGCGACATCACAAAATCCCTGCTTTGCTTTGGCCCGTAAGTATTAAAAAAACGAAAAATCGTATAATCCAATCCGTATTCTTTATGGTATGACTTCAGGTATGCTTCTCCGATATTTTTCACTACGGCGTAAGGCACCCTTGAATTAAGGGGGGTGGTTAGTTCGTTCTGCGGCAACTCAACCGGCTCGCCGTAAACCTCGGAAGACGAAGAAAAATACACCCTTTTGACGTGAGAGTTTTTGCTAAGATTTAATATATTGGAAATGCCTTTTATATCGTTCAAAACTTTGACAGGATACAACTGTGTACGAAGCACCCCGACAACAGCAGCATAATGAAATACATAGTCGAACGGAAAAGCAAGCATCACGGCTGAAATGTCACGATAATCATTCACATTACACTTAATAAACCGCCAGTTTTTATTTTTCGTCTGAGGTAGTTTTGAGATATCGCCTGTAGACAGATCATCAACAATCACTACATAATTTTCGGGGTCGCTGATCAATTTTTCAGCCAGACAGCTTCCTATAAAGCCCGAACCGCCGGTAATCAATATTGTTCTCATAGTCTTTATTATTCTAAAATTTTTAAAAGATACTCTCCATAGCCTGATTTTATATACTTTTCACCCAGAATTCTTAACTGTGCGGCGTCAATAAATCCCATACGGTATGCTACTTCTTCGATGCAGCCGATTTTAAGGTCCTGCCTGTCTTCGATAACCTGAACAAACTGTGAAGCCTGCAGCAGCGAAGAAAAAGTGCCTGTATCCAGCCATGCGGTTCCCCGTGTAAGAATGCCCACTTTTAACTTTTTCTTTTCAAGGTAATATCTGTTAACATCAGTGATCTCATATTCCCCGCGCTTGCTTGGTTTAATATTTTTCGCCACTTCAACCACCGAATTATCATAAAAATATAAACCCGGAACAGCATAATTTGATTTGGGATGCTCCGGTTTTTCTTCGATGGAAACAGCCTGAAGGTTTTCATCAAACTCAACAACACCATAACGTTGCGGATCAGAAACATGATAGGCAAACACCACACCACCCTCGGGGTCATTGTTTTCCTTTAAAAGTTTTTGTAAGCCGGTACCGTAAAAAATATTATCACCAAGCACGAGGGCTACTTTATCGTTTCCAATGAATTTTTCGCCGATGACAAAAGCTTGTGCAAGCCCATTAGGAACTTCCTGAGGGGCATAGCTGAATTTACAGCCGAGTTCGCTTCCGTCGCCCAGCAGACGTTCGAAATTCGGCAGGTCATAAGGTGTAGAAATGATAAGTATTTCGGAGATTCCTGCCATCATCAGCACGGATAGCGGGTAATAAATCATCGGCTTATCGTACACAGGCATCATTTGTTTGCTTACCGCTATGGTCAAAGGATACAAACGTGTTCCGGAGCCGCCTGCCAATATTATTCCTTTCATTTTATGTCTTTTTTTTACTGTTTACACTTCAAATTTACAATAAAAAGCCGGTAAAAATACAATAAAATACATTGTTAATGGTATAAATTATTATAATAAAATATCACATATTATTGAATATCCGTGATTTCAGAATAAAATAAATATCATATCTTTGAAAAAATGTATTTGGCTTAAATTTTGATTTTTCTCAAAAAACACCGTTATGAAAACCAAAGTTGTTTTGTTCTTTATGGCCCTCCTGATACTTGGCGGATGCAGCTCTTCAAAAAAATACCTTGAAAAAGGCAATTTTGATATGGCTACAAAAAAAGCGATAGCCAAACTTCGCAAAAAACCTGATAATGCCAAAGAACTGTTTGTACTTACTCAGGCATACAAACAAGCCAACCGGCAAAACCTCGACAGGATAGATTTTCTGCGTAAGACCGGCCAGCCCGATATCTGGGAAGAAATCTTCCAGAACTATAATACACTGAAAAACCGCCAGGCCCTCGCAAAAACGCTGCCACAGCAGATACTTAGCGCTATTGGCTATGAATACCATGACTATGATAAGGACCTGATCGACGCTGAAAAAAAAGCCTGTGAGTATTATTACGCCCTTGGCACCAAACTACTGGCAAATAATGATAAGATGTCGGCACGCCAGGCTTACGATGAGTTTATGAAAATCAAAAAGCACTATTCCGACTTCAGGGATGTGAATGAACAGATCAACAAAGCCGCAGAGTTGGGAACCACCCATGTGGTGCTATATATGCAAAACAACAGCAACGCATACCTGCCTAATGATTTTGAATATGAGTTTTTAAAAATTACCGTGTCGGACATAAACTCAAAATGGGTAATTTATGACGCTAAGGAAATTGAAGGTGTTGTTTACGATTATGCCATCGTACTGAATCTTAAAAAAATTGATGTTTCGCCGGAACACCTCAAAGAAAAATTCTGGACTGAAACAAAAACCATACAGGATGGTTGGACCTACAAACTCGACAACCACGGAAATGTGATGAAAGACAGTTCAGGCAACGATATCAAAGAACCGAAATATGTCAGGATTGGATGTGATGTTAAGGAAGTTGCACAAAACAAAGAAGCGGTGCTTTCCGGGAAACTTGATTTTTATGATAATATTACAAAGCAACAGATAACTTCCGAAAATATCATAGCCAATTCGGTGTTCAGCAACGGCTACCTGATAGCCAACGGAGATATGCGGGCATTAACTCACGAAACGGAAAAAAGATTAGGCAATGGGCCGCTGCCCTTCCCTTCCGACTTTGACATGATACTGATGGCAAACGAATTTCTGCAAAAAGCGGTGATGGAGGTGATCAGAAACAAATCACACCTGATAAAATGAAATGACATTCAACATTCATCCGATGACTTCAAGTAATCGGATGAATTATTTGGATTGTACCTTATATTTAAGTGTAAAAGCCAACATCATGATCGCGGAGATCACCGCCATGGCAGCGCCAAAATAAAAAGGCACCGACGAATTTACTTTATCATAAAGCGCTCCTGCAATCAAACTGGCCGGCAGTAAAGTAATACCAAGCAATGCGTTGTATATACCAAGGCCTGTGCCTTTTTTGTTGCTATCTACAAGATCCGAAATAAAAGCCTTTTGAATACCGTCGGTACAGGCAGAATAAAATCCATAAAATGCAAACAATGTTACGATGGTGCCTATAGTTCCCGATATTCCGAATCCAAAATATACGATGGCATAAATAATAAAACCGGTGATCAACACCTTTTCTTTCCCGATTCTGTCGGACAATTTTCCAATTGGGATCGCAAACAGGACAGAAACTAAATTTGTAATGAGATAGACCAGCGGTATAAAAGCAACTTTTATCCCAACATCGTTGGCTTTCACCATCAGCAGGGCATCGGTAGAATTGCCCAGGGTAAAAACAAAAATGATTGCCAGGAAAAAATAAAATTTCGGGGAAAAATCCCTGAAATGAAACTTTTTGAAAAGCCCGGCCTTGCACTTTTTGGCTTCTTTAATGCCAAACAGGATCACAAAAATTGCCAATACCGCCGGAATACCCGCCAGAAGAAAAATAATCTTGAAGTCTATGAGATCGGGCTTATCGTTGACAGAAAAAAGAGACAATAATCCAAATGCGATCAGCGGGCCAAGAATAGCCCCGCTGTTGTCCATGGCTTTTTGCAAACCAAAACTTTTTCCGGTTTCGCCATTTATAACGGACCCGGCAATAAGACTGTCGCGGGGAGCAGTCCTGATGCCTTTGCCAAACCTTTCGATGAAGCGAAGAATAAGTACATGAACAGGGGCATAAACAAAAAAATAAAGAGGAATCATCAGTGCCGATAGGCCATAGCCTACGATCATGAAGGGTTTGTTCTTCCCGATCTTATCACTCCAGAAACCTGATATTGCTTTGATAAGCGAAGCGGTACTTTCAGCAATTCCTTCGATCAACGCCAGGCTTGTTTTAGATGCCCCTATTGCCATCAGAAACATGGGCATTACAGAGTACACCATCTTTACGGAGGTATCGGTCAAAAAGCTGGTGATGCCCGTAAAAAAAATATTCCGGCTGAAGCCAAAGATTCGGCCTTTCCTGTTCTTTGTGGCCATCTTATCATCCGATTTTACTAACGCATCCATTGCGGTGCAAAATTAACAATTTTGCTCATTAATAGGAACGCAGGCCAAAGTATAATTATTCAAGCGCTTTTGCACTTGTCAGAGACGAAGCTACGCAATAAAAATCACAGTTTAATGTGATTTCTCCGTCAAAAGTTGCCGAATGTAAAACGTGAGGGTGTAATGGACTTCCTTCTGCCTTTTTATTTTTCGGATGTTCAAAAGGTTTTTTTGTTTTTTTGTAAAAAAATTCAGCCTGATTAAGAATTATTATTATATTTTTACCCCACAAACCTATTGCAGAAGATATGAAAAAAGCTTTGTTATTATTGATAGCCACCTTGTTATTTGGCATAGGATCATCCGCCGGGCAAACCGCCAAAAAAATTAAATTCAGTTTTTCAACTGCCATGATCATGCGGATAGTAGACCAAAGCATTAACGACGGCGAGAAAACAGATAATTCTATTCCCGAAAAAGATAAAACCATCACCATAGCCGGCGAATTTAACCCCATCATCGTGAACGGAAATTTGTTTTCAGGTATTGCATACAGCTATCCCTATTTCGACTATAAGGAGATAATAAAATTAAACGGAGAATTTTCGCCTGATAAAAAGACCATAAAATGGCTGAAAATAAAGTACAGAAAAACTCATTTTGCCGGCGATCCTGAAATACCCATGTATTCGACCGATGAGACCTATTTCGACTTTGAGGTAAAGGATATTCCTTTATCATTTGGAAATCAGTACAGCATGAGTGGCGACGGCTCTAAGGTAACCATAACTAAATATGAAAAATTATATTTTGACCAGAGCAGTCACAACCGGGTGGAGGTTTATGAAGAGTATTTTGTAAGGCCGGTGGTAAGGCCATCTTCGGTGGTCGGCGCCATTTTCCTTAACGACGTTACGATAGCCCCTGATAAAGAATTTTCCGTTCGTATTTCGCCAATGGATAAAAAAGGTACCGAGAATGAAAAAATACAGGAAAAAGGCCTGGCAGCATTTTTGATCGCTGAATTGAGCTCTATCCCGGGTGTAGTGGTTTATGAAGGCATGTACAATGATGAACTACAGGCCGAAGCCACACTTTCCGCATCGGGACTGGTAAGCAAGGAAACGGCTATTGATGCGGAAGTGCAGAAATATATGCTGGAAATGAAAGTGGATATGGCGGTTTTTGTTTCGGTGAAAACCCCAGTTGATCAGCCCGGGACTTATCTCTGTACCATATCTTATACGGCAGCGGAAAAATTGCTTACATTTAGTCACACCCTGAAATCCGGCAGTGATTATACCATTTTCATTGACAGGGTTTTTACCAGTATGGCACATACCATAAAAAACATGAGAGAAATCAAGTAAATCACTATGGCAAAACTTAGCGGATTCGTTCAAACAAATCCTCACAGCCAAGTTCCAGACCGGTTTTGAATATAATAATTCCCCATCAATTTATACACGTAAATTCCCGGTTCGTTCGAGAACATCCAGTCACTCACCCAGAGGTTCTGAAAGGCTTAAGCGGTATAATAATATGGACATTAGCTGCCTGTCCTAAAATGGGTACTTGGTTGCCTGCTACATTTCGCAAAACCATTCCCGCTGCAGGGTTTAGCATGGTCAGGCACTCATTGTCCACAGGCTTTGTAAAATATTGCTGCATAAGCTGAATTCCACCTGGCCTCGTGGTGTCCAGATCGCCGCAAAACATCGCCGTGTCGAGATGAGAGGAATCACAATCAAACCAGTCGTAGTATGCCTGCTCCCATTTGGTATATTCCATTATTGCTGTATCCAGATCCATATTTTTGACTTTATCAAGCCGTATCATCACATCCCATGTCGAAGGATGAAAGTGATAACCGAGACTCTGGTTGCTGTGATTAAACCAATAGAAAATGCTGTCAGCGCCCGGATCGCTTGTGCTATCCATATAGAGTATTACGGAAACCATAAAATCGCTGAAGCACTGATCTGATACAACGCCATAGTGGTCTAACAGATTAAGTTCCGACTTTAAATTTTCCTTGAAATGCTGGAATTTGGGAAATCCAAACATATATCGGCCAACTTCTTCCTGATGATGGCTGATATGGAAATAAACCGGCTGCTGCCCGGGCACAGTGTCATATTGAGCGTATGTTTTCTGAATTACAAAAATTAAAACACAGCTTGACATAACACAAAATGAATAAATTTTTTTTCTTTTTAGTAAAACTGTCTTATTCATGGTTTTTATGTTTTGTTGTCACTGATGCTTGTTTTCCAAACTACCCATAAATTTATTAAAAAAAATCCAATAATACAAGTGTTTGACCCAATATATTTAAAACCTATGAGTATCATAGCTTCCAAAAATCTCATTTATCAAAATAAGAAAGGCTCGCAACACTGCGAGCCTTTCTTTTAGTACGTCGGGCATAGTTCTTTGAATCTTGCAGAGTGAAAGTCTCTGTACACGCCGAGTTGAAAGGAAGTGTTAGCGAATGGCAAGGGTGTTTTCCGTGAGGTAAAATCTGAAGGAAGCCATC
>Ga0209099_1000068_pt1 | contig 113364 bp, 86 predicted proteins | sample AD_JPNHW2_MetaG_FD_184430 | JGI IMG/M metagenome (GOLD analysis project Ga0209099, IMG submission 184430) | Active sludge microbial communities of municipal wastewater-treating anaerobic digesters from Japan - AD_JPNHW2_MetaG (SPAdes) (version 2) | ecosystem: Engineered > Bioreactor > Anaerobic...
AGTCCGGCAGCAAGTCCGGCGACAATCCGCGGCTCTTCCGGGTGGTATGCCACTCCCGGCCAGAACCATACTGACAGGAAAATGGTTGCAGCAAGGGTGATCCAGATACGGAGCATCGGCCTGGAATGCCTGGTCATCTCCCCGAGAACAAAAGGGCCGATCTCATCATACTGAAGAGTAAGTACCTTTTCATACAATGAAGGGTCATCAAGTTGGTATGTATCCGGTTTATGTTTCATGAGTTCCCAAAGATAGCTGATAGCTGTTCATACATAATGACAATGCTCACTTTTGCTTTCCGGTGAAACCTTTGGCACGACAATTGGTTAAATTTGCAGGGAATTATGAGAAGAGTGGTTATCATACTGCTCCTTGGTTTTCTTCATGCGGGCGTTTACGGACAGAGGAATGACACTCTGGTGGCTGACACTGTCATGGCGCCGGTGCATGTGCTTAAGACTGCGACCTTTGACGGGCAGACTTATCCGCTTGTGGAGCTGAAAGAGATCACTGTCATCGGAAAGATGCCGAGAGGAGTCAGGTTTGATTACCGCAGGCATGCCCGTCTCGTTTATAATGTGCGGCGTGTATATCCGTATGCGCTGATAGTCAGGGATGAGTTCGGCCGGATAAACAGGCTTCTTGAGACTCTTCCTACTGATCGTGCAAAGCGTGATTTCCTGCAGTCTTATGAGAAGGATTTACTGGCGCAGTATGAGGGAGACGTGCGAAAGCTGACCTTCACCCAGGGAAAGATACTCATCAAGCTGATTGACAGGGAGACGCAGAATACCTCGTATGAACTCATAAGGCAGTACCGCGGAAGGTTTTCCGCCACCTTCTGGCAGGGTGTGGCTCGCATCTTTGGCGCCAACCTGAAGTCAAACTATGACGCCAATGGCGATGATTATCTTATAGAATACATCGTCAGGGAGATAGAGGCCGGGCGTCTGTGAGGGTCTGTTGCCGGTCAGTTCAATCAGAGCCCGGGTTATGCTTTTTTGCCGGTCAGTTCGATCAGGGCCTTCACCACTGCTTCGGCATCACGGGCAATCTCTGAGATAGTAGCGTTGATCATATAGCATGGCGCCGTGACGATGAGGTTTTTCCTGTCTATGGTCACCTCACCATGTTGCCGGTTTTCGTGTTTTCCGCCCAGTATGCCTATGTCGGTTGCGGTCTGCCGGTCATTCCCGATAGTCACCGTCACATCACCAAGCACCTTTGCAATCAGCACGGGTGAGATGCACAGCGCACCTATCGGTTTGCCGGCGCTGTGAGTTGAGCGTATTGCTTTCTCCACCACCCTGTCGACATGGCAGTCAGGGCCGTCAAAGGCGTAGGTGCAGAGATTTTTGGCCACACCGAAACCTCCGGGGAAGATGAGAGTGTCATAATCTTCGGCCCTGTAGTCAGTGAGTGGGCTGATTTTGCCCCTGGCTATACGTGCCGCCTCGGTGAGTACGTTGCGTGACTCCTTCATCTCCTCTCCGGTTATGTGGTTTATTACGTGATGTTGTGCCACATTGGGCGCAAATATATGGCAGGTGCCGCCAAGTTTGTCTATGGCATACATGGTCATCACGGCCTCGTGTATCTCGGCACCGTCCCTGACGCCGCACCCGGCAAGTACTACAGCTGCTTTCATATATATGGTATGTTTTATAAGCGTAATAAAGGTAGAAAAATCCCTGATCCTTTCCATTTTCAGGAGCTTGTATCCGGCACAACCGGGTATAAACATCGAAAAATTCACCTCATTTTGCCTGAAATACTGATTTTTAATGTGTCTCCGGGTGAAAAAAACGGGTAATCATATTCAGAGAAAAAAAATATATCTACTTTTAAAGTTCTCTTGTGAGACATATTCTGGCTTAGTTGCAGTCTGTGTCAAGCAGGAAAAGGTAAATAGAAACCTGATTGTCTAACTTAAACTCTGATCTATGAACAGGCTAAGACTGTTGATTTCGCTGTTTGTGCTGACGGGCTTCACAGCCCTGATGGCTCAGACGGTGACTATTACTGGTACTGTTACGTCGGCTGATGATGGCATGCCCATTCCCAGCGTATCCGTAACAGTCAAAGGTACCACGCTCGGCATGCTGACTGATGCTGCCGGCCGGTATTCGATTGCTGTACCCGCAAGTGCAACTTCACTTACCTTCACATTTGTCGGGATGAAAACCATCACTGAAAATATCAGTGGCCGTACCACTATTGATGTGGTAATGCAGACTGACATGCTCGGTCTGGATGAGGTGGTTGTGACGGCGCTGGGTATCACCAGGGAGAAGAAAGCTCTAGGATACGCAGTGCAGGAAGTGTCTGGCTCCGAGCTGGCCAATGCCGAGGAGACAAACATTGTGAATGCCCTTCAGGGAAAGGCTGCCGGTGTGCAGATCACCAGGGCTTCCGGTGCTGTCGGATCTTCAGCACAGATTCTTATCAGGGGTATCAAATCATTCGGTGACAACCAGCCTCTGTGGGTGGTTGACGGTACTCCGATTTCAAACTCATCAAGCGGTGCCACCCAGTGGTCAGGTGTTGACTTCGGGAACAACGCTTCAGACATTGACCCGGAGATCATCGAATCGATCTCGATTCTTAAGGGCGCAAACGCTGCGGCTCTTTACGGCAGCCGTGCACGTAACGGGGTTGTCCTTGTTACCACCAAGAGGGGCAAGGCCGGCCAGATCAAGGTGAGCCTGTCAAACAGCACCTCCTTTGATAACGTAGCATGGCTTCCTGCCTACCAGAACGAGTATGGTCAGGGTGTGAACGGAGAAGAATATATTTATGATATTCGTAGTAATACCGCAGGTTCACCTTACTTCGGAATGACTTACCAGGATTATGCTCACGCATATTCATTCAGGTATGTGAATGGTATGGGAGGCGGACGTGGCGATGGTACTGATGAATCATGGGGCCCGAGGCTTGATGCAGGCCTGAAACTGAATCAGTTCTTTGCTCCTGCTGACCCGTCTCTCTCTCTTGCAGAGAACCTGGCAAATGCTGCACCATGGGTTTCACATCCGAATAACGTTCGGGACTTTTTCCAGACAGGGATAACATCAACGTCAAGTGTTTCCATGGAAGGGGGTAGCGATAATATGACCTCCCGCATGACCTACACAAACGTGATGGAGAAAGGAACCATTCCGAATACTGACCAGAAGAGGAACCAGATCAACCTCAGCACCGTGATGAATCTTACCTCGAAACTGAAGGTTGACGTTGCCCTCAACTACTCCAAAACCGGCAATGACAACCTCCCGGGACAGGGTTATGACGTACAGAACATCATGCAGTCTATCGGCGGATGGTTCGGACGTCAGGTTGATATGAAGCTTCTGGAGGAAAACTGGGATACCTTCTTTGACAACGGGATGCCCTACAACTGGAACAGCAACTATCATAACAACCCGTACTGGACAGTCAACAAGAACACCACAGCCCGTAACAGGGAGAGGATCTTCGGCAATGCAACAGCCACTTACCAGCTGACAGACTGGCTGAATATCGTTGGCCGTTACGGTATGGACTATTACAATGAGTTCCGTAAGCATGTTACATATGAAGGTTCCAATGACGCTCCTTACGGAACCGGTGGTTACTTCTGGCAGAACCAGCGTGATAACCGTGAGACCAACGCTGATGTCTTCCTTAATTTCCAGAAAGACTTCTCAGCCCTCCAGGTATCCGGAAACATAGGTGCCTCATACAGGAACGTGCTTTATAACTACGGATCAATCAGTGCTGACATGCTGACTGTTCCCAACTTCTTCGATGTCTCAAACGTTCAGGGAAGCGCCGGAACAGATATGTACAGGTCCGAGTATGAGCAGAACAGTGTATTCGGAGCATTGAACCTTGGCTATGCCAGCCAGGTGTACCTTGACTTCACAATCAGGAATGACTGGAGTTCAACCCTCCCGAAGGAGGAATGGAGCTACCTTTATCCTTCAGTTTCACTGGGATGGATATTTACCGAGACATTCGGTCTGACTGAATCAGCCTTCTCGTTTGGCAAGCTTCGTGCCAGCTGGGCAAAGGTGGGTAGCGATACCAGCCCTTACAGCCTTTCAGCCTCATACGGTGCTGTTACACCTGCATATGACGGAAACACTCAGTTCGGTTATCCGGATGATCTTCCGCCAATCGGCCTGAGACCTGAATTTACAACCTCAACGGAGTTTGGTCTTGAACTCAAGTTCTTTGATAACAGGCTGGGATTGGACGTATCTTACTTCAATAACATTACCACTGACCAGATCATAACCGCAGACATCTCAGGTTCGTCAGGTTTCACCTCCATGAGGATCAACGCCGGTGAGATCGAATCAAACGGTGTTGAATTATCAGCCTACGGGGAAATAGTAAAGACGAAGGATTTCTCCTGGATGGCAACGGTTAACTGGTCAAAGCAGAAAACTGTCGTCAACAAGCTTGCCGAGGGGGTTACAAGCCTGGTGCTTAACAGTTCATGGTCTCCGACCACAGTTGAGGCCAGACCTGGTGAACCGTTCGGACAAATATATGGCATCGCCTATCAGCGTGATGAGTTTGGCAACAAACTCCTTGACGGAGGATACGAGATTCCGACAGATGCTCCGGTAGTATGCGGAAACACTCTTCCCGACTGGCTTGGAAGCATCAACAATACTTTCCGTTACAAGCAATTTACCGGTAATTTCATGATTGATGCCAAGTGGGGTGGAGACATCTTCACGGTAACCAAATGGTTCGGCGACTATTCAGGGATAACCGAGACGACTGTTGCCAATGGCATTCGTGAGGATGGATTGGTAGCCGAGGGAATGATAGCTGAATGGATTGAGGATAACGCTGAAACAGGCGCCGGACACTGGGAATCAACCGGAGTTGAAAATGATGTCAGGGTTTCCTCCCAGGCATATTTTGGCAACTACTGGGGATTTACCGAACCGGGGGTTGTAGATGGTTCATATGTTAAGCTCCGCGAAATAAACCTTGGATATGACCTGAGGTTCAGGAACAAGATGGTAAGCAATCTTAATGTCGGGCTTTATGCCAGGAACGTTGCGGTGCTTTACCTGCATCCGAGCAATGACATCAGGATTGATCCGGAGACTGGTTATGGAACCGGAACCGACGCTCTCGGCCTTGAGCAGTATCAGCTGCCTCCTGTCCGCAGTATGGGCTTTAAGGTGAGAGTGGACTTTTAATTAAATCCTAAAAAGAATTGATTATGAAAAAGATAAAAATGATAGGAGTAATCTTCATCTCTCTCCTCGTACTTGGAAGCTGCACCAAGGGGTGGGAAGAAATGAACATTGACCCGAATAATCCTACTGATGTTCCGGCTGCAAATATCATGACCAACGTTGAGAGGCGATTGACAAACCTGCTCTTTGACATGTGGTTTACAGGGAACAACACCTCGTCCTACGCAAACCATATCGCCAAGATTCAGTATATCGACGAGAACAGGTATGCTGAACGTGACGGAATTATCGGATACTGGGACACGTTTATGACCTACGTGGTTGAACTGAACAAAATCATTGAAAAGGCACAGGCCGATGAAAATCCGGCAATGGAGGGTGCTGCAATGGTTATCAGGGCACAGATATTCCACATTATGACTGACACCTGGGAAGCAATTCCCTACACTGAGGGTGCCAAGGGCGAAGAAGGTGTCTTCCAGCCCACCTATGATTCGCAGGAAGATGTCTATGCTGCACTGCTGGCCGACCTTAAGGCTGCCAATACCAAGCTTGCTGCCGGTGGCAGCGTTGACGGCGACGTTCTCAACGATGGTGACATAATGCTGTGGAGAAAGTATGCAAACTCTCTCCGCATGAGAATGGCTATCCGCATGTCAAACATCGATCCCGCCGGAGCCAAGGCTGTACTGACAGAGATACTGGGTGATGCCACAACATATCCAATCCTTGCTTCAAATGATGACGTCATTGGCTTTGAATGGGTTGGAGTAAGCCCCTACTTTGAACCGTACTACGCTGACCTGATTGAACCCAGGGATGACCATGGAATGTGCAAAACATTTATTGATGCACTTCTTGCCACCGCTGACCCGAGGATAGGCGAGTTTGCCCATCCGGCTGCAGATGACGGAATATACAGGGGACTGCCGGCAGGCATTACCGAAGGTGATGAGGGCTTCGAACTTGGTACAATAAGCAGGATAGGCACAAGGTACCGTGACACCCCCAACGGCACAAACCATTATTTCCGTTATGCCGAGGTGGAATTCATCAAGGCTGAAGCCTATGCCCGCGCTGACCTTCTCAATAATCCCACAGCCGCAAAGACTGCCTATGAAGCAGGCATCACAGCATCATGCGCTGAACACGGAGTCTCAGCCGGGAACATAACCACCTACATGGCTAATACCAACGTTGCATGGGACGGAGCCGGTTCATGGGGTTATACCAACGTTCAGAAGATTGCATACCAGAAGTGGGTCTCCCTCTTCAAACAGGGCCAGGAAGCATGGGCTGAAACACGCAGGACTGACATCCCGCTCCTTTCCGCAGCTCCCGGCTCAATCTTCTCAGGACACAACAGGCCGCCTTTCCGCTGGCCCTACCCGACTTCAGAATACACCCTTAACGAAACAGTGGTAAAATCTTTTGACACTGCAATTAAGGACAGGTTCTGGGGTGACAAGATGTGGTGGGACACACGCACAGGTGTGAATTAACAGATCTTAATCCGATAGCAAAGAGGGAGTTCAGACAAAGAACTCCCTTCTTTTAATTTGTTTTGACTATATTTGATGTATGCAGTATTCAAACAAAAAATTAATTGGCATGAGAACAACATTAATTATAGGTCTCGTATCGGCATTACTGCTCTTCTCAATTTCCCTTCATGCACAGCAGGAATGCCGGGTCCTTTTGCCAGGTATTTCAGGAAGTTATAACGGTGATTGTAAGAAAGGTCTGGCGGAAGGTGAAGGAACTGCTTCCGGCACTGACAAATACACCGGAAGCTTCAGGAAAGGGCTGCCGGACGGTGAAGGTACATATACCTGGGCAACGGGAGCCGTCTATGCCGGGCACTGGAAGAAAGGAATGAGGGATGGATACGGAACATTTACTTTCCCGGTTAATGAAAAGGACTCAATCCAGGCCGGATACTGGAGTGAGGATGCATATGTTGGCAAAGAGCAGCTGGCTCCCTATGTCATTCAACACAGGATAGGTGTTACAAGGGCATCATTCCTCAAACAGGGGAAAGGAGAAAGTTATGTTTCGTTCAAGTTTGCGCGCTCAGGCAATACATCATATAATGTTGAAGACCTGATAATGCAGGGCAGCTCGGGTGAAGAGAGCATTACCACTGCGTTCACGGGATTTCAGCATACATCTTTCCCGTTTGAGGGTAAAATCCAGTTCAAGGCTCCCAACTTGCTTGAATCTGGCATGTACAATTATGAGATGCGTTTTGTAATCAATCATCCGGGCGATTGGCTGATAACTGTCTACTACTGATTTACAGGCCTTTTCCCTTGATTATCGTTCCCAGTGTGTAGAAGATGATCTTAAGATCAAGGAACAGCGAGATATTTTCCAGGTAGAGCAGGTCGTAGGTCAGTCTTTCAAGCATTGTATCCAGGTCGGAAGCATATCCAAGCTTCACCTGACCCCAGCAGGTTATGCCCGGTTTCACGGCAAGAACCCGGTTGAACCACGGCGCTCTTACCCTGATCTGCTCAATATAATGACTCCGCTCGGGCCTCGGCCCTACAAGTGACATCTCACCCCTCAGTACATTGATGAAATTGGGTATCTCATCAAAGCGGTGCTTTCTCATGAACCTCCCCAGGGGGGTGATCCGGGTGTCACCTTTGACCGCCAGCTTCGGACCGTCAGGCTCGGCGTCCTCCTCCATTGACCTGAACTTGTAGATCATGAAGGGTTTGCCATACCTGCCAATTCGCTCCTGCCTGAAGATGACCGGACCCTTTCCGGAAATCCTGATAAGGAGGGCCAGTACAGCCATCAACGGAGACAGAAAAATAAGCGCAAGCGCTGACAATGAATAGTCCAGAAACAGTTTTATCATATACTGCCAACGTGGCATCTCCGGGTAGGATACTCTCAGCAGAGGTGTGGCATAGATAGGCCCCGCCTCAACATGACCTGAAATAATTCCCCGCATGGATGGTACAGCCCTGACAACCACATCACGGTAACAGACAGTGTTGACAATCTCCTCAACCTGGCCGTATTCATCCTCTTCCATGGCGAGTATCACCTCGTCAATCTCATGCTCCTCAATGACGCGTATGATTTCATCAGCACCCCCTAGCCGCCTGATGTCAACGTCAGGCTGCCGTTTTGAGTCACCGCTGACTGTCAGGAATCCGGTCAGAAGATTGCCGGCGGGCATCTTCTCACTCCTTATCTCACTTATAAGCCTGGCAGCCTTTTCTCTGCTTCCTACGATGAGCGTCCTGAAACCTGCCTCGCGCCGGTGGATTTTGCCTGAAACTACCGAGGTGATTATCAGCCTCGGGATATATGTCAGCATAAACTCAAGGAGGAAGAGTACGCCGAAAGACCTGTAATATGTTGAGTAATGGCCTATGACGTCATCCAGGATAAGGAGGAAGAACAGGACCACTACTGCAGCCAGTGTCACTGCAAGTGATTTTCCGGATTCAAGCAGCCGCGAACGGCGAAGCGGGTCTGAATAGAATCCCGCCATGGCGAACACAACCAGGAAGAACAGCGGGATGAGGCTTATTCCAAGATAAAACTTGACCCCCAGTTCCATCCGGAAGTAATCGCCATATAACTTCGTTTCAATGAAGTATTTCCGGAACAGGTAGAAGAGCCCCCACGCCACCGACGAGCCGGTGAAATCAGCTAAAATATATGATAACCTGATGGTGCGGGCGAATTTTTTCATCACACTGTACGGGAGATATGCAAAGATATCTGTTATTTTTAGACCAAATTCATGAGATGATGATTGAGGAATCCTTCGAGGCGAAAGGTAAAAGAAAAAGGCTGATTGAGGAACTCAGGAGCAAGGGGATCAATGATGAAAGGGTTCTTGGGGCCATGGGGAAGGTGCCCCGGCATCTTTTTATGGATGATGCATTCCTGAGGCATGCCTATCAGGACAAGGCCTTCCCGATAGCTGCAGGGCAGACCATCTCACAGCCTTATACCGTGGCCGTTCAGACTGTGCTCCTCGGGGTTGGGAAAAGGGATAAGGTGCTGGAGGTAGGGACCGGATCAGGTTACCAGGCGGCAGTGCTTGCAGAGATGGGAGTGAAGGTTTATACAATTGAAAGGCAGAGGGAGCTGTATCGCAAAGCGCAGATCATGCTCGGAGACCTGGGCTACCGGATACACTTTTTCCTGGGTGACGGTTATGAGGGACAACCGCAGTACGGACCGTATGACGGAATAATCATCACGGCAGCCACCGCCGAGGTGCCCGATAAGCTGCTGAAACAGCTGCGGATCGGAGGAAGGCTGGTGGTGCCCAGGGGAGAGCGCGATTCGCAGGTGATGACGCTTTACGAGCGCCGGGGAGAAGATGACTACGAGATCACAACACACGGATATTTTGTTTTTGTACCCATGCTGAGGGGAATTGCCAACGGAAACGACAGAGACTGACATTATGAATATATACAGGGCAGTATTCTCGCCCATGCAGGTTAACACTTACATCATTACCGGCAACGGGAAGGAGTGTGTCATCATTGATTGCGGCTGCTATGTCGGTGCCGAAGAGCAGAAGCTTGAAGAGATGCTGTCTGCCAGGAGACTGAAACCGGTGATGCTGCTTGACACGCACTGCCATCTCGACCATGTCTTCGGCAACAGGTTCATGCTTGAGAGATACGGGCTAAGGCCGTGGTTTCATGAGGGCGACAGGCACAACTACCAGAATGCGCCCAAACAATCACTCATGTTCGGGCTCTCCATGGAACCGCAGCCTGACCCTGAGGGATACCTGTCTGACGGGCAGGTGATCAGCGCCGCCGGGGTGACGCTGACGGTTATTGCCGTACCAGGCCATTCACCCGGAGGCATTGCATTTTATTCGGCAACTGACGGTGTCGTATTTACCGGTGATGCACTCTTTGCAGGAAGCATCGGCAGGTCAGACCTGCCGGGCGGAGATCATGAACAACTGATGGAAAATATACGTGAGAGGCTTTTTGTCCTGCCCCCTGATACGGTGGCCTATCCCGGTCACGGTCCTGAAACAACCATCAGGGAAGAGGCTGAACACAATCCCTTTTTCATGTAAACATGATGAATATGCTTTTTTTTGTTCTTCGCTTTATGCTATTTTCGCTTCGTTCCTTTCAGACGAAAAACCAACCGTATATAATATGACATCTGATCGTTTTGTTAACCGCCACGTCGGGCCGCGTGAGAGTGATGCAGCCGTGATGTGCAAGGCCATCGGCGTTGATTCACCCGAGCAGCTTATTGAACAGACAGTGCCTGCATCGATCAGGCTTGACAGACCTCTGAATCTGCCTCCGGCGATGAGTGAGTTCGAATACCTTGCCCACATCAGGGACCTCGGCAAGCGCAACAGGCAGTTCCGTTCATTTATCGGACAGGGTTACTACGGGGTGGCTGTTCCTCCCGTAATCATCCGTAATGTGCTTGAGAATCCCGCATGGTATACCTCATATACTCCCTATCAGGCCGAGATCTCACAGGGGAGGCTTGAGGCGCTGCTGAACTTCCAGACGATGGTGGCCGGCCTCACGGCCATGGAAATTGCCAACGCGTCACTGCTCGATGAGGCCACGGCAGCAGCCGAAGCGATGATCATGATGTTCAATGCCCGATCGCGCGACAAGGTGAAGACAGGAGCAGACCTTTTCCTTGTTGACAATTCTGTCTTCAGGCAGACACGTGATGTGCTCATCACCCGTGCAGCTCCTCTGGGTATAGACATTCAGTTTGTTGATTATAAGCTCATTGAAGCAGATCCGCGGATGTTTGGTGTGATTGTTCAGTATCCCGCCGCCTGCGGCGAGGTACGTGACTACCGCGAGCTGGTTGAGAAGGTTCATGGTGCCGGAGCCCTCGTGGGCGTAGGCGCTGACCTGATGAGTCTCACCCTTCTGGCACCTCCCGGAGAATGGGGGGCTGACATCGTCTTCGGTTCCAACCAGAGGTTTGGCCTCCCCATGAGCTACGGCGGTCCGCACGCGGGATTTTTCGCCACCAGGGACGAGATGAAACGCAACATGCCGGGCCGCCTGATAGGCGTCTCGGTTGACGTGGATGGAAACCAGGCGCTCCGCATGGCGCTGCAGACACGCGAGCAGCATATCAAGCGTGAGCGGGCCACCTCGAACATCTGCACGGCGCAGGCCCTGCTGGCAACGATGTCAGGAATGTATGCGCAGTATCACGGTCCTGAAGGACTGAAGAGAATTGCCCGCCATATCTTCTCAACGGCATGTACCCTGGCCGGAGCTCTGAAGAAACTGGGATACACAATAAAGCATGAGCAGTTTTTTGATACAGTAAGGGTGCAGGCAGTAACCGGTGTTACTTCAGACATGATTCAGAAGATCGCCCTCAGCCGGGGTATCAACCTCTGGTATCCGTGTGCCAACTGCGCGGTGATAAGCACCGATGAGGTGACGACACTGAAGGAGATCAATGATATAGTCGGGATCTTCGCCGAGGCGGCAGGGAAGAAGGCCGACGAGGTTACTTCGCTCTGCGACTGTTTCTGCATTGACGAAAAATTCCACCGCAAGTCGGCGTTCCTGCAGGAGCGTACCTTCAACAGCTATCACAGCGAGACTGACATGATGCGCTATATCAAGATGCTTGAGCGCAAGGACTTTTCACTGGCCAACGGCATGATACCGCTCGGATCGTGCACAATGAAACTCAACCCTGCTGCCTCGATGTTCGCGATGAGCTGGCCGGAGTTTGGTAACATACACCCGTTTGTTCCTGCCGACCAGGCGGAGGGTTACCACAAGATGATGGAAGAACTGGGCGAAGCGCTGAAGGAGATCACCGGCTTTGATGCTGTGTCCTTCCAGCCCAACTCGGGTGCGGCAGGTGAATACGCCGGTCTGATGGTTATCAGGCAGTATCATATCAGCCGCAATGAAGGTCACCGCGATGTGGCGCTGATCCCTTCGTCAGCTCACGGCACCAACCCTGCCAGCGCCGCCATGGCCGGCATGAAGGTTGTTGTAGTTGAGTGCGACGAGAACGGCAACATAAGCGTCGAGGACCTGAAGAAGAAGGCGGTTGAGCATCGTGACAACCTCAGCTCAGCAATGATTACATATCCTTCCACGCACGGCGTTTTTGAGGAGGCTATCGTGGAGATGATAAAGATAGTGCATGAGAATGGCGGACTGGTTTATATGGACGGCGCCAACATGAACGCCCAGGTGGGACTCACAAGTCCCGGTTTTATCGGGGCCGACGTGTGTCACCTCAACCTGCACAAGACCTTTGCAATACCTCATGGTGGCGGCGGGCCGGGAATGGGCCCCATCCTCTGCAACACGAAGCTGGCTGAGTTCCTGCCGGCACACCCGGTGGTAAAAACGGGCGGAAGTCACGGGATCACCGCTGTTGCCGCAGCGCCATTCGGCAGCGCTCATGTCCTGACAATCAGTCACGCCTACGTGATGATGCTGGGCGCTGAAGGTCTGACAAAGTCAACAGTCTTTGCAATACTTAATGCCAACTATATCTCTGCAAAGCTAAGTGGCATGTACAAGGTGCTTTACACCGGCGCCAACGGCCGCTGTGCCCATGAGATGATACTTGACTGCAGGGGATTCAAAGACGCGGGAGTGGATGAGTCAGACATAGCCAAGAGGCTGATGGACTACGGGTTCCATGCACCTACGCTATCTTTCCCGGTTCACGGAACACTGATGGTTGAGCCTACCGAGTCGGAGCCGAAGGCTGAGCTTGACAGGTTTGTCGATGCCATGCGGTCTATCTGGAATGAGATTGAGGAGATCCGGATGGGCGAGGCAGACCGTGAGGATAATGTGTTAAAGAACGCTCCACACACTGCTGCGGCTGTCATCTCTGACGGGTGGAAGCATGTTTATGCCCGGGAGAAGGCGGCATTCCCGCTCGCATGGGTAGTCGAGAACAAGTTCTGGCCGACGGTTGGCAGGGTGGACAACGGTTACGGTGACCGCAACCTGGTCTGCACCTGTGCTCCCATTGACGCCTACAGGTTCGAAGCCCTGGAGGGCAGGCAATAGAGAAATTGCGATTTGCGATTTGCGATTTGCGTCCCGATCCGCCAGCCGGCGGATACGGTATTGATCCTGCTCCTATGTCGCAGGCTCAAAATTGCGAATTTGCGAAGCCGGTTCTGACCGAATTGGTTAAACCATTGTAAAGAGATCTTCTATCACCATTGAATAAAGATCTGTCTGGCTGATTCCGAATACTGCTGCCTGGCGGGGGATTATGCTCTCAGGGGTCATGCCCGGGATGGTGTTTATCTCCAGGAACTGCGGACCATCGTGAGTGACAATGAAATCGACCCTGACGATTCCACGGCACCCGAGGATGTCATAAATCTCGGATGACAGCTCCTGGATACGGTTGGTGAGCTCTTCGGAAAAACGTGCCGGGGTGATCTCATCAGACAATCCTTCGGTATATTTCGCCTCATAATCAAAGAACTCCTTTTTGGGAACCACCTCTGTCACAGGCATAACGATCTTCCTGTTTCTTGTCTTGACAACCCCGCAGGCGACCTCGGTTCCTTTCATAAATGACTCCACCAGCACTTCGTGGCCTTCGGCGAATGCCTTCTCCAGAGCCTCATTAAATTCAGTAGTCTCCTTCACCTTTGTAACCCCGAAGCTCGATCCGCTTGCGTTGGGTTTGACAAAACAGGGAAGCCCAGTCTGCCTGACAATGCCGGCCGCATCATACTTCTGTCCTTTCCTTATGAGAAGGCCGCCGGTCATCGGAATACCGTACTCATTCAGGTAGAGCTTGCACGCCTGCTTGTTGAAGGTGAGCGCCGAGACGAATGCATCGCAGCTCGTGTAGGGCAATTCGATCATGTCAAAATACCCCTGGAGCAGTCCGTTTTCACCGGGGTTGCCATGGATGGCGATAAAGGCAGCATCGAAACGGATGCGCTGATCATCAAGAACCAGTGAGAAATCATTCTTGTCTATCCTGCAGACGCGTCCCCTGGGATCTTCCCAGTACCAGTCGGTACCTTTGATGTTGATAATGTATGTTTCGAATTTCCCCTTAAGAGCTGATTCAACACCCTTAGCGCTGCGTACCGAGACAGGGTATTCTGATGAATTCCCTCCGGCGACAATGGCAATGGTTCTCATGATTCGGTAAGTTTTGTCCAAAATTACTACAAATATTTTCGTGCCGGCACAAGAACATAAAAAACCATTCCGGAGCTGCATCAAAGAAGATTTCCGGCAAGTCTTTACCAGCGATATTTTATTTATTTTTGAGATATAATCAAACTGACAGAAAAATGAAAAAGAGTATTAGCGGACTTGTAATCCTTGTGATTATTGTCGTTGCCCTGCTTCTTCTTGTTTCCTGGGGAGTAGGCATTTACAACAAGATAGTTCCGATGAATGAGAAGGTTGCCTCTGAATGGAGCAATGTGGAAACGCAGTATCAGCGGAGGGCTGACCTGATCCCCAACTTCGTGAATACGGTCAAGGGTGCTGCCGCTTTCGAGCAGGAGACGCTTACCAAGGTGATCGAAGCAAGGGCAAAGGCTTCCCAGGTCACTGTTGACCCGTCAAACATCACACCTGAGCAGTTACAGGAGTTTCAGGCCGCGCAGAGCGAAGTAAGCTCCGCCCTTCAGAGACTGATGGTTGTTGTGGAGAGGTATCCGGAACTGAAGGCCACCCAGAACTTCCGTGACCTGCAGGTGGCGCTGGAAGGAACCGAGAACCGCATATCGCAGGCAAGGGGTACCTTCAACGATGCAGCCCGCGAGTACAACACCTTCATTAAGAAATTCCCGAACAACTTCATAGCATCGCTGACGAAGTTTAATGACAGGCCTTATTTTGAGGCTCAGGAGGGTACCGAGGTAGCGCCAAAGGTTGAATTCTGACATACCGGGGATGAAGGCATCGACTTTCTTTACACCTGAACAGCAGGAAGTTATCGTCAGATCCATCCGTGAGGCCGAACATGCAACCTCCGGGGAGATACGTGTGCATATTGAGACTTCGTGCAAGGTTGATGTTCTGGACGAGGCGGCATGGCTCTTCAGGAAGGTTGGGATGCACAAGACCGCAGACCGTAACGGAGTACTCATCTACCTCGCCCTGAAGGAGCGCAATTTTGCCATTATCGGGGATTCAGGGATCAATTCGGCTGTGCCGCCCGGGTTCTGGGACGGTATCCGGGACCATATGCAGGAGCGGTTCAGCCAGGGCCTCTTCACTGAAGGACTCTCAGAGGGAGTCCTGATGGCAGGGGAGAAGCTAAAGGAGCATTTCCCGAGATCAAAGGACGATGTCAATGAGCTGCCTGACAGCATCTCGTTCGACACAAATGAAACGGGAGTATGACAATGAAGAGATTCCGATTATATACAATGGTGGTGTTGTGGTTTTCGGCAGCAGTCCTGCTCCAGGCACAGACACTGGTACCACGGCCGGATCCGCCGAGACTGGTCAACGACCTGGCTGGCGTTCTTTCTTCCGGGGAAGTGAAGGCTCTTGAAGACAAGCTTGTTGCATTCAATGACTCCACATCGAACCAGATTGCCATTCTTATTGTGAATGACCTCCAGGGATATGACCGTTCCGAGTTTGCGTTCAGGGTGGCCAACGACTGGGGAATCGGGCAGGGTGATCTCAACAACGGGGTGCTTGTGCTGGTAAAACCCAAGACCTCATCCTCTGACGGTCGGGTGTTTATCGCAACCGGTTCCGGTATAGAAGGGGCAATCCCGGACCTGGCAACTGCAGACATTATTGACCGGGAGATGATTCCGAGGTTCAGGGAGAATGATTATTACGGCGGGCTTGATGCCGGCACGAACGTGCTGATGTCACTTGCCGCAGGCGAGTACAACTATGACAGTTATGCCGGCGGCGCTCCTTCGGGAGCCATACCCGGCGTAGTTATCTTCCTGATAATTCTCTTTTTCATAATCATTGTCTCCGCTGGCAGCTCCAACAACAAGCACATGAAACGCAGCGGATCTTCAAACCTGCCGTTGTGGCTTCTTATGAGCATGATGGGCGGAGGCAGGTCTCACAGCGGAAGCTGGGGCGGATTCTCCGGAGGCGGAGGAGGCTTCGGGGGTGGCGGCGGAGGCGGTTTCGGCGGCTTTGGCGGCGGCGGTTTTGGCGGCGGCGGAGCCGGGGGAAGCTGGTAGGATTTGCGATTTGCGATTTAGGATTTTTGTCTGAAAATTTGTTTTTGGCAGTCTTTCTTGCAGCAACAACTATTGAAAGGATTTCATTCATTTCCGAAATTAATGACATGATTGAGTCTTTGTATGATGGTTCAATTTCCTGCAGCAATTCTAACCAGAATATGGACTCATCAGCCTCCTCTTCAACTATATGGAGTTTATTTATGAAATCAGCTGTCGATTTTGCCCGGCTGACTACCCGATAGTTGGATCCTACAGAGCATGAAGCCCTGATTAACTGTCGGCCTACGATATTATTTGGAATTGTCACCGGCATTTGTCCGCACAGCGATATAACTCTCAATGCCAGATTCCTGGTACGAAGCTGCATTTGTTCCTTCAGACCCATAATTATTCCACGTAATTATGACTCTGAAAGTTTATCAAAAATTACTGAAATCCTGAATCCTAAATCCTAAATCACAAATCGCTCCATTAAAACGCAAATCGCAAAACGCAAATCGCTCCATTAAATCGCAAATCGCAAATCGCAAATCCATTACTCTCTGCCAGCAATATAATTCCTCCACTTCTCAATAACAACAACCATATCCTGAGGGACGGGTGACTCGAAGGAGAGGCGCTTGCCGGTGACAGGATGGTCAAAGGAGAGGGTGCGGGCATGAAGCGCCTGGCGCGGAAGCAGATCGAAGCAGTTGCGGACGAACTGCTGGTATTTTGTAAAGGTGGTGCCTTTAAGTATTCGGTGACCGCCGTACTCCTCGTCGTTGAAGAGCGGATGCCCCTTCCAGGCCATATGCACCCTTATCTGATGGGTCCGGCCGGTCTCGAGACGACATTCAATCAGTGACACATACCCCAGCGGTTCGATGATCCTGTAATGGGTCACTGCATGCTTCCCCTGGCTGCCGTCAGGGAATACCTGCATGATCTTTCGGTCTCGAATATTGCGGCCGACATGGCCGGTAATGGTCCCTTCCGAAGGATCAGGTGTACCCCATACCAGGGCTGTGTAAAGCCTCCCTGTGGTACGTCTGAAGAACTGCCTGGCCAGCCTGTTGTGAGCGTACTCGTTCTTGGCCACAACCAGCAGTCCCGATGTGTTCTTGTCAATGCGGTGCACCAGCCCCGGACGAATCTCTCCCGTCCGGAAGAGCGGCAGGTCCCTGAAGTGATACATCAGGGCGTTCATGAGTGTGCCCGAGTAGTTCCCATAGGCCGGATGAACCACCATTCCTGCGGCCTTGTCAACAACTATCAGGTCATCATCTTCATAAACAACCGTGACGGGAATATCCTGCGGTATAAGTTCAATCTCCCGGGGCGGATTGGGAAGGAGGACCTGGATTACATCAAGTGGTTTGACCCGGTAGTTTGGCTTGACGGGGGAATCGTTTACCAGGATGTTTCCGGCCTGGGCCGCAGCCTGCACCCTTGTGCGGGATACGTTCTCTATCCGTTTGGAGAGGTATTTATCGATCCTGAGCATCGATTGCCCGGGGTCAACAACGTACCGATAATGCTCATATAGTTCCTGTTCCTGGCCTTCCTGGTCAGGTTCGGTGTATTTTTCCTGTTCCCTGGTATCGGAGAATTCCTCCACAGTCATCCCCGGATTTACTTGACTAATACAACTCGCAGTAGCGACAGGGGCCGGCCATCCCTCGTCCTGATCAGGAGCATATAGTTCCCGGCGGCCAGCCGGCTCAGGTCGGGCCTCTTGGGATTTCCGGGCGACATCACCACGGCTCCTGAAGATGAGATAACGTCAATGGTGAAGTCATCAGGCGCCCCTTCTGCCGGGACCAGGGTTACCAGGCCGTCAGTAGGATTGGGATAGATGGAGAAGAGGTTATTGATCAGGGTACCGTTATCCGATGAATTTGGTATGCCGCTTCCCTTCATCACCGGCCGCATCATTATTATGCCGGGAGCCTGGCTCTCCTGCCATATGCCGCTGAGATGAAAGTATTGCCTTCCCGCCGGGGCGGTGTTAAGGTCCAGTCCGGCATTGAGAAATTTCTCGGAATTCTGTCGCCAGCCAATCCAGAAGTTGTCAGTCACCCTCACCGGAGTGTCAAACATGTAGGTCACGAAACCGTTTATTTCTCCTGCCGGAGAGGCCACGGGACCGTCACTGCTGCCCAGCAATGCGCCGGGGCGACCGTTGACGTCAGCCCAGACCATTATGTCGAATGCCCTCTGGTTGGCGTTGTCATACGCGTCATTGAAGCAGAAACTGATACCTGTGACGGAGTCCGGCAGGAAAGATCTGAACCGGAGGGCAGCCATGGCGTTGTTCGAGCCCTGGCCATTGATGCCGTAACCTGCTTCTGCGGTTCCGTCGTCAATTGCGAAATAGTCAGAAAACTTCTGGATATATCTCAGGGTGTCATTCTGTTTGGGATCGAAGTCGTCCGTTATCAGTGATATTGTAACCATGAACTGCGCGGTGTCTGCAGATGCGGTCGTATTATAGGTATAGAGCAGCGGAGCGTTATAGCTGACATCGGAAAGAGGCTGGGCGTTGGCTGCTCCTGCGTCAAAATCGCGTACCACGGTATTGTCTGACATGTCTGTGATGGTGACATGTCTGGTGACGTTGCGGACGATGGTGTCATTGTTCCGGTATTTTACCGGAGCCACGGGACTCATGGCCGAGAGGTATGCCTGTCTGAAATGGCGCCATGGCATTGCCTCATATTCCTTTACAAGTGATCTTGGTGGAAGGGTGAGGGCAACATCACGAAGGACGGTATCATGAACCGACCGTCCTTTGTCAAGCAGTACGTGGTCAATATTCCAATGGTCAGCGTTTCCTGCCTGTGAAGGTTCGGAGATCACTCCGGCAAGAGATGCGTGGCCGGTGAACATGAACCGGAATCCTTTCATCAGGTATCTGGTGTCAGTGACAGGTATGATCACCATGTTGAATCCGTTGGTTGCTTCTCCTGTCGCCTGCCAGATGCTGTACCACTTCTGCTCTTCCGGGGCCCAGAAGCTGAGTGTGAGGCTGTCGCCTGCCTCAGGCAGGTCAGCCACCCCTCCGGCTTCAAAAAGGAAGCTGAGGAATATACTGTCCGAAGGCTGGTATTCGAGGTCAATGGTGCGCGATGTGAGCCGGTCAGCAGGGAATACTGCCTGTGAAGCCCCCTCGTGCAGCAATCCTCTTTCATCAAGGCAGTCAAGGGTTGCAATGCCGGCAGAAGGCTGTCTGACAGAGTAGGTGTTATTTATAAATGCCTGCAGGTCAGCCCACCTGGTGACTGAAGGAAAAATGCTGTCACCTGTAAAGTCATCGCTGAAGGGCAGAGGCACGGGTTCTTCGGCCGTTGCACCCTTAAGGACAGAGGCAGGTCTGAAAGCATCAGAAACCTGCCTGTTGCGGATAAGGCCGGTAATGACCTCCTGTCCTGACACATCAAGGGTGAGTACAGCAGCAAGCAGAAGGAATATGGCCCGGCTGTTTTTCATCTTTAGCGTGGTATTTCTGCATCCGGTGGTCCGAAGTCACCTTCAGGGAGCAGGGTATCAGCACTGATTGTGTCAGACGGCATTCTGAGACTGTCGGTGGTGAGCCAGATATAAACGGCAGATCCCAGCTGTACTGATGCCTGGCTGTGGTACTCGGGGTTCTGCTTGAAGACGAAAGCCCCGAGGGAGTCATCGTGTGTAATGACTGTGCCATCGAAGACGAAGGCACCAAGGTTGAGGGAAGCTCCCAGTATCTCATTCCTGGCTTCGTCGAGTGTCAGGCCGGTGAGCCTGGGAAGGGATGTGCGCTGACTGCTCAGACCGCGGCCCAGCACCAGGTCAACCACCATCCCTTTCTGGACGGAGTCGCCGGGTGATGCTTCGCGACCGTGAATCGTTTGTTTAAGAACGAAATCGACCGTCAGGTCAGCGACGTAGTTAAGTTGTCCAACCTGCAGACCGGCTGTCTCAATGATTGAGAGCGCCTGGCGGCGGGGCAGTCCTACCAGGTCAGGAACTGCAACCATCTCGGGGTTAAATGCGTTAATGGTGGCCTTGATCGTACGTCCTTTCTTGACCCTGTGACCGGGGAGAGGAGTCTGTTCGGCCACACATCCGCGGGGAACCATTGTGGTATAAACCGAGTCTATTATCTGCAGCTTCATCCTGTTCTTGCCGGCAACATGCTGGGCCTCCCTGATGGACAGTCCCCTGACCTCGGGAGTGGGCCTTGCCTGGCCGTGGCGGGTATATATATTAAGCCAGATTATGAGAATGAGAATGATGGCAACGCCTATGACCATTGCCAGGCCAAGCTGTTTCCAGAAGACCCGGCTTTTGAAGAATTCCCTGACGCTCATCGTGTGATGAAGTATTAGTTTAATAACGGTGCCTCAAAGATAAAAATTATATCGCGGGAACGAGGGATTTCTACCACTCCTTCACTGTATTGTAATTGGTATCACGTTCCACTGCCCTGAAGCCGGCTGACCGTATCATGGCCACCAGCTCTGTGGTTGAGAGTGATGGTCTGTCCTCACCGGAACCTGCCATCGAATATATTCTTGTGGTGTCATCTATGGTGCCGTCGAGGTCATCGGTTCCGAATGCAAGGCTCATCATTGCGTTGTTCCGGCCTATTGCCGGCCAGTATGCCTTGATATGGCTGAAGTTATCGAGGAATATGCGTGACAGGGCGTAGTTGCGCATGTCTTCCGTAACAGGCACCTCACCGAGCTCTGACATGCGGTTGTTCTCGCGCCTGAACTTGAGTGGGATGAAGGCATTGAAGCCTCCGGTGCGGTCCTGCAGGTCCCTCAGGCGAAGCATGTGGTCAATGCGTTGTTCGGGGCTCTCGGCATGACCGTAGAGCATGGTGGCGTTGGAGCTCAGTCCGAGCCTGTGTGCGGCCTCATGGATGGCAAGGTAGGTTTCGGCGTCAGCCTTTTCAGGGCATATCCGGCGTCGCAGCTCAGGATCGAATATCTCCGCCCCTCCGCCGGGTATGGAGTCGAGGCCATGTTCGTGAAGCAACCGTATCCCGTCGGTATAAGTCATGCCTGCTTCTCTTATCATATAATCAAGCTCCACGGCGGAATAGGCTTTAATTCTGACATCAGGGCGGAGCTTCCGGATTGAAGAGAGAATACGGGCGTAATAATATATGTCACGCGAGGGATGCACCCCTCCGGTTATATGGACCTCGGTGACAGGTATGCCATCAAAGTGGCGGACTGCATCAAGTATCTCATTTTCAGTCATCTCCCAGCTGCCGGGATCGCCCTCGGCCTTATGGTATGAACAGAACCGGCAGTTATAGATACAGATATTTGTAGGCTCAATGTGGAAATTCCTGTTGAAGTAGACGGCGTCACCGCTTTTTTTTCTCTTGACGGTGGTAGCCAGCAGCGCCATCAGTGAAAGGTCGGCATTCCGGTATAGAGTGAGCGCCTCAGCGGGTGTGAGCCGTTTCCCGTCTGTTACTGCTGCTGCCAGATTCCTTAACTCAGGGTTTGGAATTTTGATTAACAGGTTTTTCATTCTTCAGATTCCCTGCAAAAATAGCTCAGGGATGCATAACAGAAATAAAAAACCGCCTTAATTGTTCATCAAGACGGCGATTATTTATTGTCTGTCAGCCTGTCAGTCCTTGTGGCTCACCTCGTCTGAAACCGTGAGTTTCTTCCTTCCCTTTGCCCTTCGTGCTGCAAGAACGCGCTTGCCATTGGGAGTTGACATTCTCTTCCGGAAGCCGTGAGTGTTTGTCCTTTTCTTTCTCGATGGCTGAAATGTCCTTTTCATCTGATGCTATATTTCGTTGTTAACTATCCGGTTTTTGAGACTGCAAAGGTAGTCATTTTTTCAAATAAAGAAGTCCGGAGGCTACTTTTTTTAATATTAAGCATTTCCCCGGTGCCGGGGGAATAACTCAGAAGGGCAGGTACACAACCTTTTTTGTTTCGAACCATGGTTCTTCGAACCAGTTGCTGATGTCCGCAATTTCGACAGACTTCAGGAAGGGACCGAGTTCCTCCTCAAGGTTTCCTCCCTTGAGAAGGATATATCCGTTTTTCTTCTCATTGAATGATTTCCGCGAAGCCAGATGCCGTGTCAGCCTCACGAACTGCGCTGTTTCGGTCACCGCCCTGGCGATAATGAAATCATACTGCCCCGAAAGACTTTCCGCCCTCGCTGTCACGGCTGTGACATTGTTCAGGCCGGCTTCCGTGGCGACAGCTGAGGCAACCCTGATCTTCTTGGCAATGGAATCTGCCAGGGTGAACCTGACGTCAGGAAAGAACACGGCCAGAGGTATTCCCGGAAGTCCTCCGCCGGTGCCGATGTCAATGACAGATGTTCCCGGCGCGAACCTGATGAAACGGGCAATGGCAAGGGAATGAAGCAGGTGGTTAACCTCAAAGTTGTCGATATCCTTCCGGGAAACGACGTTGATCCTGTTGTTCCACTCCCTGTATATTTCAGGCAGGAGTGAGAACTGATGGCGCTGCAAAGGGGTGAGTGACGGGAAGTATTTTTCGGCTGATGTGGTCAAATGCCGCTCGATTTGCTTTGGACCATGTTCAGTATCAGGACTTTTGCCCTGAAGAGCCTGGCTTTGACAGTGCCAATGGGAAGGCTCAGTTCACTGGCTATCTCCTCGTAGGAATAATCCTCGAAGTAGCGGAGTTCAATCAGCCTGCGGTAGCGCGGCTTGAGGGTTTTCACTATCCTGTTGAGTGAAGCTGCCGTTTCCCTGTTGATCATCAGTTCATCGGGAGCAATCATATCAGAAGCCACTGTTGCCTCGACCTCGTCCTCTTCCCCTTCATCCTGATCGAATGGCCTGGGACTCTGGCTTTTACGCCTCATGAAATCGATACAGTTATTGGTGGCTATCCTGAACAGCCATGTGCTGAAGGCATGTGACGGCACGTATTTGGCGAGGTTATGGAACGCCTTGCCGAAGGCTTCTATGGTCAGATCCTCTGCATCGGAGGGATTGTTTACCATTCTCAGGATGACGTAATAGACGGAGTCACGGTAACGGTTCAGCAGCTCGGTGTATGCCCTGCTGTCGCCGTGCAGTGCACGGTCGATGACCTTGAGGTCATACTGCGCTTTATCCGATAGGCCGCTTTCTACTTCCATGTCTCCCTGCCCTTACCTTTTCTTCTGTTTGTCAGGTAAAGGAATGCCGTTAAGAATGGGGCGAAGATATCAAAAAAGAGCGAAACAAACCATAAGTGCCGCTCATTGAAAACAGCAGCTGCCTTTCTGAGTATCACCGCTCTCATGACAACCCTTGACAGGGCAAGGAAGAGGACAACCGGCCACGAGACCAGCATCACCAGCATGGCAATCAGCAGTCCGTACCATGATACCCTCGAGAAGGGCTCGAGGAACAGCCGGAGCTTGTCCCGGTTCTTGTAATGCGCCGCGGCAGTAAGGTGTCTTTTTTTCTGTTTCACCCACTCCCGGATGGTTTTGGAGGCAACAGAAAGAGTGAATGAGTTGTGGGCCAGCATCAGGCTGCAGTTTTCAGAGGTGGCAGTGCGGTTCACGAAGAGGTCATCGTCGCCTGACATTATGTGGTTATGGGGCCCGAAACCACCTTTCCCGAAGAAGAATGTACGCCGGTATGCCAGGTTGCGGCCCACCCCCATGTATGGTGTTCCTGCCATGGCCATTCCGAAGTATTGCATTGCAATAAACATGGTTTCATACCTGATATAGCTGTTCAGCAGTCCCTTTTCTACGTTGTACGCTCCGTACCCCAGTACAATGTCAGTCTTTTCACATGTTGCTGCTGCAGCCACGTGACGGAGCCATTGCGGCGAAGCAGGCCGGCAGTCGGCATCAGTAAATACCAGCAGGTCATTTTTAGCGGCCTTGATGCCGATGAGCATAGCCAGCTTCTTGGTGTGTGTGAAACCTGGATCCTTCTGGATCATGGAGACTTTCAGGTGCGGGTACCGGGTCATAAGGTCTCCAAGGATATCAAAGGAGTTGTCCTCGGAGCAGTCGTTTACCACCACCACCTCGAAGGAAGGGTAGTCTTGTTTGAGAACGTCGGGCAGGAACCTGCTGAGGTTTTCTGCTTCATTACGGGCGCATATTACCACTGACAGGGGCGGGAGCGGGGTTCCGGGAGCAATCTCCGGGACCTTGGCGAAGGCAGCTCTCCTGTAATAACCAAGCCAGTACCAGGCCTGTATAATAAACATGGCCAGAAGCAGCCCGAGAAGTATAAGGTGCGTCGTATCAGTTGAAATGATCATGTGAGGTGATATTGTGCGGAGCAATATTATAAAGAAATGGAAAACAGTGGGAATAATCTTTTCAACAATCATGGTCCGGATTCTTCAAATTGATAACTGCCTGTTAAAAATCAGGCTGAGAAAGCTTACTTTTGTGACCATCACAGAGAAGCGGATGTTCACTATTGAGAGCAGAGACGGAGCCACATCGGCTCGGGCAGGTATATTGCGTACGGCACATGGCGACATTCAAACGCCAATTTTCATGCCTGTGGGAACGGCGGCAAACGTCAAGGGGGTTTTTCACCGTGACCTGAAGCAGGAGATAGATGCACCGGTCATCCTTGCCAATACCTATCATCTATACCTGCGTCCGGGCACTGAGATAATCAGGCAGGCAGGAGGCGTGCACCGGTTCATGGCGTGGGACAGGGCAGTGCTGACTGACAGCGGCGGTTACCAGGTTTTCTCACTGGCTGCCAACAGGAAGCTCACGGAGGAGGGCGCCATCTTCAGGTCGCACATAGACGGTTCAAAGCATCTTTTTTCACCTGAAAGCGTTATTGACGTACAGCGGCAGATCGGGGCAGACATCATCATGGCTTTTGATGAATGTGCTCCGTATCCCTGTGATCACAGATATGCCCTGAAATCAATGGAGATGACTCACCGCTGGCTTGACAGGTGCGTGGCACGAATGGCTTCAACAGAGCCGCTCTACGGACATGTGCAGCTGCTGTTTCCGATTGTGCAGGGGGCTGTTTACGGGGATCTGCGTAAAATATCCGCGGAGAAATGTGCTTCAAGCGGCATGCCCGGAAACGCCATCGGAGGACTCTCTGTAGGTGAACCGGCTGAGGTGATGTACGAAATGATAGAGGTGGTGAACGAAATTCTCCCTGCAGACAAGCCCCGGTACCTGATGGGAGTGGGAACACCTGCAAACATTCTTGAAGGGATCGCGCGCGGCATTGATATGTTCGACTGTGTCATGCCTACACGTAACGGACGTAACGGAATGCTGTTCACCCGTGATGGCATAGTAAACATCAGGAATCGGAAATGGGCAACCGACTTCTCCCCGATAGATGCCGGTTCACATTCTGAGATAAGCAGGACATATACCAGGGCATACCTCCGCCACCTGGTAATCTCGGGCGAGATGCTCGGTGCGCAGATAGCAACCATTCACAACCTTGCGTTTTACCTCAGCCTCGTCAGGGAGGCAAGGGAAAGGATACTTGACGGTACATTCGGATCATGGAAGGAAGAAACAGTTCGAAAAATATCAGTGAGGGTCTGAAAAAGCTGTCTCCCGGTATACTTGACTGGTATATCATCAGGCAGTTCCTCGGGACATTCCTCTTTTCGCTGGTGCTCATCCTGGGCATAGCGGTGATATTTGACTTTTCCGAGAAAATTGACGACTTCATTCAGAAGCAGGCGCCGATGAAGGCGATCATCTTCGACTATTATCTTAATTTCATTCCATACTTCGCCACCCTCTTTGCCCCGATGTTTGTCTTTATCTCGGTGATCTTCTTTACTTCGAGGATGGCCGTCAACACTGAGATCATAGCCATGCTTAACAGCGGCATGAGTTTCAGGAGGCTTATGGTGCCGTATCTTATATCGGCGGGTTTCATTGCGTTCTGCGCTTTCCTGCTGCAGAACAGCGTTCTGCCGCATGCCAATGTAGCCAGGCTCGACTTCGAGGAGAAGTATTACCGCAGCTCTGACTTCAGGAGGGTGAACGTCTCATCGGTGCACCGGCAGGTATACCCCAACGTGTACATTTATATGGAGCAGTATAACAGGATCTCCCAGAGCGGCCGCAACTTCAGCATGGAGAAGTTCAATGACCAGGGGATGCTTGAGTCAAAGCTGACTGCCAACATGATCAGATGGGACAGCACCTCCGGCAAATGGGGCGCCTGGTGGTACTATATCAGGGAAACTGACAGCCTCGGTGAACGGATCAGCTCCGGACGGCGGATAGACACCGTGCTTAACGTGGGGCCTGATGATTTCACAAGGTCGCCCGAGTTTGTCTTTACAATGACGCATAATGAACTTATCGACTATATCCATGTGCTTAAGGCACAGGGTTCTGATGAGATCAAGCTTTACCTGAATGAGAAGCACCGGCGTTATGCCTCGCCGTTCGCGTTCTTCATACTGACAATAATCGGAGTCTCACTATCATCGCGCAAGATCAAGGGAGGGATCGGGATGCAGATAGGGCTCGGGCTCATGCTGACATTCAGCTATATACTCTTCATGCAGTTCTCCTCGCAGTTTTCGCTCAAGGGCGACCTGAACCCTGCCATTGCAATGTGGATACCGAATATCATATACACCTTCATTGCGGCAGGGGTCTACTACACCGCTCCGAAATAGCACATTTTCGACAATAGTGTGCATATTTGTTTTTTGCTTAAATTGCCGTGCTTTTTTTTGCAAGTAGTTACTGTAATAAACAATATTGATTATGGCACTGGAAAAGAAGATACGCGAGCTCAAGGAGAAGCGCGAAAAGATGCTTCTTGGCGGCGGCGAGGAAGCCATCGTGAAACAGAAGGCCATGGGGAAGAACACTGCCCGTGAGCGCATTATGGCCATCCTTGATGCCGGCACCTTCAATGAATATGACATGTTCGTGGAGCACGATGCCCGTGATTTCGGAATGGATAAAAAGAACCTGCCCAGCGACGGTGTGGTGATAGGTACCGGCACCGTTCACGGCAACCCGGTTGCAATTTTTGCGCAGGATTTTACTGTTGCAGGGGGTTCTCTCGGGCTGATGCATTCGCGAAAAATCACCAAGATCATGGATCATGCCCTGAAGATGAGGATACCGCTCATAGGAATAAATGACTCTGGTGGTGCACGCATCCAGGAGGGGGTCAATTCACTCGCCGGTTATGGTGAGATTTTCTTCAGGAACACCATCTCCAGCGGGGTCATTCCACAGATCTCGGTGATCCTGGGACCATGCGCCGGAGGTGCGGTATATTCGCCGGCCCTGACCGACTTCGTATTTGTGGTTGACAATATTTCGAAAATGTTCATCACCGGTCCCGAGGTTATAAAGACCGTTCTGGGCGAGGAGATATCAATGGAGGCGTTGGGAGGCGCCCGCGTGCACTGCGAGACATCGGGCAACGCCCATTTCTTTTCTTCCTCTGAGGAGGAGTGCTTCAGCCAGATCAAGCGACTGATCTCCTTCATTCCCAGGAACAATGAGATGAAGGCTGCCGTTGCTGAAACACTGCCGCCTGAGGCGGGGTATGACATTGAGAAGATAGTGCCTGGTGACCCGACGCTCCCATATGATGTCAGGGAGGTTATCAGGGCGGTTGCTGACAGTTCCGATTTCTTCGAGATTCAGGAGATGTATGCCCGGAACATGGTCATCGGCTTCGGGCGTCTCGGGGGCCGTACCGTGGGTTTTGTAGCCAACCAGCCGCTGGAGATGGCCGGGGTTCTTGACGTTGATTCATCTGACAAGGCTGCGAGATTCATCAGGTACTGTGATGCATTCAGCATCCCGCTGGTGACCCTTGTTGACCTGCCCGGGTATCTGCCCGGTGTTGACCAGGAGCATGCCGGCGTCATCCGTCACGGTGCCAAGGTGCTTTACGCCTACAGCGAAGCCACTGTTCCCAAACTTACGGTGATACTGCGCAAGGCTTATGGCGGAGGTTATATTGCCATGAGTTCGCGCCATCTGCGCGCCGACTTCGTCTTTGCATGGCCTACGGCCGAAATAGCTGTGATGGGCCCGGAGGGAGCTGCCAACATCATCTTCCGCAAGGAGATCACTTCTGCTGCCAATCCTGACGAGATGCGCCGCCAGAAGGTTGACGAGTATCGCGAAAAGTTCGCCAATCCTTATGTGGCTGCCTCCCGGGGATATGTTGATGCGGTAATAGAGCCGTCAGAGACTCGCCGGCTGCTGCTGCACGGACTTGAGGTTTCTGAGAACAAGGATGTTCAGATGCCCTGGAAAAAGCATGGGATCCCGCCCTTCTGATTAATGCCCGAAAGAGACTGCAATGGAAAAGAAAAATACAGACAGGCTCATAATAGACCACACCACCTACAGCACCAGGCTGAGCAGGCGGTTTACATCACGCAAGCCTTATGAGCCGCCCGTACCGGGAAGAATACAGAGTTTCATACCGGGAACGGTTGTTGAGGTGCTGGTGAAAACCGGTGATGCCGTGAAGGAGGGTGACGATATAGTCATCCTCGATGCAATGAAGATGAAGAACAGGCTCAAGAGCCACATTGATGGCAAGGTCATGGCGGTGAATGTCAGTCCCGGCGACAGGGTGACCAAAGGCGCGGTGCTGGTGGAGATAGCCTGAGTCAGATAATGGCAGGCGGCTCACTCAAGCATGGCTGTGGTGAGCCTGTAACGCGACAACTCGCGCGGCAGTTCCGGCTCGCTGTCGAAGATTCCGTATACGGCGGATCCGCTTCCAGACATCGATGCATATAATGCCCCTGCCTCGTAGAGTGCCACTTTAAGTCTGCCCACCTGGGGATACAACCTGAAGATATTAAGTTCGAAATCATTCACCACCCTTCCCCTCCACTGGCTGACGGGCAGGTTGAGCAGCTGTCTGAGTGAGAGCCCCGTAGGACAGGGTACGCATCCTGCATAGGCCTCAGCCGTGCTGATATTTGTGTCAGGATAGAGTATCACGATCCGGTACTGCCTCAGGTCAAGCGGGAACTCTGACAAAATGTTACCCACCCCTTCGGCAAATGAAGGGGTACCGTCTATGAAGAATGGTGCGTCGCTGCCGATAAGGCCTGCAAAGGAGCGGAGTTCCTCGGCGTTAAGGCCGAAGCCGAAATACCTGTTCAGCGCCTTCAGCATGCCGGCGGCATCGGATGATCCGCCGCCAAGGCCCGCACCGACGGGGATGCTCTTGTGAAGGTGAATGCGGATGCCGGGAAAATCAAACGACTGGCGCATGATCTTCACCGCCTTCATCACCAGATTGTTGTCCGGATCAGCCTCCTTCATCAACCCGGTTACCCTCAGTGAGTCATTCCTGCGATTATCCTTCCTGACCACAAACTCAAGAGCATCAGCAAGATCAACAGGGTAGAAGAAGGTCTCGATGTTATGATAGCCGTCAGGCCTCTTTTCCACGATCCTTAACCCTATGTTTATCTTCGCTTTTGGAAATACAACCATAGCCGGTGTCTCTTGAGAGATCAAAAATATACGAACCTTTTTAATTTACCTCATCTTTATCGATTATATCCTTTTTCAACATCTTATAAACAACTTGCGGTGGAAAGAATTAGACAGGCTGTTTCCCCGGAGACGGTTGTTATTGTTAAATTTGATTCCGGCTGCAGTGAATGCTGCATTCGTGGAACTAACATATAATCAATCATATATTAATGGCACAGGGTACATCTAAAAGCAGGCAGGACAAAAAGCAGTCGGTGGTCATAATTCCGGAGGGAGGGAGGATCCCGCCGCAGGCGGCTGAGATGGAAGAGGCTGTCCTGGGGGCTGCCATGCTTGAGATAGAGGCTGCCAGGATGGTAGTTGACATGCTCCGGCCGGAGGTTTTTTATTCGGCTGCCCACCAGAAGATTTTTGCGTCAATTATCGAGCTAAACAAGCGCGACCAGCCAATTGACCTCCTGACGGTAACGCAGGAGCTGAAGAGGACAGGTGAGCTTGAGGAAGCCGGAGGTGCGGTTTATCTCACGGAGCTGACCTCCAGGATAGTATCTGCCGCCAATATTGAATACCATGCAAGGATCGTTCTGCAGAAATATATACAGCGTGAGCTGATACGTGCGGCCACGATGATTCAGAACCTGGTCTATGAGGATACCCTTGACGTCACTGAGTTGCTTGACAGGAGCGAGGATGAACTCTTCCGCATTGCCGAGGGGAACATCAAGCATGAGGTTGCACCAATACACGAAGTGATCAAGCAGACCCTTGCGGAGATTGAGGAGCTGGGCAAAAAGGAGGATGCTCTTGTGGGCGTTCCTTCAGGGTTCACGAAACTTGACAGGCTGACTTCGGGATGGCAGAGGTCGGAACTGGTGATAATCGCCGCGAGGCCCTCGATGGGAAAGACTGCCTTTGCTCTCACTATGGCCCGTAACATGGCAATAGATCACGGAAGGAAGGTTGCCATCTTCTCCCTGGAGATGTCAGCAATTCAGCTTGTGAACAGGCTTATTGTCTCTGAGACCGAGATACCAGGGGAGAAGATCAAGAACGGCAAGCTCTCGCCGGAGGAGTGGTCTTTGCTTGAGTCGCGCATTAAGTCTCTTACCGAGGCGCCCATTTTTATTGATGACACCCCGGCCATCTCCGTTTTTGAGCTCAGGGCCAAGTGCCGCAGGCTGAAGGCCCAGGGGAAGCTTGATGTTGTAGTGGTTGACTATCTGCAGCTTATGACCGGGCCGCCCGATGCGGGCAGCCGTGAACAGGAGGTGAGCTCCATCTCCAGGTCGCTGAAGAGCATTGCCAAGGAGCTTGCTGTGCCGGTGCTGGCGCTCTCGCAGCTTAACCGGTCAGTAGAGACGCGCGGAGGCAACAAGAAACCGATGCTGTCAGACCTTCGTGAATCGGGCGCCATTGAGCAGGATGCCGATATGGTGGTGTTCATCCACCGTCCTGAGAAGATGGGTGTCCTCCAGTTTGAAGACGGACAGTCAACCAAGGGGCATGCTGATATCATACTGGCAAAGAACCGTAACGGCCCCACCGATGAGGTTCTGTTGTATTTCAAGGAAGACCGTGCCTCCTTTGTTGAGCCTGATGATTTCGGGCCTGATGTTGCTTTCCCCGACATTCCCTCCGGAGGCGTCTTCACAATGGGGTCAAAGATGAATGATGACATATCATCGGACTACAGTGATTTTTCTCCTGATGACAATGGCCGGAGACCCTTTTGAATTGCGAGTTGCGAATTGCGATTTGCGAAGTGGAAATTGCGTCCCGATCCGTCAGCCGGCGGATGCGGGATTGATCCTGCTCCTGGGTCGCAGGCTCAAAATTGCGAATTGGTGATTTGAGGAACCTATTCTAACCTAAGGATAACCCTGATTCCGGCTGATTCGAATGATGTGCCGGTGAATCCGGCATATACGCCAACCGTACCGACAAGTAACACTTCGCTGAGGGAGTAGCCTGCTTCATAGTAATTTCCGGCTTCCGGCGTCCACAACGCTGATATCCCTATATTCTCCCTGATGAGTGTGCGGCTGAGCCCGGGCAGGCGCTTGAGCAGCAGGGTGGGAGTGGTGTATCTTAAATGTGCCTCGGCAAATGCTTTCCTTGTCGAGACGGAAAAACATGGCTTCAGATAAAATGCATCTTCATAGAAATTAAGCAGTACCGGTGACGACTGTGTATTGAAGAAATGCATATCCTGCATCCTGGCATTTTCACTGTTGAGGAAACCACCGGCCCGGATCCGCCAGCGGAACTCATTCATTGCCCCGAATCTGTCTGTGCGGTTTACCTCCGCTGCAAGAAGGTCGTAGCTGCCTGAAAGGGTGTCATTATAGCCGTAACCGTGTCTCCATGTCAGGGTAAAGGTCGGATAATCAGATCCCGCACTGACCCTGGCGCCGCCAGATATGCGATACCTCTGCCGCGGGGTCCATGTCAGGGATGACTCAAGGGAGAGATGCCTGTGGCTGACCGGTGGCTCATAGTCGTATCCTTCGGCTGCTGAAGCATACGGGTTGTCAGGTATGTTCTGAGACCAGGGTTTTTCCCTCCTGAAGAAGGAGAAGGAGGAATTATTTGGCAGGGGATCACGCTTTTCGTACTTCCCCTGTATGTCAAGTGTCAATCCGTTGACAACGTCGATACGGTGTCCGCCAATGATGTATTGGCTTCCGTAAAGTCTCATGATGTTCTCCCTGAAGAAAAGAGAAGATACGGTATTAACCAGCTGGTTAACGCCTGATGCAGAGAATTCGTCGGACTGGCTGCCTGCCCTGATGTAAATATTCCCTGCGTGCATCGGGTCATATAGCATGTTGGCAGTGACATTCCACAGGAGTTTTTCCCTGCTGAAGGCATACCTTGCCGAAGGGGCAATAGTAAAGCGGCCTGTTTTGCCTGACCTGGCCGAGAGACTCATTCCCGTTCCTGCCACAAACCCGTCAACGGTGTTGTAGGAGAAGCTCTTCAGGTCTGCCAGTCCGTCAAATTCAAGGAAGGTGTTTTTTGACAGCTGCCATCTCTTTCCGCCTGTCAGGTCCCTGATGAACCGGGATACAGGGCTCGTTTTCATCCCTGCGGAGTCGGAGACGGCGGCTGAGTCTGATCCCGGCTGTGATCTTCCGCCGATGGTGATGGTCAGTGTTGAGGTGTCACGCACTGCCAGTTTTCCTTTTGCGGCCGGGGCTGTTGCCAGGCTGGCGCTCTCCTCGCGGGTGAGCGGGATGGGCCGCACCTCCGCCCAATACGCCGAATCCCGGCCGGTGGCGCCATCCTCGACAATCATCGTGGTTTTGTCTTCTATCTCCAGGGGAGGCTTCCCGCGCGTGGTGCGGACATTTTTCTCATTCAGCCGCGCCAGCCGTGACATGTCCCTTGCCGTCAGGTCATCCTTTGCCAGCAGAGCCTCAATCTCCCGCCCGGCAGATGTTTTCGGCCGTTCAGCAGGTCCTTCCTCAGCCCCGGCCGTAATGGCAGTTTCATATGCGGCTGGCCGCCGGAGAATCCTGTCAGGCTCTACATCAAGGTATCTGACTGCGCTGGTGTATGCAGCCCTGGCCTTTACTCCCATGATTGAAATGTCAGCGTTAAACTCATGGCTGACAGGCATCCATATGCCGTCTTCCACTGGTGTGTAAACCTGCCTTACCCTTATGCGTCCGGCCATGTTGTCATTGGTAAGGTCGAGGGAGTGAATGGCCCACAGGTCCTCCACGATGTATATTACCCCGGTGAAGAGCTGCTGGCTTTTGCGGCGCGGGGTGACGCTGATCTTGTCAATCACATTGTCGCCCTGCGATGATGACCCAAGGAATGTGAAGTTATAATGAGAAAATGCATTTGGCGCCAGGGGTGAAATTGCCATCTCCACCAGTACAGGCTGATAGAAACTGGCTTCGATGAAATCCATTGGCGAGGCCTGCCCCTGAGTCAGGTCTTCGCTTGAGTTGGCAGAGATAACCCGGTGTTCGTATTTATCCGGAGCGGTGAAAGTTATCATGTTGACCGACTCGGTGAAGTAGTATTTGCCTACCTTGAGGTCATCACCGTTCGAGTCGATCTTCATCCTCCGCTTGAGCATTTCAGGAATCCGGTCAACACTGCCACCGCCCCTGATGTAAACCTCGGCTTTCCACATCTTAACCTGGTTGAGGTGATAAGGTGCCATGCCGATAGCCTTGCGCATTATGAAATATGCAGGGTCTTTTCCTGATGCCGAGACCCTCACCGGTGGTATTTCGAAGAGCTGTTCAGTCAGGGTTATGTCTGCAGCGACGCCTTCGCCAGTGACGGCAATGTTTCTTGTCACAGGAATGTATCCGAGGAACTGGTAGTTTACGTTGTAGTTGCCGGGAGGGAGGGAGATCTCGTACCAGCCCTCGTTGTTGGAGGTTGTACCCTGGCGCAGTTCAGCGATATAGACAGATGCGGAAGGCATTGGTGTTCCGCTGCTGTCGGTTATCCTGCCGCGTAATACCTGGGCATTGACCGAAATGGCAGGGAGGAGAAGAAAGGCAACAAGAATCAGTATCCTTGTACCCGGAACCAGGCCATTATTCGTAATGTACGGCAATGAAGAAAGTGCCTCCGGAATTTGTCTCCTGCCGCTGTTAGTAATGTATGGCAATGAAGAAAGTGCCTCCGGAATTTGTCTCCTGCCGCGCATCTTTATTCTGATTCTTCGGAATGGTCTTTCAGTGAGGAACCTGCCACCACAATTACAAACTCACCCCTGGGAGCGGTTGTGCGGAAGTGATCTGCCACAGAGGCAAGGGTTCCACGGACGGTCTCCTCAAATTTTTTCGTTATCTCGCGGGAGACGGAAGCCCTTCGGTCTTCACCAAGGGCAGCGGCAAGCTGTTCGAGAGTTTTGAGAATACGGAAAGGTGATTCGTAGAAAATCATTGTCCGTTCTTCCCCGGCCAGGGCCGAAAGCCTTTTCTGCCTTCCCTTTTTCTGAGGAAGGAATCCCTCGAAGCAGAAGCGGTCTGAAGGCAGGCCGGAGCATACAAGTGCAGGCACGAAGGCGGTGGGGCCGGGAAGTGACTCTACGGGTATCTCCCTCTCGAGGCACCTGCGCACGAGCAGAAAGCCCGGGTCGGAGATGCCCGGGGTGCCGGCGTCAGAGACAAGAGCTGTCACCGTACCTCCCTCGATGGCGTCACACACCGCCTCGAGGCTGCGATGCTCATTGAACTTGTGGTGTGACCGGAGCGGGACGCTTATTCCATAGTGGTCAAAAAGGATCCTGGTAGTCCTGGTGTCTTCGGCAAGGACAAGGCCGGCCGATTTCAGCACCTCCAGGGCGCGGATGGTTATATCACCAAGATTGCCGATGGGGGTGGGCACCAGGATCAGTCTAGACATGCAAGCTGAATTTTCTTCGGACCACGTCGACGAATGACGACTGCGCAGCAGGGTCGGAACCCATTACGGTGCTTTCATCGAGGATTCTCATTGCCTCACCCAGGGATGCTGCCGCATTCAGTCGTTTGATGGTGTCACCGTATGCCAGCGCATCACCGCTGAAGAGCTCACGGATGAAGTAGAACCTGTCATTAATGCCAATGGCAGCAGCTATATCGGAGACAGGCTTGCTGTGCCCGACTGAAGAGATGACCTCTTCTTTCTTTTCTGTCTGTATCTTCTCACCCAGGGTTCCGCCTGAGGTGAAGCGGTCAGCAAGGATAGTCTTCGACTGCTCCGGGTTCTTCGGTTCTTCCCTCACCGGCTCAGTTTCGGGAGTCCGGGCCTCAGCCCGGCCTGTTCCGGCAGTTTCGGCCACAGCCGGACCTGCCTTTGGAGCGGCGACTTCAGCCTGTGTTATCTCTGAAGTTTCGGTCACAGCCTCTTCGTGCTTCGGCTTTGCCGGCTCTTCCGCCATGCGGGGAGTCTCAGCCGTCTTTATGTCAGGCGCCCCGCTGAGTGAAGGCAGCAACCTGACCATGTCCGCAGCGCTTCTCACGCGTGACCTGGCAAGCTCTATTTCCGCCTTGTCTGATCCTGATATGTCGGAGAGCTGTTCCAGCAACGTCAACGCCTCCTCCAGATCCCTTCCAATAATGTTGACAGCTTTCAGGAAATCCATCTCGCTTAGTTTTTTAATTATTTCCGTTTTCTTTATTTTGCAAAAGTAATCAATAATAGTTTTTCGGGCTGAATTAATCAATCCTGAGTATTGAACGCCCCAATAACAACTGAAGTATGGAGTTTCTCGAAAATTCGGTTGACCATGCCGGTAAGCGCGGATCGGTGGAGGTGATAGCCGGGTCAATGTTCTCCGGTAAGACCGAGGAGCTGATAAGAAGGTTGCGCAGGGCGATGTTTGCCGGGCTGAAGGTGGAGATATTCAAGCCTGCCGTAGATACGAGATACTCAGAGGACAAGGTTGTGTCACACGATGAGAAATCTATCATGTCTACCCCTGTGGAAAATGCATCCTCTATACTTCTCCTTGCCTCCGGCGTGGAGGTGGTTGGGATAGACGAGGCCCAGTTCTTTGACAACAGCCTCATCGAGGTCTGTACCATGCTTGCAGACAACGGCACGCGTGTGATTGTGGCAGGCCTCGACATGGATTTCTCGGGAAGGCCGTTCGGGCCCATTCCTGCGCTGATGGCCGTTGCCGAGTATGTGAGCAAGGTTCACGCCATATGTGTCAGGTGCGGTAACCTTGCAAATTACTCCCATCGTAAGATAAAGAGCGAGAAAGTGGTTGTTCTTGGCGAAAAGGATATCTATGAGCCGCTGTGTCGCTCGTGTTACGTAAAGGCTGTAAACAGGTGATAATCGGGGCCCGGGAACTGGCGCACATTACAGGCGGAACGCTTACAGGTGATGAAAATCTCAACGTCACCGGCGTCATGACTGACAGCAGGTCGCCGGGCGCTGGTCCAGATATGCTTTTCATAGCCCTGCGGGGGCCCAATCATGACGGGCACAAATTCATAGAACCTTTGTATGCCAGGGGTGTGAGGCTGTTTCTTATTGACTCACTTCCCTCCGGCCATGGTGAGATGGCCGGTGCCGCTTTCGTAAAGGTGACAGATACTCTGTATGCACTCCAGTGCATGGCAAAGTGGCGCCGTGAGAGCTTCAGAGGAAGGGTCATAGCTGTAACGGGAAGCGCAGGAAAGACAATAGTCAAGGAATGGCTGGCCGGGGTGATGAGCACTTCCCGGAGTGTGATTCGCAGCCCCAAAAGCTACAACTCCCAGGTAGGAGTAGCGCTCTCGCTGTTGAACCTTGATGACAGCTATGAGATTGCCGTCATCGAAGCCGGGATTTCCAGGCCCGGGGAGATGGAGAGGCTGGCACGTATCATCATGCCGGATGTTGTAATTATAACGAATGTGGGTGACGCCCATGGCGAAAATTTTTCAGGCCGGGAAGCCATTGCTGCGGAGAAGCTCAGGCTCGCCTCCGGGGCACAACTTCTGATCTGCAATGCAGATGAAAGGATCATCAGGAAGGAGATGGCAACAGAGCATCCTGAGGTTCCTCTGTTTACATGGTCACTCGCAGGAAATGATGCCAGCCTTGCAGTTGAAGTAGCCGATACTGTTGACAACGGCCGGCTCCTGAGGTGCACTTCGGCAGTCGAATCATTTGGGGCGGTCATTCCTTTTGCCGATCCTGCCTCTGCGGAGAATGCTGTATCAGTGATTGCATGCTGCCTGGCTGAGAATATGCCTTCAGAACTGATTGCCAGGGGGATGGCAGATCTGCCGGCGGTGGCAATGCGAATGGAGACAAAGCGGGGCATAAACGGCTGCACCCTGATAGAAGATTATTATAACTCTGATCCTGCCTCCCTTGGGATGGCGCTGGATTTTCTACGGACCCGCGCAAGGGGAAAGACTACTCTTATTCTATCTGACTTCAGGCAGATAGGAGGGGATGAGAATCAGCTTTATGCGGGTGTGGCCAGGGCTGTCAGAAGTTCCGGGATTGACAGGTTTATAGGGATTGGCGAAGCTCTGTCACGGCAGAGGGATTCATTTCAGTCAGGATCATTCTTCTTCAGTTCAACAGCAGAATTTGCAGATGCCATCCGCGGGCAACAATTCAGTGACGAGACAATCCTGATAAAGGGAGCACGTGTTTTCGGTCTTGAGCGTATCAGCGGACTCCTTGTAAGGCAGCTTCACCTGACGCGGCTGGAGATAAATATGAACGCCGTTGTTCATAACCTCAATGAATTCAGGCATTTGCTAAAACCAGGCACCGGGATAATTGCAATGGTAAAGGCATTCGCCTACGGCTCAGGATCGGCCGAGATAGCCTCGCTTCTCGAGTACAACGGTGTGAGCCGTTTTGCCGTTGCCTATGCAGATGAAGGTGTGGCACTGAGGGAGGCCGGCATCACGTCGCCTGTCATGGTCATGAATCCGGATGAAAGTGTGATGGATCTGATAATTCATCATAACCTGGAACCTGAAATTTACAGTATCGGGTCTTACTCGGCTTTTGCCGCAGTTGCCAGGAGACACGGCCTTCTCCGTTACCCCGTACATATCAAGCTTGACACAGGGATGCACAGGCTTGGATTTGGCATTGGTGACCTGGAAGAACTGACCAGGCAGCTGGCCGGGCAGCAGCATCTGAAAGTGGTTTCACTTTTCTCACATCTTGCGGCCAGTGATGATCCGGAGCATGACTCATTTACGCACCGGCAGGCCAGGCTGCTGACAGATGCAGCAGAGAGGCTGCAGAAAGCTCTTGGATACCGTTTCAGGCTTCATCTGCTTAACACCTCAGGACTGGTCCGTTTTCCGGAATACCAGTTTGACATGGTCAGGCTTGGAATAGGTCTTTACGGTATAGGCCGTCATGAGGGGGTGACGCTACGGAACACCGGAAGGTTCGTGACTGCCGTATCACAGGTAAGGACCGTTCCCGCCGGCGACCCGGTCAGCTATGGCTGCAGGGGCGCCTCAGACCATGAAAGGCAGATAGCGGTCATACCGGTGGGCTACGCCGACGGGCTGCGCAGGCAACTGGGAGACGGAAGAGGCAGTCTTTTCATTAAGGGCCGGAGGGTCCCGGTGGTTGGCAGCATATGCATGGATATGTGCATGGCCGATGTCACGGGTATGGATGTAAAATCCGGTGATGAGGCTGAGGTATTCGGGGCAAATATATCCATTGAGGAAATAGCCTCACTTTGCAATACAATACCCTATGAGATTCTCACCTCAATACCCCAGAGGGTCAAAAGGATTTATGTGAATGAGTGATCAGCCCAGCTGGCTTATTTTCTCAAGCCTTGCCTGGTCAACAATGCTGATCTTTTTTCCCTCCAGTGCAATGACAGACTCGGATGCGAACATAGAGAGAGTCCGTATGGCGTTCGAGGTAGTCATGTTTGAAAAGCAGGCAAGATCTTCGCGTGAGACATAGGCCCTGATAGTCCGGCCGTCATTCTCAACCCCGTAAGTATCACGAAGGACAAGCAGCGACTCGGCAAGGCGTCCACGGATGTGTTTCTGGGTCAGCGAGATGGTTCTCCCGTTAGAGAACGAGAGTTCCACTGCCATCATTCTCATGAGCTTCATCGACAGATCCGGATTGCGTCTGATCAGCTTCATGAACGGATCCCTGTCAAAACGGCAGATACCCGAGTCTTCGATAGCCACCGCTGAAGCGGAATAGGCGTTGCCGGAAATAAAAGCAGCAAAACCTATCAGGCCCTGCGGCCTGACCATCCTGATAATCTGTTCACGTCCCCCGATGCCTTCCTTGTATACCTTGACCTTACCTGATGCAAGGCAGTAAAGCCCTGCCGGTCTGTTACCCTCGTGAAAAATCATTTCCCCCTTTTTCAGCGTAATGCATGAATGATCCTGTATCAGAAACTCCTTCTCCTTGTCAGGAAGATCCCTGAAAACAGAAAACGGTCCTTCGATGCATTGCTCGAGGTACGGATTGGTGTAAAGCATTTCCCCTTATGTTTAACAACATATACAAAGATATTAAAAAAGTACACAAAAGGGAAAATTAACGTTTTTTAACACACTATTATTCAGATAGTTGAGTGTCAGGTGATAGTGTCAGCTGCGTACGGCTATTATTGGTATCCTTCTGCCTGTACCGAAGGCTTTAGAGGAGACCCGGAGTATCGGAGGGGTTTGTTTTCTCTTGAATTCGCTGGTGCGGACGAGCCTGATGACCTTCTCAACCAGCTCCTTATCAAATCCGTCTGCAATTATCCGGTCAGCGGGCCATTCAAGGTCGATATGCCTGTAGAGGACGGGGTCAAGCTGGCTGTAAGGTGGAAGTGAGTCGGTATCGAGCTGATCAGGCTTGAGTTCTGCCGACGGGGGTTTTGATATTATTGCCTGGGGTATGATCTCAGCGTGGCTGTTTATCTCCCTGGCAAGGCGGTACACTTCGGTCTTGTAAAGGTCACCTATTACGGAGAGGCCTCCGGCCATATCACCGTAAAGTGTGCCGTAGCCGGTTGCAGCTTCGCTCTTGTTGGAGGTATTGAGAAGCATATACCCGGATTTATTGGCGAAGGCCATGAGAATAACTGCCCGCAGCCTTGACTGTATGTTTTCCTCGGTAACATCAGGCGCCTTTCCGGCGAAGAAGGGCTGAAGTGTTTTTTCCAGTGCCTGCCGTGCATCCTCGATGCTCACTATATGGTAAGGTACGCCAAGATCAGTCGCCATCTTCACCGAGTCGGACACTGAATGTCCGGATGAATAGACTGAGGGCATCAGCAGGGCGAGGGTGTTCTCCGGCCCCAGGGCTTCAGCTGCAAGTGCAGTCACCACTGCCGAGTCAATTCCGCCTGAAAGGCCTGTTATGGCTTTTTTCATCCCGCCTTTATCGAAGAAATCGCGTATCCCGGTGACCAGGGCACGGTGGATGAGACCTGTCATATCATCAGGCAGCGGGGGAGGGAATGAGAGGCTGCTCCGGTGAGTTCCCGGTGACGGTATCTCCACGGTCCTGACCTCCTCGGTACAGAATCCCAGTTTGTCGATGATGGTTCCGTCCGAATCAATTAGAACTGAAGAACCGTCAAAGATGAGTTCGGTATACCCTCCCGTCTGGTTGACGGAGATCAGCGGCACCCTGTATTCCCTTGCGTTGCGGACGAATACCTCTTCCCTTACCCTGAGACGGTTATGGGAGAATGGATTGGCTGCAATGTTTATGATTAGTGAGGGATGTTGCTTCATTATCTCATCCAGTGGTGCCACACTGTACAGGCGCCAGAGGCCCCTGTCGCCGAATGGCTGCTCGTCCCAGATATCTTCACAAATGGTGACCGCAATCTTCTGACCGTTGAGTTCGACCGGCCGGAATGTGTTTCCTGCTTTGAAATAGCGGTCTTCATCAAAGATGTCATATGTAGGCAGCAGTGCTTTGTTCACCACCGCATTTATCTTTCCCTCCTGAAGGAAGAAGGCCGAGTTGTAAAGGCTTTTTCCGTATTCGCCGGTGTTGGGTGAGGGCCCTCCCACAATGGCGGCGATCCCGTTGCAGTGGGTTGCAATCTCACGGATGGCGGCCATGGATGAGTCGATGATGTCACTGCGCAGCAGCAGGTCGAGCGGAGGGTAGCCTGTTACCGCCAGCTCGGAGAAGACAGCCAGGTCAGCTCCCTGCCGACGTGCCTCTTCAAGGGCATTCAGTATCTTACTCTTGTTATATGCTATGTCACCGGGGATATAGCTCAGTTGTGCGAGTGCAACCTTCATGGCGGGCATGTCAGAACTTCAGTCCGAGCCTGATCCTGAACATCCTCAGCCCTGACCTGTCAGGGTGCTGGTTCACGTCCTTCAGGTCCTTGGTGATGTCAAAGAAGTCCTGCGCGTAGGTAAGGCCTGCAATCAGTGATGCGTCGATGCCGAGTTCATATTCAACTCCTCCTCCGATATGCCATCCGGCATTCATTCCGAAGACTTCGTTTTTGGCGTTTTCAGAAAAAATCTGCAGGGTGGGAAGGTCTACCGTTGATTTGAGCAGCAACCTGACATCGAACCCGAGGTCAGTGTAATAGGTAAGGTACCCCACCTGGTTTGTCTGAAGCCGGATCCCTATCGGGATATTCATGTACTTCAGGTTATACTTCATTTCATCGCCGGCGGGGATGGTCGGGGGGTCAAGGTTATTGAACACCATTGTATGGTTTTCGGTAGCGCTCTGCCTCCCGCCGGCGGAGATGATGCTGATGCCCGATGAGATGGCATAGTTCTCGGCGAAGTAATGCAGCACGTTAAGTCCTATGTCGAATCCTGCCCGTGCTCCTTCACTGGCATATTCCGACTCGTTGGAGCCTATCCAGGAGATAACCGGGTCAGCGTGGACCACGAATACAAGTTCCTGCGCGACGGCCCGGGCGGGCATCGCAGCCATCAGTACAAGAATCATTGTCCTTGATACCGTCCGGTTGATTACTCTTTTCATCTTCTCAGTCTTAGCCGGGCTAAAATTATAAATAAATGTCCTTATTTTGTACTGGCAACAATACAATACAGACTGCATGACTCATTTCTCCAGAATAATCACTGCCGCGGCCCTGGTGCTGTTAACCGTGTTCTCAGCATCATGCCGCCGTGATCCTTACAGGGTTAACGTGTCAGGGATTGAGCTTGATCTTCGCATAAGGGACCTTGGGAGTGAGGTTTTCAGCACTCCTCCGAACGAGCTGGCAGCCTTGGCTGATACGCTGAAGCTTGAATACGGGAGGGCACTTGATACTTACAGCACCGTCATCGGCCTGGGTGATCCTTCAGACGAGCGGTGGAATTCGGCTTTCGTTCTGTTTGCCACCGATCTCCGCAACCTCGATCTGTGGGATACGGTGAAGAAGGTGTGGCCTGACACGGAACGGCTGGAGAAGGAGCTTGAGAGCGCATTCAGGCATTACAGACACTACTTTCCTGACAGGGTTGTGCCGCAGGTTATAACATGTATCTCGGTATTCAACAACAGTATCATCGTTGACGACTCTCTGCTGATGGTAAGCCTTGACCGTTACCTGGGAGCCGGGTGTGCCTATTATCCGTCCATAGGCATTTACAGTTACCAGGCGCGCAAGATGACACCTGATTATACTGCCTCCGACTGTATGTACGCATGGGCCGCCACGGAGTGGGATTACAACTCCGCCGGGTACGGGACGAAGACCCTTCTTAACTCCATGCTTCATGAGGCCAAGCTGGTTTATTTCACCAGGCGGATGATGCCTGCGCTTGCTGACACTGTTCTTTTCGGGTTCACAGGAAAGCAGATGGAGTTCTGTAAGGAGGGAGAGGGAATGATCTGGGAATATCTGGTGAGCAAGGACTTGTTATTTTCAACTGATGGCTTTATGATCCGCAAGTTCACCGGAGAGGCTCCGTTCACAAGTTATTTTACCGAGGAATCGCCCGGCAGGGCAGTGGTATGGACCGGTTTCAGGATCATCGAGCGGTACATGAACAACAATCCGGATGTGACAATGGAGGAGCTCATGTCAATGACCGATTGCCAGGCTATACTGGCAGGGGCAAAATACAATCCGAAATAGGAAAGAAAACAGTTTCCATGTACAACAACCTTCTTTCTTGGCTACGCAGTGGACCCAAAAATCACCCTAAAGTCCAGAACTTTTTACGATGAATAAAACGATTGTAGCTAATGAAAATATTAAGATGCAGATATTTCCTATCCAAATACTCTTTTTGCTTTCATTAATATATGATTCTATAATAACTACATACTTCCTTTTCCTTAAAGTGAAAAAGTAATAAAAAAGTGCAACAACTAGAAATATTAGTAAAAAGAAAATTCCATCATTCAATAAAAAAACCTTTTTAGAATTAGTTAAAAATAATACAATATCTATAATAAAAACGGCAGTAATTATTGAACAAAACAACCATGTTGTAATATGTTTGTTATATTTTTCACCATCATCATCCAGTGAACTCAATATGTGATATACTCTATTAAAAGCATATTCAATTATATTTCCCATTTACTTTACCTTTTTCTAATTATAAATTAGTGTGTCCAAGAACGGATAAACATTGGATTTCCATATTCACTATAAAGGTTTACTGCATTTATAAAGCCTTCAGCAAATTCCTCCCTGCCACAGATCTTGTCCATTAACAAGTAATTTATCCCTCCAATAAATCCACCTAGTCCTACAAAAGCTCCAATAAATGAAGCAGTAAAATCAGTGTAAGGAAATATAGAATTATCTCCAGTCAATATTTTATGACCAGACTTTACTGTTTGAACTGCAAAACCAACCTGTCCACATCCTGGCATTTCTTTAAGTCCACCCGATAATCTAGCGAGGACATCTAAACTTACCAGGTAGGTTGTAAGAAAATCAGCGGGTTCGTACCACCATGGATCTCTGGCTCTTTCCATCACCCCCTCCACCTGCGCCATAGGTATAAATCTCTCTACAATCGTAATCTCGGGAAAATATCCCATTCCTGATAGTCCGTCGGGATAGATTATATTGCCATTACTGTCAACCCATTCTCTTACCCAGTATCCGGATGTAAATCTGTGAGGATTCTCAGGTTGTTTCCCATAAATTGCTGAATAATTGCTGTAGTATGATGAACCTGTCGCATAAGAAGAGGTATAGGGATTATCAAAATAGGTCTCCCAGTAAGGGTCATTCTCAAGCATCCATATATCTGACTGAGAAAACCCGGATCTTCTAAAACTGCTTTCGTACATCGACCTTTGCCACGATTCAGCATCAAGCAGGTATCCGCTTGGATCAGTATACTTCAGGGGATTATTCAGGCAATAAGTATACCAGTAAAGCCTCTTTTCTCACCAGTGCCCCGACTTTTCAATGACCAGGTGCGGGGTGTTTTTTCAAAGAACGTTATTACTCTAAAGATACATATTTTTCTTTTTCAACTGAAAGCGGTTTCAATTGAAAGAAAAAATCACTATGGTTTCCGGTCAGCTTTCTTTTTTTGTGGTTTTTCTTTGTGGAAATGATTCTGGTAAAACTTTACACTATGGCTTAACTTTGGCTTAGATACAGACTGAAGCGAGCGGGAGGGGAAGTGTCAAGGTTTTTGGGATATTTTTTTGATTACTCACAATGTTATTAATTTCAAAGGTGTTCGTGAGCCTTTCAGGGTTCAATTGAAAATAAAAAACAGCTATCAAAAAAATATTCCAAAATTCATTTTAACCTTGACTGCGGGAAGGCGGCAGCTACCTTTCCTAAGCCAAAGTTTTAAGCGAACTACCTAAAATTGCTCGGTTGTTGCAGGTGTTTTCTCGATAGCGAGCCGGCAGGGCACGGCCATCGGGGAGCTGCGGGGATTAGTCTTCCTTGCTTCCGGGAGTCTTGAAGCCGATACGTTTACGATTCTTTTGCTCCAGTTCCTGCTGTTTGGCAGCTTCTAATTGTTTGAGATATTCAAAAATGAGTTCTATTTTCTTGTCATGCTCGATATCATTCCTTTCTAACTCCTCCAACTTGTGTAATATATCTTTGTGTGTTAGCGTCAACCGGCGGAGCTTACTGAACATTCGGATGATCTGAAGATTTACCTTAATCGCCCTTTCACTATTTAGTACCGTGGAAAGTTGTGCAACTCCGTCCTCCGTAAAGGCGTATGGAGCATAACGAAGTCCCATTCTATCCTCATTGGAGGTGACAAATTGGCTCCTCCATTCATTAAATTCCTGATTTGTAAGCTCGAACATAAAGTCTTCCGGGAACCGTATTATATTTCTTTTTACCTGCCGTTTCAGGTATTTTGTTTCAACCCCATATAGTTCGGCCAAGTCCCTGTCTATCATTACATTCACACCCCTGATTACATATATTTTACTCATTACTACTTCATCCGGGATCATTATCTGAGTGTCTTGTTTTGTCATGCTTTCGGGTTTGAGGTTTGTAAATTTAAATATTTAATCTTGAGGTCACAATTTGTGATATCAAGTTTGGAGGACACATTTTGCTGCCACCATTTTCACCTGAGCGGATGGAACATCTCAAGCTGCTTTGTCAGGTCCGTAAGATCCTCTCTTCGATAACTCTCAGTACTCCTGATGCTCTTATGCCCGGCCATGTATTGAACCTGACGTATATTATTTGTTTTGAGCCAGTTCATAAGAACACTTGACCTGAGCTGCCGGCTGTCTTTTATCTCCGGGTGGATCTTCTTAACGGCTTCCACTATGTTACAGACCAGGTCGCTTGACTTCTTTGATGGGAACAGATAAGTTGATTGCAGCTCCCGTTTTTCCAGGATGGCAGGACGGGTTTCTTCCAGGTAGGTTTTTAGCGGTAAGATCTGGTTTGCCTGAAGCTTTAGTGTTCTTGAGCTGCTTTTCCTTCCTGAAGGGATATAAATTTTGCCTTCGTTAAGATTAACGTGATTGGTTTCAAGCCTGGCTATCTCGCCACTGTCAAGCCCCTGATAAATCAAAAAGCCAAGGATCACTGTGTTCGCTGGTGCAAGAGCTTTGCAGTTGCTGTTCCATGGTTCCATGCAGGAAGACCGCTAAAGTCCTGGTATATTTTCTCAAGCTGCAGCGTGGATAAGATCTCCGGGAGAACCTTCTTTCCGTTTTGTCTTATCCTGATGCGTTTAATTATGTTCTGATGTGTCATCCCGGATTCCATAAGGTAATCAAAGTAAATCCGGATCGAGTTTATTTCTCTTATTATGCTCTGTCTGCTGATACCTCTTTCTTTTTCGCTATCAATAAATTTCAGGGTCTGATTGTAGGTGATATCACTGGGATTTATGTTCTCCCTGATGCACCAGGATTTAAATGAGTTTACATGGCTGTCCTGCACCCGGATGCTCTTTTCTGAGTAGCCTTTTTTCTGCCGGTATTCTTTAAAGCTTCCCGCCTTGCGGGATTTCGCTTCGCTCAACATTCGTTTAAAATATGTGTATAAATCTGGGTGCTTTCGAGACTGGCATGACCCAGGAACTTCTGGATCATTTCTATTTCCATTCCTGACTGTAACAGGTGCGTTGATATTGAGTGCCGAAGCGTGTGAAGGGTTGGTTTCTTACCCTGCAGACCCGTGCTGGCGCTATTCTTTACCAGCCTGTCAAGTCTTGCCGATAATGCCTGATCGCTGCAACTACCACCGAACTGGTTTATAAAAAATGATTCTGTCCCGGACTGGTTCCTGGCAAGTAAGAAGTTCCGGCCATCCTGTAAATATTCAGTGATGTAACTGAGGTTGCCATCGGTCACCGGAACATATCTTTCCTTACATCCTTTACCTTTTCTCACGAAGATTAATTTCCTCTCCGTTAATATATCACCTGTTATCAGGTTAGTGCCTTCACTCTTTCTCAGGCCACAACCGTAATAAATCCCAAGCATCGCTCGGTCCCTCTGCTGTATGGCTGCCTGGTACTCCTTAGTTTCTGCCCTTGCAAACCATTTCTTTATTTAGGTGGCTTCATAAAGTGAGCTGATGTCATCCGGTGAGAGAACGACCGGTATTCTTACCGTGCCTGGAGACCAGATCTTCAACATAAAGAAAGGCTGCCCCTTTTGATTCGGGACAGCCTCCAAATTTTCCTAAAATGGGAATGCGGTTATGCCGGATGTATAGCCTCTACAGGGCAAACGTCGGCGCAGGCACCACAATCGGTACATATATCCGGGTCAATCTTGTAGATGTCACCCTCAGATATAGCCTCAACCGGACATTCATCTATACAGGTTCCGCAAGCTGTGCAATCATCTGAAATTTTGTAAGCCATTATACTGTTTTTTAAAGATTACGGGCGTAAAATTATCTCTTATTTTCATTCTTTCCTAACGAAACACATAAATAAAATTCACCCTCGCCGGGAGTATATCAAATAGGGTGCCAACATCAATAAATAATGCCTGAACCGGAGCAGTTTACGCCCCGATAAAAGATTCCGCCAAAGGGTCGTTATCAGAAGTCGAGACTGAACGACAGATAGAAGATCTTGGGGAGTATGTAACCGTTGTCAATGCCCCAGGCCAGGTCCGCTCTTATGAAATAGCCGAACAACTGCGCCCTGGCGCCTCCGCCGAAGCCCATCACCAACGGCTCGCGCATTGCATCAATCGTTACCACCACCGGACCATTCCGGTAGACCTTGTCATTCCAATAGTTTTCATTACCCCAGGGATCCCATCCTGACCACGCCATGCCCACATCATAGAACCCGACGAGCTGTATGCTGTTCAGGAGGTTTGACCTCAGCGGGTGCCCCGCGAAATACCTCACCACCGGCCAGCGTATCTCACTGTTGATCAGTGCGAAGTTACTGCCATTACGAATATTCTGGGTAAAACCTCTCATATTCGTGGCCAGGGCCTGGAAACCATAATTAACATTGGGGTTGACAGGCACGGTCTGGTCAAACTGAGGCACATTGCCGAAAGGAAGCCTCATCCAGTTGTCGACGCCTCCCATGTAATAGATAAGCCTCGAGGGACCAAATGAGGTACTGGCGGCAAACCTGTTTGCCCAGATCAGGTCACGGTGGATCTTCTGGTAATGCCTTATGTCAGCCCCCAATACGAACATATCACTCTTCTTCTCAGTCAGTTCCCTGTAGTATTCGCCGAAAATCTTGAACCTGGTGCCGTAATAAATATTAATAGTCCGCTTGCGCGTATTGTCATAGATGACTTCGCCCTTCAGCCCGGCCCAGTGGCGGTTGAACGAAGGGGCAATCAGGCTGGCCTGGTCAGTCGATTGCACAACATAGCTGTCATAACGGTATGTGAGTGTTCCCTTCAGTGCCAGAACGGCGCTCAGCGGCTTCCTGAGCGACATGTAAGTAGTGTAACTCTTTATCTTGTAATAACTGGTGTCATTATAACTGTCAAACGACTGCTTGTGGAAGATTACCTGCTTGTCAAACCGTCCTCTCAGCGCTTCGAGACTGACCAGGTACTCATTGCTGTCGAAGTTCCCTGAGAACCTGAATCCTCCTGTTATGCGGTAATCCTCGAAGAGGTCAAGGGTTCCTATTTTAAATAGCATGTTAAGTCCCGGGTTGAAGTAAGGGGCTCCGCCATTATATGCCTGGTAGGTGTTGTTCAGGAAGTTGAAGTCGATCTGGGTGGCCGTATAGTTATTGTAGAATGCGGGGCGGTAGACAAGTGCATCGGGCATCTTCAGCCTTGAAGTGTCAAGGTTGATATCCATGTAATCTTTCCGCCACTGCAGTTCATAGAAGTTTTCCTTTTCCTTTTCAAAGACGTAATTCCGGAAGTCTATCGGTTCGTTGGCCGGGGTATAGTATTCGTAAAGAGGTTTCTTAAGGGTGTCATTCATTCTTGCCCTTTCGGCGAGAAGCCAATCCCTTAAGCGGTTGATGCTGTCTGCAGCCCTGAGCATTGCGATCTCCTCCAGGCGCCAGGTGGTTGTTTTTATGTCAGCAGTGTCAGCGACCGGGGTGGCAGAAGACGGTCCGGTAAAGATCCTGTACCGGCCCTGGTTGAAGATGACACCGGCATCCTGTCCTCCGCTTCTGTCAAAGGCCTCGAGGTTTCTCGGGAAGTCGGTAGCCTGGCGCGGGGTGATGAAGTAGGTATAATGAAGTGCAGTGTCAATGAACGCTATGGTGCTGTCAATGTTTCCGGTGTAGTGGTTCATTATCCCGTTTCCGTTCCCTATGAATCCGGTTGACGAGGGGGTCGGCATTACGGGTTTCATCAGGTCCTGCATTGAATCCTCGCCAAGCCTTGTCAGTTTGCCGTCAGCAGCCCCCAGGTTATATGTAAAGAGATTATATGTAAGCCCTGTTCTCTCCTGCGGGTCACCCCTGTTGGTGAGTGTGTCTGTGACCCTGTTGGATGAGAAGACAATTATTTCGTCACTGCCCTTTACAAACAAGGGATTCAGGTCATCGGCAATGTCAAAGGTTATCCGTTCGTTGGTGCCACTGATGATTGTATGCACGTAGATATCGGTCATGCCGTTGATCACTGCCGATGCAAGGAGCCGTGATCCGTCAGGGGAGTAGGATAGTGACAGTACCTTTTCGAAGAAAGGCATTGTTCGTTGTTCGAATTTCTTTTCTGCAGTACGGTAGAAGTAAAGCTGAACGCCTCCCTTCTCCTCGTTGGCGAATGTCAGTATCTGGCCGCCGGGGTGCCATGTAAGCACAGGGTAGGTATGGTCAACCGACTGTTCGAATTTCGGCTCGGCAGTAAAGATTTTCCTGCTCTTCCCGGTGGATGTGTCATGCAGCCATATCCTTCTCTTGCCCCAGTCATTGGAGACCCATGCAACATAGCGGCCGTCGGGGCTCACCTTCACATCGGTGAACCGTTCATATGGTTTTGCCTTTTTCACTTCCCGGGGAACCTGGTAGTTCTCACCCGGCTTCGTCTCATAGTAAGCGCTGTAATAGTTTCTCCAGTCGCGGTAGGTATCCTTGATGCTCTTGCCAAGGCCATAGAGGAACCCGTCCTCTATATTCCGGTAGACCTTCGAGAGGTAGATGATGTTGGGGATAATTGCGTCGCCGTAGGTGTCACCGATGTATTTCCAGAATGAGTGGCCCGCATAGATAGCTTCCTCGTATTCAAGATTGTCAAGGTTTTTATAGCGGTTGTTTTCAAATCCGTCCCTGACGCGATTGTCGGTGTCGCTGTCCCATCCCCAGGCGACGTAGTTAATCAGTCCCTTGATATACCAGTCAGGGATCTGTATCTGGCTTCCGCTGGTTGTCCGGTCGCGGAGGTCAGCGTTGTAGAGCATTTCATAGACCACCACTTCGGCGATAGCCGAGGCTATAAGCTTGCTGAACTCCTCGTGGTCACCGTTGAACCAGAGCATTATCTTGTTCTTGATCACCCTGCTGTAGCCGCCGACGTTGTAGTCATCCTCGGCCGATATAAGGCCTATGTTGCTCTGCCTGAAGTCGTTCTTCTTGTTGTAGATGATGAGTATGGGGCGCTTGTCGATGGTGTAGTCGAAATAATCCTCAATCTCATTAAGTTTTTCATAAGCCACCTTGCAGGCGTATTCCGCCACCTCTCTGCCGAACTCGTTGTAATAGCAGTCAATCTCGTCGAATCTGAAGTAGGTCCAGTAGAAGTCCTTGTACTGAACCCTGTTCTTACCGAAGGTCATCTGCATGCCGTTATAGAACTGGCCTGAAGCCGGCGCCACGGTCAGGAGGAAGAAGAGTGTCAGGAACGGTATATAGAGTCCTTTTCGTATCATAAGAAATGGCGGAAGGCCTCCGCATCCGGAGCAAAATCTGTTCCAAACGGGTGCATCCGTGTGACAAAACTAATCTATAAACAAATAAAAAAACAATGGCTCATACTTTTTTGTTAATTTTGGTGGTTATTATGGTGCAACCCTTCTGGCCTGATCTTTGTTAAGGGTAGTGAATCGACGATGAATCGGGCAGATTTAGGTTAAAAAACATAAGCATATATGAAGCGGAGTATTTCATTTCTGGTTTTGATGCTGGCCTGTGCAGGTATGATGGCGCAGCCTAAGCTCAATTTTGCCAACACCCGTCATGATTACGGAACCATTAAGGAAGAGGCGGGGAAGCAGGAAGCTGTTTTCAATTTCACCAATACCGGAGACTCGGTGCTTGTCCTTACGAGGGTTCAGTCGTCATGTGGCTGTACGGCAGCCGACTATACCAAGTCACCTGTTCCTCCCGGAGGGAAGGGATTTGTAAAAGCTGTGTTCGACCCGAAGGGTTACAGCAGCCGTTTTGCGAAGAGTGTAACCGTATATTCGAATGCAAAGCCGGCCGTTACCGTGCTTGTGATTGAGGGGAATGTGGCGCCCAGGGAGAAGACGGTTGAGGAGCTTTTTACTTTTGCCGTTGGCCCGGTGAGGTTCCAGTCGAACCATCTGGCGTTCACCACCACCACCAAGTCAGAGAAGAAGATCAGGGTGATGCCTGTCATCAATACATCAAAGGAGCCTGCGACGGTTGAGTTTGAAGGGCTGCCGGCCCATCTTCAGCTGAAGGTTTCACCTGCCACTCTGAAGCCGGGAGAGAAAGGGATAATCGAGGGCACCTACGATGCGAAGCTCAACAGCAGTGCGTGGGGTAATGTGAATGACCTGGTCAGGCTAAAGGTCAATGGCCAGTCTCAGCCGAACATATACCTGTATGTTTCAGCCAATCTTGTTGAGGATTTTTCGGGGCTTAATGCCCAGCAGCTTGCAAGTGCGCCGGTTTTCAAGCTTGATTCAAACACTGTGAACTTTGGAAAGATGAAGCAGAACTCGTCGGCTGATGTTGAGTACTTCTTCACCAACCAGGGCAAAAGTGATCTTATAATAAGGCATGTCAAAGCCGGTTGCGGGTGCACCGCGCTCATGCCCACGGAGAATGTCATCAAGCCCGGGGCAAGGGGATCGATAAAGGCGAAGTTCAATTCGGGCGGCTACAAGGGCCAGATCTACAAGAATATATTTGTTTATACCAATGACCCCAAGAACTCCGAGGTGATGCTCATGATCAAGGGGGAGGTTCTTGTGGACGAGGCATCTAACAAATAGGTCAGTCCGGGGGCAGAGGTGCAATGAGCAGGGAAAGGAGAACAGCCGGAGCTCTCTCGGTACAGCAGGGGGTGCCCCAGCCTCCGAGTATCAATCCTGACATGCTCAATCGCCTGAAGAGAAACAGGCGCAAGATGCTGAGTGCCGATGACTATGTTGACGGCATCCTTCGCGGCAACCGCACCATTCTAAGCCAGGCCATAACCCTTGTTGAGAGTAATCTGACGGATCATTATGACCTTGCCCAGGAGGTTGTGGAGCGGTGTCTCCCGGCCAGTTCAAGGTCAGTCAGGATAGGCATTACAGGTGTTCCCGGTGCCGGAAAAAGCACATTCATAGAAACGTTTGGAACAATGCTGACGCGCCATTACGGAAGGCGTCTTGCCGTTCTGGCCATTGATCCGAGCAGCCAGCAGAGCGGGGGGAGCATCATGGGCGACAAGACCCGGATGGAGGAGCTTAGCACGGACCCTGATGCTTTCATTCGTCCGTCACCTTCTGCCGGCACTCTGGGCGGCGTGGCACGCAAGACCCGCGAAAGCATTATTCTCTGTGAAGCTGCCGGATTTGACACCATTCTTGTGGAGACGGTGGGTGTGGGGCAGTCAGAGACAGCTGCCCATTCGATGGTCGACTTCTTCCTGGTGCTCATGCTTGCCGGAGCGGGTGATGAGCTTCAGGGAATTAAACGAGGCATCATGGAGATGGCAGACACTATCGTCATCACCAAGGCCGACGGGAATAATATTCAGAAAGCCGAGATGGCGAGGGTGGAATACAAGAACGCACTTCACCTTTTCCCGCCTGCTCCGTCGAAGTGGACTCCCAGGGTGATGACATGCTCATCACTTGAGAGAACCGGCATTGCCGATATATGGGAAGCCATTCGTGATTATGTCAGTGTTACGAAGAGCAACGGATGGTTCTGGGACAGAAGGAGGGAACAGGCCGTGACAAGGATGCACGAAACAATAATTGACACACTAAAGCAATCATTCTATACAAATCCTGATGTGGCTGCCATGCTGCCCGAACTGGAAAAAAAACTTCGCGAAGGGGAGGTAACCTCATATAAACCTGCTGCATTGCTGCTGGACAAATATTTTGACAGCAGTTGCAAGTAGCCAATTATTTATATATTTGAACCTTCGAAAGAAGAAAGTGTTTACCAATTAAAAATCAACAGATGAAAAAGACAGTTATCCTTCTGCTGGTGGTTGTTGTTGCAGCAGCCTGCGCCAGGGAACCCAAATTCACTCTTACAGGTACCATTGACGGTGCCGGAAATGAAACAGTAATTCTGCAGAAAAGAATTCCCGGTGGTTACCAGGTTATTGACTCAGCTACGATTGAGAATGGCACCTTTAAGATTGAAGGTGTGGTTGATTACCCGCAGATGGTCAACCTTGGCATCAGGGGCAAGAGGGGCGGTCTAAGTTTCTATATCGAGAATTCAGACATTACTGTTCACGGACATGCTGATTCACTCTATATGGGATCAGTGAGCGGTTCAGCCACCCAGGCAGAATATGATTCATACAAGGCCCTGCTCGACGAAACCAATGCCGAGATGACAAAGATATACGACAGCTATCGCAAGGCAAGAATGGACGGGAATGAGGAGCTTGCTGCCTCACTGGAAAAAGAAATTGAAGCCATTGATGCAAAGCAGACCAATATCAAGAAGGAATTTCTGGCAAATAATCCCTCATCATTCGTTGCACCCGCGGTCCTGAGCGAGCTTGCATATTATCTTGAAGTGGATGAGATGGAAGGCATTCTCAACAAATTCGACACTACACTCAACAAGGTTCAGACAGTCATTACGCTGAAAGACAGGCTTGTGCAGCTCAAGGCAGTTGCTGTAGGACAGAAGGCCCCTGATTTCACCCTCAATGATCCGGACGGCAATCCTATCTCACTCAGCTCCAAAATCGGAGGTGACACCAAACTGTTACTGCTTGATTTCTGGGCAGCATGGTGCGGTCCCTGCCGCCAGGAGAACCCCAATGTTGTCAAGGTATGGGCTGAGTACAACAAGAAGGGATTTGACGTGTTTGGTGTATCACTTGACCGCAGCAAGGAAGACTGGCTGAAGGCTATCCAGGATGACAAACTGACCTGGACACATGTTTCTGACCTGAAATACTGGGACTGCGCACCTGCCAAGCAGTATGCTGTAAATGCCATCCCCGCCAACTTCCTGATTGATGCAAACGGTATCATCGTAGGGCATAACCTTCGCGGTGACGCGCTTGCAGAGAAGGTAAAAGAAATTCTCGATACCAAGTAATTTAAATATTTACTAATTTAGAAAGCCGTTGGGGCAGGTGTCTCAACGGCTTTTATATACTTTAAACCTAAGGCAATGAGCAGGAAAGATGATTTTTTTAGTTCCATAAACGCCGGATACACGTGCAAGGGCGATTTTATAGTTCTTGGCGGTGCCATGCTAGACGGAGAGGCGATAGCCGATGCGCATATCAAGATCCCGCTGAAGACGCTGAACCGTCACGGACTTATTGCCGGCGCCACCGGAACAGGAAAAACCAAGACGCTGCAGGTGATCTCCGAGCAGTTGTCGCTGAAGGGAATTCCTTCACTTGTGATGGACGTGAAGGGCGACCTCAGCGGCCTGGCCAGGCCGGGGCAGGAAAATGATTTCATCAGGGAGAGGCACGGGAAGATCAACCTCCCGTACTCGACCATGGGTTTCCCTGTGGAACTGCTGACAATCTCGGAACAGAACGGGGTCAGGTTACGTGCCACGGTCTCCGAGTTCGGTCCTGTTCTCTTTTCGCGCATACTTGACCTCAACGACGTACAGGCCGGAATCATGTCAATCATTTTTAAATACTGTGATGACAACCAGCTTGCGTTGATTGACCTTAAGGATATCCGGAAAGTTATTCAGTACCTTACCGGTGAGGGTAAGGATGAGCTTGAAAAGGAATACGGGGCCATGTCAACTGCTTCCACAGGTGTAATTCTGCGAAAGATCATAGAGCTGGAGCAACAGGGTGCCGAACGGTTCTTCGGGGAGGAATCATTCGATATTTCAGACCTGATGAGGAGAGACTCCGACGGGAACGGATACATAAATATCATCAGGCTTACTGACATCCAGGACAAGCCGAAGCTTTTCTCCACGTTCATGCTTTCGCTGCTTGCCGAAGTATACAACACCATGCCTGAGAAGGGTGATGTTCCGAAGCCGGAACTGATGATCTTCATTGATGAGGCACACCTGATTTTCAGCCAGGCGAGCAAGGTCCTTCTCGAACAGATCGAAACAATAGTCAAACTTATACGTTCCAAGGGTGTGGGAGTTTACTTCATCACCCAGAACCCGATGGATGTGCCGGCTTCGGTGCTGGCACAGCTTGGCCTGAAGGTGCAGCATGCGCTTCGTGCCTTCACTGCCAATGACAGGAAGGATATCAAGCTTACTGCTGAAAATTTCCCGCTTTCCGATTACTACAGGACTGAGGAGGCAATTACTTCCCTGGGTACCGGTGAGGCGCTGGTGACAGCGCTGAACGAAAAGGGTGTGCCCACTCCCCTGGCAGTGATGATGGTGCGTGCCCCGATGAGCAGGATGGATATCCTGACGCCGGAAGAGATAGACTCAATCAACCGGTCGTCAGAACTGGTGACAAGGTATTCGCGGGTGGTTGATCCGGAGAGCGCCGCAGAGATGCTGGAAAAGAAGATCCGGGCGGCAGAGCAGAGAAGGAGCGATATGGAAGCGCGGCGTGCTGATGAAAAGGGTTACGGGCGGTCAACAGGAAGGACAACCGGAACAGGATCCAGGAAGAGGACCGCAACCCATCCGGTGGTAAAGGTACTGACCTCCGCAACATTCATCCGCGGGGTGATGGGGATACTTACCAGGGCAATGAAAAAGTAGAAAAGAATTGTAATTGATAATTATTGAATCTAAAATGAGAAACATGAGAAAAATCAAATTCGGAGTAATTCTAGTTCTAACCGGATCACTTCTTCTTTCAGGATGTGCTTCAATGAACAAGACAACAAAGGGTGCTGCAGTTGGTACTGCGGCTGGCGGTGCAATGGGTGCCGTGATAGGGAAGGCAGCAGGCAATACTGCTCTCGGCGCAATTATCGGTGCAACGGTTGGCGGCGCCACCGGAGCCATAATCGGCCGTGAAATGGACAAGCAGGCTGCTGAGATAGAGCAGACCGTACCTGATGCCAAGGTTGAGCGCGTTGGCGAAGGTATTACGGTTGAATTCAGCAGCGCAGTGCTGTTCGGCTTCGATCAGTCCGACCTCTCCACAGATGCAAAAGCCAATCTTGACAAACTGGTTAAGGTACTTAATACATACCCCGACACCAATATCGAGGTGCAGGGCCATACTGACAGCAAGGGGAGTGAAACATACAACCAGACCCTTTCTGAGAAGAGAGCCGGTTCAGTGTCAACATACCTGACAGCCAATCAGATTAACGCTGAGCGTATCACCACGAAGGGATTCGGTGAAACCTTGCCTGAATATGACAATGAGACAGAAGAGGGCAGGGCTCAGAACCGCAGGGTCGAGTTCCTGATCACTGCAAATGAGAAGATGATTGCCGAGGCAGCAGCAGAAGCTCAGAAGTAAAATCAAAGGAAGAGTTTTTATTAACCAAATAGTTAAATTATGAAAACCAGGATTCTATCTGTCATTGCAATTTTAGTTTTATCAGTTACCGCGCTCCAGGCGCAGGTTGAATTTGGTATTGTTGCCGGTCCGAACTTCCAGAACATGGTGGGGAAAGACGCCGATGGCGACAAGATCACCAACGGACTGCTGGTAGGGTTTCATGCCGGAGTAAAGGCGAACATACCATTTGCCCCTGATTTTTATTTTCAGACCGGACTGCTTTTTTCACAGAAGGGTTCGAAGAACAATATCGGTCTGATTCCTGTAAAGTCATCAGGTGACTATAACACCACCACCCGCCTTTCTTACATTGAACTGCCCCTTCATTTGCTGTTCAGGCCCGAACTGGGCAACGGGCATGTTCTGGTCGGGTTCGGTCCTTATGTCGCTTACGGAATAACCGGTAGCCAGAAGACCACTGTAGGCAGTTTTTCATACGAGCCTGAGATCAAGTTTAAAAATGAGATTGACGTTTCTGATTACCTGACTACTGCTTATGCTTATTATCGTGGTTTTGATGCCGGTGCAGACATTTTCGCAGGGTATGAGTTTGGTTTCGGACTGTATGCTCAGCTTAATGCGCAGCTCGGATTACTGAACATGGTTACCAGTGTTCAGGATTATGACGGTGAATCAAACCTCAAGAACACCGGGTTCAGTGTTTCGATAGGTTATAATTTCTAGCCGGTCAGTTACAGATCATGTCTTAGGGGCCGTCTGCCGTGTGGCAGGCGGCCTTTTACAATGCTTGATGGTCTACGACCATCGCCATCCATTAGTGTTCAGTTCTACAATGCTTAATTCCCTGCGGGGAATATCGCAAATCGCACTTCTACAATCCTTGATGCCCTTTGGGCATCGCCCACATCACAAATCGCAAATCGCATATCTGCCGACTGCCGACTACTTTCTTGAAATGACCCTCCAGACCCTCTCCCTGGTCTCGTCAGGGGTGGGATTAAGTTCTTCCGTGGAGAAGGTACCCCGTTCAGGGTCAATACGTTCGAAGACCATCATGTAGAGTTCGAAGATGATTTCGAGGCTTAAGCGGTACCTGGGTTCCATCTTCGGACATATCTCATCCATAATTATCAGGGTGTCAGCCCGGTAACAGTCTGCAATATCAAGGTATTCACGCATCATGGCCCTGAATCCGGGTGTCAGGGGAGCGCCGTGAGCCATTTCGCTCATGGCAGTCCGGGTGAGCCCATGACGGGTCATGACATCATCGGCAAAGTAGCTGAGGTTATTAAGCTGGTCCTTACGGAAGTCGCGGATAATATGAACGAAGTAACTGAACATTGCGCAAGGTTCGGCAGTACGGCGTACGTCAAACGGCGGATCAAGGTAAACGCCATCATGCTCCTGCAGGCCGGCAAGGTGAACAAATATCGATGCCGGCGCCACCGATGCGCCTATTGAGTATTCAATGAAGTCATCAAGTGTGGCAAATCCGTCATGAATAACATCATAGAGCATTGATTCAGCGAAGTATTCAAGTGACCACAGGGGTATCCTGAATCTCTCAACCGTGTAACCCAGTTCATTGTTGAAAGGTGATTTGTTCATCTGCCTGTCAAGCATACCCATCCAATGCCTGATCTCTGAAGTAAAGCTCTCCCTGTCATCCATGCTGATTCCCTGGTGAGCAGCCTTATGGTTGTCAATCAGGTCATCTAGCGCCCGCATGAAACGGTAGCAGGTGCGTGCAGCGCAGTACCTCTCGTTGTCCCAGAAGTTTGCCGCAATAAGTATATTTGGGTGGTCTATGATCTTTTCGAAATCTATAGACTCAAACAATGCCGTGAATTGATCCCTCGTCTTCATCTTTTCCCTGCCGGCTCTTTCTTTTGTTCGTTCATGATCCTGTCGGCAACCAGTCTTGCGGACATGAGCACCATTGGTATACCGTTTCCCGGATGGGTGCTGCCGCCTGTGAAATACAGGTTTTTATAATGTCCGTCCCTGTTGTGAGGCCTGAAGTAACCCATCTGGAAGATGTTATGGCCGAGGCTTCCGAACACTGACCCCTTCGTCACGTTGAGGGATTCCTCCCATGTGGCCGGGCTGGTGACGATCTCGAATTTGATATGTGGCTCTATGTCGTCAATACCGATCTTTCTCAGTTTCCTGAAGACCGCGTCACGGGCCTTGTCGGTTATCCGCTGCCAGTCCTGGGGACGGTCCGGATCGAGGTGCCCGACGCCCACGGCTACGGAGAGGGTGTCACAACCTTCCGGTGCGGCAGTGGGATCAGTGCGTACCGGGGCGTGGATATAGAAGCAGGGGTCATCGCCCATTGACTTGTCCCTGAATATCCTGTCCAGGCCTTCGCGAAAGCTGTCAGACAGGAATGTGCTGTGATGCCCGAGTAGGGGGTATTGTTTATCGAGTCCCCAGTGCAGAACCAGTGCGGAACATGAGTAATTCATCCTTTCCAGGCGCTTCGACTTGTTCGGGTGTGGCAGCAGTTCGCGGTAGATGTATGGCAGGTCGGCATTGGCAATGATCACATCGGCTTTTGCCACGCTTCCGTCGCTGAGAGTCACACCGGCGGCCCTGTTCCCGGAGACGAGGATCTGGGTAACCGGTCTTGCGAAATGGAACCTGACGCCCTTTTCGATGGCCCTTGTCATAAGTTTTTCAGCAATGGCATACATTCCTCCGACCGGAAACATCGAGCCTTCCGTGAGTTCGGCGGAAGGGATCATGGAGAAGAGGGCAGGAGAGGTGAACGGGTTCTGACCGACGTATATATTCTGGAACGTAAATGCCATCCGGAGGTGTTCTGACCTGAAAAAGCGGGCGGTGTAGCGGTAGTGATTGAGATATGTCTTCAGTTTGATGAGCAGAAGGGCGTTGCTGAGATTGAAAAACTGAAAGAAGCGGGTAAAGTTTCTTCCGAGGAGTTTTTTAAAGGCAATGCTATAGAGTTCATAACCTGTTCTGGCATATTCCTGTGCCCTTGCGAAACTGCCCGGCTCAATACTCTCGAGTTGCTGCTCCATCCGATTGCGGTCGGTTGTAAAGGCAAGGCTTGTTCCGTCGTCAAACCAGAGTGTGTAGATATCATCGAGCGGTTTGAGATTCAGGTCCTCCATGGTCAGGTCCAGTGACCGGAGAATATCGCGGTATACCTCCGGCATAAGAATCATTGTGGCGCCCATGTCAAAACGGTGCCCGTCGCGAATCATCTGTCCGCATCTTCCGCCTGCGGCGACGTTTTTTTCATATACATCGACGCTATAGCCACGTTCCGCGAGGAATAATGACGTGGTTATGCCCCCAATCCCGGCGCCGATTATCAGCGCCGTTCCGTTACCAGCCATCAGGTATAAAATTTAATAAGGTGTTTTGTTCCCGTTTCATGACGCCTTTTAGGCAATCAGAAAACAAATATATTAACAAACGGGCGAATAACACCTGTTTAATAAGGGTCAACTGCGGTATATGGCAGGTGAGTGGCGGAAAAACTCCCTTCGGATATCATTCACAGACCCGGTTGTTCGGTTGCTGCAGGTGGCATTGGCATGGGTCATGTCTGCCATTGCGGCTACCAGAGCTGATGTACCAGGGGCTTTATATCCTCCTCATAGACCGCCTGGATTGCTCTTTTCTGTTCTTCCGTGAAACCGTGGAATACCAGTGCTTCAATGTTTGATCTCACCTGTCCGGGAGAGGAAGCCCCGGGTATGATGCAGCTGACCTCCCCGGTCATGAGTATCCAGTTCAGGGCCACATGAGCCAACGGGGTGCTCTCCGGGAAAAGCTCCTTCAGCCTTGACACAGCCCGGAGACCGGCATCATATGGCACTCCAGAGAAGGTTTCCCCCTTGTCGAAGAACATACCGCTTCGGTTAAAGAAACGGTGATCGCCGGGGGCGAAACGGGTGTCAGGGCCGAATTTCCCGGACAACAGGCCGCTTGCCAGCGGAACACGAATGATCAGTCCGATGTTCTTTTCGGCGGCCATCCCGAAGAACCTTTCGCGGGGCCGCTGGCGGAAGATGTTATATATTATCTGGACGGTGGTGACGTTATCGTATTCGATGGCCTTGATTGCTTCCTCAACCTTTTCGACGCTGACGCCGAGGTTCAGGATTTTGCCTTCCTCCTTCAGCTTTTCAAATTCGCCGAATATCTCCGGCCGGTAATAGACGTCCGTAGGAGGACAGTGCAGCTGGATCAGGTCGATGCAATCTGTGCCGACCCTTTTCAGTGAGTCCTCGACGTAGCCGCGGAGTACTTCGGGAGTATATCCCTTGCTTATATGCGGGTTTATCTGCCTGCCGCATTTCGTAGCAATGCGCACCGCGGCGCCCGATTCACGCACGGCTCTGCCCACGGCTTTTTCGCTCTCTCCGTCGGAGTATACGTCTGCAGTGTCAATAAAGTTGACACCGTTGTCAATTGCTTCACGGATTATCGATTCAGCAAGGGTATAATCAAATTTCGACCCCCATCTGCCACCTACCTGCCATGTCCCGAGAGAAATCTCCGAAACTTCAAATCCTGTTTTTCCCAATCTCCTGTACTTCATCTTTCCGGTTTTTAATTTCCATTATGATTTGTTTACTCACCTGGTGTAAAATGATACACTGATTCCTGCTGTGAATGGCTTCAGCCTTATCTCATTGTCTGTTGTGATCCGGTTTCCGTCTGACCGGATCCAGGGCTTCCGGTTCAGTTTAACGGCATAGCCTCCGTAAATGCCCAATGACCAGTAATCGCTCATTCCATTTATGCCGCTGTAGAACTTGTATTCGAGGTTCAGGCCGGCCATTGCAACTACCTGGTTAAACCTGAGATCTATCTCCCTGTCTGCCAGGTAGTTTTCGAGGGGTACCCGCCGTTCGTCGGGGTAATTCTGCAGCCTGAACTTCAGCCAGTTGACCGAGAGGACGGGTGTCATCCTTATCCTCGAGGAGTTCACAACATCATAGCCTAATATCAGTTTGTACAGGGTATTATTCAGGTCAATGGCAAGTGAGTCATGTTCATCTTCGTAGCGGTATCCGAAACCGATCCCTAATCCTGTATAGAATCCGGAAAATGAGGCTCCTATTTCAGGGCCGGTTACCGAGAAATAATCCATAGCATCTGTGTTGTAAGTTCCCAGCAATCCGCTGAATTCCGAAAAGTCGCTGAAAATCAGGCTGAGATTTAATGACGAACGGACGATTATTTTTCCTGGTTCCGAATAGTCATCGGTATTTACGTAATTCCCTTCCGGTACATACATTGGAATGAGGGTGATTCTTACAGGATAGGTTGTCGTGTCACTTATCACTGCTTCTGCCGGATTGAATCCGGGGCAGGTGACATTGAGTATCTTTTCCTTACCTGTATCCAGAACGAGGTGAAATACGCCGTTAATGTCAGAAACAGTGCAGTTTGTGCTGCTGACCTGGCAGGCCCTGACACCAACTATCGGAATGTTCCTGTGGTCGGTTACTATACCGGTAACCACGGTTCCCTGTGCGAGTGCAGGCAGAGATGTCACTGACATCAGGATCATGGCAGAGAGCCGGCCGGCAAGTAAAAGTAATCTGTTCACAGCTTCACTTCTAGTAAATGGTTTATCAGGTGCGGATTCCTTCCCTGTACCCCCGGCGCCAGCAAATGTCTCTTTGTTGCTGAAATCAGGATCGGGATTCAGAAATGCAGCTCAAATGTATTGAAAATGGCGGGAAAAAAGCAACCCCGGCTGTATTGCCGGGGCTGCATGAAGTAAAAATCAATCTTCGATCAGATTCAGCAATCAGAAGACAACCTTGAATTCAACTCTCCAGCCTCGCAACTGAGATGCCCGTGCGGGACAGACACGGATCATCCCGGAGTCACCAGGCGGAACCAATTATCTGAAGGTCTGTAAAACATCTTTCGCAGCATCAGGAAATTGTTATTTTTAAGCCATGAACAAATTATCCGCGGTATGAAAAGAATCATGTTGCTCACCCTGTTGCTGCCGGCTGCGTTGCTGGTTTATCCGCAGGGCAAAAAGGCGATGACAATTGATGACCTGGTCACATGGAACCGTATTTCAGAGAGGGTAATTTCCGATGACGGCTCCCTGATGGCTTTCAGGACGGAGCCCTCGCAGGGTGATCCGGTGATTACCCTTTATGACGGAGCCGGTTCACTGAAGGCGACATTCAGGTGCGCCACCGGGGCATCAGTCTCATCTGATTCGAGGTTTCTGTTTTTCACAATTAAACCGCCCGAAGAGGAGGTGAGGGCACTAAAGCTCAAAAAGGCGAAAAAGGAGGATATGCCGCTGAATAAGCTTGGTATATACGATGTTACCACCGGAGTTACTGACACTATCGGGAGGCTGAAGTCATACAGTGCCCCTGCCAGGTGGACAGGATGGCTGGCATGGCAGAGTGAGCCGCTGAAGGAGAAGCCGGCGACAACGCCGGATACAGCCGCCAGGGGCAACAGTAACGGAAAGGGTAAGAAACCGAAAGGTGAGTCGGCTGACAACGGTTACACCCTTTATATCAGGAATCTTACGAGTGGCCGGACAGATAAGGTCAGGTTCGTGACCGAATATCTCTTCGCTGAGGAGGCGGAGAAGCTGATGTATGCCACCACCGGAGAAGACAGCATAAGTGAGGCGGGAGTGGCAATCATCGACCTGAAGAGAGGGGAGAAGACCGTGCTTTACTCCGGTAAGGCGAAGTACAAACAGCTGACCATGGACAAAAAGGGGGAGAGGGCCGCATTCATTATCTCGTTTGACGAGAAGGACAAAGCCGGAAATACATATTCACTCTGTACATGGAACGGCAAGGGACTGGCTACGGTTGCGGCTTCGAAGGGAACAAAAGGTATTCCTGAAGGGTGGATCATCAACGAGAATGCCAGGCTGAGCTTCGCAGAGAACTCACCGAGACTCTTTTTCGGCACATCTCCTGAATACAAGATCAGGGACACCACCATTCTGGAGGAGGAGCGGGCAAATGTAGACGTATGGCACTGGTCAGAGGGTGTTCTTCATACTGCCCAGGTCATAAGGAAGCCGCGCGAGATGAAAAGAACGTATACAGCTGTCTTTCATACTGACAGAGGTAAGGTGGTTCAGCTGGCCACGGCAGAGATGCCGGAGGTACAGCTTCCGGTAAAGGGTGATGGCGCAAAAGCCCTGGGAATGTCATCGCTTCCCTATGAACTTGAATCGATGTGGGAGGGCCAATCCGGAAGCGATCTGTGGATGGTGGATATCATGACCGGCACTACTGCGAAGATAAAGGAGAATCTTGAAGCACGGCCACGGTTTTCGCCCGGCGGCAGGTATCTCTACTGGTACCTCGGTGCTGACAGCTCATGGTATTCCTTTGATGTCACGGCAGGGAAGGAGACAAGGCTGACAACCCCTGCAACCCTCAGGGTATGGGATGAACTGAATGATGTCCCTGATCTTCCAGGGTCATACCCGGCAGCAGGATGGCTGAAGGATGACAGGGCTCTCCTTGTATCAGACAGATATGATATCTGGTCACTTGATCCGGCCGCAGCCAGCCCTGCCCGGAATGTGACTTCGAACGGAAGGAAGGAGGGGATCAGATACCGGCTTCTGGACTTCGATCCTGAGAATGATTACGTTGATCCTTCGGAAAAACAGTATCTGATTGGTGTAAACGAATCTACACGGGCTGAAGGCTTCTATTCGCTTGACATGCGCAGGAAAGATGTGCCGGTCAGGCTTACAGGGGGAGATTATACCCTTGGCACCCCTGTCAAGGCCAGGAAGGCTGACCGCCTGATCTACACGAAGGAAGACTTCAGTATTTTCCCTGACTACCTGCTAACGGACCTTTCGTTCAGGAATGAGATACGGCTGACAGATGCCAATCCACATCAAAAGGATTACCTGTGGGGAACGGCGGAACTGGTGAAGTGGACCTCGCTTGACGGGCGGCCGTTGGAGGGACTCCTTTACAAGCCGGAGAACTTTGACCCGTCAAAGAAGTATCCGATGATTGTAAATTTCTATGAGAAGAGCTCCGCGGAGCTCAACCGGCACAGGGTTCCTGAGCCCGGCAGGTCGACAATTGATTATCATTACTATACAAGCAACGGGTATCTCATCTTCAATCCCGACGTATATTACATTGACGGGTACCCGGGTCAGAGCGCTTACAATTGCGTAATGCCCGGAATTATGTCACTCATTGAAAAGGGATTTGTAGATGAGAAGCGGATAGGTGCCCAGGGGCACAGCTGGGGAGGTTACCAGGTGGCGTATCTTGCCACGAGGACGAATCTTTTTGCCGCCATTGAATCAGGTGCGCCTGTGGTTAACATGTACAGCGCCTATGGAGGCATCAGGTGGGAGTCGGGCCAGAACCGCTCAATGCAGTATGAGCATCAGCAGAGCCGGATAGGGGCGAATATATGGGAGGCTCCGCATCTTTACTGGGAGAACTCGCCACTCTTTGCCATTGAGAAGGTTGAAACACCCATTCTCATTATGGCCAATGATCAGGACGGTGCTGTTCCCTGGTACCAGGGGATTGAATTCTTCATAGCCATGAGGCGCCTGGGCAAGCCGGCATGGCTTCTCAACTACAACGGAGAGCCGCACTGGGCACAGAAGCTGCCAAATCGCATAGACTTCCAGGCTCGTATGGCTCAGTTCTTCAACCATTACCTGAAAGGTGAGGCTATGCCTCCCTGGATGAAGGATGGTATTCCTGCAACTGAAAAGGAGTTCACGCTGGGGTACTGACGGTTGTCAATTCCCGGGATATTTGTTTTTACAAGGCACTTCCCGAAATAAGTTTTTAATAAATTCATATACAATGTCTTGCATGTGATTGTTGAGGTATTGTATAGGTATCCCTCTGTTCCCTTTTCAGTAATGAGAAAATCAAACGACTTAGCTGTTTGTTTAATTGATGGCAGACACTTCTTAACTTGGATAAAAATCTGACCGACATGAAAGAAATTATCTCAATTCTGTTTCTGATCCTCACCTGTGCGGGCAGTCTGTCTGCCCAGGCAACGGTACAGGGAACGGTGGTTGATGATCAGAATCTGCCTCTTCCGGGGGTATCGGTTCTGGTCAAGAACACCTTCCGGGGGACGATGTCCGATGCAGACGGAACCTACACAATTTCTGCCCAGCCCACTGACACGCTTGTATTTTCGATGGTTGGGATGGTCACACAGCAAATACCGGTAGGGACAAAAACCAGGATAGATGTTATTCTGGCAACGGAGACCACCCTTATGGATGAGGTGGTGGTGATAGGATACGGTACTGTCCGGAAGAGTGACCTGACCGGCTCGGTGAGTTCTGTGAAGACCGATGATCTTCTGAAGGTAACCTCGCTGAATGCCGAGCAGGGGCTGCAGGGAAAGGTAACGGGAGTCCAGGTGATCAGCACCAGCGGAGCGCCCGGTGCCGGAGCAGCTGTCAGGGTTCGCGGGGTAGGAACATTCAACAACTCTTCACCCATCTTTGTGGTAGATGGCGTTATCCTTGACGACATCTCATTTCTCAACTCCGCAGACATAGCGTCCATGGAGGTGCTGAAGGATGCGTCCGCAACGGCTATATACGGGTCAAGAGGCGCCAACGGGGTAATTATAATCACCACCAAGACCGGTATACCTGGTCAGGAGAAAGCCAGCTTCAATATCAGTTCCGAATTCGGGATACAGCATCTTGCGAAAAAGATTGACCTGCTTGACGGAAGGGAGTTTGCAACAATCTCCAATGAAATAGTGGCGGGTTCCTACAATAATGTCGACCTGGTCCCCAACACTGACTGGCAGGACCTGGTCTTTTCAACAGCCCCTATTCACAATCATCAGCTCTCAGTGACCGGGGCTACTGATCTGACTCAGTATTATGTAGGGATTGGGGCATTCATCCAGGATGGCATAATTGACAAGTCAAACTACAACCGTATTACCCTCAAGCTGAACAACACCTATAATCTTACGCCATTCCTGAAGCTTGGGAACAACCTGACGATTGCTCCCTATTCGCAGCAGAACGCTCCCAACGTTACATACGCCGTGTACCGTGCACAGCCGGTTCTGAAGCCATATTATGACTCCGGTCATTATGCTGTTGTGTACAACGTCGGAAATCCCCTTGCTTCATTGGAGTACTCCAATGATTTCAGGAAAGGTGTAAGAGGTGTGGGTAATATTTTCGCGGAAGCAACATTTCTCAAAGCAATAACACTCAGGTCAAGCCTGGGAATTGATGCATCGTACAACAAATCAACAAGTTTCACACCTGCCTATACAGTCTACAATCCTGACGGCACAGCCTCACAGCAGCAGAATGTGCTGAGCGACATATACAAGGGTACCTCTGACAACATGAACTGGTTGTGGGAGAACACTGTCAGCTACAGGAACACTTTTGCCGACATCCACTCACTTGATATGGTAGCCGGCTTCACAATGCAGGAGTCATCATCTGAGTTTACCAGTATCCCGGGAGAGAACGTGCTCCGTGACGGGCAGGATTTCTGGTACATCAGTCCCTCTTATATCTATGATCCGGCAAACAATGTAAACACCATTCAGTCTATCTCGAACGGGGTTGATGCAGGTCTGTACTACTCGATGATGTCATACCTGTTCAGAGCCAACTATACTCTCAACAACAAATACATAGTTACTGTCACATTCCGACGTGACGGATCGTCGAAGTTCTCGAAGGAGAACCGTTTTTCAAATTTCCCGTCGGTTGCCTTCGGATGGAACGTGGGGAATGAGCCGTTCATGAAGTCAGTTGACTGGATTTCGAAGCTGAAGCTCAGGGCCAGCTGGGGTATCATAGGAAATGACAAGATATCGTATTATGACAGGTATTCAAGGGTTCAGTCATCAATCATTGCCGTCCTGGGTAATCCTGATGCACCTGTTCCCGCTGCCACCTACGGTAAGAGCGGCAATCCTGACCTGAAGTGGGAGAGCACCACGCAGACGGATATCGGAGCTGAGGTTGGCATGCTTGCCAACAGGCTTACAACAGAGTTTGATTTCTATAACAGGGTGACGAATGACATACTTGTTGAGCTCTCCACACCCGGGCATCTTGGCAACGGTCAGGGGCAGAGGGTTCGTTACAATGCTGCTTCAGTGCTTAACAGGGGTTTTGAGTTTAATCTCAACTGGAGGGAGAAGGTTGGGGAGGTAACCTATTCGGTAGGTTTACTCGGGTCAACGATTCACAACGAGGTGCTTGAGATTGGCGGAAACAGCGGGATAGACTCAACCCTCATCGGCGGTTACCTGGGTGACGGCAGGCCTGTGACCCTCAGCAGGGTGGGGCTGCCGATCGGAGCTTTCTATGGTTACAAGACTGATGGCATTTTCCAGAATGATGAGGAACTGGCGGCATACCCGCACTCATCGCAGGCAGGGGTTGGTGACCTGAGGTTTGTGGACGTCACCGGTGAAGGAACCCTTGACGGCCGTGACCGGACCTTCATCGGATCCCCGATACCGAAGTTCATCTTCGGGTTCAACGGAATGATTGAGTACAACGGGCTGGATCTGGGCGTTGATTTCCAGGGACAGACAGGCAACAAGATCTTCAACGGGAAGGAGGTGGTCAGGCCTGACCCCTACAACTTCGAGCAGCATGTTTTTGACCGGTGGACCGGCCCGGGAACAAGCAATACGGAGCCCAGGCCATCTTTCGGAGGATATAATTACACCCCTTCCGACAGGTTCATCCATGATGGCTCATTCATCAGGCTGAGAAGCCTTACCCTGGGGTACACACTGCCTGCATCATGGTCACAGAAAGCTTATATACAGCAGTTCAGGGTCTACCTGAAGGGAACTAACCTCCTTACCATGACGAAATTCACCGGATACACGCCCGAGATCGGAAGTTATGATGTGCTCTCGAACGGGATAGATTACGGGGCTTATCCCATAACCTCTACATATTCAATTGGTGTTAACCTGCAATTCTGAGAAAGATGAAAACCAAGATAACTGTATCACTTCTTCTTGTTGCATCCCTTGTAATTGCCACGGGGTGTGAAGATTTCCTGCAGAAGGATCCGCAGGGTGAGCTTACACAGGAGGCATTCCCGGTGACGGCATCTGATGCGTTGCTGGCCACCAATGCTGTTTATGTATCTGTCCGGAACTGGGCATATCATTCAGGAGGTTACCCAATCATGGATATAATGTCAGATGATGCGCACAAAGGCAGTAACCCGAATGACCAGCTCCCTACAGTTGGTCCGTTTGAGACATTCACCTATACAACCACCCAGGACGGTCTTGACCGCTGGTGGAGCGCACTCTATGAGGGAATCAAGAGAGCCAATGTGGTCATTGAGAAAGTCCCGTCCATTACCATGGAAGAACAATTGCGCACGAGGTACATTGCTGAAGCCAGGTTCCTCAGGGGACTCTTTTACTTTGATCTCGTGAGGGCTTTCGGAGGTGTGCCAAAGGTTACCACCACAGTCCCGGCCACCAAAATTCCCCGATCGACAGCAAGTGAGATATATGAACTGGTCATAACAGACCTCGAATATGCCGCACAGTATCTGCCTGAAAAGAGCCTCTACGGCCCGGATGATGCCGGACGTGCCACAAAAGGTGCCGCCAAGTCGCTTCTTGCAAGGGTGTATCTTTTCCTGGGCGATTATGAGAATGCTGAGAAGTATGCACTTGAAGTAATTGCATCTGATGAATATGACCTGGAGGATAATTTTGCCGATGCAAACGGCAAGAACGGTGAGCACGGTGTTGAATCAGTGTTCGAGGTAGGAGCCATGGAGGTTGAGGGTGCCGGAGGAAACCAGTACGCCAACACACAGGGAGTCAGGGGATCACCAAACCGGGGATGGGGTTTCAACAGGCCATCGCTGGATCTGCGCAACTCATTTGAGCCGGGAGATCCTCGTCTTGATGCAACCATCATCGATCTGGGCGAAACTCTTGACGGAATCCTTATCATTGGAGACGGAACCACTCCTGACGAGGTGGTGGTTGACGGCACCGTAACGGAGGTTGAATGCTACAACCAGAAGGTATGGTATCCGGGCACAAACACCATAACCCAGTGGGGTCACAACCGCAGGCTCATACGCTATGCCGATGTTCTGCTGATGGCTGCCGAAGCGCTGAACGAGAACGACAAGCCCGGTGACGCACTCCTTTATCTGAATGAGGTCAGGGAGCGCGCAAGGGAGGGTAACAGTTCCATCCTTCCTGATGTTACCGTAACCGGGAAGGATGATCTCAGGACTGCCATCCTCGAAGAAAGGCGGCATGAGCTGGCGCTGGAAGGGCACAGGTTCTGGGACCTGGTCCGCACAGGCAGGGCAGCAACTGTCCTCGGTCCGATGGGATTCGAAACCGGGAAGCATGAGCTGTTCCCCATTCCTCAGAACGAAATAGATATATCACAGGGATCTCTTCAGCAGAATCCCGAATGGTAAATAACTCTGATAGTACAAATGAATGTTGAATTTTAAATCTTGAATTTTATGAAAAGAAAACATCTTTTTACAAGTCTGCTTCTGTTTGCTGTGGCATTTACGCTGATGCTCACAGGCTGCAAGAAGGATCCGGAGCCACTGGCACTGGAGTCACTCATGGCCGGCACCATTGATCTTAACGGTGCCACATCGCCATCTAACGTTCCTGTCAATCCGACCATTGTTGCAACGTTCAATGTTGATGTTGATCCTGCAACTGCTACTGCCTCAACCATAACAATGGTTCAGGATTATGATGATGCACCCGTTGCTTTGACAATCAACGCATCAGGGAACACCATCACCATCACCCCGACGGCAAACCTTGGTACAGGGGCTCTTTATCAGCTCAGCTTCGGCGCCGGCCTGAAGTCGGTTGACGCCCTTGCCATTACCCCGCTGCAGAGGACCTTCACCACGGCCGGAACTTTTGCTCCGGCAGGCGCCGTTGCACACTTCACCTTTGAGGACAATGCCAATGACATCATCGGCGCCTGGGATCCTGTTGCCGCTGACATTATTGACATTACCTACACTGCTTCAAGAAATGCTGCTGCAGGCAAGGCAGCCACATTCAACGGCACCACCAGCCTCATAGAGATCCCCAACGGTGATCTGCTGATGAACACCAACAGCTTTACGATTGCATTCTGGGTTAAAACAAACTCCACAGGCAAGACCAATGGTCACTTCGTCATGGGTCTGGCAGGCTGGAATGGCATACAGTATGAGATTTATGGTGGCTATGATGGTTCAAAATTTGCAATCCAGTACCAGCATGCAACCGGAACTGCTTCTGAAGATATGTGGTTCCCCGTAGAAGCTAAATACAACAATCTTCCTCCTGATCAGGCATGGCAGGGCTGGACATATGCCAAGAGCCTGACAGCTGCTGAAATGATGGCCAAACTGAAGGATAACTGGCTGAATGTTGTATATACCTATAACGCTCCCACGAAAGTCGGGACTCTTTATTTTGACGGTGTTAAGATGAAGAGCTTCGACTTCAATCTCTGGCCTGACACTGATGCAAAAAAAGGTGTGACCGGGCTTAAGTATGCGGGAATTGCAGCTGATAAAAAATGGGCTCTTGGCTTCATACAGGGAAGGAACAACAGGACCATCAGCGATGACTGGGCTAATTATGCTGATCCTGCCAACCAGCATTTCAAGGGCCAGCTTGATGACATCCGCATATGGCACAAGGCTCTTACCGAGAATGAAATCACACTCATGTACAACTCGGAGAAGCCGTAATATCAATTTTCTATCGGAAAACAGGAGGGTCCCGGCAAGAGCCCGGACCCTCCCTTTTTAAAGAGCGATCCATCATGAAAAGAGGGTTAACGGGAGCGTGGCTTATCATTTTGTCATTGTTGCTTTTTTCATGTGACAGGAATGATCCGGGAGGTGAACCCGGACTGATCCAGCTTGTGAGGGCAAAGGTGGGAACGGTATACCTTGACCTGAACAACCCGCTGACGGATATCCCGGTAGACAGGAATGCCGTGATTGAGTTCAGCAGCGCTCTTGACACCGCCGCGGCACGAAAGAGTGTTTTCCTGAAGAAGGGGGGCGTGACGGCAATACCTGCAGCCATTACCTTCATTGATGACAACAGGACAGTGGTACTGCAGCCTTCATCCAGCCTTGATCATCTTTCAGAATATACCCTTGAGATCACTTCAACACTCCGCGGCGCAAGCCGCGAAACTTTTCCGGGGGTGACCTACAGTTTCACAACCGTGAACGGTAAAATGCTGATAACCACTGTCACAGTAAACGGTGAGTCCTTCATGCCTCCGGTAAGGCCACGGAATGTAAACCTGGCAGCTGTATCGATTGTTGTCGATTTTTCGGAGGAGCTGGATCCGGCCGATTACCAGGGATATTTTTATTTCCCGGCCCCGGTTCAGTATTCCCTTTCAGAAAGCAACCGGAGGGTTACAGTCACGACTACTTCCGGGCTTGACTATTACAAAAAATATGCTTTTACCGTTACTACCGGGTTGAAGGGTGTCAACGGGTACACCTTTGACGGTTTCAGCAACAGCTTTTACACCGGTCCTGACCTCCGTCCCAAGTTTCCGCTCATAAGTGACGATGAACTGCTTGATCTGGTTCAGCGTCAGACCTTCAGATATTTCTATGACTTTGCGCATCCTTCCAGCGGGCTTGCGCGGGAGCGCAACACTTCGGGTGACGTTGTCACCACCGGAGGCTCCGGATTTGGCATCATGGCCATGGTTGTGGCAATGGAGAGGGGGTTCATTACCAGGGCGGAGGGCCTTGCTCACATGGACAAAATTCTTGATTTTCTTGAGACATGTGACCGTTATCACGGTGTCTGGCCGCACTGGCTGAACGGGTCCACCGGCCGTATCGTGCCGTTCAGCGAGAAGGATAACGGCGGTGACCTGGTTGAGAGTTCGTTTCTCATCCAGGGGCTGATCACCTTCAGGCAGTACCTCGATGCGGGCGTCGCAGCCGAGAAGCTGATCATTGACCGCATAAATGCACTCTGGCAGGCGGTTGAGTTTGATTTCTTCACACAGGGACAGAACGCGCTTTACTGGCACTGGTCGCCCAACTACGGCTTCCAGATGAATATGATCCTTCGCGGCTACAATGAAACACTGATCTGTTATCTCCTGGGTGCAGGGTCACCCACTCATACCATCAGCAGGGATACTTACAGGTACGGTTACATGAATGACGGCGCCATAATGAACGGAAACACCTACTACGGAATCATGCTGCCGATGGGGTGGGCATATGGCGGTCCGCTCTTCTTCACCCATTATTCGTTCCTGGGGCTTGATCCGCGAAACCTTCAGGATACCTGGGTCAATTACCTCGAACAGAACACGGCCCATTCACTTATTAACTGGAAGCACTGCGAGACAAACCCGTTCAGTTACGTGGGGTACAGCGGTGAATGCTGGGGACTGACGGCCAGTGACAACCACCAGGGTTACAGCGCCCACTCTCCCACAAATGATCTGGGAGTCATCTCTCCAACGGCAGCCATATCATCACTGCCGTATACTCCGGAACAGTCGATGAATGCAATCAGGCATTTTTATTACATTCTCGGAGACCGGCTATGGGGTGAGTACGGTTTCCATGATGCCTTCAATCCGACTGAAGGATGGTGGGCAACATCATACCTGGCCATTGACCAGGGACCAATTATCTGCATGATTGAGAACCATCGTACAGGTCTACTCTGGGATTTATTCATGTCAGCCCCGGAAGTGCAGACCGGCCTCGATAAACTGGGATTTACATACTGAAAACCTATGAAAAAGATATACTCCATTTTACTGGCGGCACTTGTGTCAGCCGCATGCAATCAGCCTCAGCAGACAGTTTTCCGCTCGCAGGGCAAGGTTGACTATGTACTGTCATCCGCAGATGAGGCGATGCTTGATTCTATTCAGAAAAAGACTTTCCTCTTTTTCATGGGTGAACATCACCCGGAGTGGGGCATAGTCAAGGACCGCACCGCATCATGGGCGCCGGCAAGCATAGCATCCACCGGGTTCGGCATCCCCTCGTTCGCCATTGGTGCGGAAAGGGGATGGATAACACGGGATGAGGCGGCACAGATAACCCTCAACATGATGAATTTTTTTGTGAATTCACTTCAGAGTCCTGATACTCTGGCTTCCGGCTACAAGGGATTTTACTATCATTTTCTCCGGATGGATACAGGCCTCCGGGAATGGAGGTGCGAACTCTCCTCGGTGGATACCGGGCTGCTTATGATGGGGATACTCTTCGCAAGGAATTACTATGACCGTGAAAACGAAACAGAAAGTCAGATCCGCTCACAGGCGTCACGGATACTCGGGAATATTGAGTGGGACTTCATGATGATGCCTGATACAGGTGACTATGCAAGGCAGATATCCATGGGCTGGCACCCTGAGTCAGGGCTTCATAATATGGGATGGAGCGGTTACAATGAGGCGCTGTTCCTTTATATCCTTGCTGCAGGAACAGGGCTTGATGATGCCAGGGAAAGCTACAGGTCATGGCTCAGCAGCTACAAATGGCAGACTCCGTATGAGGGGCTTTCACACGTGGCCTTTCCTCCGCTTTTCGGCCATCAGTTCTCTCATTGCTTCATTGACTTCAGGGGATTGGCCGATGAATACATTCGCGACAAGGGAATAGATTATTTCGAGAACTCGCGTCGGGCGACCTACGTTCAGCGGCAGTATGCGATTGACAATCCTCACGGATGGGTCGGGTATGATTCTCTCTGCTGGGGCATCACGGCAAGTGACGGGCCCGGTGACAAATACAACTTCAACGGAAAGGAGTTCCTGGGCTATGCCGGCAGAGGAACCAGCGGACCGGATTACAACTACTTTGATGACGGCACCATCGCACCTTACGGACCGCTCTCCTCTCTGCCATTTGCACCGGAGATTGTTATCCCCACCATAAGGTCAATAAATGAGAAGATGGGAGACAAAATCTGGGGCAGGTACGGGTATTATGATTCATTCAACCTTACCGCAGGATGGGTAAATGATGATTTCATCGGCATCGATCAGGGTCCGATGCTTATAATGATAGAGAACTTCAGAACCGGACTGGTATGGAACTACGTGATGAAGGATACGGTGATCCTGGAAGGCCTTCAGACGCTCGGATTCTCATACCTGTAGCGCTTTAACCTGAATCCTTCCTGAAACCGCCAACCGAAACCCGTATCATGAATTACAGAACCAGAAAAACGGAAGCCCTGCTGTTGCTCATTGCACTGACATCATTTGCCGCAACAGCCCAGCAACGTACACTGGAGACTTTTGATCAGGCTTCAGGCTGGTCATACAACATCTCTGACGGTGTTACCCTGAATGTATCCGCTGAAAAAGGGGTAACCGGCAATGCCGTAAGGATTGACTATGATTTTACCGGGGGAACAGGTTTTGGCGGCATACAGAAGATGTTTCCGATAAACCTGCCTGAGAACTACGAGTTCACCTTCTGGCTCAGGGCCGAATCACCTTCGAACAATTTCGAGATAAAATTCATTGACAGTACCGGGAATAATGTCTGGTGGGTCAATAACCGCAACTATGATTTTCCACAGGAGTGGACGAAGATCCGCATAAAGAAAAGGCACATCAGTTTTGCCTGGGGACCGACGGAGGACCACGATATGAAGAGGGTCGACAGGATTGAATTCACCGTTGCCTCCTTTGTCGGAGGGAAGGGAACCCTGTGGCTCGACGACCTGAAGTTTGAGCCCCTGCCTCCGGAGACGGATGTCTGGCCTGAGCCGGTCATGAGTGCTTCCTCCTCAGCCAGGGGTCACAGACCGGGGCTTGCAGCTGACGGATCAGGTGAGTCCTTCTGGCAAAGCAGGAAAGCGGGTAAACAGAGCATAACCCTTGATTTCAAGGGGAGGCGGGAGTTCGGGGGGCTTTATATCGCATGGTTCGAAGGCAGTCATGCCGAAGAATTTGACGTTTTGCTTTCAGGAGACGGAAAAAGATGGGAAAAGGCATATTCGGTCAGCCCCAACCGTGGCGGCTCCAGCATAATCAGACTTCCGGAAGCCGAGGCGGCTTATCTCCGGATTGACCTTCTGAAACCGGCCAACGACAGGTCCTATGGCATCAGGGAGATAAAGATTCCTGACGTTAGGAGTACACTGACTTCCAATGATTTCATAATGTATGCTGCAAGAAACTCGCCAGCAGGAAGTTATCCAGATTATTTCAGCGGACGTGCCTCATACTGGACAGTCACCGGGGTCAGCAGCGATACCAAGGAGGCGTTGATAAGCGAGGACGGTATGGTGGAGGCTGAAAAAGCACGGTTTTCACTGGAGCCCATGCTTAAAACCGGGAATACGCTTATTAATCACAGCAACGTCCAGCCGGAGCAGGTTATGGGCTTTCCCGGATATTCCGGTGATTATGTTTTTCTTCCCTCCGTTGAGTGGAGGCAGAACGGGATCAGGTTTGTGACCGGTGTCTCCTCGGGCGGCAAGCCCAATGACGACTCGGAGCTTTACATCGGTTACAGGTTTGAAAACACTTTGGCAGAGCCGCTGGAGTTGGAATTTTATCTTCTGCTCCGTCCGTACCAGGTGAATCCATACTACCAGTTTCTCAACACCGTCGGCGGCATCGGAAGGATAGTGTCGGTCAGGGAGATCAGCAAAGGGCTGATCTCAGTAGACGGTAAGCCTGTAAGGCTGACTGAGGAGTATGAATCCTTTGGTGCCGCGAAGTTCGATGAGGGCAACCCGGTTGAGATGATCCGCATGGGGGAGATGCCTGTTTCGTCGGGTGTGACGGATCCGTCCGGGATGGCTGGCGGGATTGTAAAGTACAGGATAAAGCTTAAAGCGGGTGAGTCGAAGGAATTATTTGCCATAATCCCATACCACAGCGTTATCCGAGAATCATCCGGGCAGGGGGCCGGTGAAAATCCGCCTCAGGTCATCAGGGCAAAATCATCGGGTGAGGGGGTTATGCCGCACACTCTTCCACAGACAACTGCTGAAGCCGGGGAGAAGTTTTTCGCGTCAGCGGACTACTGGAACAAGAGGACAGGACATATCCGTTTTGATCTCCCTCTTTCGGCTGACAGGCTGATTGACACATGGCGGTCAAACCTGGCGTATATTCTGATCAACAGGGACAGGGCGGGCATACAGCCGGGTTCACGTTCGTATGACAGGAGCTGGATCCGTGACGGATCGCTCACATCATCAGCACTTCTCAAATCAGGCATCGTCCCGGAGGTGAAGGAGTTCATTGAATGGTACGCAGCACACCAGTATGATAACGGAAAGGTGCCATGCGTTGTCGACTTCCGGGGGTCTGACCCCGTGCCTGAAAATGACAGCCACGGCCAGTTGATCTATCTTATCAGGGAGTATTTCAATTTCACTGCTGACACCGCATTCCTGAGGTCCATGAATTACCATGTCATCAAAGCGGCTGATTATATCGGTTCACTTGTCGCGGAGAGATCAACAGATCATTTCAGGAACGGCAATGACAGCGTAAGGGCATATTACGGGCTGGTGCCCGAATCAATCAGCCATGAGGGTTATTCGGCTAAGCCGATGCACTCATACTGGGATAATTTCTTCATTATGAAGGGCCTGAAGGATGCCGTGGAGATACAGGACATACTGGGTGATGATGAGCACCGTGCGAAGATAGCGCTGATGCGCGATGAGTTCCGGAAGAACCTATACAACTCGATTGACCTCGCTATGAAGATAAGGGGGATTGACTATATCCCCGGATGTGTGGAGCTCGGGGATTTTGACGCCACGTCGACAACCATTGCCCTTACCCCGTGCAACGAGCTGGGGAACCTCCCCGTGCCCCAGGTATACAACACCTTTGAGCAGTATTACGAATTTTTCAGGAAGAGGAGGGACGGATTGCTGGAGTGGGTTAATTACACACCTTATGAAAACAGGCTCATAGGTTCATTCATTATGCTTGACCAGCCGGAGAGGGCTCATGAACTGACTAAATTTCTTCTTGATGACCAGAAGCCGCATGCATGGAACCACTGGGCGGAGGTAGTATGGAAAGACCGCCGCTTTCCGGGATTCATCGGGGACATGCCTCACACATGGTGCGGAAGTGATTTCATCAATGCCGTCAGGTCAATGTTTGTTTATGAGAACGAGTATGATCACACCCTGGTAATTGCAGCCGCCCTGTACCGCGACTGGATTGATGCCCCGGGAGGTATGTCAGTCAGCAACCTGCCAACCTATTACGGAGATATCTCCTATTCCGTCAGGAAGGAGGATAACACGTACCGGTTCAGTATTACGGGCGATCTCAACCTGCCCGCAGGAGGCATAAGGATACGCAACTTCAACGGAGGCGCCATGCCGTCAGGGGTGACTGTAAACGGAAATGAGTTAACAGGTTTCACCGGCAGGGATATCTCCGTTACAGAGGTCCCGGCAGAGGTGATAATCAGATATTGAGAGCACATAACAGGAATTCTGATGGAAGATACGAAGACGAGTCGCGGAAAGGCGGTGCAGGGCTATGACCGGATAACATTCGGTCAGCTCGCAGCCTATTCTGCAGGTGGCATCATACCGGTGGCGCTGTTCAACATCGCCGGTCAGCTGGTGGGGTTGATGGGAAATATCAGCCTGGGTCTCAGTGCTTTCTGGCTGGGGCTCATAATGATCATCCCCAGGCTCTGGGATGCGTTTTCTGATCCCATCGTAGGCCATCTGTCAGACAACACGCGGAGCAGGTTCGGCAGGCGCAGACCCTTCCTCCTGATCGGGGGTATAGCCGTTGCGGTCTTCTTTGTGGTCATGTGGTGGATTCCCAAAGGCGAGACAGTGCATGCCTGGTTCCCCAGTGAGACCGGGTTCCAGAGTTTCCAGTTATTCTATATTCTTTTTGCCCTGCTGCTCTTCTTCACCGCCACAACCGTCTTTGAGATACCTCATGGTGCGCTCGGGATGGAGATGACATCTGACCCCCACGAACGCACCCGCCTCTTCAGCGGGAAAAGTTTCGTGGGCAATCTGTTCGCCATGAGCACTCCATGGCTATTTGCCCTGGCTAATATGGAAGTGTTCCGGGGACCTGGAGGCAACGAAGCTGACGGGATGCGGTACGTTTCCCTGATGATCGCAGCTGTTCTGATCCCGCTCTCTTTCTGGTGGACTGCGAAGCTGCGCGAACCGGGATTCGTCAGGGTGGCGAAGCAGGAGAAAACCCATTTCTGGCAGGATATGAAGGTTGTCGGCACCAATAAGAACTATATATACCTGGTGCTGACCATCTTCACCCTTGCAATGGGTTTCAATTTTGTGAACCTGCTGGGCTCATACATTCCCATATTTTATGTCTTTGGAGGAGACAAGGTTGCCGGTGCGCGGCTGCTGGGGATAAACGGAACGATCTGGGCAATCACGGGTGTGCTTGCCGTCTTCCCCCTCAACTGGATCAGCCCGAAACTCGGTAAGCGGAACACTCTGATAATCTCCATGCTTCTCATGACCCTGGCACAGCTCTCAAAGATTGTATGCTACAATCCTGAGCATCCCTACCTGGTAATCATTCCCACCATAATGCTTTCTGCCGGCATGCTCTTCTTTTTCACTCTCGGATCTTCGATGGTGGGCGACATATGCGATGAGGATGAGCTTCGTACCGGTCATCGCACCGAGGGGAGCTATTACTCCATTTACTGGTGGTTCATTAAACTCGGTACGGCATTTGCCAGCTTCGTTGCAGGAGTGCTTATCACCCTCACTCTTTTCGACGAGACACAGGTGACAAAGGTTGACGGCCTTCAGGGAAGCGTTCGCGATATGCAGGCTAAAGTTTCCTACTGGAAAGGTTACACGGGTGATGCTGCTGCTGCCGGCACATGGCTGAAGAATGCACAGTCACAGGCTGCTGATGCACTCAAGGAATCGAAGGACTACCTGGTATATCTTGAGAGTGAGGCAGTTAAAAAACCGGGCAGGAAGAAAGTCATTACTCCTGAGATTGAAGCTCAAAGGAAGAACGTGCTGATGAATGCAAATGCAGTTACCAGGCAAAACATTGCAGCTCTCGAAAGGAACATTGAGGCTCTTGCCTCTGCTACGGCAGGTGTGCCGGCTCCGGCAGCCGACAGCCTGATAAGGTCAACAGTGCCGTTAATTATGCAATCAAAGCTTACTAAGGCAAGGATCAGCTCCTTTGATCTGCTGGTCCACCTCCGCACCAGGTCAAATGAACAGAAGAAGAGCCGTGACCACACTGAACACCTTATCGGCAGCGTAGCAGAGATGAACAGGATGATCTATGCCCTGGAGCCCGGATCACCACTTGATGTCATTGAAACCAGCCTCGCGCCAATCAGTGCCGGAGTCGGCCCCCTCAAGAAACAGTCGCCTTACACCCTCCTTATGATGCGGGTGGTGGAGATTGGTTTGCCTGTTCTTCTGTGCCTGCTGGCTCTGGTTTTTGCCTTTCGTTACAGCCTTACGGAGAAAAGGACGATGGAGATAAAGGAACTGCTCAGGGAAAAAAGAGGAATCGGGAACAATGGCGGTCAGGCTGAAGGATTGCAGTCGACCTGATTAAAATACAGCATATGACATTCAGTGTTAAGGATAACAATTTTTATCTCGGCGGTCGCAGGATTTTCCTCAATTCCGGCGAGATACACTATTTCAGGATCAGGCGCGGGTTGTGGGACAAGCATCTTGATGAAGCAGTCAGCGCCGGGTTGAAGGCAGTCAGCACATATGTACCATGGGCCTGGCATGAGGAGGAGGAGGGTGTGTTTGATGTCGACGGCAGTTCCTGCCCCGAAAAGGATCTGACCGGCTGGCTTCGCAAGTGCAAAGAACATGGTTTACACGCCATCGTCAAGCCCGGTCCGTTTATACTTGCAGAGTTCAGGGGTGCGGGTCTGCCCGACTGGTTCCTCGAAAGATACGGTGACGGGGTGCGGATGCACACCCGACGGGGGGTGAGGGTGATGAGTGACGGTGTCAGCCTCTTCAACAAGGATTACCTTGAAAAAGTCAGGTTGTGGTATGACCAGGTCATGCCCGTCATCAGGAATCATGAGATTCAGGCCGGAGGTTCTGTCATTATGATGCAGGTCTGCAATGAGATAGGTGTCTTTTCATGGCTGGCCCGGCAGGCCGACTACGGCAATGAGGTCAGGAACAGGTTCATCTCATGGGTTTCAGGGAAGTACGGTACTGTCAGTGAGGTTAACAGGCAGTGGGGCACGTCGTACAGCAGTTTTGACGAGATTGAACTGCCGCCTGACGGCCGCGAACCATATGCATCTCCGGCTGACCGCGGACGTGACAATGCATGGCACAGCTTCTGGAGAAGATATTACGGAGATTACCTCCGGATGCTGAGCTCTATGATAAGGGAACGCGGTGTCACGGTGCCCCTGTATCATAATCTCCCGGGATGGATCTACGGCAACGGCTACGAGTTCCCGGTGAACATAACAATGTATGAAGACCTCTTCAGGGGCCGGAGTGAGATCATCTTCGGCGTTGACCACATACCCGAGTATGTCTCTTACAGGAATCTTCACGACGACAGGATTATCAATGACATCACGCTGGCAATGCAGGGAGGCGGGCCGCTCTTTGCGGCAGAGTTTCAGAGCGGTTCACGGGAGTATCATGTAGTGACAAACCCGCGCGAGATGGAGCTGTTTTATAAGGCCAGCATTGCCAACGGGCTGAAGGGCTGGAACTTTTACATGTTTTCGCAGGGCCGGAACGTCAGCCGCAGGGGTTACTCAGGAGACACTTTTTACTGGTTCACGCCACTCGATGCAGAAGGAAAACGCGGAAGCGCCTGGCCTGCAGTGCAGAAGATGAGCCACATGACAGAGGTGGCAGGAGACATAATTGTAAATTCCGGCCGCAGGGCCAGGGTGTGCGTGCTGTTCTATCCACACTGGTATGCCACGGAACTTGAAAGGCCGGCCGGTGAGGCTTCCGGACTGACTTACATACCATCAGCTGTCAGGCGGCCTGCATATTTTGACGGCCTTCTGAAGGCGCTGCAGGTTCTGAACGTCGATTACGACATGGCTGACCTCAGCACCGCTTCGCCTGAGTCACTTTCGCAGTATCGGCAGGTCTGGGTTTTTGCAACCGACGAAATGGATGCCCCGGCTCAGATGACCATCGCCGGTTATATCACAGGCGGAGGCCATGCAGTTATCTATCCTTACCTTCCTGACAGGGATACATCTCAGCAGCCCTGCAAGGTGCTTCGTGATGCAATAGGGGCAGATCCGTCAGGGACCGAGGTGACAGACTCACCGCTCATAGACCTTTTTGATCTCCATGACATCAAGTGCAACAACCCGCAGGTTGTATTCACCTCCGAATCGCTGTCCGGTGCCGAGGTCATTGCCCGCACACTCAGGGGCACTCCGTGCGGCTTTGAAAAGAGGGTGAAAAAAGGAAAGGTCACATTCATCGGCACGTGGGCCGGATTTGACACTGAGGCTCACAGGGCGTTCTATGAGAAGTTACTGGAGAGATCTGGTGCCAGACTTCGGAATGCCGCATCTGACAACGGATTCATAATTGCCAGAGAGAGATTCACCGGTGACGGCAGGGCACTGCTCTTCGTGGCAAACTACTACAACGAGGAGATGAGCGGCAGCGTCACCTATACTCATCCAGCATCGGGTGAAACGGTCAGACTGCCGCTGAGCGGAGAAAAAATTTCATGGCCTCCGCTGAGGGCAATACTTACCCCTGTCTGCCTGCAGGTGGCGGAGGGAGTGACATTGCTCCATACCACTTCCGATCTTCTCGGTCTCAGAAGGGAGGGTAATGAGATAATCATGACACTATGCGGCGACAGAGATCTGGCCGGAGAGGCCGTGCTCGAGGGTCCCGGAGCTTTACGGATAAAAAGGACGGAGATCGGCGGCAAACCTGCTGAGACCGGTGTCACCGGGGGGCACATGGTGATAACCTACAGCCACAGACACGGAGAGGAACTTCAGCTCAGAATCACCCTGGGTTGAGCGGTGTCCGGCAGCAGTTCATCCTGGGAGGGGCTCCGGGAATGACAAACGGACGGGCACCATGGTTATGATAAAAACAAACAGGCAATGAAGATCAGCAACAATGCAGGACTGACGGTGGAGTTTCTCGGGAACGGAGCGGTGTCATGCATACATACTGACACCATAATGATCAGTCTCCGCCAGGCAACGGTTTATACAGGTGCATATGCCGGAATTTTTCTGAGAAAGAGAGACGGCGCAATTGAGAGCCATCTGCTTACCGGTCCCGGGAGTGAAGGTTATTACCGTGTGGAGAACAGCATATACAGCGTTGCCGGAAGCTGGGATGACATCGGATATATATGCAGTCTGAGGCTGTCAGAAAAGAGTCTGAGCTGGGAATGGACGACAGAACTGTTCAACAACAGTGGCAGGGAGGTAACCCTGGACCTTGTCTGTCTTCAGGATGCCGGGTTGAAGGCTGTTTCGCAGGGGCTTGTAAATGAGTACTATGTGAGCCAGTATACAGAGAGGAGGATACTTGATGATCCCGAGGCCGGGAAGGTGGTCTGCTGCCGTCAGAACATGAAGGAGTCGGGTGGCTGGCCGTGGCTGATGATGGCCTCTCTGGGCCGGGCCGGCTCCGCCTGTACTGACGGAATGCAGTTTTACGGGAAGAGTTACCGGGCTACCGGCATTCCGGAAGGATTGCTGGCGGAAAGCCTGGGAGGTGAGTATGCCGGTGAGTCATCTGTAATTGCTATTCAGGAGGAGCCATTTGTGCTCAGGGCAGGAGAGACAAGGAGAGTCAGGTTTGCTCTGACATTTTTGCATAATCATCCACCGGCCACCTCGGAAGCGGACCTCGACAGGCTGCCGGGCCTGGCAATGGAGTTCAGCCATGACCATTCCGGGGCTGCCGGAAGCCTTCATTCTGAGGCTCTCTTCAGTTCCTTTCGCGAGCCGGGAGGCTTAAGCGGGATTGAAGGATTCCGGAAGCCGGAGCTGAACCTTTTCAGCACTCCGGTCATCTTGCAGGCAGAGGAGCTGACTGAGAAGGAGATTGAGAATTTTTTTCCGGGGCCACGCAGGTATTCTGAATTTTCCGGAGGCCGCCTGTTATCATTCTTTTACGACATGAACCGGCACGTGATGCTCAGGGGGAAGGAATTGCTGGCTGACCGTCCCCACGGGCATATCATGCATAACAGGGCTCATCTTCTTCCGGATGAGTCAATAATGTCAACCACAGCGTTTGCATCCGGGGTTTTCAACTCTCACATCACCCAGGGTAATACCAACTTCAACACCCTTCTGTCAGTATGCAACAGCCAGTTCAATATCAATCCCGTTTCGGGGCAAAGGATTTTCGTGGTGGCAGGGGGGAAGAGGATGCTTCTCGGCGTACCATCGGCCTTCGAGATGGGACTTAACCACTGCAGGTGGCTGTACCGGCATGGCAACAGTCTGTACCAGGTGCAGACGTGGACATCCGGGAAGGTGCCGCAGGTCAACATGGATTTCCGTGTTCTCGAAGGAGATCCTGTGGCACTGGTGGTTACCCATGATTTTGATGAGCTCAACGGCTGGAGTATCAGGCCTGACGCTGTTGCCGGGGAGTATATCGCATTGCCTGCTGCCGGAAGCATGATCAGCCGGAAGTTCCCGGATGCGCGTTACAGGATAACCATTCAGTATTCCGGCAGCAGGTACCGTGCCGGCGGTAACGGGTTTTCAGGGAAAGATGACGTGCTGAACGACAACTCCCTGTTTACTGTAGAGACTGCTCCGCTGACCCGGTTCAGCATGAGCTTCACGGGCTGTGTTACGGCCGGAATTGAGCCGGTATTCTTTGACGATGCGGACAGGCAGTTTGCTTCAGACGCCGGTGATGCCTCCGGGGAATGGAGAGAAATGAGCCGTTCACTCTCAATCAGAAGCAGTGATGATGATATAAGTGCCATAACAGAGATACTCCCGTGGTTCGGGATGAATGCAATCACACATTTTCTGACCCCTTACGGCCTTGAGCAGTTCAGTGGCGCCGCGTGGGGAACACGCGACGTATCACAGGGACCTGTCGAACTGCTGATTGCGATGGGTAAGTATGAGGAGGCAAGAAATGTACTTACAGTCATCTTTTCAAACCAGGAGCCTGACGGCGGATGGCCGCAATGGTGGATGTTTGACAGCTACGATGAGATAAGGGCAGACAGCGCACACGGAGACGTTATCTACTGGTGCCTCATTGCCCTGAGCAGTTATATAAGGGCAACCGGAGATTTTGGATTCCTTGATAAATCCCTGCCATACTTTCAGAAAGATAATGAAGCGCAAAATCTCATAAATACACTTAGAGAACATATTAACCGACTGGTTAAAAAGGTGACAGGGTCGTTTGTACCGGGTAAGTCGCTGGTCCGTTACGGAGGAGGCGACTGGAATGACTCATTGCAGCCGGTTAACAGGGAGCTGGCTGACAGGTTGATCTCATCATGGACGGTTGAGATGAACTACCAGGCATTCAGGCAGTATGCGGAGGTTTGCGCTTTGGCCGGCGATCATGACGGTGCCGAAGAGATGAACAGTTGCTCAGAGAATATCAGGACTGACTTCAACAGGTATCTTTTAAGAGACGGTGTTGTGGCAGGTTACGGTCTCGCCGGTGATGATGGCAGGATTAGCCTGCTGCTTCATCCGTCGGATACGGTGACAGGCATCAGTTACAGCCTCCTGCCGATGGAGCGGGGGATTGTCAGCGGCATCTTCACCCCTGAACAGGCAGCAAGTCACCTGGAACTGATCTGCAGGCACCTCACCGGACCTGACGGAGCCCGGCTGATGGACCGGCCACTGAGATACAGCGGCGGCCCCGAGAAGATTTTCCGGAGAGCAGAGAGCAGTACGTTCTTCGGCAGGGAGATAGGCCTGATGTATGTTCATGAACACATAAGATACGCCGAGTCTCTTGCGCGCACCGGCCGTGCCGTAGAGTTCATGAAGGCATTGCGGCAGGCAATTCCCGTCGGGTATCGTGACATTGTATCCAACTCTGATATAAGGCAGTCAAACTGTTATTACAGCAGCTCTGACGCCATCTTTGAAACACGATACCAGGCTGACGAGCTGTATAATGAGATAATTGAGGGTAAAATCACCCTGAGAGGAGGGTGGCGTGTTTATTCAAGTGGCCCGGGCATATTTGCCGGTATCATCATGACACATCTCCTTGGTATCAGGAGGGAATGGGGCAGGTTAATTATTGACCCGGTGATGCCGGCCTCTCTTGACGGTCTTGAGGCTTCGATGATAATCATGGGCCGGACCGTGACCTTTGTTTACCATGTCATTGAAGGGTGTTGCAGCCCGAAACGGATTACCGTTAACGGAAGTGATGTGGTGTTCACGCCTGTTGAGAACCAGTACCGTCCCGGTGGCGCGGCAGTGGATGAGCGTGTCTTTGAAGGTATGCCGTCAGGCAGCGAAGACAGGGTTGAAATATACCTCTGAGATCCTGACTTTTTCCTATATTTACCACTGGTAACAGGAAGTTGCGTAACAATCGGGACTTATGTCAGAGATACCAGTTGGGGGAACTCTAAGACTGCTGATTCAGGTCATTTGCATCACCTTTCTTTCAGTGCCTGTGCAGGTTCAGGCCCAGGCAGTTGGAGGCAGGAATGACATCAGCCGGTTTATTCCCGGAACAATCCCGGTGAAGAGCCAGAACTGGGAGATAAGCAGGGACCCGGTCAGCGGTTACGTCTATTTTGCCAATTCTGCCGGCCTGATCGAATACAACGGTATTACTGCGAGAAGTTACCCTGTGCCCGACCGCCAGGGAGCAAGGTCTGTATATGTGAACGGTGACGGGGTGATTTTCACTGGTTCCTTTGAAGATTTCGGGTTCTGGATGAAGGATCAGTCCGGAGTGCTTTCATACACCTCACTGGCCGGCTCGGCCGATGTTGCCGAGAACGACGAGATATGGAACATTTTCGAGATAGGCCGTACCCTTTATTTCCAGTCGTTCACCTCTGTGTATGTTTATGACTACAACGGGGTAAAGAGGATTCCGGCCCCATCCTCGATGCTGTTCTTCTTCAGGTCAGGCGAGAGGTTTATTGCGCAATCAATAGATGAGGGACTTTACTGGTTTGACGGGACCGGTTTCAGATTTATCCCCGGAAGCGAGATATTTGCCACGCACAAGATTCATGCACTGATCGATTTAGGCCAGGATGAGAAGTGGATCTGCACTGCCAATGACGGTATTTTTCTGTTCGACGGAGCGAAGTTCACCCCTGTGGCGAATGAGATCTCGGGGTACCTGAAAGAGGCTACCTGCAATGCCGGGCTGGCTGTGAATGATTCGCTCCTTGCCTTCGGAACCATTCTCAGGGGCCTGGTGCTCTGTGACCGGAGCGGCAGGATTCTTGAAACCTATGATTACTCCAACGGGCTGAGCAACAATACTGTATTGTCGCTGTACCAGGATGCCGGAAAGGGGCTATGGGTCGGGCTTGATGATGGTGCAAATTTTCTTGATACAAATTCACCTGTGGCGTTCTACGAGAACTCAGGCGGTGACCTTGGAACAATATATACTGTTATCCGTGACCGGGATTATCTTTTTCTGGGGACAAACCACGGACTTTTTGCTACGGACATAGAAAATGTTAACGGATCGTACCGCTTCTCCGGACTTCGGATCATACCCGGGACCCAGGGGCAGGTCTGGAAGCTGTTGCAATATGACGGGCAGATACTGTGCGGACACAATGACGGCACCTTTCTTATTGACGGGCTGAACGCCGTCAGGATTTCGGATGTCACCGGGGGATGGTCTGTAAGGCCGTTCGGTGAGTACCTGGTTCAGGGTACATACACTGGTCTCGTCTCATTCAGTAGGGGTGCAAGGGGCAAATGGGAGTACTGCGCCAAAATTGAAGGGTATGCCGAACCCACCAGGTTCGTGGAGATTGATTACCTCGGGTACGTCTGGGCGCTGCATCCACAGAAGGGTTTATACCGGCTGGAGCTGAACGAGGAGGCTGATTCGGTCACCAGTTCCCTTCATTTCAGCCAGGCCGGCGACAGCGCCAGGATCATCTCCATGGCAATGATGAACAACCAGATGGTGTTCATCGCCGCGGATCATTTATATGGCTTTGACTATGAGCGGAAGGACTTTTTCCCCGTGACATCGCTGGAGCCGGGCCTGGGTGAGTTTGTCAAAGCAACGCAGATAATCCCGTTTCAGAAGAACAGTTACTGGTTTGTGCTTGACAACAGGATTGCCCTGTTCAGCATCACCCGTGACATGCAGGCCGAGAAGGTCATGGAATTTGTGCATGAGTATGCTGACCTGCCATGGCGGGAACAGCAGGTGATGTCTCTGGATTCCGGCATGCTACTCATTCCTACACGGCAGGCGTTCAGCATCTATGACGTTGACAGACTGGTCAACAGTTCGGAAGCCTCTGCGCTTGCCGTCAGCCGCCTGGTTTTCAGCGGGGGTAACAGGAGCGCCACGCTGTTCCCGCAGTCAGGTGATGAAAGACAGGTGCCCAGCAGGGCGAATAACCTGACCGTCTATATTGCAAATCCATCCGGGTTTGACCGCGAAGTAAGAGAGTATCTTTACAGGATCACCGAGATGGGAGAGGAGTGGTATCGAACGGCGACCGACAACTTCTCACTGTTAAACCTGAAGCATGGTGAATATCATCTCCAGGTAAGAGAGGCAGCCGGCAGGGGCATGACGGAGACCCGTTTTACCATCAGGAGGCCCTTTGCCCTGACCGGATGGGCCCTGGTCCTCTACCTTCTTGCTGCCTCAGCAATTACCGCAGCCGGGATTATGTTTTTCCGTTCCAAACTCGAGGGCCACCGCCGTATGATTGAATATGAGGTTGGCAAGAACAGGCTGGAAAGCGAGCTCGACTACAAGAGTTATGAGCTGATGCTTACCATGCGTTACCTCATAAGAAAGACAGACACCCTGAGGGAACTGCGTGACAAGCTTGAGACGGCCAAGGAAAGCTCTGTAAAGATGCCCGCCCGTTTCATCAGGGAGATGGAACAGATTATTGATCACGGACTTGACACCCAGACGGAGGAGTGGCAGAACGTGATGAAAAACCTGAAGCTGTCGCAGGAAGGGTTCTTCAGAAAGCTGAAGGCCAGGTATCCTGCACTGACACCTAATGACCTGAGACTGTGTTCGTACCTGAGGATGAACTTTACCACCAAGGAGATTGCCAATCTTTCAAACATATCCACGCGGGCGGTGGAGATAGCGCGTTACAGGCTGAGATCAAAACTGAACCTCAGTCATGATGTCAACCTGACAGAGTTTCTAATTCACGAGGCGGAGATAAGCGAAGACTAGGTTCCTGGGGAGCCGGCCTTTTCGTTGTGACCGGTGTGCTGCACGTCAGGTGGCACCGGGTTTCCGGGCCGTCAGGGGTGTCAGTGTTATTGTCGCAGTTCTTCCAGTATGAATCCCATCCCCCTCAGGGTGCGGAGGCTTAATCCGTGGTCGGGAGCTATGTATTTTCGCAGGCGGCTGATGAACACATCCATGCTCCGACCCAGGAAATAGTCGTCCTCACCCCATATTTCTGTCAGTATCTGTTCGCGGGTAAGTGCCTTGTTCCTGTTCATCATAAGGTGCCTCATCAGCTGGGCTTCCCGGAGGGTAAGCTTCTCCTTTCCCGCAGGGGTTATGAGCTCAAGGGCGTTGTACCTGAGGGTGGTGTCAGAGATCCGGTATTCGTCTTCAGCCACGGTGTAAATTCTACGGAGGATGTTGTTTATGCGGAGCAGCAGCATTTCCGGGTCAAAAGGTTTGGTTATATAGTCATCTGCCCCGAGCTTCAGACCCCTGATCATATCCTCCCTCAGGCTTTTTGCCGTCAGGAAGATGAAGGGTATTCCCGGGTCCTTCGCCCTCAGCTTCTCCGCGAGGGTAAATCCGTCCATTTCGGGCATCATGATATCGAGCACGCAAATATCCGGCTTTGAATCGTGAAACCTGTCCCATGCTTCGCGGCCGTTTCGCGCCAGTGTAACCTCGAAACCACTCATGGAGAGGTACTGTGACAGTATGTTCCCGAAATCGATATCGTCTTCGGCAAGCAGGAGTTTCATATCGTATTCTGGATTGGTATTCTGATTTTGAATGTGGTGCCGCGGCCGGGTTTGCTGGTGACGGATACATCGCCTCCGTGCGCCATGGCAATCCGCCTGACGTAATAAAGTCCGAGTCCCAGCCCCTTTGCCTTGTGGATGTTCCCCTGGGGTACCCTGTAGAATTTCTCGAATACATGACCGAGGTGTTCCTGCGGGATCCCCACTCCGTTGTCAAGGACTGTTATTTCAACGTCACACCCTGATACGGCGGCTGTTACACGGATAAGGGGTTCCCTGTCGCAGTACTTCACCGCATTGGAGAGCAGGTTGCTGATCATGGTGGTGAAATAGACGATGTCAACAGAGGCTTCCAGGCCGTTGGTGGTGTAATCCTCCTCAATCACGGCGCAACCGTCGCATGATGTAAGAAATGATGAAACCACCTGGTGGAGCAGTTCATCAATTGCCACCTTATGCCGGTCAAGCTCGAATTCCTGCCTCTCAAGGAAACTTACTTCGAGGATTGTGTTAATAAGCTGGTTGAGATGCACGCTCTGTTTGCCTATCAGCTGTGCCGTTTCAAGCACTTTTTCCCGGTCCGAGATGATTTGTTCCTTCTCAAGCGTTCTCCCGGCCACAGTAATGGTGGAGAGAGGGGTCTTGAGCTCGTGGGTCATATTGTTGATGAAGTCGCTTTTCAGTTCCGAGAGCCTTCGCTCCTCGAGAAGGTTTCTCCATGTCAGGCCGAACACCAGGAAGACAATCAGGATACTGCCGATTATAAGCAGAAAGGAGAGGAGGGCTTCCCTTAAGACCATCTCGTTCTTGTGTGTCAGGTCCAGCAGGTAATGATACTCGATAATAAAGTTGTTGTGTTCCTCCCGGAAGGTGTTCACCAGCACCATCGTTTTACCCGGCTTGGAATAGACAGTATCGGCCATCACCATTTTGTCAGATGGTACCAGGAGCACCAGTTTCGAGATGGCAATTACCGGGATGAAGTCGTTGTCATACCCGGCATTGCCGAAATATGATCTGAAGAATGAGGTAAGCTGCTCGTTCTCCTCCATTATCTTATATGTCTCCTTGAGGGCAAGTCTGCTGAGGGAGGCGCTGTCATAGGATGTATACAGCTTGCAGAGCTCCTCTGATATCAGGTAATCAGCGAACTTATCCGTAATATCCATGGCCTTCTCGAAGCCATTACTCTTCTTTTTTGCCAGTAAAAGGGAGAGTCCTTCCCGTGAGAGGCTACTGTATCTCATCATGATTATCTCCTCCTTCTGTTTCCAGGTATTGCGAATCATATAGAGCTGAACCGCTACGAAGAGAAGCAGGGCTGCAAGAGAAACAGCAAAAAGGAGTTGACGCTTCATTTCACCGACTTTTGTTCAAAATTAATCATTGCCGGCGGAAGATGGAGAAGATTAACCTTGCATTAACCTCCCATTAACCTTAGCCTGTGAAAAGTGGATGTAATTTTACATTGTCGAACATTAAATGGGCAGTCATGAAAAGAACAGTAAATTTTATCAGTGTCGCCGTAATGGCAATAATGCTTTCATCAGCGGGCGCATTTGGCCAGGAAACATCAACCAAAACCGCAGATGAAAAGAAGAAGCAGGAGGAACTGCAGAAGCAGGCAGAACTTCAGAAGCAGGCCGAATACCAGAAGCAGCAGGCCCTCACTGAGGAATTGAAGCGGAAGCAGGCAGACATCGAGGCCAAGAGGAAGGAGATACAGGAGAAGATGAAGGAGATTGATGCAAAGAGTGTCGAAAAGAATAAGGAGCTTGAGTTTTATTATCAGCAGTATGCTGACATGAGCAGGCATGCGGGAAACCTCTACCCTGATATGCCTGTGGTGGTAATGCCTGAACTGAATGATCTGAATGAGTATATTGACCTGGGCAGGGATGCAGGGAGTAATATATTCCTTTACAAGGGTCAGGGTCTTGGCAGCAGGCCTGGTTCATCATGGAATTATTCGCGTCAGGTGATGGAGGCCTCCTTCACCAACGAGATGACTATGAGTGCAGATGATGCAAAAAGTGTAAATCTATCTGTGTCAGGTGATTGTGCGGAGGGATCAATGGCGGTGACTATCATCATGCCTGACGGAAAGCAGCTTTCGGAAGTTGTTCTTGATGAGAACGGCAGTCTGAACTGGAGGAAGAATTTTGAGGCCGGTGAGGGGAACGGCTGGAAGAACGGCAAGTGGACATTCAGGATAAAAGCCAAGGAGGCGACGGGAAACCTGCGTATTTCAATGAACTCTTACTGATTTTTGGTTTTCTGCTTTTAATTGGTTCCGACCAGAGGGGAGCGTTTACGGACTGATTGCAGCTCTCCGGGTCAATGTACAGAGACAGATGCACCACCTGTCTCTGTTTCTTTTGTACAGGCGGCATTGTCAGCCGTATTCCCGGTGCATTGATAACATACTGTTGAACTGTTTCGTCCCTGAATCGTTTTACCCTTAGATTCCATAAATTGTTAATTTTGCACTGCACAAAAAGAGACATGAAGAAAATTTCATTGTGGCTGGTTTTTATTGCAATAGCCGCGGTTTCATGCGGTCCCCGCTCCCCTCGGGGGGAAGAGGGCAGAGTGGTCACGGTAACCATACCACCGTTCGCCTGGTTTGTTGAACAGATCGGAGGAGATGATTTTAAAGTGAATGTTCTGCTGCCGCCGGGGGCCGATCACCATATATGGGAACCTCTTCCGGCGCAGATAAGCTCCCTGTCCGGTTCAGAGGCTTTCATCATGAACGGTCAGCTTGGTTTCGAGCATGCATGGATGGACCGTTTCAGGCAGGTCAATCCGGACATGAAAGTACTGGATCTGTCACGGCATATTAAGTTGCTGGGGCCCCGACACCCTTCGGGCATCGGGGTTTCGGCCCCGCCGGGTGCGGAGCCTCAATCTGAAGGTCTGAGGTCTGAAGGTCTGAGGTCTGAGGGTGCCGGACATGAAGAAGGAGACCATGAAGATCACGGTCATGCGCATGGCGGCCCCGATCCTCATTACTGGATGTCGCCGTCTGCTGCTTTTATAATGGCCCGTGACGTGCATGATTTCCTCGTCGGACTCAATCCAGCATCGTCAGAAAAATATGATTCAAACCTTTATGCGATCAACCGGGAGATATCTGAGGTTGATTCGCTGGTAAGGGTGGCTCTGGGACCCGGCCCGCACCCGACGGTGATGATTTATCACCCGGCGCTGGCCTACATGGGTCGTGATTACGGGTTTGAGCAGGTATCATTCGAGGATGAGGGGAAGAGTCCCTCTCCGGCGAGGATGAAGCAACTGATTGACCTTGCCCGGGAGAATGAGATAAAGATTATCTTCATACAGGCGGAGTATGATGTACGCAATGCAGAGTCGCTCTCGCGTGAGACCGGCGCCAGGCTTGTGGTCATCAACCCCATGAACAGTGACTGGCCGGAGGCTGTCATGGAGATTGCCAGAGCAGTAGGCGGCAAAGATTTTCGATTTTAGATTTTCGATTGCCGGATTAAACAAAACAACTCAAGTCGCACATTGCACATCGCACATCGCAAATCTCAAATCGCGCATCGCAAATTCCTCCATGAGCATATTATTCACCATAGATTCAGTCACCGCCGGGTACGAGGAAAAAGTCGTCCTTCATGATGTCAGCATGGCCGTTGAGGAGAACGATTTCATCGGCATCATCGGTCCCAACGGAGGGGGCAAGACAACTCTCCTGAAGGTGATCCTCGGATTGCTTAAACCGCTATCCGGAAGGATCGACTATTCACCCGGTGACCTGCGGCTGAACCAGATAGGTTACATGCCCCAGGTGGCACAGGGTGACACCCTCTTTCCGGTGACTGTGGAGGATGTTGTGCTTTCGGGGATGATGCATGACAGGGGCGCCATGGGCCGCATGGGTCGCACTGAAAAGAAGCGGGCGGCTGAAGTGATGGATGAGCTCGGGCTGAGGCCGCTGGCACATCAGGCTCTGAATGAGCTGTCGGGCGGGCAGTTGCAGCGCGTTTACCTGGCAAGGGCCGTGTCAGGCTCACCACGGTTGCTGCTGCTTGATGAACCGGCAACATTTGTAGACGCCTCGTTTGAGGCCGACTTCTACGAAAAACTGAAGCTGCTTAACAACCGGATGACGATCATGATGGTCTCGCACGATGTGGGTACCATCTCCGCCTGGGTGAAGTCGTTTGCGTGTGTCAGCGGAAAGGTGTTCTACCACCCGCACAGCAAGATCACCGACGAGGATCTCCGCATGTACGGATGTCCCATCCAGCTTGTCACCCACGGTGATGTGCCGCATGTTGTACTCCATAAACATGACTGATGGAAAACCTCTTTGAATATTCATTTGTCCTCAGGTCGCTTCTCGGGGCATTGTTTGCCAGCATCACGGCCGGGCTTGCGGGCACCTACATTGTCTCCAGGAGGCTGGTTTTTCTCAGCGGCGGGGTGACACATGCCTCCTTCGGAGGAATAGGACTGGGCTATTACCTTGGGATAAACCCGGTGGTTGGTGCAGCTGTCTTCGGGCTAGGATCAGCAATAGGGATGGAGTACATGTCAGCGCGGGGAAAGATGCGCGAGGACAGTGCCATCGGCATACTCTGGGCGCTGGGCATGGCGGTTGGCATCATTTTCATATATCTTACACCCGGTTATGCGCCAAACCTGATGAGTTACCTTTTCGGGAGCATCCTGACCGTGACTGATGGTGACCTGATTGCACTGGGGATAATCTCGGTTGTACTGATAGTCTATACGGCGGTTTTCTACCGGACACTGCTCTATATCTCCTTTGATGAGAATTATGCCCGCACATTCACGCGTCATGTTGACCTTTTCAGGTACGTCTCGGTTGGATTGACCGGACTGGCCATTGTTTTGAACATAAGGATGGCCGGGGTGATAATGATCATTGCATTGCTCACCATACCGGCTAATATAGTGATGCTTTTTACGCGCCGGTACCTGCGGATAATCGTGCTCTCCACGGTGGTCAGCTTTTTTGGGATCAGCGCGGGGTTTGTCATCTCGTGGTTCACCAACCTGCCGACAGGTGCAACAATTGTTGCGGTACTTGTGTTGTTCTGGCTGGTGGCGCGCGGTGCGCGAAGCCTTATCAGGAGCAGCAACATTGAAAAACTTAAAAAGACTACAATATGAATGAATTTGATCTGATAATCATCGGGAGCGGTCCCGGCGGATATGTGGCAGCAGTAAGGGCATCGCAGCTTGGGATGAAGGTTGCTGTGGTGGAGAAAGCGGAGACGGGTGGGATATGCCTTAACTGGGGCTGTATACCTACCAAGGCGCTGCTGAAGAGTGCTCAGGTGCTAGAATATACGCGGCATGCTGCCGACTACGGCATAAATGCCGGAGAGGCACCGGCGCCCGATTTCGGGGCGGTGATAGCCCGCAGCCGGGGGGTGGCCGATGCGATGAGCAAGGGGGTGCAGTATCTGTTCAAGAAGTATAATGTGCCTGTTATCAGCGGGTTTGGCCGGCTGAAGGGCGCCGGCGCCGTGGAGGTGGAGGCAGCTGACGGGACGAGGGTGAGTTACAGTGCTAAACATATCATCATTGCTACGGGAGCAAGATCGAGAGAGCTGCCGAACCTCCGGCAGGATGGCATGAAGATTATCGGCTACCGCGAAGCGATGAACCTGCCGTCGCTGCCTGCATCGATGGTGGTAGTGGGTTCAGGCGCCATAGGAAGTGAGTTCGCAGGCTTCTACAGGGCCATGGGCACTGAGGTTACGCTGGTGGAGTTCATGCCCCGCGTACTTCCGATAGAGGACGAGGAAGTCTCACGCACGCTGGAACGCGCGTTCAAAAAAGCGAAGATGAAGATCATGGTCAACTCAACCGTGGAAAAGGTTGACACCAGCGGCGAAAAGTGTATTGTGACAATAAAAACGCCTAAAGGCGAAGAGACAGTGGAGACAGAAATAGTTCTTTCGGCGGTTGGCATCACTCCTAACATTGAAGGCATCGGCCTGGAGGAGGCCGGAGTGAAGACAGACAGGGGCAGGGTTGTTGTTGATGAGTTTTACCGCACGTCGGTGAGCGGCGTATATGCTATCGGTGACATTGTACCGGGTCCCGCGCTGGCGCATGTAGCCTCGGCAGAAGCCATCGTATGCGTTGAAAAGATCGCTGGCCGGGATCCTCATCCGGTTGACTATGCAAACATCCCCGGCTGCACATATACAACCCCGGAGGTGGCATCGTGCGGCATGACAGAGGAGGCAGCAAAGGCGGCAGGCATAGAGACGAAGTCAGGGAAATACATGTTCATGGCATCGGGCAAGGCCAGCGCGGCCGGCGCCCGCGAGGGGTTTGTCAAGCTGGTGTTCAATGCTGCCGATGACAAACTGATAGGCGGTCACCTTATAGGAATGAATGTCACCGAGATGATCTCATCGCTTGTGACGGCACGGAAGATGGGGGCCACAGCCCATGACCTTATGACCAGCATCCATCCTCATCCCACAATGTCGGAAGGGATCATGGAGGCTGCAGCCGCGGCACTCGGTGAGGCCATCCACGGGTAAGCAGTCATCGGGGCATCGGTCACTGCACCTCCCGGGGAAGTGATCCGCGGGTAGTCAGCCATCGGGGCACCGGTCACAACAGTGCCCCGGGTATTGATCCGCTGGCAGTCAGTCATCAGTGGATCGGTCACGGCAGTGCCCCGGTAATTGATCCACGGGTAACTTTATTAAGTGTAAATACTACCATTAACGCAACCTTTCGACCCTTTTTATCATCAATCTATTGATAAGGCCGGAAATTATTTCTTACCTTTATAACTCGACTAATAACCGGGTTTGGCGAAGGACAAGGAAATAATAGACGGCTGTTTGACCGGCAGCAGGCGCGACCAGGAGTTGCTCTACCGGAGGTACTCCCCGAAGCTTTATGCCGTTTGCCTTCAGTATGCAGGCAATACGGAAGAGGCGAGGGATGTGCTTCAGGAGGGCTTCATTAAGATTTTTGAAAATCTGTCGCACTTCAGCCACGAAGGTTCTTTTGAAGGATGGATGAGGAGGATTATCGTCAACACTGCTCTTGAGCGGTACCGCAACAGGTATTATCTCAACCGTGTTGATGACATAGACGAGGTTACCGAACCGGAAGCCGAGCCTGATACCGATGACTTTGCGGGACTGGAAGCGTTTGATCTGCTGAACATGATCATGGAGCTGCCGCCCAAGTACAGGATGGTATTCAACCTCTATGCCATTGAAGGGTATTCTCACAAGGAGGTGGGAGAGATGCTGGGTATCTCCGAAGGTACCAGCAAATCAAACCTCTCACGTGCAAGGGAGATTCTTCAGAAGAAGGTGATGATACTTACGGGTGTCACAAAGAGAATGGTACATGTTTGAAAGGGAGCCAAATATTGACATTGTATTCCGCAACGGCCTGAAAAACCTTGAGGTTCTTCCGCCTGCAGACGTGTGGGACAATATCCCGCCGATGCCGGTGAAACACTCGCGTCTGCGGATCATTTCCGGCATTGCTGCCGGTGTGGCCGCGCTGGTATCCCTTTCTCTTCTGGCCACATGGTATGTACGCAATAACAGCACTCCGTTGCTTCTCTCAGAGGTTACTGCCCCCGGGAGAGATATCCGTGATGTGAGCCTTGATATTGCCAAAGCAGCGCCGGTCACCAGGCCTGCTGAAGCGAGAATAGTAAATCTTCCGGCCACCACAGCCCCGTCAGAACCAGCCGGTCTCAGTGACATGCCGGCCATGGAGGAGGCGCCCACAGAGCTTATCGCATATGCTGATCTGCCGGAGCGGGATGTTCTTCCCGATGAGCCGGTACAGCTCTTTTCAGATGAGATCACAATTATCAACGCCGGCCGCTTTAAGGGAGCAGGGGAGAACCTCAAAACCACCCTGCCTGACCTGAAGGGTGCGAAGGCAGACCAGCGTTTCCTGCTTGGAGCATCGCTCTCTCCGGCAATGGGCTTCTCACGGTCAGGAGATGATGCCAGGCTGGCAGAGCTGATTAACAGTGAGAAGTCGCGGCCCGCTTACACAACCGGTGTCTCTGTAGCCTACAGGATTTCAGACCGCCTCTCGATACAGTCCGGCATAGGTCTGTCATCAATAGGCCAGACGATCTCGGATGTGGCTGTTTATGCAGGTCTTTCTGACTACTATTCAGTCAAGAGCAGTTATCTCTACAGCGTTGAAACCGCTGCCGGCCTGATCCTGGCAGGCAATACCGATCTTTATCTTGCAGACAGCAAGGCCAGGGTCGGGACTCTTATCCCTGGCAATATGGCTGACCCTTCCAAGTACAGGCTGACCCAGGTGGGTTCGGATATACAGCAGGTTTTCCGTTACCTTGAGCTTCCGGTTATGATCAGGTACAAGCTGATTGACCGCAAAGTGGGACTTAATGTCTCAGGAGGAGTGGCTTACGGGTTCCTGGTTGACAATTCAGCATACACCGGAGAAGGATCAGACCTGATACGCATCGGCCACACGGAAGGGGTGAGCAACTTTAACCTCAGCAGCCAGCTGGGCCTTGGCATGGAATACAATATTTCACATAAGTTAATATTCAACCTGGAACCTGTATTCAGGTACTATGTCACTCCTCTCAGTGAAATCTCAGGTTCTCTCTACAAACCTTATTCTGTCGGCTTCTCCTCGGGCTTCTTCTTCAAATTCTGACATCCCTGATTCTCATGCTTTATTTGCTTCCCCAAAAGCAATATTTTGGCTATTTTTGCAGTTTCAATCTGAGATTGCCATATCATGAAAATTACCGCCGGGAAAGCCGCTATCGCCATAATGTTTCTGCTCAGCGCAGTATTTCTTTTTACCCTTCTTGTTTCAGCCGACAGTCAGCAGCAGGAAGCGACTGATTACGAGGAGAGTGCGCCGCTTGCAGTCTCCTGGGCAATCCCCGAAAATGTAACTTTCGCCGGAGAGGCGCTGCCACTGCAGAATTTTGATACCCGCGAGAGCCTCGACCGTGAGCTCAATGCTACTGCCTACCGCCACGGGTCAACCCTGCTTACCATCAAGCGCTCCGGACGCTATTTCGCAGAGATAGAAAAAATACTTAAGGAGTACGGTATTCCTGATGATTTCAAATACCTGGCATGCGCCGAAAGTGACCTGAGCAACGTTATCTCGCCGGCAGGCGCCACCGGTTACTGGCAGATAATGGAAAGCACCGGCAAGGAATCCGGCATGATCATTAACAGGGAGATCGATGAGAGGTATGACCTCGACAAATCTACGCGCTTCGCCTGCAAGTATTTCCTGAAGGCATATGAGCGGTACGGCAGCTGGACAATGGCGGCAGCATCTTACAACAACGGCTTCAGCGGCCTCAGCGAGCAGGTTGACATCCAGAAGGAGACGAATTACTACGACCTGCTTCTGAATGAGGAGACTGCAAGATATATATTCCGTATCGTGTCTCTCAAACTGGTCATGGCAGAACCGGCCAAATACGGCTTCAACATCGGCCCCGGTGAGCTTTACAAACCGATACCGTTCAGGGAGGTGAAGATTGACACCGCCGTTACCAGCTTTGAACAGTTCGCAAGGCAGTTTGACACCAACTACAAGCTACTGAAATTCCTGAATCCCTGGCTTCGCAGACCCTTCCTGACCAACAGCGAGAAGCGTGAATACACCATCAGGGTACCGGAGAAAGGTGCAAGGATACAGGCGGGCCTATAGTCACCTCCCATGCCGGAACAGAAAGACGAGATAAGAGTGTATGGAGCGAGGGTCCATAACCTTCGCAATATCAGCGTTACGCTGCCGCGAAACAAACTGGTGGTCGTCACCGGGCTCAGCGGCAGCGGGAAGTCGTCACTTACCTTTGACACCATTTATGCCGAAGGACAGCGACGATACATGGAGACGCTGTCAGCCTACGCCCGCCAGTTTCTCGGGGGGATGGAGAGGCCTGACGTTGACCGGATTACCGGGCTGAGTCCTGTCATCTCCATCGAACAGAAGACCACCAACAAGAATCCCCGCTCTACAGTGGGAACCATCACGGAGATCTATGACTTCCTGCGCCTGCTCTATGCGCGTGCTGCTGATGCATACTCCTATGAATCAGGGGAGAAAATGGTCAAATACACTGATGATCAGATACTTGATCTCGTAGCTGAGCGGTATGACCAGCATAAGGTTTACATCCTCGCACCCCTGATCAAGGGCAGAAAGGGCCATTATAAGGAGCTTTTCGACCAACTGAGGAGGAAGGGATTTCTTTATGCCCGCATCAACGGCGAGATCAGGGAGATTACCCAGGGGCTGAAGCTCGACAGGTATAAGGTCCATTTCATCGAGCTGGTAATAGACAAGTTCCAGGTGGGCCATGTGACTGAAAAGAGGCTTCACGATGCGGTACTGCTGGCACTTGACCAGGGCGACGGCATCATGGCATTGCTTGATGCCGGTGATAACAGCCTGAGGTTTTACAGCCGCCACCTGATGTGTCCCGTCACCGGCATCTCGTACAATGAGCCTGCGCCGCACACTTTCTCATTTAATTCGCCGCAGGGCGCATGCCCGAAGTGCAACGGGCTGGGTGAGATTTCTGAAGTGGATATCAGCCGGATGATGCCTGATCCCTTGCTCAGCATCCGCAAGGGCGGAATAGAGCCGCTCGGCAAATACCGGAACATATGGATCTTCTGGATGATCGAAGCCCTCGGTGAGAAGTACGGCTTCACCGTTGACACCCCCGTGGGTGAAATTCCCGAGGATGTTCAGAACAAGATATTTTTCGGCTCCGACGAGGTGCTGAAACTGTCAAACACTCCGCTGGGGGTCACATCTAACTATTTCATGACCTTCGAGGGAGTTGTCAACTATGTGGGTAACATGGAGGCAATGAGCGGCCGGACTGCCAACGGCACAGGCAAGAGCAGGGAGCAATATGTCCAGTACCATGTCTGTCCTGAGTGCAACGGCATGAGGCTGAAGAAGGAGGCTCTCTGGTTTCGCATCGGCGGGAAGAACATAGGTGAGCTTGCCGCGATGGACCTTACCGAACTCAGGGATTACCTGGAAAACGTCACGGGTGACATGTCGGAACGGCAGAAGAAGATTGCCGCCGAGATACTGAAGGAGATACGCTCGCGTCTTGGATTCCTTCTTGACGTGGGGCTCGATTACCTGGCGCTGAACCGTGGTGCCCGCACACTCTCCGGCGGCGAGAGCCAGCGTATCAGGCTGGCAACCCAGATAGGCTCGAAGCTGGTCAACGTGCTTTACATCCTTGATGAACCGAGCATCGGGCTGCACCAGCGTGATAACCGCAGGTTGATCGAGGCTCTGCGCAGTCTCCGTGATGCTGGCAACTCGGTGATAGTGGTGGAGCACGACCGTGATATGATCCTCAGCGCAGATCATATCATTGACATCGGCCCGGGTGCCGGCGTGCACGGAGGGATGATCGTCGCCGAAGGCACCCCTGAAGATATACTTAAGGCTGACACCCTCACTGCCGCCTACCTGAATGGTGCAAAAACAATAGAGGTCCCGGCAAAGAGGAGGGATGGCAACGGTAAATTCCTCACGATCACCGGCGCCACCGGCAACAACCTGAAGAGGGTGACCATGAAGGTGCCGCTTGGAACCTTTATCTGCATCACCGGCGTATCCGGCAGCGGCAAATCGTCGCTGATCAACCAGACGCTTCACCCGGCACTGGCGAAGAAGCTGCACAATGCGGGCAGGATGCCACTGCCGTATGAGTCCATCGAAGGACTGGAGAACATCGACAAGGTGATCGAGGTTGACCAGGCGCCCATCGGGCGAACACCAAGGTCGAACCCTGCAACATATACCGGGGTTTTCACTGAGATCCGGAACCTGTTTGCAATGACACCTGACGCGAAGGTCAGGGGCTTCGGCCCGGGCCGCTTCTCGTTCAATATCAAGGGTGGCAGGTGCGAAGGATGCGAGGGTGCAGGGGTTAAGACCATAGAGATGAACTTCCTGCCGGATGTATATGTGATGTGCCCCGACTGCGGTGGAAAACGATACAACAGGGAAACACTCGAGGTGAAATTCAAGGGAAGGTCAATCAATGATGTCCTTGAGATGACAATCAATGATTCAGTAGAGTTCTTTAAGGGGATTCCTTCGATATACCATAAGATCAAAACCCTGCAGGATGTGGGCCTAGGCTACGTCAGGCTCGGGCAGCCGTCGACGACGCTGTCAGGAGGTGAGTCACAGCGCGTCAAGCTGGCAACGGAGCTCTCGAGGCGCGACACCGGGCGTACCCTGTATATACTTGACGAGCCAACAACCGGGCTTCATTTTGATGATGTGAAGGTTTTACTGGAGGTGCTGGGAAGGCTGGTCGAACGGGGAAATACGGTGATGGTCATAGAACATAACATGGATGTAATCAAGGTGGCCGACTATATCGTTGACCTCGGCAGGGAAGGAGGACACGGCGGCGGAGAGATCATCTTCTCGGGCACACCGGAAGAGATAATTAAGCAGAAGGATAATTATACGGGACAGTTTCTGGCACCCGTGCTGGAACATTAGAAAAGAGTATATTTAACGCCTAAATATTTACCTATGGACGAAGCTAAGGAGAAGGACCTGATAAAGGATGCCTTTGAGCCACGAACCTGGAATGAGATTCACACGATGGATTCATGGAGGGTTTTCAAGATTATTGCGGAACTGGTTGAAGGATTTGAAAAGCTTTCGAGGATAGGGCCGAGCGTGGCCGTCTTCGGTTCTGCCAGGACCCATTTCAACAACAAGTATTACAAGCTTGCGGAGGAGATCGCCTTTCAGCTGACCCAGAAAGGGTACGGCGTCATCACCGGCGGCGGTCCGGGCATCATGGAAGCAGCCAACAAGGGTGCGAAGAAAGGCAACGGCAAGTCAATCGGTATCAACATTGACCTGCCGTTTGAGCAGAAGGCCAACCCCTATATTGACCGCGACAAGCTTATCACATACGATTATTTCTTCGTCCGTAAGGTGATGTTCATGAAATATGCCCAGGGATTCATAGTGCTGCCCGGTGGTTTCGGGACATTTGATGAGCTCTTCGAGGCTATCACCCTGATTCAGACGAAGAAGATCGGGCGCTTCCCGATAGTGCTGGTTGGTACAAAGTACTGGTCAGGGCTGTTCGACTGGGTGACAGAGGTGATGCTGAACGAGGAGCATAATATTTCTCCAGAGGATCTGAATATTTTCCGGATAGTTGATGAGGCTGAGGAAGCTGTAGGCTATATTGACCAGTTCTACTCGAGGTATCTCCTGAGTCCGAACTTCTGATTACCTTCCGCGTTCCTTTACGTGGTGGTCCATCTCGCGATCGTGGTCACGTTTCTTAAGGGTGTCGCGTTTGTCATACTGTTTTTTACCCTTTGCAAGGGCTATTTCCGCCTTCGCCAGCCCGCGCTGGTTGATGAACACCTTGGTGACGATGATTGTCAGTCCCGTCTCATTGACCTTTCTTTCCCACTTACGGAGTTCCTTTCGCGTCAGCAGAAGCTTCCTTTCACCCAACGGATCATGATTGTTGAGATTTCCCCAGTAGTACTCTGAGATATGCATCCCGGTGACAAAGAGTTCGCCGTTGCGAAACGCACAAAAAGAATCGGTCAGGTTGGCTTTCCCGGCACGGATCGATTTTATCTCGGTGCCGGTAAGCTTGATGCCGGCAATGAGCTTTTCGAGGAATTCATAATCGTGCGACGCCCTCCGGTTTTTGATGACGATATTGCTATTATCATTTCTCATCGGAGATATCAGGCGAATATTGAAAAGTAGATGGTCTGAGTCAGCTTTGACAGTATGACCTGGAGGAGGAAGAAGATTATCAGCATGGAGACCACCGATGCAATTATCATAGGGAGCTTTTTGTGGTCAGGCGGGTTGACCATCACCTCCATACCTACCCAGAAGATGTATAGGCCGTAGAGCCCCAGTACGTTGATGAAAAGCAGCGACTCGAACAGGCGGCTGACGGTGAGTGACAGGAAGATGGGGGCCATTGAGTAGGCTACCAGCTTGAATGCCACCAGGAAATCATGGCTGAGATCCATTGCCTTCATGATCTCCTTCACCACGAAGGCAGAGCCATAAACGCCAAGGTAGAGGAAGAGGAAGGTGTTGGCGGCCGCCAGCACCGAGTACATCGGTTTCAGGGTGGTGTTGATGAAGAACATCGACCCAAGGAATGCGCTCACAGAGACTAGAATTATCAGCGGCATGAAGAAGCTGCCCCTGACGAACCTCATCGGTCTCTCCTCGCGGTGGACCACCTCCCAGGCTTTGCCTGGGTTTATTATGAAATATTTTGTCCTATGGTATAAGAACCTTAAGTCCATGACCACTTTTTGTTTAGGAACGGCAAAATTAAGTAAAATTGCAATACCGTGACCTCATTATGGCTATCTTTAATTTCTGATGGACAATCCGATGCATGATATCCTGGTTATCACCGGCCCTACCGCAACAGGGAAGACGAGGCTGGCGGCGATGGTGGCTGACAGGATGGGAGGGGAGGTGATCAGTGCTGACTCGAGGCAGGTTTATCGCGGGATGGATATCGGGACGGGCAAGGACCTGTCGGATTATACCGTTGACGGCCGGAGAGTGCCGGTGCACATGGTTGATATCGTGGATGCGGGGTACAGGTACAATGTATATGAGTACCAGCGCGATTTCCTGAGGGTGTTTGAAGATATGTCGGTTAGGTGCGTCTTTCCGGTGGTCTGCGGCGGTTCGGGGATGTATGTTGACAGCATCGTGAGCGGGTACCGGCTGGTGCAGGTGCCGGTCAATGCACAGTTGCGTGCCCTGCTTGCGGGGCGGTCGCTTGAGGAGCTGACTGAGATACTCTCGCAGTACAAAAGTCTGCACAACAAGACAGATGTTGACACGGTGAAGAGGGCGATACGGGCCATTGAGATTGCAGACTATTATTCACATCATCCAGTTGATGAGAGACCCTTCCCTGTAAGAAATCCGTTGGTAATTGCAGTGTTTGTTGACCGGGAGACAAGGCGGAAGCACATAAGCGAGAGGCTGCGCTCCCGGCTCGAAGAGGGGATGATTGAGGAGGTGCAGCGGTTGCTGGTAGGGGGCATTCATCCTGATGACCTTATCTATTACGGGCTGGAATACAAGTATATAACCCTTTACCTGATGAACAGGCTCTCGCGGGAAGAGATGGTTCAGAAGCTGGAGGTTGAGATACATCGTTTTGCGAAGCGCCAGATGACCTGGTTCCGCGGTATGGAGCGCCGGGGGATTGCCATTAACTGGATAGACGGCAGTATGAGTGACCCGGAGAAAACCGCCTACATAGTTGCTAAGTTATATCATACATAATCAGAACATAATAAGAGATATTCTGGTTTTTACGATAAATTTCTTTGTTCAATATCTCGCAATCATTCAACTCCGTATAATTACAGCTCAGACCATTATCAACAAGCTGAACATAATCCATATTTATCTTTCAGTATAATAAAAGATAACTTCCACTATACTGAAAGAAGTTGAGGAGTGGCAGACTTTCAATCCTGGCCGCCGGAAAGATACTCATCGACAGGGATCATTCTGATTTTCAAATCATTTTCCACAAAGATGTCATTTTGGTTGAGAGTTACTATGCATCCATTATTGATGCCAAGATTGTGCATTGCCTCCGTTAAACCATTGTATTCCCTCTTAAAATTATCTTCATTAACGGCCAGACAAACCTGCACTGCCTCTTTCACTACATTCTTCTCAAGTGTTATAAAATCACATTCTCCATTGTTCCTGTAATAGAAAACATGTTGGTATCTCCGTCGCAGATGCAGAAAAACGAGATTCTCCAGACGTCTTCCGAGATTCTCACTGGTCGAAAGAGAGTTCTCTGTATAAAGTCCGGTATCCATTACATAGACTTTCTTTGGATTACGGGCCTGCACTTTTAACGAATGACTGAAAACAGGAATAAAATCAACAAGGTAAGCGTCTTTAAGGTAAGAAAAGTATTCAAGCAAGGTAGCCGGGGATTTTGTATTAAATAAACCAGCCAGTTTATTTGCCGATATCAGATTTCCAATGTTGTTTATCAGAAAAGCAGTTAGCTGACGCAATGATGCCAAATCCCTTACTGAATGCCTGACAGCTATGTCTCTCATAAGAATGTCATCCACAAGATTATTCAGAATCAAGGGGATTTCGCTTTTGACATATTCCGGTATTCCACCTGTTTTGAGGTAGTCCAGGACAGATGACTCCCCGCTGTCAAGCCCTTTAAACCTAAGGTACTCATTGTAGGAGAAAGGGAATAACTCCATTGACAGGTGCCTTCCTGTCAGAAATGTTCCGAGTTCCACACTCAGCATCGATGCATTGGAACCTGTTATAAATACCTTGTAACCTTCACGCAAGAGCTGGTTAATGTATTTTTCCCACCCGTTAACTATTTGTATTTCGTCAAAGAACAGTGTCTTAATTGTTCTTGTTTCTATTTCTCTATGCAATCTTGAAAAATCGCCTGCCTCAAATCCTGACAGGCGAATATCGTCGAAATTGAGGTATATTGTATCCTGATGGTTCTTGTGCAGTAATTGCATAATGATCGTACTCTTGCCGCATCTTCGCATGCCGGTTATGATGGTGGCGAATGATTCTGCAACCGGAATTCCGGTTAGGGCGTCACGTCTAAGACCTGGCTCCTGTCTTAATAGTGTTTCTTTCTGTGCATCTATTACCACAGCTATTTCATCCTGCCGTATCATATGTCAACATTCTTGATTCAGATAAACTTATGTGCAAAAATATAATATCTTTTTATATAATAAAAGAAAACTTTCAGTATGCTGAAAGAAAATTAGATGGAAAAATACTCCAAAGGTTCTTAATCAATAAATAAGGTAAACAGAACCAAAGACTGGAAGACTCCAGACCTTCAGACCCTTGTCCGCCTACTGTAGGATCAGATCTTCAGACCCTTGTCCGCCTACTGGCGGATCAGACCTTTATTCCCATCTTCTTCATCAGCAGCGAGGCGTTGAAGCTGGAGCAGATACCAGGGGTGAGCAGGTAGTCGAAGAAGAGTTCTTCATCATTGACTTTAACATCGAAATGGTAGTTCTCAATGGCTTGCGGTAGCTCCTGTTCCATTCCCGCGAGGCGAAGGTCATGCGTTGCCACCATGGCCACGGCACCGTAACCGGTCAATTGTTTTATCAGTGCCACCGAGCCGGTATACCTGTCGTCTGAATTGGTGCCCCGGAGGATCTCATCGAGCAGCAGGAATACCTTCGGATCGGATTCTGCTCCGGAGATGATAGCCCTGAGTCGCCGCAGCTCAGCATAAAATGATGAGATATTCTCTTCGAGCGAGTCTGATATTCTCATGCTGGAATGGAGCCTGACCAGCGAGATGGTGAAAGCAGAGGCGCATACCGGTGCCCCGGCAAAGGCCAGTACTGCATTCACTCCGCAGGTGCGTAGGAAGGTACTTTTACCCGACATGTTCGACCCGGTCACTATGATGGCTTTTTCGGCTCCCTCTGTGGCGAAACTATTGTTGATACGTCTGTTTGCAGGGATTAGCGGGTGGCCCATATCCTCCGCCCTGAAAACAAAATAGTCCTCCGTCACTTGCGGGTAAACCCAGCCTGGATTGTTGAAAGCCATATTTGCAAGTGAAGCCAGCGCCTCGAATTCCGCCATCGAGGAAAACCATGACGGTATGCGCAGGGCATGTTCGCGTTTCCACTTCTCCAGGGCGAGGCAGAAGTGTATGTCTGCAAAGAAAAGCAGGTTGAGAGGCGCTGAAACAAGCACGTTCAGCCTGTAGTCGAGCCTGCCGACAAGTTTTGAAAGTTGCCTGATACGGTCCGATGCTGCGATCTCCTCCATAAATGTCGACTTCAGGCTCTGCAGCAGGGGAGAAGTGAAGTTGCGGGTTTCTATCAGTTTGATGATGACGGAGTATCCTTTCAGCAGGTCTGACGACCGGCTCACCTGTTCCTGCAGTCTCGAGATCCTCCTAAACCGTGTGAAGTAAAAGATGAAGTTCACCACGAACACAGGGGCGAGTATCGCAGCCGGAAGCCCGGCTATGACTGATGTTATGGCTGTCACCGCCAGGAGGCTGAGACAGCCGGTGAAGACTTTCTCCCGACCGGTTTTCCGGAATAGATCATCACTTCCAATCCATTGCATCAAGGGTCCAGGGTCATTGCCGGCGCCGGCGTTCATGTATCCGAGGGTCATCAGTTCCTGCCGCCAGTCTGTCAGCGGTTGAAGTTCTGCGATAGCCTTCTGGCGCAGCAGAATCTCTTCGGGTCCCGCAGGTTGTTTCAGGTGCTCTGCCAGCCGGTCAGAGGCCGGCCTGCTGGTGGCACGGCACAGAAACTGGAAGAGTGATGCCTTCCCGAAGATATCAAGGTCATATGTATAGGGGTGGTCTCTTTCAGCATATTCTTCACCGGTTTTAAAGCCGGAGAAATCGCCATCCAGGCATTTCAGTTCCAGCCTGTTGATCTCTGCCAGTTGCAGGAATCTCTTCCTGCTTTTTTCCGTCGTTTCGTATTTTATCACCAGCCATGCGAAAAGGATCAGGGCAGCAGTAAGGATGGCAAAGGCGGTGATAACCGAAAATGACAGAAGCACAGCGAACACCACCAGTCCTCCTGCAAACGCTGTGAGCCGTGCCATCGACAGCCGGTCAGACAGTTTCCGCAGCTGTTCGGCGGCGGTACTGAACTCCGCCTCCCTGGATTGATAAACTTCGCGTGGTGACATCGCATCCAAATGAAGGTTTAAAGCTAATCAAACTGAGCCGAAATTGAAAAGCAGTCGAAATTTGCATGTACCATCAACATATTTCGACCTGTTTTGCACTTTTCACCAACAAAATTCGACTTCACGTCTCCGCCGCTTTCACTACCTTTATAACCGGCATAATAAATATAAGTCAAACCGCAGAACCGCAAAACTGCAAGACCTTCAGACCTATGTTCAACATCGACACCACCCTCTTCGAACTCCTTGGCTACCGGATGAGTCTCCTCGAGCTGCTTGCCGTGCTCACCGGGCTGGCAGCCGTCTGGTATGCAGCCAGGGCAAAAATCATCACCTGGGTATTTGCACTGGTCAATGCCGTTCTCTTCTTCATGCTTTACTACCAGGTGAATCTCTATTCGGCTATGGTGCTGCAGATCTTTTTCTTCTGCAATGCAATCTACGGCTGGTTCAACTGGAGAAGTAAGAGCAGCAACGGCGACGAGCCTGTGACCCTCTTAAGTCATAAGGCACGGGTATTCTGGGTTGCGGGTATCATTGCCATGGCTCTGGCCATGGGCACGGTCATGGGCAAGATCCATCTCTGGCTGCCTGACTTCTTCCCCGTAAGGGCTACGTTTATCTATACTGACGCCATGATCGCCGTAATGAGCATCGCGGCATCACTCTTCTGTGCGCGACTGAAACTTGAGAACTGGATACTCTGGATACTTGTCAATATCATGAGTATTGCGATGTACGCAATGCGTGGAATCATGCTCGTTTCAGTTCAATACATCATTTTCCTCGCAATGGCGATATACGGATTCGTACAATGGGAAAGGAAAGTCAAATTGCAGTGGTAATGTCGGCAATAATTACCCTCTTGATTTTAATGCTGCTCTACTGTGTTTTGCCATGATAGTATTACCTTGTCATCTGATACTCCTTCGCATTTAAGGAATTATCATTATGAAAGCATCCTTATTCGTCCTGACTATTTTTCTTGTGTTTTCATGCGGTTCGCCTGACAATGAGATTATTATGATTGATCTTGAAAACCTCAATGGTGAAGAGATCACATTATCGGAGATCGCCGATGAAATAACCTATATCCCTCTTGATAATAGTATTACAATCGGGATGATTAATTCTTTTTATAATCCCATTGTTATTGGGAACCTTGTTTATTTATATGACCATGAAACCGGAATCATGTTATTTAACAGAATTGGAGAGTTACATGGAATAATTGGTACTATGGGAAGAGGACCGGGTGAGTATGTACGGGGGAACAAATTTGCAGTCGATGAGAATACCGGTAGAGTATATGTCTGCGATGCTGGTAACATAATTAAAATCTATAGTGGTTCAGGTTCATTTCAAAGAAGCATTTCCCTTCAGAGTTACGGCGGGAGTGTTGACGCGATTGGTCTGATTGATTCAAAGTTATTTGTCACTTACAATATGCAGTATGGTGACGCTGAATTTGAATGGGTTTTAGTTGATTCAACGGGCAATCTGTTAATGAACAAGAGAAGAACAGACGACTTTTTCTCGAGCAATTACCTTGCTGGCGGAGGGACTTACATAGTCGGATCAAAGCTTAATTATTGGAGTAATTTCATCGACACTGTTTTTTCAATTTCTGATGACTTAACAATCAACCCTGAGTTTATTATTAAACCTGGAGATTACAGATTGCCCAGATCAAGGGTAGAAGACCCTCTGAGCCAGCTATCTGACTATATGACTATCGATCAGATTTTTGAGACGCGCTCTTTTATAACAATAAGGTACTCGTTTTACAGAGGGAAGAATGGATGCGTGCTTGTTGACAGGTATAACCATGATACTTATTTGTCTTATTGGGAGCGTAATGGAAGTGGCGGTATTGAAAATGATCTGGATGGTGGCACAAAGTTTCTGCCAAAGGGTTATTTTGAAGAGAATGGAAGAGAATACCTGGTCGGACTGGTTGAACCAGTAACTTTAAAAACTCGTATTGCAGGGAGTGAATTCAGGGATATAATTCCCAAATGCCCGGAAAAGAAAGAAGAGCTTGAAAGACTGGCAGACAACCTGAAAGATACAGATAATCCGATCCTCGTTCTGGTCAGATTGAATTAATAATGATAGCAGGATTCGCTTTTATTGCAGATAACTATTATTTCTTTGAGGCAAGGAAATTACTGATTGGCGGCAAGAACCTGACAGATGACGGGTTCCCGGGTTGTTTGTCGGCACCGGCAGGGCTCTCTGAGTATGGAGTTAAAACATAGTTTAAGCCTCATTTTTATTTTTTTCGTACATTTAATGAGTCCTTTCAATAATCCGGGAGACACCTGATCTGATGCTGTCATGATATTTTTAATTCCGGTTCCTGGGAGTATGCAATTGGATAAGCTGTCGCTATGCTTTATGAATTTACGGAAATAACCATAAAGAGATATGAGAATATTGTGCATTCTGATAGCCTGCGGCACATTTATGTTGCTGTCATGCAAAAACAAGGACTCTTCCTCATCTCAGGTAGATCTTGTAAAACTGATCAAACTTGATCTCTCCAAAGCCAGAAGCGATTCAATGAATCTGTCTGAAATCGCCACGAGAATTGAATATATACCCCTCGAAAGAAATGATCAGGCGTTGATTGGGCATGTTTATGATTTTGAGATTACTGACGACTGCATCTTTGTCGATTTTGAGAAAGATCTTTTCAGATATAGTAGCGACGGTAAATTCCTGAACAGGATATATACTAAGGGGCGTGGTCCGGCAGAGGTTCAGCCGGTCTGCTATGCAATAAGTAAAGAAGACAGCCTTGTTTATGTATTTAGCTGGGACAGATCGTTAAAAGTATTCGACTTCAACGGGAATTATGTCACCTCGATCACAAGGCCAATAAATCCTGAAGAATCATTACCTCCATGGCGTATAGGAATTTTCAATAATACAATATTCGTTGCAGTTGCCCAAGAGCCCTGGGTTAAATACATTTACTCGTGTTATGATATGCAGAAAGACACGTTGCATGTTTTGTACAAGAATATCCGGGAATATAAGGATGATCAGAGTGAGAGGAATCCTGCAATTATTCCGCATGACTTTCATTACCAGATAAACGAAACCACCCTCCTTTTCAAGGAGAAATTCAGTGATACGATCTTTATGGCGAACCGGGAATTTGAGGTTAATCCCAGGTATATTATTTATATCGCCAATGATAAACTGGCCTGGGAAGTGTGGCGTGATAATGCAATGTTTGATATATCCGGAGGTCCGCCTGCCGGATATTGGATGCAGTCTTTCAGCGAGACTGACCGGTTTTTGTTCTTGATGTTGGTATCGCACAAGGGTCCGCAGGTCCTGGTTACCAATGACAGGAATACAGGTGCAACTGAAATGAATACTTTGAAGGAGTTCAAAAGAGCGTATACCAGGGTTTATTTGAAAAATGATATTGATAATCTAATACCATTTGCACCTGTAAATGAAAATGGATACTTTATCTCGTCCGGGAATTGCATGTACAGTATAGTTGATGGAGATGAATTTTCAAGATACTACCGCAACGCTTCCGAGGCAACAAGGAATGACACAAAATACCTTCGGCAAATGGCTCCAATATTGGATACAATAGATGAATTCAGCAACCCGGTAATTATGAAAGTGAGCTTGAAATGATGCTATTACGTTGTCAGACCAATCCAAGGAGCCCGGGAATGCGGGCACATTTACTACCATGGCTGATAAATTAGAAATGATTGCCTATGAATAGAACTTTCTGGTTAATAATATCCTCACTATGTGTGTTCTCCTGTAAGAATCAGGAGATGCCGGTCTCATACCTCAGATCTGACATGAGAATTGACCGTTTAAGTGATTCGTCGTACCTGTCAGATGTGAGATCAATGGTGTTTGATCGATACTTGTATGTTACAGATTATGAGCGGAATCAGATAATAAAACTAACTCCGCAAGGAGAATTGGCAGGGTATCTTGGGGCAAAGGGCAAAGGGCCGGGAGAGTTCCTTGGAGCATCAGACATCATTGTTCAGGGTGATTCACTGTGGGTTTACAATGATGGTAATGGTAGTTTTGAGGTTTTCAGATCAGATGGTCACCTGCAGACAATCAGGCTTCCTGATAATATAGATTACAGTGGAGGTTTCAATTTTTTCCTCTTCAGGAACAGGCTGTTCATGAGCTCGGTGTCAGAAACAAATAGTCTCTGTTCGTTTGATGTTAAAACCTCCGCTATAGAACAATTCGGTCAACCGGAGGTTTTTGATACTGATATACAAACCAGGATAAGGAATCACCTGCACCTGTCAGGGACTGATTCTTGCATATTTGCTGTCTCGGATAATATGCCGGTAATTGA
>Ga0209099_1000069_pt1 | contig 113119 bp, 72 predicted proteins | sample AD_JPNHW2_MetaG_FD_184430 | JGI IMG/M metagenome (GOLD analysis project Ga0209099, IMG submission 184430) | Active sludge microbial communities of municipal wastewater-treating anaerobic digesters from Japan - AD_JPNHW2_MetaG (SPAdes) (version 2) | ecosystem: Engineered > Bioreactor > Anaerobic...
ATAGCAAGCATTTTATGTCCGTTATTCTGAACAATGCCGGTAATATATTTTTCCAAATCATTTTTCCATATTTTTTGTATTAAAGCATTTCTGTTTTTTGGGGAGAAGACCAGATGAACATAGAATTGTGTATATGTATCTGCCATAATTTATTGTTTTAATATTACGGTGCTTTGCACCTCTATTTATTTTGGTTTTTTCTGGTTACAAATATTTTGGTGCTCTGCACCAACATTTGCTTGGTGCCTAAATTAATAAATATTAATAATATTTAGGTTAAATCTAATTGATATTTTTTTATGAAACAACTTTTTTAAAATTCTCAGGGTCGGTGTCTCCTTCTGAATTGATGAGCAATACCGATGTTTTGGGGTTAATACCCAGGTCATTGCGTAATGCTGAAAATTTATCTTCTCCGAACAGTGCCAGCAGCCCTGCCATCCCTGACGATCCGGATTCTCCTGATATTATCCGGGGATCATTTTCCAATGGATGATAATATTGCCGCATGGCTTTTTCCGCATAATCATCACTGACCGTCATCATGTAATTGACTCCCTCGCAGATGTAATCCCAGGCAAGGAGCGACACGCCGCAGTTTAGCCCGGCCATGATGGAATTGTAATCACCTTTTGAATGTACGGGTTTACCGTTTTTGACGGATTCCATGAAGGCATCGGCACGGGTGGGCTCCAGGCAAATGATCTTTGGACGGTTTTTTCCGTATTTATTTGTCAGGTACCAGGTACCGGCAGCAGCAAGCCCGCCAACACCGGCCTGCAAGAAGACGATATCTGCCCTGCATTCGTTCTGCATGTTTATGATGTTATCCATCTCATGGAAAATGGTTGAATAACCTGCCATGATAAACTGAGGAAAATACATATACCCCGGATAGGCTGTGTCGGAAATGATGATCCATCCGTTGGCTTTTGCATCGGCATCCACGCGGCTTACACATTCGTCAAATGTCCCGTCGATCAATACCACTTTTGCACCCTCACTTTCAATATTTGTTATCCTTGATGGAGCGGTATTGGCGGGCATATAGATCACAGCATTCTGTTTCAGGATACGGGCTGTCCATGCTACGGCCCGTCCGTGGTTGCCGTCGGTGGCGGCACAGAAGGTAAAGGTGCCCAGTTTTTGCATTTTCTCCGGGTTCTTAAAATCAAGAACAGAAAAATCAGTTTTTAATTTATTTTCCCACATTGATTTCAGAAAACGGTAGATCGTATAAGATGCCCCGAGAGGTTTGAACGCCTTTACTCCAAAGCGGAATGATTCGTCTTTAACATAGACCGAACCTATCCCTAACTTTTGTGCAAGCCCGTCCAGCGAGTGCACCGGCGTAGGCTCATAGCCATCCAGCGAACGGTGAAACTTATAAATATCATCGTTCAAGAAAGCATTCTTTTGATTAGTCCATCCCGGGACCTCTTTATAGAACGGGTTTTTGAAAAATTCGCACATATTTACAGGTTTTTCAATACGCCGCTGCGTTCGTTGAATTCTTTGATCAGTTCATCCCAGCCGGCAACCTGTGAAAAAGTATCCTGCCAGAAATTTTTCCTATACCATAGTTCATTGATTTCTTCAACAGTTTTGCCCTGCTGTTCCACCCATGTGAAATATTTCAGGTTATGTAAGGCTTTTCTATCGTAATAAGTAAATTCTTTCAGATTGTCTATGCCGGTTCCGAGCAGGCACTTTTCATGATCTTTAGTAGCCTGCAATGCAGAATAGGCGCCTTTTTGTTCGTTAAGCTCCGCAACACGCGACTGGTACATCTCAGCAGAGTCCGTGGCCAGAGAAATTATCACATCGTCGGAGGTCATCTCGTAATATTTGGCTGCTTTTATTGCCGACAATAAGTTACCGATTCCTGAAATGCCGATCATCTGCAATTGTTTGATGAACTCGTCTGACACGCCGTTATCACTCAGGTATTTTTTTCCTTCGGCTTCATTGAAAAGGCGGAGTATCCTCATGCAATCTTCGTCGTCAATGGCGGTGACCATGTCGGTGTTTTTGACATTGTGAACCCAGGGAACATGCTTGTCGCCAATACCTTCGATACGGTGAGCGCCAAAGCCGTTTTGAAGAAGGGTAGGGCACTGCAGGGCTTCTGAAGCAACAACTTTAACATGAGGATAAATAGTCCGGAGGTAATCGCCGGCGCCAATAGTCCCTGCCGAACCGGTGGCACTAACGTATGCTGCAAGATTGCCCCCGGTCATTCTCACGACCTCTTCGACAGCTTTTCCTGTTACATGATAGTGCCAGCAAGGGTTGCCAAACTCTTCGAACTGGTTGAAAATGATACAATCTTTTCTGTTTTTCTTAATATCCCAGCAGGCGTCGTAAATTTCTTTTACATTTGATTCGCAGCCTTTGGTAGCGATGATTTCGGCGCCGATCTCTTTCAGCCAGTCGAAACGTTCCTTGCTCATTTCTTCGGGGAGAATGGCTACTGCGGTTACTCCCAGCAAATAGGAGTCGAAAGCTCCGCCACGGCAATAATTGCCTGTGGAGGGCCATACTGCTTTATGATAATTCGGGTCGAACTGGCCTGTAACAATACGCGGAACGAGGCAGCCGTAAGCAGCGCCTACTTTATGGGCGCCGGTCGGGAACCATTTCCCCAGTAACAGCACGATACGGGCATCAACACCCGTGATCTCCTTCGGAAGCTCCAGCGAGTTGACATTTCCGTATAAACCTCCGGAAGTTTTGGGCTCATTTTTCCAACTGATGCGGAATAGGTTCAGCGGATGCAGCTCCCATAGGCCGATATTTTTCAGCTTGTCTTTTATTTTTTCCGGAATAAGATCCGGGTTTTGCATCTGTTCGAAAGTAGGAAGGATGATACCTTTTTCTTTTGCCCTGTTGATAGCACTTTCAAGATATTTTTCGTTAACGATTTTTTCTGTCATGATTCTTCTTTTAGGTTATGTTCTAGTAGAAATTTTTAAAATAAAAGTTCAAAATTAAAAAAAATATACCATAATAGAACTTACTCCTGAATACATTTTAAAAAACTATGTATTTTTGTATCCTAAAAAATAATAATTATGAAAAAACTTTTTTTGATTTTTGCATGTGCCTGCATGTTTTCTGCATGTGGCGGTGGCAGCAGTACAGAGGCCACTAATGATACTATCGTATCACCTGAATTGAAAGAAATTCAGAAGACTGCTGATGATGTAAATGCGGAAGCAGAACAACTGAATCAAAAAGCGGACAGTTTATTGAACAATATTTAAAACATTTTAAACATGAAAAAGTTTTTGATCACATTACTCATCACAGGCCTGGTCTTCGGCACCCAGGTATATGCTCAACATGGACACAACGGGCTGCCAAAACCCCCTGTCCCTGGGAAAACTCCGCCAAAGCCTAAACCCTTTCCCGGACAACCGCCAAAACCGAATGTTGTAAAGCCGAACAAACCCGTTCCTCCACCTGTGCCACCTTCTGATCAGGGAAAGGGACAGGATAAAGCCAAGGACAATCAAGGCAAAGGCAACGCCTATGGAAAAGACAAGGAAGGCCTGGAAGGAAAGGAATTCGGGCAACACAGGGCTGCCGAAGCAAAATCAAAACAAGAGGCTATAACGGTTTCCGAATCGAAAATTGATCAGACAGTCAAGACTAATGAAGATACCCGTACTAAGATCAAAGAGGCAAAAGAAAAGCTTGAGCTGAAGAAAAAAGAAAAGAAGATAACTGATGCTGAATATGCCAAAAAGAAAAAAGAACTCGACGATCTGGAAACCCAGGTAAATGAACTTGATAAGAAAAATGCAGAATTAAAAGGCAAACTCAGCAAAGAAAGTGAAGTGAAACAAAAATAGTTTTTGAATAAAAATTTTGAGAGGGGCTTTATTTTCGGATAAGCCCCTTTTTTTATTCTATTCCGGCGATTAGGATAATGGCGATGATAGCCAATACGATTCCGATGATGTTTGTTTTGGACAGTTTTTCACGGAAGAAAAAATACCCGGTCAAAGCAGCAATACTGACAATGCTTGCGCTGAAAACAGGAACAAAAACACTCACATCAAAATAGCTGAGACCGACAAGAAACAAATAGGTCGCAAACCAATTGAAGATTCCCAGTATTATTCCTGCAATAATGTTTTTAAATTGTAGTTTTTCCTTTTTTCTGAGCACTAATGCCATCAGTATCAGGAAACCAATGACCAGCGAAATAAAAAATGCGGTGATGAGAAACGTCGTGTAATCATTACGGATATAAAGTTCCTGGGCTATTTTAAAAAAACAGTCGTTCAACCCATTGCCAAAAAACAGTAAGATGGGCAATATCAGGTATTTGATCCTGGTTTTTTGCTGCGATGATCTTTGCAGGGTCAGGTAAAAAGCTATCAGGGCCATGATGATCCCGCTTATTCGTATCCATGTGATCTTTTCACGGAACATTAAAAAACCCAAAAGTACCGGAATGATGACAGACATTTTACCTAATACGCTGGTGATGGCAATACCCGCCTTTTGAACTGAAAAAGCATAAATCAAAAAAGTCAGCATCAGCATCATTCCCGAAATTACAGAAATGTTGAACCAGGGTTTATCAATAACTGTCTGAAATGAGATGTTTTCCTGTGTGGAAAAATAACCTGAAAGAACTGCTACAAGATAGTTGACGGTGATCGCCTGTATATTGCTGATCTTGTACCTGTCGAAAAACTTGAACAGGATAAAAATGATGCTTGAGCTGAGTATGGCAAGTATGAGATAGATCATGAGCAAAGTTTGAAGCTTGCAAAAATAGAATAAATTAACTTTAAAACTGATTAAAATCAGGTGCCGGAAATACAATATAAAATTGTTGCTTGTATTTGAGTAAAAGTATTTTTTGTATCTTTGCACCTCGTTTTGCGGATGTGGCGTAATTGGTAGCCGCGCCAGACTTAGGATCTGGTGTCGAGAGACGTGGGGGTTCGAGTCCCTTCATCCGCACGTAGTAAGGAGGAATGGATTGATTTTAAGTTTTGATAGCGATCGGGACGAGAAGCCTGCAGGCTTTTTACCTTTGGCGGAAGTTCTTTTAACCCTGCTGTGACTGACAGCCACAAGGTGGTTTTAATATGATTTAACCAGTAGATTATCAATAATATATTAATAATAATTTCAGATGAATATAGTACAGGAAAAAACAGGAGATTTGACGGCATCGATAAAAATTGAACTCGAACCCGCCGATTATCAGGAAAAAGTAGACAAACAACTAAAGGATTACCAGCGCAAAGCCAGCATCCCCGGGTTCAGGCCCGGCCATGTTCCTTTCAGCCTGGTAAAAAAAATGTACGGGAAAGCCCTATTATATGAGGTTGTGAACAAATTATACAGTGAGGCACTGTACAAATATTTGGATGACAAAAAACTTAATATCCTGGGAGCGCCCCTTGCCAGTGAGGAAAGGAACCAGCCAATCGATATCGATAATGAAACCAATTTTATTTTTTGGTTTGATATCGCATTTGCTCCTGAATTTACAATCGACATTTCGGATAAGTTAAAAGTGGATCATTACAGGATACGTGTTACTGACGAAACGGTTGATAAATACCTGGCAGAAATGCGTAAACGTCATGGTACATATGAAAACGTTGATACTGTTGAAGAAAATGAAATGATCTCCGGCGAATTTGCAGAATTGGATGAGAATGGAAACCTGAAAGAAGGCGGTATTAAAAATGATTCGTACATTTACATGGAGCATCTCGAAAGCGAAGAAAAGAAAAATAAACTCATCGGTTTGAAAACAGGTGACTTTGTTGATCTCGATCCGAAAACAATTGCACGCAACGAATTTGAAGCTGCTTATTTTATCGGAAAGAAAAAGGAGGATTTAAACGCAATAAATTCACTATTCCGTTTCACTTTAAAACAGATCACCCGTAATAAAATAGCCGAACTGAACGAAGACTTTTATAAAAAAGTTTACCCGAACGAACATATTGAAAATATTGATCAGATGCGGGAACAGATCCGCAAAGATGCGGTTGACGGTTATGCAAAGGAATGTGAACGCAAATTTGTGAATGATGCTTCTGAGGCTATCCGCAAAAACACCCCGTTCGACCTGCCCGAAGCATTTCTGAAAAGATATATGCTGGAAACAAAGACCGATGAAAAACTTACGAAAGAAAAGATTGAAGAAGATTTTGAACAGCACAGAGACCTTATCAAATGGCAGCTTATTGAGAATAAAATGATCAAGGAACATAATTTAAATGTTACCGAAGAGGAAATGCGTGATTTTATCAAAGGTTATTTCCGTAAAGCCAACGAACATGAGCATGATCACGGGGAAGGACAGGAGCACGAGCATCATCATGAACCGGATGAAAAATATTTTGACCAGATCGCTGATACTGTCCTAAAGAATGAAGAAGAGGCAAAACGTATCAGCGACAAAATATTTGATGATAAATTTCTGGAATTTCTGAAAAATAAACTGACAATGAATTTCGTTGATGTAGATTACGATGAATTTGTAAAAATAGTATCCACAAAAAAACAATAATTATGGATTCCTCAAAAGAATTTCGCAAATATGCCGTAAAACACCTTGGCATCACAAGTTCGCAGCTTGATAAATTCAGCACAACTCAGGATATGACCCGCACTATTATTGAAGAGCGCCAGGTCAATTTCCGTGAAGTCGATGTGTTTTCAAGGCTTATGATGGACCGCATCATTTTTCTTGGCACTCCTATAGATGATTATGTTGCTAACATCATCCAGGCACAGTTGCTATTCCTCGAATCAGTGGATGCAAAAAAAGATATTCAGATATATATTAATTCCCCGGGAGGTTCTGTCTATGCCGGGTTAGGTATATATGACACCATGCAATATATCACATCCGATGTCGCGACTATCTGTACGGGAATGGCTGCATCTATGTCAGCTATTATTTTATGCGCAGGCGAGAAAGGAAAACGGACGGCACTGAAGCACTCGCGCATTCTTATTCACCAGCCGATGGGCGGCGCAGAAGGCCAGGCTTCAGATATTGAAATTACGGCACGCGAAATTCAAAAGCTGAAAAAAGAGCTTTACGAGATCATTGCAGCCCATTCAGGACAATCCTATCAGAAGGTCTGGAAAGACGCTGACCGCGATTACTGGATGACAGCAGAGGAAGCCCAGAAATACGGAATGATCGACGAAGTGCTGTCTAATAAGTCAAAAAACGGTAAATAATGGGCAGAGATTTTGAAAAATGCTCTTTTTGCGGTAAAAAGCGGGCTGACGTAAACCTGCTGATAGCCGGGCTGGAGGGACATATCTGTGATTCTTGTGTAGAGCAGGCGCAACTGATCGTCAATGAAGAGTTTGTCACCCGTAAAAAAAGCAGCGCCACTCATAAATTTGAACTTCCCAAACCGGCAGAGATAAAACATCATCTCGACCAATACGTTATTGGCCAGGATCATGCAAAAAAGGTATTATCGGTTGCTGTTTATAATCATTACAAGCGGATCAGCCAGATCAGCAACAAAAAATCTGCCGATGATGTGGAGATAGAAAAATCCAATATCATCCTTGTCGGAGAAACCGGAACCGGAAAAACCTTGCTGGCCCGCACCATCGCTAAGATGCTGCATGTGCCATTCTGCATTGCTGATGCTACCGTACTGACCGAAGCCGGTTATGTGGGCGAAGATGTGGAAAGTGTTCTTACCCGCTTGTTGCAGGTTTCAGACTATAATGTGGAAGAAGCCGAAAAAGGCATTGTATTTATTGATGAGATAGATAAGATTGCCCGAAAAAGCGACAACCCTTCCATCACCCGGGATGTTTCAGGCGAAGGTGTGCAGCAGGCCATGCTGAAACTCCTTGAAGGCGCCGTGGTGAATGTGGCTCCTCAGGGAGGGCGCAAACACCCTGAACAGCGCATGATACAGGTAAATACCGAAAACATCCTCTTTATCTGCGGCGGCGCTTTTGACGGAATCGAAAACAAAATAGGTTCCCGCCTGATGACCAGCATGATCGGTTATGCTTCCGGCTCAAAACGTAAGAATATTGATAAAGAAAACCTGATGCAGTATGTGGCCCCGCAAGACCTGAAAAGTTACGGCCTTATACCCGAACTTGTCGGACGATTGCCTATTATCAGCCACCTGAACCCGCTCGATAAAGAAACCCTGAAACGGATTCTCACTGAGCCGAAAAATGCGCTGACAAAGCAATACACGAAATTATTCGAAATGGACAAAATAAAACTGACCTTCGATGACGCTGCACTGGATCTTGTAGTGGAAAAATCCATAGAGTTCAAACTTGGTGCTCGCGGGCTTCGCTCTATTTTTGAAATCATCATGACAGACGCCATGTTCGAAATGCCTTCCAGAAACGATACCAGCGATCTTCATATCACGCGTGCATTTGCTGAAGAAAAGATCAACAGGATAGACCGTTCCATGCTCATGGTGGCATAAAAATTTTCGTGCAGTTTTATGAAAATCTCAAGCCTGACCGGGAAAAACTTCCTGTTTTTATTGACGGTTGTGCTGTTGTTCACCTCTTGCAACAAAACGCGCAAAGAGTATTATCCCGACGGTACCCTGAAATCGGAACTTACCTATCGTAATGGCAATTTGGACGGATTGCAGACATGGTATCATCTGAATTCAAACAAACAAATGGAATGTACTTATGCCAACGGACTAATAGAAGGAAAACTTACCCGTTGGAATTTTAAAGGACTGTTGGAAAGAGAAGAGTATTATTCTCATAACCTTCGCCATGGCAAAAGTCTGGCCTATTTCGAGAATGGAAGCGTTTATACTGAGGAAAATTACTCAAACGATACCCTGAATGGGCATTATGTTGAGTACCATCCCAACGGGGTTGTTAAAGTATCAGGAAATTTCAAAAATGGCCTCTACCAGGGAAAGTGGGAATATTTTGATGATAAGGGAATAGTGGTTGGTAGTGGTGATTTTGATTCGGGAGCCGGTGTGTTGTATGGATATTATTGGAATGGCCGGCTTAAACGGGAAGTTCCCTACAAACTGAACGAAAAAGAAGGAAAAGAAATCTGGTATCGCGAAGACGGAACGGTGGAGCGGGAGGTTTTTTTTAAAAAAGGGAAAGTAATCGATGGGGGTGAGGGATTAGGAGATTAGGAGATTGGGAGATTAGGTCATTGGGTCATTAGTCATTAGTCAATAGGAGAATAGGAGATTAGGAGATTGGGAGATTGGGAGATTAGGTCATTAGGTCATTAGTCATTAGGTCATTAGTCAATAGGAGAATAGGAGATTGGGAGATTGGGAGATTGGGGGATTGATAAAATTTATAGAAAATAATACAGAAACTGATGATACAGGAAAAAGATTTAATTAAACAGGCAGTGAAGGGTGTTGCGGAAAAAATGATGGCAGCTGCCCGGACTGCTCCCAAGGGCAGGGGAGTGGATAACCTGATTATTACCATAGCCGAAAAAGAGGATATTCAGAAAATTTCTGATAAAATGAAAGAGATCGGGACAAGGTTAAATGCTACGTTTTTTCAGCGCGATGCCGAAAATATTTTACTGGCGCCCTATATGCTTTTACTGGCCACAAAAATTAATTCTTTGGGCTTGCCAACCTGCGGTTTATGCGGATTCAAAAATTGTGATGAAAAAAACAGGCATCCTCAAACTCCCTGTGTGTTCAATACAGGCGATCTGGGTATTGCTATCGGTTCGGCGGTGAGTGTGGCTGCCACACACCATATTGACAACCGCGTGATGTACACTGTGGGAATGGCCGTGAAAGAACTCGGCCTGCTGGGTGAGGAAGCGGCTGTTATTTTCGGGATACCCTTGTCGGCAACTTCCAAAAATCCTTTTTTTGACAGAAAATAACACCACAACATAATTGTAAAAATCATACCTGGCTTTCATAAAAACCGGCATATATATTATGTTCGGGTGTTGGCAGCTATTTCGGGCAGGTGTCATATCTTGTATTTTTTTTATGTAAGTTTGTGAAGAAATGAATTTTATGTTTTCAAAAATTCCTGCTTTTCTTTTATTATTTTTCCTGATAATTCAAAGTGGATTTAGTCAGGATCATGATACGATATATACGAAAGACGGGAATAAAACACCATGTATTGTTGATGTTGAAAATGATTCGGTCGTGGAATTTCATAAGATGCTCCAAAAGGAAATAGTATACACCGTTGCAAAAAGATTTGTTGATAGCGTTTTTACTTATAAAGAATCCGTTCCTGTTTCTTCACAAGAAAATATGAATAGTTCGGAAAGTAAAAATATGACTATTTCGGAAGTTGTAAAAGATGGCAGCAGCCGCACAAAAAGCAAGTTATTTGACGCTGCGCTGACCTGGGTCGGCACCTATTTTTACATTGATCCGAAAGATGCCCCTTATTGCTGTAATAAAGACAGCGCGCGGATTACAATTCAAAGCAAGATTAACTATAATTTGAATTTTTCAGAGGGCACTATCAATTATACTTTAAGGATTTTTGCTTATGATGGCAGTTATCAATATGAATTTACGGACTTTTTTCAGGAAGGTAAGGATAGTTATAACAGCTATGGTTTTATTACTAATGAAAAAGATTGTCCTCCCGGTTATGGCCCTTATCAGTGGGGTATGAAAAGAAAAAACCAGGCCTGGAATGAAATTAAGGATAAGATCAGGGATGTGGTTTCTGCTTTGACGGGCAGTTTGGTTGATCATATGAGTAAAAAAAATTAGGAGACTTTGTTCATGAAAACAGTGATGTTAAAAAATGCCTGTCTTATGCGACAACCATTGGTTCATCTGTGGTTTTTTGCACTGGTTTTTTTCATTTCTTCCTGTGGCATGGGCAAACCTGAAAGTAATAAGGAAAATGTGAGACCACCTTCCGCAAGTATTGCCTTCAAAAATTGGCCGCCCGTTAATGGCGACACACTTGCAGGCAAAGTGGTAGCCGTGATTGACGGAGATACCTACGATGTGCTGGTGCGCGACACAACCCTGCGTGTGCGTATGCAAGGCATTGATGCCCCTGAAAAAGGCATGGCTTTTAACAAGGTGGCAAAGACGTATTTGTCGGATTTGTGTTTTGGCAAAAATGTTAAAGTGCTGGTTACCGGTATCGACGGCCATCGCAGGGTGCTGGGTTTTACTTTTGTAGACGACTCTCTTGAGTTAAGCCATGAAATGATTAAGGCAGGATATGCCTGGCATTTCAAAAAATATAGTGATGATGAAGTCTTTGCAGCGTCGGAGGTTGCTGCCCGTAATGCCAAAAAAGGACTCTGGTACGATAAAAATCCTATTGCTCCCTGGGAGTTTCGCAAATTATTGAGGCAGGGCAATACTGCCGAAGAAATATACCGGGAGCATAACAAAAACCAATAAATGTGCCCGGTGTTCCTCCTGGTTGTACTTAATGGCTTATTGTAAAATTAATTTTTCAATATGTAATTTGTTTCCGGAAAATATTCTGGCAAAATAAACACCTTTGGGTTGTCCTGATAGATTTATGGCTGATTTATTGCCGGTAAGTTGTTCCTCATAGACTTTTTTACCAAGGATGTCAAACACTTCCAGCCTGTTGGCGGAGCCTTCAGCGGCGTACAGTTCAATATAAAACATGCCATCGGAAGGATTTGGATAAATGACAGGATTGTCATTATTGTCCTGTTCGTCAACGAAATAAGGGCCTTCTTTAAATAAAATGCCCCAACTGTTCAGCACGCCCGTGTTGCCGTTGGCCAGGTCGGTGATTTTGATCCGCCAGTTTCCCTGGCTGTTCTTTCCCTGAAAAACACTAAAGTCTTCGTAAGTACCTATTACGGGTGCGTTGTCGACAAAGGATGTGGCCATTACCTGGTCGGTAATTTCCTTGAAAATGCAAGTAATCCCTTTGGTGGGCAGGGCAACCTGATTTGCTAAAACTACGGAATCGTTATCGGGCGAAATCAACTCGATTCTAAGGTCGCTGAATAAGTTATGGTTCAGCGAGACAAACACTTTCATGGTACTGTGATCAATAGGTGTCGATTGGCTGACAAGCAAAGTATCGTAGGTATAACCAGCTGTGCCCGTGGATGGGATGGGGGCAAAGGGATGCGACATCGTTAAACTGTCGAGCAGCGCTTCGTGTGAATTGCCTGTATGAAACATGGGTGAATAGGTGTCGGTATTATAGGTAAACCGGCAGCCGTAATTCTTCAGCGCACCGCCATCCCTGGTGCCTGAATATAAAGCGCCATCAAAGTTATAGGCAACGGTTATCTGGGGTGCCTCCGGTTTGTTGTTATATAATACCGGAGTGTGAAGGTAACGCTGGATCTCAGCTTGATTCTTTGAATAATTTGAGATGCGTACTTCGTCAATAAATCCGTCAAAGTAATCAGTGCTGCTGCCGCTGGCGCCTATTCTGAGTTTTCCCGTATTCAGCGTTAATTGGTTATAGTTATAACCGGCATCCAGGTTTCCGTTTATATAGATGTGTGCTGTTTGCGATCCGCTGGCGGGTGTGCCGCATACTACCGCGATATGATACCATCTGCCGGGTGTCAGCACCAGGTCGCTGGTACCAATCGTGCTGCCCATTGACCAGGAAATTTTACCAGCGGCATTTAATGTTAATTTATAACCTCCGCCGCCCTGAGTCAAATCAACAATGGTTTGTATGGCACCTATGGTCGCGGGATAAATCCATGCTTCCACGGTCATAGGCCCTGTTAACGAGATGTCGGGATCATTGGCCGACGTTGCCTCCAGGTAAGAACTTCCCGTGAAATACATGCTATTGTTATGCAGCACGGTGTTGGAGGGCAGGGTGCCGAGAATATCACTGTGAAAAGTTCCAAAAGATCCACCATAAGGCAAATAAAAACCAGGGCTGTACACATCAAAATCATAGGTTTGACAATACACCAGGTTGTTATCATAATAGGATAATCCGTACCAGCTCAGATGAGTTTTGTAATTTTTTTGAATTTCATTGGCTGAACGGACAGTTTTCCAAATTCTGATGTCGTCCAGTTCTCCCTGCAGGGTATCTACATACTGATTGACGCCAATAAACAGGGTGTCGGGTGTAGCGGCGAAAGTTCCGGTAAAAGTTGAATAAGTATTATCCAGGCTCCCGTTTAAATATACCTTAATTTGGTCAATGGCATGGCTGAAAGTTACGGCAACATGCGTCCACCGGCTGGTATCCAGCTCGGCGTTTGAATAGAGGAGGGACGCACCGTTCACCTGGACGCGAATTTTTTTTGAGTCTGTCATAATCCTGAATTGGTCTTTCCCGATAATAGCATAATCGTCAAAATGATTTGCCGGTTTAATCCAGAACTCCACAGTCATTTCGCCCGAAGTAGTGTTGAGGGCGCTGACCATTTGCTTGTGATAACAACTGCCATCAAAAACAGCCGCTGTGTTCCAGCTGTATTGAGCTTTGACCTGGTGATTTCCGGTCAGAAAGAAAAATCCTGTCAGTAATAAAAAAGGTATTAGTAATTTTTTCATGATATATATTTTTATAGTGTTGTATTGGTAGTGCGAAAGTACAAAATTGAAGGGTAAAAAACAAGGAATTGTTAATAATATTGTTTTAAGATCTTATAATAGGCAGTTTTTATATATTTTATTTTATATTTTTAAGACATTGATCTGGTTCAGATCATATAGGAACCCATTGGTGAATTTTCCCGGCATATCATTCGAAGGAATGAATTCCTCGCAAATATAGATGAAAAAATGAATGATGCTTGCCTCTGGAAAGACATAAGCGGTTTACTGCATCCTTCATAAAATTTGATTAAGATGAAGGGTATCCTTTAGTAAAAGAAATGGTTGCCTTATTTATTTTAATGGTTTGCTCAAACGCAATGGCAATGTACCCCAGAACAAAAATTGATATTATTAATACGGTCATCATGTATAATAAATGTTGTTATTTTTTTTAATTTTTTTCAGTCATTGTTTTTCTGATTCGGTCTTTTTCCTGACTTCCGTTTCTTTTTTGGTGGCAAGCAGTCCGAACATCATAAACAAAGAAGAAAGTATGATTATTTGAATGATAAGCGATTTGTTGATAAAAGGAATGGTCAGGCTTAAGGGTATTGTAAGGTACAATATAATAGTAAATAGTCCTTTGGGGGCTATAAAAAACAAGGGCTTCAGTTTTAATCGGAAGATCTTCAGCCAGATAAAACGCACCAGGTAGGTAATTGCAAAGATAACGATGGCCCATAATATGGTTTTTGTATTCAAAATATCAGAGGTCTCCATGAGGAAGCCGAATAAAAGAAAGAACAACGATCGGATGATGAACGACATTTCTGTTGCATTATCTTTGAACCGGGTCACTTCTTTTTCCAATGCTTCCGGTTTCAGTTTTTTTATCCACTTGTTATGCCCTATTTTACTAAAATTAGCAAGAAACAATCCGAATATTAATATGAAAATTAATCCGGGTAATTTATATACATCTGATATAACATAAATGAGCACTATGATAAGTATGATTGGTGCAAATTTTATATGATGTTCTATCTTGTTCAGTAATATGGAAAGCCCAAGAGTCGCCACTAAAGATATCAATGCCATTATAATAATTTGCAAATGAAAATATCCGACGGTCTCGATGCCAAAAGTGCCGCCCATAAGCATTAGGTTAAAGAAAAGCACACCTACTACATCAGAGAAATTGCTTTCGTAAATGACAAATTCCTTGTTTTTGCCCGACAAATGCCTGACGCTTGGGATGGCTACTGCGCTGCTCAGGTTGCATAAGGGTATCGCATTGATCATGCCGGCCTTAAAAGTTGTATTCCCAAAATATTGAAATATCCAGGCAAGTATAAATGTAAGGGCGACATAGGGCAAAAGCGCCATAAAAAAAGATTTTATGATCAGGGGTTGCTTCTTACGGGTAAGTTCAAGTTCCATGGAACTTTCCAGCAATATTAGTATTAAGCCGATAGTCCCAAGCACGGGCAGTACAATGGAAAGATCGGGAATATTTATTTGCAATACAATCGACCCTTGCCTTACAAGCCACCCTGAAAGAAGCAAAAGTACTACTGCTGGTACTCTTGTGCGCGAAGAGCTAAGATCAAACGCGTAGGCCAGCAAAAGCAAAACACATAAGATTATGATAATTTCAGATGTAATCATTTAGTTTCTTTTGATTGCATTTTCGTCAATTTATATTTTTAAATTAATATTTGTTGGTATACTATTTCCTGTCTTTCAAAAATAAGATTTTTGTTTTGTTTTCCTATAATTTATTTAAAATCCCTGTAATATCATTTCTTGATAGTTTTTCTTTTTTATTCGAAAATAGCACAATTTACATATTAGATTTTTATTTTAAGGTAAATAGTGCCATTATTCGCCGTGAAAATCCCATACTAACAGTCAATAAATTCGTTATATTTGTTATAGTACAATTCAACGATAAATAATTCTTATATGGTTGCAAAAAATTCAAACCTGATTATTACTGATGCAAGATTTCAGTTTCGGATTTTCAAGTTGAATGTCATGGAATTGAAAAAAAAAATTGAAATAGCAAACGGTAAATGGCATTCATTTATTTACATTACCGCTGGAAAGGGAGTTTTACATATTGATTTTGATGAGCACACTGCAGTAAAAGGAAAAGTTTTCTTCATTGAAAAATATAAAAATTTCAAGTGGATCAGATTTCAAAAGATAGAAGGGGTAATGGTACAATTTACAGACGCCTTTTATAATCACATCTACACGGGCAATCCAAAAATTAAAAGCGATCAGTCGTTGATTGGTGACATCAGCCCTTATATTAAGATACAGGATATTCACGAAAAAGAATGGGCTGATGTATTTAACATTCTTTTGCTGGAATACGCTCTTTTAAAAGAAAACTCAACAGAAATACTTTGTCTTACGCTAAAGATTTTAATACTTATGTACCGCCGTAATGCTTATGCAAAAAGCTTGTTGATTATTTCGGACCGGAGGAAGCAATTACTTAGCGAATTCCGCAAACTTGTAAATAACAGTTATTCCGAATTAAAAACTCCGAAAGCATTTGCAATGAAATTGAATATTACTCCAAATTACCTTAATGCACTCTGCAGGGAAATTTATAATAAAACTGTGAGTGAGATCATTCAGGAGCGATTTATTTTGGAAGCAAAGCGTATGCTGGCACACTCGGGGTTGAGCGTTTCAGAAATTGCTTTCAAGTTGGGATTTGCTGACAACTCATATTTTGGCCGCTATTTTAAAAAAGTAGTTGGGATGCCTCCTGAGAAATACCGATCTATGAATTATAACTAACTATTTTTTTTAAAAAATTTAAATATTGTCATCATGAAACGAAATATCTCAAAAATACTGATACCGACAGATTTTTCAGAACCTTCTGAAAGGGCTTTAAAAGTTGGAACGGCTATAGCCAAAAGACAAAAAGCTGATATTACTTTGTTGTATGTTCTTGATAGATATTCTCATTTGCAGCCATCCGAAGTTTTTTTACCCGGCGTTAAAATTGGCCCGGATATTAAATCATCACTGGAAGAAAAACTTAACGTGTTATCAAAAAAAATTCATGAAAGGACTAAGATAAATACCACTTTCAAAGTTGTTGCTGGTAATCCATCGGATTGCATTTGCGAGTTCGCCTTTCAGGAAGACTTCAGTTTGATTGTCATGGGCTCGCATGGCATTTCTGGTATACGAGAGTTTTTTATGGGTTCTGAAGCATTCAGGGTGGTGAAAAATGCGACATGCCCCGTGTTAACTGTCCCGGGTGACTGGCAAAAAACTGAGTTCGGAAAAATTTTATTCCCAATACGGCTTATTCCGGGCGCATTGGATAAGTATTCGTTTGCGAGGCCTATTATTGAGAAAAACAAGTCAGAATTAATTTTGTTAGGTCTGGCTGATAAGAAAAAACCTGATGAAGTGTATCAAATAGCAGGTTTAATGGACAAGTTTAAGTATCAATTGCATAATGACAATGTGGTGTTTCAACCATTATTATGCCCATGTGAGAATTTCCCTGAAAAAGTCATAAACAGTGCGAATGAAAACCATGTTGACCTGATAGTCCTTACTGCAAATCTTGATTATGATTTAAAAGCATACTTTATTGGTGCATTTTCTCAACAGATTGTTAATCATTCTAAACGTCCTGTTTTATGTATTAAGCCATCTATGGTTGTCGCTGACAAAACAGACTATTCTTTGTTAGCTGATAAATGGGGCGGGGAAATTGATTTTTCTGATGTTGTGGTACAAACAGATTAAATTTATTACAATGCTTAATTGTCAATATAATTTTTATTAAACCATTTTCAAAAAAGAACCTTAAAAATAATAATCATGAACAATATAACATTTCAATCCATACATTTTAAAGCCAGTTCTCATCTTGAGGCCTTTATAAACGAAAAAGTTTCCAAACTTTTTGATCAGGATAATTCTATCATCAGGGCAGATGTAACCTTATTTGAAGGCGCATCCGGCAACCCAAACAATCAATTCTGTGAAATAAATCTTTCTGTTCCCGGTGAAAACCATTTTATTAAAAAGAACAGTGATAACTATGAAAAGTCAATTACTGAGGCTGTATTGTCTTTACAAAAAGTACTGCGTCGTAAAAAAACAAAAAATATAAGTAGCCGCAAAAAAAATGATCAATTATAAAACCATAGCTTATGCTTCCTTCAATCATCAATCAATTTTTGTCGGTTTGTTTTGGACTGTTTGCAATATAAAGTAAAATATAGTATTAATAACCCTAAATCTGATAAAATGAAAACTTATAAAATTAAAAACATGCTGCTCCCGGTTGATTTTTCTAAATCAAACCATAGTGCTGTTAAAACTGCTGTAGCTATTTGTAAAAGGCAAAATTCAAAATTGACCTTAATTCACGTTATCGACAAAACGAATATGGCTGATTCTCCACCGTCATCGGATGTTGGGTTTGTAACATTTAAAGAATTTCAAAAGCATGTTCATAAGGAATTAAAAGCTTTGGCATCTCAAATTTCTAAGTCATCTAAATTAGAAGTAAACTCTTATGTTGAAATTGGCACCCCTTCTGAAATTATCCGTAATTATGCGGAAAAGGACAATGCCAGCATTATTGTTATGGGAGCACATGGCAAATCGGGAAATACTGATAAAATGGGTTCAGTTGCATTTAATGTGGTAACTGGCGCTGCATGTCCGGTAATGGTTGTTCCAGGCAATTGGAATCATGAAAAATTTAATAAAATAGTTTATCCCATTCGTATGGATCAAAAAGTTTTTGAGAAATTTAATTATATTCAGCCAATAATTGAAAAAAATAATTCCGAATTAATAATTGCCGGTTTAGCAAATAAAGATAACACCGAACATATTAGTAAAACTGTCTTTTCCATTGATTTATTAAGGGAAATGTGCCAGGAAGAAAAAATTGAATATTCAACCATTGTATTCCCAAGTAATAACTTTTCATCCAAAGTAGTTGAAACTGCAAATAAAATAAATGCTGATTTGATCGTGATTTCATCTCACATCAATTATGATTCTGAAGTAAATTTTCTTGAAGCTTTCGCGCGCACAATTTTAGATGAGTCTAAATGTCCTGTGCTTTGCATCAGTCCATTGATTAACAAACGAAAATGACTTTTATACTTTGTAATGAAAAGAGTTTTTTAATCTCTAAGTATTAATAAGTAAAATAAAATAATGATAATTACCTGTCAATAAACACAAACATGTTCAACAATAATAGTTAAATGATTTTTGCACATTATGAATTATACTAAAACAGCCTTTAAAGAACTACCAAAACTAGTTTCTAAAATAAACTTCTTTTTGTCGGAAGAAAAAAACATTAATATTCCTGATTTAATAAAATTGGAAGACTTTTTTAAGCACCCAGAAAATAAAATAATGCACGGGTCATTAACATTATTATTTTCATCTCATAAGAAGTTAAAGAATGGGACGATGCTTAAATTGAACGAAACTATCAATTTTAGAAGTAATGACTTTCTGATAAAATCCTCCTGGCAGGAAAATTATAATGGTGAATATATTGCCTATGAATGTAATCGTTTCGGAGAAAATGAACCCGATCAATATATTGGAAGTAGTATCTCATTTTCTTTAAATGCAGTGAGAAATATTTTAATTGAAAACAAAGGGAATTTTGTGATAAGGACAAATCAATTTCAGATAAATCGTTTTAGTAAATAACAACGAATATGAATATGCATTTATCTTATTATAAATAAGCAGATGAATTTTTCCATAAGAATCATTAAACAGTACTAATAATGAAATCTAAAAACCAAATATTTTACGAACCTAGAAAGTTTAACTCTATTGAATTATGGAAAAATCTGACAGATGAGCAATGGTACAACGCTGCCTGGCAAACAAAAAATTCCATTCGTAGCATTGAACAGCTTAAAAAGGTAATCAAATTAAATAAGTTTCAGGAAACAGAAATAGAAAGAACTCTAAAGACATTAAAAAGTCAGGGCAAAGAACCGTTACGCATCACACCTTATTACGCTACTCTTATGCACGAGGATCCATTTCATCCAGTGTTGCTGCCCGGTGAAAAAGCTGAAAAACGTCTTGACCCGGTTTTCTGGCAAAGCGTGCCAACTCCGGCTAATCTCCTTTTCCCTAATACAGGTGTAGAAGGTGCTATGAGCGAAGGCTCAAGAAGCTATGGCGCTGCCTATCAGCGTTATCCTAACCGGGTTGCTTTGTTTGTTGCGGAAAACACAAGTTGTGCTTCGTATTGTGTGCATTGTCAGCGGGCAAAATCACTCGATGGGACTGTTGATTTAAACCGGAATGACATCAATAGAGGGCTATTTTATATAAGGTATAACAAAAATATCAATGAAGTGCTCGTTACCGGTGGTGATGCTTTAATGATAAGCCGAAACCGTCTGCAATATATTCTTGAGGAACTAAGTAGGATACCACACCTTAGAGTTATCCGCATTGCAACCAGGGTCCCTGTTGTAATGCCAATGGGTATTACAGACGAGCTATTAGAGTTGATCAATATTTCTTCTAATAAATATAACACTGGTCCGGATAAGTATGTGTACTTTATGACGCATATTAATCATTATCAGGAAATAACATATGATTTAGCTGTTGCAATTAAAAAAATCCGTAATCACGGCTTTACAATAAGAAATCAAACAGTTTTGTTAAATCATGTAAATGATTACTACAAAACTCTGGCAGAAACATTTAGAAGAATGTTCTGGATTGGGGTACATCCATATTATCTGTTACAATGTCATAAAGAAAGAGGTATTGTTCATTTTATCACCCCTATACAGGTCGGTAAAATTTACATGAAGCATTTGCAGGGTTGGATATCCGGTATTACAATGCCTAGATACGCTGCAAATATCGAAGGTGGTGGCGGAAAGGTGCTATTAATGCCCTCCGGTCATGATACGCTGAATGACGAAACGAGCATTGATGAAAAAATATCTGAAAGCTATGCTACAGTGGTTACATGGGATGGTAAAGAATTACAGCGATACGAAGCTCTTGGCAGGGCTACTCGCAAAGAATATAAGTACGCGGTAAATATCATGGATAAATTTATTGGCAGAAAAGGGGTTTTCCTTCCCAAAGTAATTATTGTCGACAAAGATGGTACCCATATTGAAACAACAAACAGGACGAAGTTACCTGTTATCGAAAAAATAAAAAAATCAGAACTTTTAGGTTATGATTTATTTTACAGCGATATGCCAATAACCAACCCTGCCGACATAGTAGAAGAATTGGAAAAACAATTTATAAAATCGAAATACTTCACTTGATGCTATATAGTATTATTAATTTAAAAATCGGCAGTTGAAGTGTTACAAAATAAATGAAACGGTGGCATCTTATGAAAAAGGTTATTTTTAAATCGTTAGTTTTTTCTATTACTTTTCTTTTTATGCAAGGCAATATCATTGTTGCACAAGACTTGCAATCAGCCATCAAATTAACAAGGAGTGAGCAGTTTTGCAAAGCTGATCAGATATTTAAATCTATTCTTGAGAAAAATCCAGGCGATGGTAGCATCTATTTTTATTATGGTGAAAACTATTTGCAAAAATATTTCTCAGATACTATTACATATTCATATGGTGAAATGGCCGATTCGGCAAAAATCCTTTTTCAAAAGGGGATAGAACTGTATTCTGATAATCCATTGAATTATGTGGGGCTTGGCGAAATCGAGCTTATAAACAAAGATACAACTCAAGCCCAAAAACATTTTGAAAAAGCACTTTCTTTACTCCCATCTAAAACCAATAAAAATTCCGGTTTGTTAAAAAAAGAACAGGCAGTTGTCCTTATTAAAATGGCCAATGCTTATCTCAAGGCTCACACTGCTGACAGCGCAATGGTTTTTCCGCTACTGCGTGATGCGGAAAAGCTAGACAATAAAAACTTTGATCTCTAAATTGTCAAGGGTGATGCATATCTGCAATTATTGAATGATGGATCAAAAGCAATAAAAGAATATAATCAGGCACAGATTCTTAATCCAAAATCCCCAAGAGCAAAATTGAGATTAGGACAGTTATGGGTAAGGGCAAATAACTACTCTTCTGCCATTGACTATTATAATGAAGCTATAGAAATTGATTCTAATTATGCTCCTGCATATCGTGAAAAAGGATATCTTCTTTTCAAAACACGTCAGCCAGGCAAAGCAAAGGAAAGTTATGCCAGGTTTTTATCATTATCAGCGGGTAGCAGAAGTGCACGTATTCAATATATCAATACGCTATTCGATTTACAGGATTATAATGAAGCAATTATACAGATCAACATTATTATGAGCCAGGATTCATCAAATAATGATTTCAATCGTGCCTTGGCATATTCATACTATGAGACAGGCCATTATGATAAAGGCTTACATTACATTAATAAATTTTTCGAACAGGTTCAGCCCGAAAAAATAAGAGCATTAGATTATGTTTACTATGGCAAACTTTTATCAAAGAATAATATGGATTCCGTATCAGCAGAGGTTTTTATGAAAGCTTTTGAAATGGATACAACCCAAACTGATCTCCTTAATCAGGCAGCTAGTTCATATATCAAACTAAAAGAATACGGAAAAGCTGCTGAGTTAATGATAAAGAAAACTATGATAAAAAAGGATGTGGTAAACGATTATTATACGTTGGGAAAAATTTATTATAGCCTTCAGGATTGGAGAAAGTCCGATTCTGTATTTTCCATAACTATTTCACTTAATCCGGGATATATTAAAGGTTATTTATGGAAGGCCTATTCTCTTGTTAATATGGATCCCGATGCCAAAGAGGGTATGGCAAAACCAGCCTTTGAATTGCTTATTGAAAATGTAAAAAACGATACCATTAAATATGCTGCTGAGCTAAAGCAAGCATATTCCTACCTGTCTTATTATTATTTGATTCAATTCAATAAAACCAAGAAGCTTAATGACGGTCTAATTTCAAAACAATATTGTGAGAAAGTGCTTACTATTGACCCTAATGATGAAAATGCCAACGCTATTTTAAACGATTTAAAAATAAGATTAAAGTAAGCGATTTTTGTCTAATTCTATAAATGATATTTTTGTTGCAAATTTAGTTGATAATAAATTATTTATCATATTACTAAGTAATCTTTTGATTAAATAATATGCTTTATTACTTGTAGCCGGGACAAAATGCTCTTTGCACCCTCATATTTTGCCCGGCTACAGGATTGCTATTTTGGTAGTTTTAGTCTCGTTGCAATATTAACATAATAGGAGTTATAAAACAGGCAGGCGAAGTAAAAGGTTTTGGGTATGTAATAGTTTTGTCGATTGACACTAACCTATGTGTGACTGATAAGAAAAAAATAATTTTTTAGAAGCAAAATAAACCCGGATGTTTGGCAAATTGTTTGGCAAATGAAAAAAGGGTCTCGGTTTTTTAATCCTGAAACCCTTGATGATCGTGTGACCCCGACAGGATTCAAACCTGTAACCTTCTGATCCGTAGTCAGATACTCTATTCAGTTGAGCTACGGGGCCTTTGAGAGTGCAAAATTAATACTTTTTAATAAAAAAGTTGAAAAAAATTATTTTTTTCTCATAGTTCACGCCAGCCGCCCGAAAAACTTTTTATTGATCACCATGATCATGATAGCGACAGCATTGAACACGGCAAGGGCAATAAGTGTGCTGGAGACACCGAGCAGCGGGACCACCAGGCTGGTGATCAGCAAGGCTCCTCCTGCAGAACCAAAAAGCTCAATACCATACGAATTACCGGCAATCACCGTATTGGCCTGATCTTTAAGTTTTGTAGCCAGGGCAAACTGGGTTCCGGTTATACATGCCTGCATGAATATAAAAAGGTACAAAAGATATTTCAGTACCAATGAATAATGAATCATATAGTTTATAACAAGCCAGAAAAGCATAAGAAAAATTGCCAAGGTTATCTGTAAACCGATAAAATGACGATAATCCGCTTTGACTTTTTTTGCAATAATGTAGGCTCCTGTAAACAACCCGGCCATGAACAAGGTAAATATGATCCCCAGTTGAGCATAAACAAAACCATATAATGCCTGAAATGCAACAATGATAAGCATCTCGACAGACGATGCTGTAAAGCCTCCGGCCAGCAAACTGATATTAACCGGTTTAAGAAATATGAGAAACAGCAGAAGTGTCACGCATACCACTATCAACGGGACCATGAGGCTTACATGGTAATAGCTGAGCCAGAACTGAAGCCCGTAATAGTAGGTTATCGGCCTGAAATCATGGTTGACAGGGGCATCCGGATAAAATTTCGAAAGGATAAGGTCGGATTTTTGCTTTAATAAGACATCATCAAGGTAATACTCGTTCACATATAAGTTATCGACCCCGCACTGATTTATGGCAGCAGCTATATTTGTGGTAAGCGGGCCGTCCGAAGCAATGAAAAACAGTTTGTTCCCCGGAATAATAGTTACATTACCAAACACCGTTTTCAGGGTGTTATATATGGATGAATTCAGTTGAGCGGAGGACCGGTTCATATAATTTTCAACTCCGGGGAGGCCCAGTCCAACCACTGCATTCTTGTTCATATGTTTTTTCAGAAGTTCGAAAAATTCCTGAGTATAATACCGGTTCGTTTGTGCATATAACGGTTCAGGAGTGTTGAGCAGCACCACATCAAAAGTATTTTTTGTTTTACCGATAAAAATTCCCGGATCCTGAAAATGCTGATCAATACCTGCTGTTGTAACTGCGGAAAAATATTTTTTTTCAAGGTCGCACAACTCCTTGTTTATATCAACAAAATCGATCCGGCTGACCGGATATTTCCGGATCTCTTTTTCGGTATGCCCGATATTGCCCGAAACCTGCAATACGCTTTTTGCATCAGGCCTTTGAACCATCGCATAATGCACGGCCTCCTCATTGGCAATTTCATTATTTCCGGTATTGATGAGCGAACCGTTCTCGTATAGATTATATTGCCCTGAGCCTTTGGTAACGATCAGTTTGCCAAATTCATTCTCCACGCTTTCAACTACTGACTGGCCGGGGAATAATTTTCCGAGAGCGATATTTTTGATGGCGGTATTTGTCAAAACACCCACCAGCGAAAGCAGTATGATTACATTAATAACCAATACCCATTTTTTTCTGCTGATAGTCAGCAGAGCAATCATAACAAAGGCGTTGATTGCGGCAATCATTGAAATTACCTGGTATCCGTCAAAAAAACGGATCAGTACAAAACTGAACAAGGCCCCGCTTATGATGCTGCCAAGGGATTCGACAGCATAAAATTTTGAAATTTCATTTTTATCGCCGGAACTGATAGATACAAATACCGTAAATGCTGCCCCCGACAACAGGCATACCGGAAATAATACAGCAGCGATCACATAAAATATTTCGAGCGGCCCCTGCATTACGCCGGGCTGAAAAAGCTGATTTTTATAATACGTAAATGCAAGCAGCAGCAAGGCCGTTAATAGCAGGGGAATTGTCAGCAGCAGCAAAGAAAGAAAATAGTTGAACTTGCATTTTATAAATTTTATCAGTAATGCCCCTGAGCCGGTGAACAGGAACCAGCACGACATCACCAGTCCCGTGAGCAACTCGTTGCCTGAAAAAACACTGAATAATTCTCTCAGAACAACCAATTGAATAACTACCGTGTTAAATCCCAGCAGAAAAATATTTATTCTGCTTCCGGGTATTTTTTCCTGCATTTTTTCTTATTGAAGAACAAACCTACAAATTTCAGTTGTAAAAATGATTTTTTTTTCTGAAAACGAAAAGATGGCGGGTACATGTATTGTAAATATAGGTATTAGATAAATTCAAATATGATTTGATGTATTTATTGTTCTGGACTATCATAAGTACTTGTTTATTATTTGTTTATGATTTCATCTTTTTTTAACAAAAAAATATTCAATCAAATCTATATTTTGAATACATTTGTACTCGAATATTTTTGTACTTATACGAAATTTACAAACAAAAATTAATAACAAAAATCTGAATTATGAAAAAATTAATGACTTTCTTAATTGCGTTGGTCTTCAGCAGTATAACCTGGGGACAGACGGTGTTAATTTCTCCGACCGGAGACGGTGGCTTTGAAACCGGCGCTACCTTGGCAGCCAATGGCTGGACGGTGGTGAATTCCACGACAAATACCTGGCAGGTAAGCGGTGTAGCCGTGCCATTTGCAGGATCAAACAGTGCGTTTATTTCAAACGACGCCGGTGTATCCTATGCCTATACGAATACCCTTAACCAGACTTCTCACTTTTACAGGGATATTACTGTTCCTGCCGGGGAATCAAAAATCAATTTGTCTTTTCAGTGGAAAGGAAACGGTGAAAGTGGTTATGACAGATTGTTAATCTATGTTGCACCCACATCTGTCACACCAGTTATTGATGACCCTCTGTCGAGTTCAACAGCGCTGACTGGGGCTACTTTAATTTATACACAGACATCCTATACTCAGACAGCTTATGGCCCTGTGACAATCAGTCTTCCTTCAAATCTGGCCGGAACCACATTCAGGCTGATTTTAACCTGGCAGAATGATGATTCTGCCGGCACTACTCCTGGTGCATCTATTGATAATATTTCTTTGACATCGGCTGTTCCCGATCCATTACATGGTATTTATACTATTGATAATACCATGCTGACAACCACTCCTATGGTTCATGATGGAACAGGCAATTTTGCCAGCTTTACTGCTGCTATCAATCATATGAATTCCGAAGGCATTTCTGATGATGTTACTTTCAATGTTCTCACGGACCTTATATTTACTGAAGATTGCCCGGCAATTACTGCTACAGGAACCGCTGCCAACACGATTACTTTCCATAGATTTGGCTCTGGTGCTAATCCTGTTATTAAACCTACCGGTACCACAGGCACTTCTGATGCTGGGATTATTATAAACGGCGGTGATTACATTACCTTCGACGGAATTGATATTACCATTGCCACAGGCTCTGCTGTAGAGTATGGGTATTTTATTCGCAATGCTTCTGCAACTAATGGAGCAAAGTATAATACGGTAAAAAACAGTAAGATCATTTTAAACAGAACAAATACATCCTCAAAAGGTATTTACCAGTATCGCTCAGTAACAGCTTCTGATACCAATGGCACCAATTCACACAATCTGTATCAATCTAATATCATTGAAAACAGTTATATGGGGATTTATGTTTATGGGTCCTCTTCCTATCCTGATTATGGCACTTATATTACTTATAATATTGTGGGTGCTGCAACGGCTAATGATATTGGTGCCGGCTCATCCACAACTAATGGAATCCGCGCTTCTTATCAAAATGGAGTCATGATAGCAGCCAATACTGTGAGGAATGTAAGTACTACCGGAGCTTCTCTATACGGCATTTATCTGGAAGGCGGCCAGGGCACCAATAATATCTTTAACAATAAGGTGTATTCAATAGGTACCACGAGCACTTCCACCTCCTATGTTGTATATGGGATCAGAACGGATATCAATTCGACCTATACCACAAACGTGTTTAATAATATGGTTTCTGATTTGAATCATGGAATAGCGACAGCTTCTTCAACCCAGGTAATCAGGGCCATGGCTGTCGGCATATCCGGCACTGGTACCGGTAATTTTATTTACAATACGGTAAAGATCAGTGAAGATGCATTTCCGACAAGCACAGCTATGTACATCGGTGGTGGTACCGTATATACGGTTGACAATGTTTTCGTCAATGCCTCCACGGCAGGCTCCACATCGAAACGTTATTGTATTTACAGAAGTTCCGGGACCCTGCTTTCTGATTACAATGACCTTTACGTTGATGTTGCCGGTACGAATAATTTTACAGGATATTATACTGCTGATCAGAATACACTAGCAAACTGGCAGACAGCGAGTGGAGGCCTGGATATGCACTCGATCTCGGTTAACCCGACCTTCACATCCCTGACTGATTTACACACTACAACCTCCGCTCTCAATGGAATAGGTACTCCTATTGCCGGGATCACTTTCGACATTGATATGGACACCCGCGACGTTAACACTCCTGATTTAGGGGCAGATGAAAACTTAGCTCCTCCTGCTTATACCTGTACGACCCCGGTTCCGGGCAATACGCTTACGACTGCTAACAACCTGTGTTTGGGACAATCTGTTGTGCTTTCATTACAGAACGCAACCAGCGGTACCGGTGTAATCTATCAATGGCAACGTTCAACAGATGGTATCACTTACACAAATATTAGCGGGGCTATCAGTTCGACTTATGCGGTAACTCCTGCGGCTAATACTTACTACCAATGTATTGTAACTTGTCTGAACGGACCGTCATCAGCTACTTCAACCCCTGTTCAGGTTACTTTTGCTAATTCAATATTAACGACTACACCGGGAAGCCGCTGCGGAACTGGCACGCTATCTTTAGCTGCAACAGCAACACCGGGTGCAACCATAAACTGGTATGACGCTGTTACAGATACCTTGATGGGTACAGGTTCGCCATGGGTCACACCAATAATTGGTGCAACTACTACATTTAATGTTGCCGCAGAAATACCGGCCCTTGGGTCCGTTATCGGTGCAGGAGCTTCTACAAGCAGCAGTTACCAGAGCCCATTTAATCATACTTGGGGTGGAACGAAATCGCAATTTCTGATCAGAGCTTCCGAGTTGACCGCTGCAGGCTTTGCTGCAGGAGATATTAATACGTTGGGCATTATGGTTGTGGCTGCCGGAATACCTTACAGCGAATTTAATCTCAATATGGGATCTACGATGGATACCGCATTGACAACAACCTTTGTAACAGGTTTGGCTAATGTGTATTATGACCCTGCCTTGACACTCAGCACTGGATTTTATAATTTCACCTTAGCAAATGCGTACAACTGGGATGGCGCTTCAAACGTGGTCATTGAATTCTGCTGGAGCAACAATAATACAGGTGGAACAAGCGCTACGGTAAAAGTCGATGCAACTCCTTTTGTTGCTGAGTCATACTTCAGGGATGATAGCCAAACTCCTGCTGTTCTTTGTGCAGCAGCTACTGCAACCGGTACCTATAGCTACAGGCCGCAGTTTTATCTGAATTATACACCGATGTGTGCCGGGCCACGTGTACCTGTTGTCGCAAACGTTTCAACAGCCGCTGCATTAACCCTAGCAGCCGACCAGACCGTCTGCAATAATTCTGTTGCTACCATTGCGGTAACTTCAACTTTAGGAGATTACGACTCTTATGTATGGACTCCGGAAACAGATCTGTATACCGATGCAGCATGTACAACTCCATACGTAAGTGGTGCAAGTGCAACAACTGTTTATGTGAAATCAGCAACTGCCGGAACAACAACATATACCTGTTCGGCAAATAATTCCGTAAGCCAGTGTTCAAATATTACTTCAACGGCAGTTACCACATTGCCCGCAGCGCCTGCTATTACAGCAGCCACTTCCGATATTTGCGTGAGCGGAGCAACAACAATCACTACCCTTCCAGCCTCCGGCTATGGCACTGCAACTTTCCAGTGGCAAAACTCAACGGATAATATCACATTTAACGATATTTCAGGGGCAACTGCACTAAATTACACTACACCGACTATTACCAGTACTACTTATTATAAATTACTGATAAAGCTTGGTGCTACCGTTTGTACAGAATCTAATGTTGCAACCGTTACCGTAAATAATCCGCAGGTAGTTTCTACTACTCCCGGAAGCCGTTGCGGAACAGGAACAGTTAATTTAAGTGCAACAGGTTCGGCCGGAACTGACATTTCATGGTTTGCCAATGCAACAGGTGGTACAAGCTTATATACAGGAACAAATTTTGTAACTCCAAGCATTAGTGCTACCACAGATTATTATGTGGCTGCAACAATTGGCGAAACAACTATTTCCGGTGGACGTCTTGCTCCAACAGCTACTTCAACAACAACAGCATATAGTTATGGGTTGGTTTTTGACGCCTATAATGATTTTGTTCTGCAGTCAGTGGATGTTTATGCTACTACTGTTGGAAATGTTGAAGTACAACTGCAAAATAATACGGGTACCATGCTGCAATCAATTACAGTACCTGTGATTGCTGGTGGTGCAACAACACCTCAGACAATTAACCTGAATTTTAATGTTCCTGCAGGAACGGGATTACGATTAATTGCTGTTTCTTCTCCTAGCATGGTACGTGAATCATCTTTGGGTGGATTCCCTTATTCTTTGGGAGCAAACGGTTCAATTACGAGCGGGTATATCAGTGGCACCTCTTCCACTTATTATTTTTTCTATAATTGGGAAATGAAAACAGGTTGTTCTTCTGCACGTACTATGGTTACTGCTACAGTGAATACTGCTCCGGCAATTGCTGTTTCGGCAACACCGGATACTATTTGTGCAGGTTTGTCAACAACACTTGCTGCTTCAAGCAGTAATGCAAGTTACACCTATACATGGACACCTGCAACCACACCTGCTACAGGTTCATCTGTATCCGGATCTCCGGTTTCTACGACTACTTATACAGTCAATGCAAACGATAATTCGGGTGGCACCTATGATGGCTGCGCTGCTGTTGCTACTGTGAACGTGAATGTAAAACCTTCACCTTCCTCAGTAACGGCTACTGCCTCAAGCAATACCATTTGCATTGGGGCTTCTGTTGATTTGTTCTCTTCTGCAATTTCAAATGATACATCGTTTGTTACTGTATTAACAGAAAGTTTTGAAGCCATGCCAACACCACCGGTTGATTGGACATTTATTAATGCAGGAACAGGAAATCCGTGGGGTTATTATTCCACCGCTCATTCAGGTGCTTATTCACTGACTTATGGATACTCATCCACAGACCCAGCCGATGCATGGGCTATCACGAATCCCTTGACGCTGAATGCAGGTACAACCTATACGATTTCTTTCTGGTATGAAATTGCTTCTGACAGTTATCCTGAAAAATTAAAAGTAACTGTTGGCAATGACACCACAGTTCTTGCTCAAACAACGACCCTGTGGGACAACAATGGTGATACTGCACTATTTAATGATACCTGGGAACAGGCAGTTATTACTTATAATCCTGTAACAAGCGGCACTTACTATTTTGGTTTCAACTGTTATTCTGATGCCGATATGTTCAGATTATATGTTGACGATGTGGAGATATCCGGTACAACAATAAACCCGGTAACTTTCTCCTGGACATCACTGCCTGCAGGCTATACTTCAACAGATCAGAACCCGGTAGGAGTTATCCCTGCAGCAACAGGCGCAATACAATATATTGTTGCCGCACAGAATTCAATTGGATGTTCAACTACTGCGAGCACAACAGTTACTGTTGATCCTTGTACCGGAGTAGAGGAAAATAATGATGGTATTTCTGTCAGCATTGTTCCTAATCCTTCCAATGGCTTGTTCTATCTTAATGTGAACGGCATTAATGAAACAGTCACTATGAATATTTACTCGATCAGTGGTCAGTTGGTTTACACTGAACAGCTTGACAACAAAGGTCTGGTAAATAAAACTGTTGATCTGGGGTCTTATCCTAAAGGTATGTATTTCCTGCGTTTAATAAATAAAAATATAACGCATACTGAAAAGATCATTATTGAATAATTTTTTCATCTGAATAAAAAAAGAGGATGTCTCAATAGGGCATCCTTTTTTTTTTATTATAAAATGCAAAATGAGTTAAAATTTATTACATTTGTTTAGTTTTTAATATCCATAAAACTTAACAAAAAAAATACGATTATGAAAAAACTTATGACTTTCTTAATTGCGTTGGTCTTCAGCAGTATTACCTGGGGACAGACGGTGTTAATTTCTCCCACAGGGGACGGTGGCTTTGAAACAGGACTTACCCCTGCAGCTAATAACTGGACAGCCGTAAATTCTACGACCGATGGCTGGTATGTGGGAGCAGTCCCTGTAGTAAGTGCAGGTGTCAATTGCGGGTATGTTTCCTCAACAGCCGGCGTAGACTGGACTTATTCACAGTTTACTGTTATACAACATCTTTATTATGATGTTACTCTCCCTTCCGGAGAATCTAAAATTTCATTGACTTTTAAATGGAAAGCAATGGGAGAAGGCACAACAACCAGCGACTGGGATAATATGAAAGTATTTTTCGGATTGAGTTCCGCCATAGGAGTTCCTGTGGCAAATACGGCCGTTTCTGGTACTTACCAGATTTCAGGTGCAGGAGCTATCAGTGGAATGTATAAATTGAATTCAACCGCATGGAATTCAGAAACAATAACGTTAACCGGGACGCCGGGTGCTACCTACCGCCTGGTTTTTAGCTGGAAATCTGATGGTTCTGATATCGCTAATCCCCCTGCTGCCATTGATGAAGTTTCTCTGACATCAATGGCGCCTGATGCTTTACACGGTATTTATACCATTGATAATTCCATGCTGACAACCACTCCTATGGTTCATGATGGGACAGGCAATTTTGCCAGCTTTACGGCTGCAATTAACCACCTGAACTCCGAAGGTATTTCCGGGGCTGTTACTTTCCTTGTAACCGATGGACAGATGTTTACTGAAGATTGCCCTGCAATTACTGCCACAGGAACTGCTATCAACACGATTACTTTCCGGAAATCAGGTACAGGTACTAATCCGGTTATTAAACCTACCGGTACCACAGGCACTTCTGATGCAGGGATCATTATCAGCGGTGGTGATTATATTACCTTCGACGGAATTGATATTACCATTGCTACAGGCTCTGCTGTTGAGTATGGTTATGCGATACGCAATGCCACTGCAACTAACGGAGCGAAGTATAATTCGGTAAAAAACAGTAAGATCATTTTAAACAGAACCAATACATCTTCAAAAGGTATTTACCAGTATCGCTCAGTAACAGCTTCTGATACCAATGGCACCAACTCACACAATGTTTATCAATCTAATACCATTGAAAACAGTTATATGGGGATTTATTTATATGGGGCCTCGTCCTATCCTGATCTTGGCTGTTATGCTACCTACAACACTGTGGGTGCTGCAACGGCTAATGATATAGGTGCCGGCTCATCCACAACTAATGGAATCCGTGCTTCCTATCAGAGTGGAATTATGATTGGAGCCAATACGGTCAGAAATGTAAGTACCACCGGAGCCACCTTATACGGCATTTATCTGGAAGGCGGCCAGGGTACCAATTATATCTTTAATAACAAAGTATTTTCAATAGGCACCACCAGCACTTCCACTTCCTATGTAGTATATGGGATCAGAACGGATATCAATTCGACGTATACTGTAAACGTGTTTAATAATATGGTTTCTGATTTGAATCATGGAATTACCACAGCTTCTTCAACACAGGTAATAAGGGCCATGGCTGTAGGTATATCGGGCACCGGTACCGGCAATTTTATGTACAATACGGTAAAGATCAGCGAAAATGCATTTCCGACAAGCACAGCTATGTACATCGGTGGTGGTACGGTATATACAGCTGACAATGTTTTTGTCAATGCCTCCACGGCAGGCGCCACATCAAAACGTTATTGTATTTACAGAAGCTCCGGGACCCTGCTTTCTGATTACAATGACCTTTACATTGATGTTGCCGGTACGAATAATTTTACAGGATATTATACTGCTGACCAGATTACTCTCGCAAACTGGCAAACAGCCAGCGGAAGCCAGGACATGCATTCGATCGCAGTTAACCCAACCTTTACTTCTCTTACTGATTTACACACAACAACATCCGCTCTCAATGGAATAGGTACTCCTATTGCCGGAATTACTTTCGACATTGATATGGACCCCCGCGACATCAACACGCCTGATTTGGGCGCAGATGAATTTACCCCGAGCACCCTTGATATGTCTGCCCAGGCTCTGGTTGCACCTTTGACAACCGGTTGCTATGGTGCTGCAGAAACAGTTACTGTTACTGTAAAAAATAATGGAATATCCCTAATTGATTTTTCGGTGAATCCAACCACAGTTACGGTTAATGTTACGGGCGCTGTTACTCAGACGCTCAACGCAACTATAAATTCAGGCACTCTGGCTGCTGGTGGAACACAGAATGTAAACATGTCCACTACTTTGAATATGACAACTGCAGGCACATACACTTTTAATGCATCAACAACTGTGACGGGTGACGGCAACCCTGCAAACGATGCCATGGCTCCTGCAACAAGAACTGTTTTAGCTCCAACAGCTTTGCCATATACACAAAATTTTGATGCCGGAACAGCACCACCCACAGGATGGACTACTACAGGATGGAACATTGGGACAACCCATGCTAATCCATCAACTGGTAATGGCATTTATAAAAATATGTGGAGTTCAGCTACAACTGCTCAGTTTACCTTACCTAAATTAGGACCGGTTGTTGCAAGTGATAACTTATCTTTTGATTATCGAATTGTAAATTATACTAGCTATCCTGCCACAGCCACTCCAAATTCACCAAGCTGGGGCAGTATCGTTATAAAAATTTCGACAGATTGTGGTGTGACATTCTCTACGTTTGCTACAATTGACCCGACAAACCATGTTGAATCCTTATCATGGGCTAACAAATCCTATTCACTCGCTTCTTTTGCAGGAAGCAGTATTATAGTTCAGGTAAATACAAACTGGAGCGCCGGTGATTATTATGTTGATTTTGATAATTTTAATATTCAGCCTCCCCCTGCCTGTGTGCCTCCTACAGTTCAAACCGTTTCAACCTTAACTAGTGTTGGTGCAACCCTTGGCTGGACTAGTCCGGATTCATTTTTTGATATATTTTTACAAACTACAGCTACTCCTGTTCCTGACGGATCTACAACGCCAACTATTGACAATCACACAGGCAATAGCCTTACCTGGTCAGGTGGCAGCCCAAATACAACTTATTACTGGTGGGTACGTACCGACTGTGCAGCAGACGGCGGAACAGGCCAGAGCACATGGTCAGGGCCGATGTCTTTTTACACAGGATATTGTGTTCCAGCCCCAACTTCTGTTGATGGGGAGGGAATTACCAACGTAACTTTCAGCACTGTTAACAATACTACAGTTGCAGAACCCACTAATTATGGGGATTATTCTGCCATGGTAGGTAATGTTACTCAAGGCGCTACCGTTCCTGTTTCTATTACTTACCAAACCGGATTTACCTATGATACCAAAATATGGATCGACTGGAATGATGACCTTGACTTTGCCGATGCAGGTGAAGAAGTTTATTCAGGAACTTCTACATATGCAAACCCAACTACTTTGGCTGCTTCATTCATCGTTCCTGTTGCTGCTCCATTGGGCAACCACAGGATGAGAATAGGTGGACAGGATAACGGCCCTGTTCTTCCTTGCTATACTGGTTCTTATGGAGCATTTGAAGATTATACTGTTAACGTACAGGCGCCGGTTCTTCCTACTATTACAAGTTTAGGTGCTACCAGTGGTTGCGTTGGAACATCCCTTATTATTAACGGCACAGATCTGGCAGATGCCACATTAGTTACCATTGGTGGAACATCTGCAACTATTACGGCTACTACCTCAACTTCAGTAACTGTTACTGTCGGAACCGGCACTACAGGTACTGTATCTGTTACTACCATAGGTGGTACAGCTACCAGTACCGAAACATTCACGATTATTCAGTTACCATCAGTATTTACAGTAAGCGGCGGCGGTGCTTATTGCCCAGGTGGCACAGGTGTTTCCATTGCGCTTGACGGTTCTGTAAGTGGCGTGAATTATGATCTTTCCACTTCTCCGGTGACAACTTTAGCCGGAACCGGTAGCGCTTTGACTTTCGGGCCATCAGCATTTGAAGCAGGAGTATATACGGTCACAGCTACTGATCCAATAACTACTTGTTCTATTATTATGACTGGTAATGCTAATGTTACCGTAAATCCATTACCGACAGCAGTAACTGTTACACCAGCAAGCGAAACTATTTGTTCCGGTGATGTTCAGGTCTTAGTAGCAAGCGGCGGAACAATGGGGGGCACAGGTACGATCGGCGCAGGTACGGCAACAAACACCTCCACCACACCATACAAGGGATATTATGGTGGCAACAAATCTCAGTTTATTTATACTGCCGGCGAACTTACAGCCATGGGAATGGAGGCTGGACTGGCAATCAATTCCATTGCTTTTTCAATCACATCATTTACTGGCCCTTATACTTTTGCCGACTTCACTATAGGGATGAAGAATACAAGCAGTGCTAACCTTACTGCAGGTTTTGAAACCGGAGTTACTACCGTATTGACACCAGAAACATTCGTTCTTACGGGGGCAGCTCCATTTACCGTTACCCATGCACTCACCACACCTTTTATATGGGATGGCACATCCAACCTTTTGGTTGAAACGTGTTTCTGTAATCATGATGGTGGCGGGGCCTCGGAAAATTCGGCTAATGTGGTTTCCACCTCACTTGGAAATATGGCCAGGTATTATTCCCATGATTCGGAAACTACTGTTTGCACTGCTCCTGGCGCTGGAAGCGTAAATTCTACCAGGCCTAACATCACATTGGGCTATGGTCTGGCAACGCAGATAACATGGTCTCCGGTCAATGATTTATATACAGATGCCCTCGCAACCATTCCTTACACAGGAACTCCGGCGACTACAGTTTATGCAAAACCAACAGCAAATGTAAGCTATACCGCAACTTCCACAGCTGCAAATTCATGCACAAGTTCCGGCACATCGGCAATAACAGTTAATTCACTTCCGGTAGCCAACGTGACAGTTAGTGATAATTTGGTTTGTTATAGAGAGCCTATTACCATTTCTGTTGCTTTAACAGGAACCGGTCCCTGGTTGCTGCATGGTTTGACAAAAACCGAGATCGGAGGTGCAACGGATGTTTTACCCGATACACTTGTTACTACAAGCCCTTATCTTATTGTTGACCAACCTCAACTTAGCGCTTATTATCATATTGAAAGCTTTACCGATATTTCAACAGGCTGCACCAATGATTCTGCTAATTGGATAACAGTTACTGTAAATCCATTACCTACCGCCTTCCTTTCTGCCAGTAATAATAATGTTTGTTCAGGAGATGTAGTTAATTTTTCAATAGCCTTGTCCGGAACTGGTCCCTGGTTATTACATGGACTGACATCTACTAAATTTGACAATATTTCTCAAGTAATGCCTGATGTGTTGGTTACTTCAAGTCCTTATACTGTTTCACAGCCTGTTGCATCAAGTGCATATTATCATGTTGAATCTGTTACAGACCAGGGAACCGGCTGTACCACAGACACAGCAAACTGGCTTACGGTAATAGTAAATCAACTGCCGGAAGTTACTGACGTAACCCTGCTTTCATCTACTGATCAGGCCAGCTGGGACGCTGTAAACGGCGACTTTACCAATGGTTACAGCATGTGTATAAATCCTGCTACCCCATATTACTATCTTGATATCAATACCCTGACAGGGCCCGTTAATCCTTTGACCGGCACCTTCACTCAAAATGCCTTTACACTGGATGTTGCCTCGGTGCCATCAGGATTTTATGCTTACTGGGCTGCCAAGGGGGTAGTATCCGGAGCCAGCGGCTGGCAGGGCGTTATGTGGAACATCATCAGCGGTACAGCACCCATGTTCTATATCAACTACACCGGTACCGATTACCAGCTTATCGATGGTTTGCAATACCAGGTTGGCGGAGTGGCACAAACACTGCGCATCACGGGCGATTATCCTCAGGGAAATTATAAATTCACCGGCAGTGTAACTGATGTCAATGGCTGCATGTCTTCTTTCTTTGATGTATATCTCGAGATGAACTCAAGTCCGGTAGTTTCTGATGTAACATTACTTTCTTCTACCGATCAGGCCAACTGGACAGCAGTAAACGGCGACTTTGTAAATGGATACAGTATGTGTATTAATCCTGCTACCCCATATTACTATCTTGATATTAATACCCTGACAGGGCCTGTTAATCCTTTGACTGGCACCTTCGCTCAAAATGCCTTTTTCCTGGATGTTGTCTCGGTGCCTTCGGGATTTTATGCTTACTGGGCTGCCAAGGGGGTAGTATCCGGAGCCAGCGGCTGGCAGGGCGTTATGTGGAACATCATCAGCGGTACAGCACCCATGTTCTATATCAACTACACCGGTACCGATTACCAACTTATCGACGGCCTGCAATACCAAGTTGGCGGAGTGGCACAAACACTGCGCATCACGGGCGATTATCCTCAGGGAAATTATAAATTTACCGGCAGTGTAACTGATGTCAATGGTTGCGTGTCTTCTTTCTTTGATGTGTTCCTCGAAATGAATACGATGCCTGCACCACCCACTATTGGCAACATTACACAACCAACTTGTGCTCTTGCTACGGGAAGTATTGCATTAACAGGATTGCCTTCAGGCAACTGGACCATTAATCCGGGCAATATTACCGGAACAGGCGCAAGCTACACCGTTAGCGGCCTTGCAGCCGGAACCTATAACTACACCGTGAACAACGGTCAGTGTACTTCCGTCGCATCTACTGATGTTGTAATCAATACCCAGCCTGTAACGCCTGCTGCACCTGTTGTTGGCACCATCACACAACCTACCTGTGTTCTTGCCACCGGAAGCGTGGTGTTAAACGGATTGCCTTCGGGAAACTGGACGATCAATCCGGGCGGCATTACAGGTTCAGGAATCTCAACAACTCTTTCAGGGCTTGCTACAGGAACTTATAATTTTACGGTAAATAACGGCCAATGTACTTCTGTGGCCACTCCAGATGTTGTGATCAATACACAGCCTGTTACACCGGCAGCTCCTATGGTTGGAACCATCACACAACCTACCTGTATTCTTGCGACTGGAAGCGTGGTGTTAAACGGACTGCCTTCAGGAAACTGGACCATTAATCCGGGCAATATTACCGGAACAGGTGCAAGCTATACCGTTAGCGGCCTTGCAGCCGGAACCTATAACTACACCGTGAACAACGGTCAGTGTACTTCCGTCGCATCTACTGATGTTGTAATCAATACCCAGCCTGTAACGCCTGCTGCGCCTGTTGTTGGCACCATCACACAACCTACCTGCGCTGTACAATCCGGAAGTGTGGTTTTGGACGGATTACCTTCAGGGAACTGGACAATAAACCCCGGTAATGTTAGCGGATCAACAGTAAGTACGACCATTTCAGGCCTTGCTCCTGGAACCTATAACTTTGATGTTACCAATGCTTCGGGATGCACCTCAGCAGCTTCGGCCAATGTGGATATAAGTGCGAATTTAATTACTACCGCAGAAGCAGGACCAACAGTAATATATTATGGTACTCCTGTTCAGATCGGAGTTGTTAACAACGGGTCGGGAACTATCATCTGGTCACCTGCCACCGGGTTAAACGATCCTGGTATCGCCCAGCCCTTAGCATCACCGGCAACGACCACTACCTACACTATAACTGTCGATAATAATGGTTGTGTACGAACGGATACGGTAACAGTGGTTTATGGCGGAATAGGGCATATGATCGCCGGTAAAACACGTTATCTGAAAATGGCAACCGCAGGCAACCCGGCGCCAAATCCGCCTACATACAGTCCTGCAATATACAATATCGATAATGTAGAAGTGATCCTGAAGAGTAGTCCGGGAGGAGCGGTAATCGCCACTACGGTTAGTAATGCTAACGGGGAATATCAATTTACCGGTGTCCCGGATGGAGACTATATACTGGCTTACGATCACATTCCATATCCGGATACTATGCAATATGTTAATCACACGAATGCTGTTGACTTAGCCTTACTGAAATATTATGTAGGCCACAACCCATTGACTGATCCGTCGAGGAATTTTTCAGAGAAACACAGGAAAGCCGCGAATGTAGATAATAATGCGTCAATTAATACTGTTGACGTGGCGAGAATCAGCGGAAAGATCGGGATGCCAAACGATCCGGCCAAAAACTTCCCGAAAGGAAACTGGGTGGCATTTGATACTTTGATAACGATGGCTGGTTCAGACTTAAACATTACCCTGCAAACGGTTGCCTATGGAGATTACAATGCTTCCAGTGTAAAATACCAGGGAGCAGCAACAAACTGGGGTATGGTAAAAGAATTGCCTGATGAAAATATCATCGTCCGGTCAGACGAATCCATCATGATGAGTGACCCTGACTATTTTGAAGTTCCCTTACGGATTAGTACAAAAATGAATGAGCTTTCCGCAGTGGGCCTGGAGTTGAGCTATCCAAGTGATAAGTACAAACTAGTCAGCGCCTCCATGTCAAATACGGGCAAAAAAGGCGATGCAATAAAGATCAATCCTACTTTGGAAGAGATCATTGCCGCTAATAATGACTTGCTCGTGACAGATATAGATGGAGTGATCAGAGTAGTATTTGCCACCACCGATCATTTTGATATTGCTGCAAATGAAGAACTGGTTAAGTTAGGTTTCCGTTCACTCATTGATCCGGGCCGCGGAGAGCTTGATTTTAATTTGAACGGTACGGGTTTGATTGCAAATCAATATGGCGAAATTAATGCAGATGCTTACCTTACGATGCCAAAGATCTTCGTACAGGGTGATGATATGGAAGCCGGATTTGAATTGGCAGGCTATCCCAATCCATTCAGCGGCGATGCTACTTTGACATATAGCATTCCTGAAAACGGAACGGTAAAACTGAGTGTATATAATGCTATCGGCGAACTGGTGGCTTTACTTGTAAACGAATCGCAGATCAGTGGTAAACATTCAGCAGTATTTTCGCCTGTGAATCTGCCGGCGGGCATGTACACTTTTAAACTGGAATTTACAGGTTCGGATAAATCAAAACTTATGGTATTGAAGATGGTTCATTGATCCTGTAATAAATCCGATTTTCATTAGAAAGAGGCTGCCTCATCATCGGGGCGGCTTTTTTTTTCATCCTATGACACCAAAAAAAAGGCTTTAAAAATTTTTTTTGTATAAAACGACAAGCAGATAAAATAAAATATTATACTTGTACATTATTTATATTTATAAAAATTTATGAAAAAACTATTCGTATTTATTGTATTATTCATTGCTTTAATCTTGAGCTCAAATGCGCAAAATTATTTAACCAACACCGCTGCACAACCTAATCATTCAATACCAAAAGGACCTGTTGTGCAGACCTTTGAAGGAACATTTCCTGCCTTTGACTGGAGCTTGACAGCGGGCAGCGGGAACTGGGTAAAATCCAGTGAGAGAAATCACACCTCGGGTGGATCATTTTCAGCAATGTACAATTGCTGGGGTATTAACGGAACCGTTCCTGCTTACCTCCAGACTCCTGAAATGATTGTTACTGCAGGCGATGCTACCTTAACATTCTGGCGCAACTATTATTTACTCAATAATCCAAATTATGGACATGCAGCAGAATTATATATTGACATATCAACTGATGGCGGTTTAACTTGGACATCAGGTACTACAAATTATTTAGACACAATAACTTTGAATACATGGATACAGTTTACCATTGATCTGACTGCCAATATCGGGCAAAATGTAATTTTAAGGTTCAAAGCTATTTCAGACTTTGGTTCCTATAATATTGCCATTGATGATATTGCAGGACCTTCACAAAATTTACCACCACACGATTTGGAAATTCTTGCTTTAACACCATCATTTGTACTGAGTGGCAGTACTATTGCCCCGGAAGTTGAGGTGCGTAATATGGGAGATGCCACTGAAACATCATTTTCTCTGCATATATCAGATGGGGGGGCTTATAACTGCACGGTACCGGTTACTACTTCCATTTCTTATGGGACAACTTGTACAGTTTATTGTCCAGACTGGACTCCAGCAGACGGAAATTATACTTTGACAGCTAACGTTATTCTCGCTCCCGACACAAATACAGATAATGATACCATAAAGCAAAATGTTTTAGTATCTCCGGACAGTTGGATATCCTGGCCGGCAATAAATTCAAACAGGCTTACAAGTTATTGTGCATCTGCTGGTTATACACTGAGTTCGGGAATATATCGTTTTTTATATTCTTTTGGCGGAACTGGTGGTAACAGTAAGATGGTTACAAGCTACAATTTAGAAACAGGTACTTGTACTTTCGGTACTGATATGCCTGCCTATAGTAAAATGAACAGCGCTGTAACAGTAGGTGATTTTATGTATGTGAACAGAGGTCGTTGGGGAACTACGAATTACAATACATTCTATAAATATGATGTATTAAACAACACGTGGAGTACTGCTGCAAATATGCCTGCCGCCCTGGCATATAATGCTTTTGCTGCTCTTAACGGAAATATATACTGTGTCGGAGGTACTACTACAGGTGCTGTTAATACTGTGTATCGTTATAATATTGCATCAAATACCTGGACAACAGCAAGCCCAATATCTTTGGTCGGAGGGCTTTATGCCGGCGGACTGGCTATTGCTGATAATAAATTAGTATATATACAGGGTGTTGTTAACGGCGCTTTGACAGGCGATGTTTTTATAGGTACTGTTGACACGACAAATTATGATGTAATAACGTGGACCACAGGAACTCCCTGTCCTGTTGGTGTGTTCGGAATTAAAGCAGAGCCATACACCAATGGCAAAATCATTTATACGGGTGGTTCTGACAACTTAAGCCCATTGCATGTTGTCCCTGATTCATACATTTACGATGTGAATTCTGATACATGGACTAGGATTCAGGATAAAATTACCCCGACTTTAGGTTATGCTGCTGCTACATTTAATATGGGCGGTAAAATGAGGTACTTTGTTTCAGCCGGACAGAGTGCTTCAGGCTCACTTTTAGATAAGGTAGAATTTTTTAATCATCAGATAATTGCCGCAGCATGCACAGGCACACCACAGGCATCGGATATAACAGGTCCTGTTTCAATTTGTTCCGGAACTGAAGCAACGCTTCATTTAAGCAGCACTTATGCACTATCAGACATCACATACCAATGGGCATATTCCACAAATCTGGGAGGTCCTTATAACAATCTCGGGACATCAAGCGCTCAAAGCACAGGAAATCTTACATCAAGCACTTACTATATCTGCACGATTACATGTACGAACAGTGGCCTGTCATACACTACCGCGGAAAAAATGGTTGGAGTATATCCCTTAGCTACATTGTCAATCATTACAGATCATTTATGTGAAGGAGATTCCTCATATATTTTGTTGTCTTTAGAAGGCACCGGTCCATGGTTAATACACGGCCTTACTGAAATTGCAGCAAGTGGTTCTACCAATATTTTTCCAGATATTATTGCAAGTCAAAGCCCTTATCTTGTATCATTTAAACCTAATGAAAATTCATATTATCACGTTGAATCCGTAACAGATAATACTACTGGATGCTATACGGATACCGCTAACTGGGTAATGGTCACTTTAGCTCCTGTGCCTACTGCAAATGCAGGGACAGATGCAACATATACAAGCACACCTGTGCTTATCGGCGATCCTTTAAATGGCCCGGGAATCATCAGTTGGTCTCCTTCAGAAGGGTTGGATAATCCGACCATCGCACAGCCATCAGCATCCCCCTTGCTTACCACTACCTACAACTTAACAATCAACAATAATGGATGTATACGTACCGATGCCGTTACGGTTGCTTCTGGAGGAACAGGGCATGCCATCAGTGGAAAAACACGTTATCTGAAAAAGGCAAACTCAGGAAATCCGGTGCCAACACCGCCCTCCTACAATGCTGTAATATATAATATAGTTAATGTAGAAGTGAAACTAAAGACTAGTCCCGGAGGAGTCTTACTTTCAACCACTATGAGTGATGCTAACGGAGTTTATCAATTTACCAATGTCCCGGATGGAAACTACATATTAGCTTACGATCACATCCCTTATGACACTATGCAATTCGTTAATCAGGTTAATGCTGTTGACCTGGCTTTACTGAAATATCTTATAGGCCACGATACAGTAATTGATCCGTCCAGAAGTTTTACGGCAAAACATAAAAAAGCTGCAAACGTTGATAATAATACAACTATTAATACTATTGACATTGCAAGAATTGCTTCAAAGGTTGGGTTGCCATATACTCCCGCCAGGAACTTTCCAAGAGGAAACTGGGTAACCCTTGACACATCCGTGACGGTTGCCGGTTCCAATCTGAACATCACCCTGCAAACGGTCTCCTACGGCGATTACGATGCCTCCAGCTCCAGATACAAAGATTCAGCAAGCACATGGGGTATGGCAAAATCATTACCTGATGAAAATATCATCATCCTGTCGGACGCATCCATCATGATAAATGATCCTGAATATTTTGAAGTTCCCTTACGGATTAGTACAAAAATGAATGAGCTTTCCGCGGTGGGCCTGGAGTTGAGTTATCCAAGTGATAAATACAAACTGGTAAGCGCCTCTATGTCCAATACCGGCAAGAAAAGCGATGCAATAAAGATCAATCCTACTTTGGAAGAGATCATTGCCGCTAATAACGACTTGCTCGTGACAGATGTAGATGGAGTGATCAGAGTAGTATATGCCACCACATATCATTTTGAAATTGCTGCCAATGTTGAGCTAATCAGCTTAGGCTTCCGTTCGCTCAATAATCCGGGTAGGGGAGAGCTTGATTTTAATCTGAGCGGTACAGGTATGATTGCCAATCAATATGGCGAAATAAATGAAGATGCATACCTCACCATGCCAAAAATCTTTGTCCAGGGTGATGATATGGAAGCCGGATTTGAGTTTGCAGGCAATCCCAATCCATTCAGCGGTGATGCTACTTTGACATATAACATTCCTGAAAACGGTACGGTAAAACTGAGCGTATATAATGCTATCGGCGAACTGGTGACTTTACTTGTAAACGAATCGCAGAGCAGCGGAACACATTCGGCAGTATTTTCACCTTTGAATCTGCCGGCGGGCATGTACACTTTTAAATTGGAATTTACAGGTTCGAATAAGTCAAAATGTCTGGTATTGAAGATGATTCATTGATTCTTGCTTTAGAATTACTCAAATCACACAAATAAAAAAACCCGCAATTTGCGATTTTTTTTTGGTTCCTCATCAATTGTCCCTGGTGTTCACTTGTGTGAATATTAATAATACGATTGAAAAATCGTGTAATTTATATTAAAAACATATACTTTTGTTTAAAACAAAACCCTCATGAATAATCGCTCAAATGAGTTGTTAAAAATATGCACGCTGCTTCAGATGGGATTAAGTCGTATATGCCATTGGTTGAAGGATTCCAAAGGGATTTTTATTATGTTTATTTTTCTGTTACTTGGCATTTTTACATTTGCCCAAAGTTATAGTTACAAACATTATACAATACTTGATGGGCTTGTTCAAAATCAGGTGACGACGCTCTACCAGGATTACCAGGGATTTATATGGGTTGGAACAAAAGCCGGCGCCAGCAGATTTGACGGCATTACTTTTAAAAATTACACACAACAAGAAGGACTTGCCCCTGGACTTGTTACAGGCTTTTTTGAAGATGAAGAAAAAAATCTTTTTTGTATCACAGATAATGGTTATTCAATTTTACAAAATGGTAATTTTAAAATAGTTCATATATTTAATGACAAAGAAATTAAATATTGTCATGGGCCGTTTTGCACAAAAGACAAAACTTGCTTTATCCTTGCTTTTGGTTATGAATTATACAAATGCAATAAATCAAAATTTGAATTATATTATAGGTTTGAATTAAAAACTGAAATTAATGAATATTACCAAAACAATGAAGGCCGGGAATTTGTAAATACAGATTCCGGTTTTTATGAAATATATAAAAATAGACAATTTTCGAAATTGTTCTATCAAAAACCCATCGGGTTAAAAAATTGTAAAAATGGTAGTTATATTGTGGTTGATGGTGATAATATTAAAAATAAATATCCGAGAGGTGTTTATTTTTTAAATAATAACTTGACCACTAAAATTTGGAAAGATACAAGTAAAAGCTTATGTAATGCCTTTTCAGTGCTTAATGACACGAATATTTTAATAGCATCTAATTTTGATGAATGGTTGATACTTGATAAAAATGGACATAAAATAGACGGAGATAAAAATAAGGACTTTGTGTTAATTACTTCTTTTTTGGAGGATAAAGAGGGAAATATCTGGATAGGTGATGAGAGCGGACTGTTTCGTTTACAATCATTCGCTTTTCGTAATTATAATGAGGCTTCAGGGCTTGAAAAGTACATCTGGACTATACTTGAAGCGCCGGATTCGACGATATTTTTTGCATCATTTGGTGGTAAATTAATGAAATTAAAAGATGATAAGATAGAAAGAGTAATTGGATATGAAAGATTCTTAAATTCCGGTACTCAATTTTATATGGGAGGCACAAGAACTGCTAATGGACATTTGCTATTTCCAGTTAATAATGGAACTATTTTAGATTATTATAACGGGAACTTCAAGGAGCTCATGCAACTAAAAGAAAATAATCATGCACCTGCCATTTTATATATTTATGAGGATGTGGTGCGCAATATAATATATTTTGGGACAACAAGAGGCCTTTTTGCTTTTAACAATTCTGATGGAACGATCAGTAAATATAATACTGAAGATAAAAATATCCTTTCAATCGGAAAAGATAAATTCAACAGATTGTGGATTTGTACTTCAAAAAAAGTTTTTCTTTTTAATGGACATGAGTTTGAGGATTTTAATAAAAATGAAATTAGTTATGACAAGGGAGCAAGGTGTTGTACAATGGATTCCAGAGAAAATATGTGGCTTGGAAATATGGATGGTTTATACTTGTACTCATATCAAAAATGCACAAGAATTTTTAACACACCGATTTTCTTTATAAAAGAATATAAAAAGAATTTCATTATTGCTGGAACTATAACAGGTTTTTACTATATCAATTTAGATAAATTCTATTTAAATAAAAGACCATATTATATATTCTTTGACCGGTTTAACGGATTTTCTGGTATTGAATGTGGACAAAACGGTACATGCATGGATTCAAAAGGGAATGTTTGGATTCCGACATCTGATCGGGTAGTAAAATTTGCGCCTTACCGACTTAAAGAAAATACATTTGCCCCCAGAATAAAAGTTTATTCCTTCGAAATCTCAGGCAAAGATTTAAAATGGGAAAGTATTCTTAACGAGTACTCTGACATAAAAAAAACAATTGAGCTGACTTACGATAAACACAATATTAAAATATCGTATATGGGGATTTCGCTTTCCTGCCCCGAAAAAGTAAAATTTAAAACCCGTTTGGTGGGTTACGAAAACTCCTGGTCCGAGCCATCAGGTGATCTAATGGCTGTTTATACCAACCTTGATCCAGGTAAGTATATTTTTGAGATTGAAGCCTGCAATTCTGATGGAATATGGACAGAGGCACCCCTTCAAATAAAATTTACAATTCATCCTGCTTTTTGGCAAACCTGGTGGTTTTATTTTGGTATTGCACTGATTATTTTAGCTTTAATATTATTGGCATTCCGCATCCGCCTGAAAAGGTTAAGTAAAAAAGCTAGGTTGAAACAAAAAATGGCGCAGCTTGAAATGGATTTACTTCACATGCAAATCGAACCACATTTTATAGGAAATAGTATGGTGATGATAAAAGATCTTATTTATCAAAAGAAATATGAAAATGCACTTGAAGCAGTTGACAGATTCGGCGAAATGCTGAAGTTTGTTGCCGAAACTACTCGAGAAAGATTTATCACTTTAGAGAAAGAACTCTTGATACTCAAAAATTACATCAATTTTCAGAAACTAAAACCCGAAAATACAATTGAGTTTATTATTAATATTGCACCAAATATTAATGTTTCAGAAATCCTTATTCCCCCCATCCTTTTACAACCTTTTGTCGAAAATTCGATTGCTCATGGATTAAGACATAAAAAAGGAGCTGGTCAAATACAGATTGATATTAATAATGATTTGGAAAATAGTGATTATATAATAATCTCCATAATTGACAATGGAATTGGAAGGAAGAATGTAATTAAATTCGAGACGGACAAGGTCAAACATAAATCCGTAGGAATTCAGAATTCGACAGAACGACTCAAAAATTTTAATAACTCATCATATAAGGATATTGCAATTATTGACAAGGAGGTTGGAACTGAAGTGAAAATCTGGTTAAAAAAAGAAGCATGAAAACAATTATTATTGAGGATGAACAGAATGCAGCTAACTTTTTGCTTAATGCTCTTGGTCGCATCAATGCAACTATTGCTATCAAAGGAATTTTTAATGACCCAATAGAGGCCATTGAAGGCATCAGAACCATAAAACCTGAATTGATTTTTCTTGATATTGACTTAAATCACGAAATCAATGGATTTGGTATTTTAGACAGGGTGAAAGACTGTGATTTGAACGTAATATTTACTACCGGATATCGCGAACATGCCTTGGCCGCTTTCGAATATAATGCGGTGAGGTTTCTGCTAAAACCATATAGCGATGAAAAGCTAAAAGAGGCTATTGAACGGGCTAAATTAATAACCCTAGGCGAACAAAGGCAAAGTATTGAAAACATCAGGATGACCGAAAGTTTTTTAAGCAAACAAACCGATAGGTTCCCTGTTCGTAAAGCCTCTGGTGATATTGTAATTGTAAATGTGAATGATTGCGTTTTTCTGAAACCTGATGGGAAATCAGTTATACTGTATTTTACAGACGGCACAGAAGAAGAAGCCGAATTCAGGCCCTTTGCAGATTATGCGGCAATATTACAAAACCGTGGATTTATCAGAATTCATCAGAAATTTCTCGTAAATATCCTATGTATAAAAAAATACGTGAACCGAAACAAAGCTGAAATTACCGCGTCGGTTCAGGAATTGGACAGTAAAAATACAGCCAAAGAAGTCAAGGTGATGGGCGATGGGGGGGCTGTAATCCTATCGAACGGATATCACCTTGCAGTTTCACGAATATATTCCCGTACCTTAAAAGATGCTTTAAACATTTTCTGATCTTATTCTTATTCGTTTTATACCACTTTTCTGGTTGATTCTACCAAAAAGCAGTTATTTTTTGCAGGTAATTCGATTTTCATAAAAACAACATTACTTTTACCTTTATTAACATTTAAATTCAAATCCTATGAAAAAATTTGCATTTTTGTTATTTCTGTTAGCGATTAATATTAATATAGTCATTGGCAGTCCTATTGATACGACATTGGCAAAAGTTGTCGCTGAAAATTTTTATTTTCAAAATAATCCTACACAGATGTCAATTATTAATAATACCATTGAAATAAATTTAGTTTATACTAGAACGGAAGGCGGGTCCGACATTTATTATGTTTACAATGTGAGTAATAATAGTGGATGGATAATAGTGGCAGGTGATAACGCTGTTTTACCAATATTAGCCTATTCTGATGAAGGCAGTTATTCTATTGCTAATCAGCCACCCGCATTTGTTGAATGGATGAATGCCTACAAAGATGAGATTCTTTATGTAAAACAAAACAGCATCAATGCAGATATTACAATTACTAACAAATGGAATCAATTAATATCAAACACTATTAATCAAAGTATTCTCCTTGTTAGTGTTTCTCCTTTATTATCGACTACCTGGGCTCAGGATTGTTATTATAATGCACAATGTCCGTATGATGGATCCGGGGATTGTAACCATGCGCTGACAGGGTGTGTTGCAACAGCTATGGCGCAGATATTGAAATACTGGGAATTTCCTACAACAGGAATTGGTAGTCATTCTTATACTCATTCTACTTACGGGACTCTTAGTGCGAATTTTGGAACTACAACTTATAACTGGGGTTCAATGCCAAATAATGTTACATCTACTAATTCAGCCGTTGCCACCCTTATGTATCATTGCGGGGTCAGTGTTGAAATGGATTATGGCCCAACAGCTTCAGGGGCAACAACATCTGATGTAGTCGATGCGCTAATTGATTATTTTGGATATCAAAATTCCGCAGAATATCGGTGTAAAGTTAATTACACCTCTACAAGCTGGAAGAATTTACTGAAACAAGAGTTAGACGAATCAAGACCAATACAATACAGAGGAAGTGGTAGCGGAGGACATTCATTTGTGTGCGACGGCTATGACAACTCCGATTATTTTCATTTTAACTGGGGATGGAGCGGAAGTTATAATGGATATTTTGCTATCGGGGATTTAACACCTGCCAGTCAAGACTTTAATACTAATAATTGCGCCATAGTTGGAATCATGCCCGGTTCACCGGGAGGTGATGATTTTAGTGTTCAGAATTGTTCAGTTACTCCAGGTTCAGTTTATGATGGTGCAACTATTGATGTCAGTAGTGAGCAATGCTATTCCGGCTCAACGCTTGATGCCAATATGGGAAGTTCATATTTAGGTTATTATTTATCAACAAATACGTCATTCAGCTCTTCTGTTGATACTTATTTAGGTTATGATGCCTCTGGGCTGGGAAGCGATGACCCGTGTAATTCAGAATCGGAAACATTGACAATACCAGCCGGCACATTAGCAGGAACATATTATATTTTGTTTGTTGCAGATTATGATGATACTTTTTCAGAAACTGACGAAAACAATAATGTTTGTTATTACCAATTAAATGTGACCAATAATATCCCGACATATGTAATTAATACCTCATCAAATCCTGTAGCAGGTGGCTCAACAAGCGGGAGCGGGACATATGCAAGTGGTTATAACTTAATATTAGGTGCAACCGCAAATAATGGTTATTCCTTTGTTGATTGGACTGAAAATGGAATGTACATTACTGATATACCATTTTTTCCATTGACAGTTTCAAGTAACAGAACATTCGTTGCCAACTTTACACAAAATCCAGTTAACTATACAATAGCGACATCATCCAATCCTTCAGCAGGAGGTTCGACAAGTGGAGGAGGTACTTATGTGAGTGGCAGTTCTTGTACGGTAACAGCAACTGCCAACAGCGGCTATACTTTTACTAACTGGACAGAAAGCGGTTCTACAATTTCAACTAATGCCAGTTATTCATTCATCGTTTCGGTTAATAGAGGTCTTGTTGCCAACTTTACGCAAAGCGGCCAAACGATTGATTTAAATAATGGCTTAGTTGCTTATTACCCATTTAATGGAAATGCCAACGATGCAAGTGGCAATGGAAACCATGGCACAGTGAATGGTGCAAGCTTAACTACTGACAGGTTTTGCAACGCAAACAGTGCTTATAATTTTGCTGGAATTTCAAATCCACAGACAATTTCAGTTGCTAATAGTTCAACTCTTCAATTTTCAAATGCTGCAACTTTTTCATTCTGGATAAGCATGAATAGCTACCAAGGCATGGATGGCTGGGGTTCAACTACCGCAAATGGTTATCATGTAATATATGCAAAAGATTATGATCAATGCTGTATTACAGGTGGCATAGGTGGTTTGTCAAATGGGGAATTTACTGCTCATTGTGGAACTGGTCCGGGTGGTATCGGCTTAGGCGATACTGTATCAAATTCGGCAATTAATCAATGGATAAATATTACCTATGTAATAACTACAACCAATGTTAGCATCTATGCAAATGGTAACTTGATCGCCAGTCAAACCGGGTCAATGTCCTTTGCAAATTCAAATACAAAAAACCTATGGTTTGGTCGATTGTCATCCTATTGGTACCCTTTTAATGGCAAAATGGATGATATAAGAATTTATAATCGCGCCTTAAATTTAGCAGAAATTCAGGCAATCCATAATTTAGGTTCGGGGATTCCATCTAATGGTTTAGTAGCTCAGTATCCATTTAACGGTAATGCAAATGATGAAAGTGGAAATGGGAATAATGGAATCATTCAAGGTAATGTAATATCGACTTCTGATAGGTTGGGTAATGCTAATTCGGCCTATGAGTTTCCTGGTGTTGCATTTAATTACATTCAGGTACCAGACGCAGCTTCACTTCATCTGAATGTATTTAGTTTAAGCGCATGGATATATTCATCAACTGATTATGGTTCCGGCCAGGTCATCCAAAAAAACAGAGATGTAGATAACGGACATTATGGCCTATATACAACAAGTATTGGGGCTACTAATTTATATGGAGGAATAAATAATACTACAGCTATTTCACAACCAACGATTGGAACGTGGCACATGGTCTCAGGAACTGTGACTGGTTCAACAGCAAAATTCTACCTTGACGGGCAATTTGTCAAAGATACTACGTTATCAAATCCATATGTTTACTCTGGTTCTGAGCCCCTTGCTATTGGCATGCATTACTTCTCAGGCGTGCCAAGTATATGGACTTATCCTTTTAAAGGTAAAATAGATGACATTTTAATATACAACAGAGTGCTTTCTGATGCGGAAGTTTTACAAATCTATCAATCATCAAATAGTGTTATTGGGTTGCCATCAGCAGCAGGAACAATCGCTGGAACAGCAACTGTTTGTCAGGGGCAAAACTCTGTAACTTATACAGTGCCTCTTATCACTAATGCTACATCCTATGTCTGGACGTTACCAGGTGGTGCAACCGGCACAAGTACAACCAACAGCATTACGGTAAACTACGGCGCTTCCGCAACTTCTGGCAATATTACGGTAATGGGAATTAACCCTTGTGGAAATGGAACGGCTTCAACAATAGCAATTACTGTGACTGTTTGTACAAATGTACAGGATAATGAAACAAGCCACAAAGTAAATATTTATCCAAATCCTGTTTCAGGCGAACTAACAATTGAAATTGAGGAAAATAAAGATAATTTCGATTTTGAAATTTATAATTCAATTGGACAACTTGTTTATAAAGGAAACCTGATAGAAAAAACAGTTGTTCAAACAAGCAGTTTTGCTCCCGGAGTATTTTTAATAAAACTTGAAAATGGGAAGATGTTTGAGGTTCAGAAAATTATAAAAGAATAATAATGACAAATTCAGATACCGAAACAATAAATATAGGATGAATAAACTTTAAAATACTATTTTATGAAAAAATTATTACTTTTTGTAGCAGTACTGATGATAGTTTTTGTGGCAAATTCACAAACGAAAAAAGACAATCTACTTTATCAAATTAAATGGAATGAGAATATTGTTCAAAAGAAGAACTATAGCAGCATTGCAACTTCAATAACATCTTATTGTTTTTTAGATGATAATACAATTGCTATGCTTGTTGCAGATGAACAAAAAATCATTACATATTCAATAAGCAGAAACAGTGTGCTTAAGACGATAGATATACCTGATGGCGGATTAGATTTTGATTATTATCAAGATAAATTCTATGTTTTGGATAATAACGAACTATATATTATTAATAATGCAGGACAGATTGAACAAGAAATTAGCTACAGACAACCTGAAAGCAGGCCCTTTGCAGTAGAAAAGTTTAGAGTTATTGATGGGAAAAAAATTATTAATATTGCTGACGGCACAGCTTGGGAGTTGAGCGAAAATGGATTAGTGCTTTTAGATGATTATTATTGGCAGTATGCAAATGGATTTAAAGGAAGAACGGAAAAACAAGGATTTAGAAGTTTTGAACTCTCAATAAATAACAGTAACGAATCAATAAAGAAAACAATTCAGATAAGCAGCTTTGGATTAACTGATGATTTGGCAACTGTAAGAATAATGTCAATTGACAACAATCAGATTACACTTGATATTGAAACATCAACGGATAATGAAAATGAACAACCTGAAAGATTTATAATTATTACTGATTTACAAGGAAGTTTTATTTCAAAAATTGAAATACCTTTTGTTTATAGTACTTATATTCAATCTCCTTTTGTAAAATATAAAACAGGATTGGTTTATTGTCTTACAGCACTTGATGGATTATATTTTTACGAAATTAATACAGAAAAAAACTCCATTAGCTTGCCCGTGGGATGCCCTTTAAAATATCATTTTAATGATTTTATAGAAATAATTGATACCGATGAATTGCCTTATCAAAATAAAAACCTGAATAAATCAATGTTATCAGGTAGTAATTGTGTTACCAGAACACAAGTATACAGGAATGCTTTAAATTTTAGAGATTTAACATGGACAGCAACATCCTCAAATATTCAAAGCTCTTGTGGAACCATTTCTGGTCTTTATTTTAAAACGCCTACTTGGGTGACTGTAGGCAGTCAAACATCAGTACCTTATAAATGGGGAGGATGGACAGATTGGGATGCTTTTTCAGATTATGCCGATCAAGGGAAATATGCTGGAAATTATGCAACAACTGATGCAAGTTCACCGTGTCCACAAAACCCATATGCTAGCAGTAGTGATACATATGTTATAGGAGATGATTGTAGCGGGTTTGTGAGCCGTTGCTGGGAAACTTCATCAAAATACAGCACTACTGGATTACCTGGTATTTCAACTAATTTAGGCAGTGCTACAACATCAAGTATATTTAGTCAACTTCAACCTGGCGATGCTATTAATAAATCTGGAAGTCATGTCAGGTTATGTTTATCTCAAAATCCAAGTGGAACTGGTTCATTTATGGAAGCAAGTGCTGTTGATTGGAAGGTTAATAATAGATCTTATAGCTACACCGCACTAACTGGTTATAACTGTTTAAAATACAACGATATTAATGATGCTCGCTTAAATCTGGCTCAAGCAATTTCAATTTCTCCGACTACTGTTGTTCAATTACAACCTTTAACTGTAACGTATAAAATTATTAATGCTGGTTCAGAATCATGGTCGGGTTATGTTCGCTTATATATCATTCAATCAGATGGAAATGAAATGTCTTTACAAACGTCAAGCCTAATTACATTGTCTGCTGGAGCCTCATCGACCACATTTTCGTTCACTTCATCATCAGTTTCTTCACCAACTGGCACCACACAATTAGAGGTCAGAGTAAAAAATTCAAATACGTGTGATTATCAAAGATATTACAAAGTTGGACAAGGGTCATGGACAAATCCATTGATATTTACTATTAATCCACCTACAGCTATTGATCCCTGCACTAGTATAACCTCTATTGGCAATTGCGGTTCGGGTTATTCAAAAACCTACACTGGCGGGGGTAGCGGCGCTTGGTTTACCAGTACTAATAATCCATGTGGATATACAACTCCTGGCATCGAAAAGATTTATAGTTTTGTAGCACCCACAACTGGCACATACAGCATTGAAGTCACTGCTGCAAGTGGTTATGTTGATTATTTATGGAAATCCGGTTCCTGTTCATCATCAGGTTGGAATTGTATTCAAGATATTAGTTCTACTGGAACTTTTGGATCAATGTCATGGACAGCTGGAACTACATATTATATATTACTTGATGATGAAAATTCAACTACCGGTACTCATACATTTTATATAAATTGCCCTTGTACTGTACCTGGTTCAGTATCAGTAAGCGGGGGCGGAACATACTGCAATAGCACAACACTTAATGCAAGCGGTGGAAGCGGCGGTACAATATACTGGCAAGGTACCACAAGCGGTGGAACTTCAACTTCGACTGCTTCAACAAGTCAAACTGTTACCTCATCGGGAACTTATTATTTTAGGGCTTATAATAGTTGTGGCTGGGGAACGCAAGGCAGTGCAACAGTAACTATAAATACCACACCAGCATCAGTATCGGTAAGTGGTGGCGGAACATACTGTAATAGTGCAACATTAACTGCAAGCGGCGGAAGTGGTGGCACGATATACTGGCAAGGGACAACAAGTGGCGGAACTTCCACTTCTACAGCATCAAATAGTCAAACAGTAAGTTCATCCGGCACTTATTATTTTAGGGCTAATAACGCTTGTGGATGGGGAGCACAAGGCAGTGCAACGGTAACAATAAACACAATTCCGTCATCAGTATCTGTAAGCGGTGGGGGGACATACTGCAATAGCGCTACATTAACGGCCAGCGGAGGAAGTGGCGGGACGATATACTGGCAGGGGACTACAAGTGGGGGAACATCGACCGCAAACCCTGGAAATACAGCGGTACCCACTTCATCAGGAACCTATTATTTCAGGGCTAATAACGCTTGTGGTTGGGGTACACAAGGAAATGCAACAGTAACAATAAATACCACACCAACCCAGCCAAGCGCAATAAGCGGTACAAGTCCGGTATGTCAGGAAACAAGCGGTAATTATTATTCTGTAACGAATGTATCAGGAGTAACTTATACATGGAATGTACCTGGCGGGAGTATAATAAGTGGACAAGGTACAAACACAATCAATGTTTATTGGACAACAAGCGGAACAAATGTAATAACGGTTACACCTAGCAATAGTTGTGGTAATGGTACTTCAAGAAGTTATTCCGTAAATGTTTTGCCTTTGCCTTCCACAGTATCTGTGACAGGTGGAGGTACCCAATGCAATAGCGCAACTTTAACTGCAAGTGCAAGTGTTGGCACTATATATTGGCAGGGCACAACAAGCAATGGAACTTCCACATCTACTCCTTCTACAAGCCAAACTGTAACTTCTTCCGGCACTTATTATTTCAGGGCTTATAACGCTTGTGGATGGGGAGCTCAAGGCAGTGCAACGGTAACCATTAACACTACACCAGCATCTGTATCCGTTAGCGGTGGTGGAACATTCTGCAACAGTGCTACCCTCACGGCAAGCGGTGGCAGCGGTGGTACAATATATTGGCAAGGAACAACAAGTGGAGGGACTTCCACTTCTACAGCTTCCTCCAGCCAAACCGTAACATCTTCAGGAACTTATTATTTCAGGTCATACAACAGTTGCGGTTGGGGAACTCAAGGCAGCGCAACGGTAACAATAAATTCGACACCTTCATCAGTATCGGTAAGTGGTGGCGGAACATACTGTAATAGTGCAACATTAACTGCAAGTGGAGGAAGTGGTGGCACGATATACTGGCAAGGCGCTACAAGCGGAGGGACATCAACAACTAATTCAACAAATCCACAAACTGTAACAACATCAGGAACATATTATTTCAGAGCATACAACAGTTGCGGATGGGGAACACAGGGCAGCGCAACGGTAACAATAAATACCACGCCATCAGAGGTAACAGTTAGCGGTGGTGGAACATTCTGCAACAGCGCAACACTATCGGCAGGCGGTGGAAGCGGAGGCACGATTTATTGGCAAGGCAATACAAGCGGAGGAACATCAACAACTAATTCAACAAATCCACAAACCGTAACATCTTCAGGAACTTATTATTTCAGGTCATATAACAGTTGCGGATGGGGAACTCAAGGCAGCGCAACAGTAATAATTAATCCTGTACCAACATCTCCAATTTTAGGTACAATTACGCAACCAACATGCACGGTTACAACAGGAGGTGTCGTATTAAACGGATTACCTGCAACAGGGACATGGACATTGACAAGAACTCCAGGCGGCACAATTACTTCCGGCACTGGTACGAGTTCAACAATAACGGGGCTTACTGCTGGGACATATACTTATACGGTAACAAATTCATCAGGATGTACTTCATTGGCATCTGCAAATATTGTTATCAATGCCCAACCAACAACACCTACAGCTCCTACAATTGGAACAATTACACAGCCATCATGCACAACGGCAACCGGAAATGTAGTTTTGAATGGTTTGCCATCTTCAGGAACCTGGACATTAACGAGGACACCCGGAGGCACAATTACCACCGGAACAGGAACAAGCACAACAATTACAAGCTTAGTTGGCGGTACATATACCTTTACAGTTACCAATGCATCAGGGTGTACTTCTGTAAGTTCAGCTAATGTAGTAATCAATGCCCAACCAACAATACCATCAGCGCCCACAGTAGGAGCTATTACACAACCCACATGCGCAATAGCAACAGGAAGTGTAATTTTAAGCGGGCTGCCATCAACAGGAACCTGGACATTAACTTTGACACCTGGAGGAACAGCTACAACAGGAACAGGAACAAGCACAACAATTTCAGGACTGGCTGCCGGAACCTACACCTATACTGTAACGAATTCATCAGGGTGTACTTCAATAGCATCGTCAAATGTTGTTATCAACACATTTTCAGGAACACCAAATGCACCAATATTGGGAACAATTACGCAGCCCACATGCACCGAATCAAACGGAAGTGTGGTTTTGAATGGTTTACCAACAACAGGTACCTGGACATTAACCGTGACCCCAGGAGGAACTACTACGACGGGAATAGGAACAAGCACAACTATAACAGGGCTTGCCGCCGGAATATATTCCTATACTGTGACGAATTCGTCAGGGTGTACTTCTGTTGCATCAGCTAATGTGATCATCAATGTTCAACCGATCATACCCACAGCTCCAACAATAGGAACAATTACACAACCAACATGTACAGTTGCAACAGGAGGTGTTGTTTTAAACGGATTACCTGCAACAGGAACATGGACATTGACAAGATCTCCAGGCGGTACAATTACCAACGGTACTGGTGCAAGTTCGACAATAACGGGACTCACTGCGGGAACATATACTTATACAGTAACAAATTCATCAGGGTGTACTTCATTAGCATCTGCAAATATTATTATCAATTCCCAACCAACAACACCGATTGCGCCAACAATTGGATTAATTACACAACCATCATGCACAACGGCTACCGGAAATGTGGTTTTAAATGGTTTGCCATCTTCAGGAACATGGACATTAACCAAAACACCCGGAGGCACAATTACGACAGGAACTGGAACAAACACAACTATTACAGGGCTTGCATCCGGAACATATACCTTTACAGTGACAAATTCATATGGATGTACTTCTGTTGCATCGGCTAATGTGGTTATTAATGCTCAACCGGCACCTACTGTCTCAGTAATTACAACAAATACTTCTTGTTCCGGAAATACAGGCACTGCAACAGCTAATGTTTCCAATGGGACACCATTATATACATACTTATGGAGTGATGGGCAAACTACACAAACCGCAACAGGATTGGGAGCCGGATCATATTCGGTTACTGTTACTGACGGAAATGGATGCATTGTGAGTTCATCCGTAAATATTAATTTTCCAAGTACATATATATCTCAGACTACCGACACTGTGATTATTGATTTATTTTTCGAACAAAAAAGTATAAACGGTAATAATTTCGTGTTTTTTATTGATTACAATAATGATGGTAAGACTGATATGCTTACACGTGAAAATTCAAGCGGTAAAATATTTTCCTATCGTAACACTGGAACAACATATATTATTGAAGATACTTTAAATGCGAATGCTTATTCATATTCGGCAAATCCAAGCAGTAAATTTTATACCAATCTATGTCAGTTTTATACAGATATGGATAATGATGGAAATAACGATTTGGTAATTTATTCTGCCAACCATTCAAACTGTTCATCAAATAGTGTAAGAGTATATTGGGGAAATGCCAGTTTTCCGTATTTTTCTGATGCAATCTACACAAATATCACATTGAATTATGCATTCTGTGTTGGTGCTTATGCTGTTGATTTTGATAATGATGGTTTGAAGGATATATTTGTCAGAACTGCCGGAACCGGTGCAGAAACAATGAGTAAAAACAATGGAAACAGATCTTTCTCTACGGTAACAACAATAAATACTGGCAGGGATATAGGAGTCAATTTCGATGACTATGATGGTGATGGTTTTGCTGATTTGTGTTATACGAAAAATGGCTGGGCTGATAGCCAATGGGGTATAAGGTTTAATAAAGGGCTTGGAACCGGTGACTTCAATGCGTCTACAATTATAAATTATTCAGCACAAAGGCCTGTTGATGATTTCGTCAGGTTTGCCGCAGACCCATTAAGCGATACTGTACCAGATATTTTATTTAATTGTTCTAATGATGGCACTAATGGAGGAAATTTCTATTGGGGCGAATGGAGCCAAACCCTGAATAACTTCACATTTGATACAATAATAACTGGAAATAACACTGAATCTACATTAATCCAGGCAATTGATTACAATAGCGATGGCTATGAAGATGTTATTATGCGTTATAAAACCGGAACAAATCCTTATTACTATACAACAATTGCTTATCTAAATGATGGGTTTGGTAACTTCAATACAAATGATACGATTATTAAAAATGCACCATATTCTACATTTCAATTATTTAAAGATGGTAATGGATTGAAACTCGCAGCATACGGCAATCCTGATACTTTGTATGTTTTTTCAGTCACTCAAATACATGGAGGAATACCTACGGATGGATTGGTAGCGCATTATCCTTTTAATGGCAATGCCAATGATGAGAGCGGAAATGCATTGCATGGCATTGTTCATAATAATGTGGTTTTGACAACTGACAGAAATGGTAATCCGAATTCAGCATATTATTTTACCGGAGGTACTTATGATTGGATAGAAGTTGCCAATAACCCACTGCTTAACTTGGGTCCTGATTTTACAGTTTCAGCATGGGTTGTTAAAACTGGCACCAATGGTATTATTATTAATAAGGGCAGGGATATTTCATGCGGAACCTGGGGATTATCTACAAATACAATTGGTATTAATGGTACTTGTGGCACAAATACTGGGACATCAGTAGATGTTACATTAAACGAATGGCATATGGTTACCGGAGTGCTTGATGGCAATAACGGAAAACTTCGTTTTTATCAGGACGCTCAGTTAATAGCAGAAGTTGTAACAAATTCTTTTACTGCAAATAATAATTATCCTATTGCAATAGGAAGGCATTGTACTGATCAGGCCTGTGGCTCAGCATGGCCTTATCCTTTCATGGGTAAAATTGATGATATTATCATATATAACAGGACTTTAAACCAATCCGAAATAAATCAATTATATCAAAGTACTTCAGCGCCATCAGTGCCAATTGGAATTTCGCTCGGAAATGACACCACAATATGTTCCAATCAAACTATAGCTTTAGATGCCGGAGCCGGTTTTAATAATTATCATTGGTCGACAAACGAGAATACACAATCTATATCTGTTTCAAATTTAAATGCCGGTATTCATCAATATACTGTTACTGTTACGGCATGTGGTTCAACAGCAGCAGATACTATTAATGTAAATATTAGCCCGACACCTGATAGTGCCGGAATTATTACAGGAATAACTACTGTATGCAGTGGGCAAAATGCTGTAACCTATACGGTGCCATCAATAGTCAATGCAACCTCTTATGTCTGGACGCTGCCGGGTGGAGCTACCGGAACAAGCAATACCAATAGTATTACTGTTGATTATAGTGATACCGCTGTTTCTGGCAACATTACCGTAAAAGGAAATAATTCATGCGGGGATGGCGCGATTTCAGCATTAACAATTGCTGTTAATGGGTATATCATCAGCGGAAAAACATTATATATGGGAAAAGCCAATGCAGGCAATCCTATTCCAAACCAGCCAACTTATAATTCAGCCATTTACAATTTAGACAAAGTAATAGTAATTCTTAAGAATCAATACCTGGGCACCGAAATAGCCCGAGATACAAGTGATGCCTCGGGCGCTTATGAGTTTAGATGTATAACAGATGGTAATTACACCCTTTCCTATGATAAATACACTTCCGATACCATGCAGTGGGGAAATAATGTGAATGCTGTTGACTTAGCTTTACTTAAATATCTTATAGGGCACGATACATTGACTGATCCGTCCAGGAGTTTTGCGGCAAAACATAAAAGAGCTGCAAACATTGATAATAATACAACTATTAATACTATTGACATCGCAAGAATTGCTTCAAAGGTTGGGTTGCCATATACTCCCGCCAGGAACTTTCCAAGAGGAAACTGGGTAGCCCTTGACACATCCGTGACGGTTGCCGGGTCCAATCTGAACATCACCCTGAAAACAATCTGTTATGGCGATTATGATGCTTCCAGCACCAAGTACAAAGATTCAACACTAACCTGGAGTATGGCAAAATCACTACCTGATGAAAATATTATTCTCCGGTCAGATGAGTCGGTAACTACAAATAATAATGGATATTTTGAAGTCCCATTACGGATAAATGCAAAAATGAATGAGTTTTCAGCAATGGGCCTGGAGTTGAGTTACCCAAGTGAACAATACAAATTGGTAAGCGCCTCCATGCCAAACACAGGCAAAAAAAGCGATGCAATAAAGATCAATCCTACTTTGGAAGAGATCATTGCCGCTAATAATGACTTGCTCGTGACAGATATAGATGGAGTGATCAGAGTAGTATTTGCCACCACCGATCATTTTGATATTGCTGCAAATGTTGAACTGGTCAGGTTAGGCTTCCGTTCGCTCAATGATCCGGGTCGCGGAGAGCTGGATTTTAACCTGAGCGGTACAGGGTTGATAGCTAATCAATATGGCGAAATAAATGAAGACGCCTACCTTACGATGCCAAAGATCTTTGTCCAGGGTGATGAGTTGGAAGCCGGATTTGAGTTTGCGGGCTATCCCAATCCATTCAGCGGTGATGCTACTTTGACATATAGCATTCCTGAAAACGGTACGGTAAAACTGAGCGTATATAATGCTATCGGTGAACTGGTGACTCTACTTGTAAATGAAACCCAGATCATTGGAACACATTCGGCAGTATTTTCACCTTTGAATCTGCCGGCGGGTATGTACACTTTTAAATTGGAATTTACAGGTTCAGATAAATCAAAATGCATCGTATTGAAGATGATTCATTGATCCTGTAATAAATCTGATTTTCTTTTAAAAAAGAGGCTGTCTCATCATCGGGACGGTCTCTTTTTTTTGGTGGATTCGATTATTTTTTATTGCTTATCCACTTAAGACAAGTTAATTGGTTTATTCAAATATACATGACTGAACTTCCCTACATCCTTGCCTGTACTGCCGTTACGGTAAGCAGGGTTCGGAATGAAGGGCTAATTGTATCGGTCAGTCAGAGCCGTTGTTCCAAAAGAATTTAATGATAGATTTAATCAATGAACAACGTGTCCCTGCCTGCCGGAGTGTCCGGCACGCAGGCAGGGAAGACTGGCCAAGCCTGTCACACTTCCCTGCCTGCCTTCACTGCCGTGAGGCAGTCAGGCAGGGACAAGCGATTCAAAGAAAAAATTTAAAATTATAAAATTACAAGAATTGCTGCTCTGTGTGACCGTTGGATGGGCAATCTCAAATTTAAAACAAGAACTGTCATTAGATTCAGACTTATATTCGTGCGATTAAAGCCAACTTGTTTAAAGGAGATAAGCAGTATTTTTTTTAAAAAAAGATCACACTTTTTCTTTTTTTTCTTCGATTTTTTCCCAGGCTCCTTTATCGTATTTTTTGATCATCTGCCTGTACTGATCGGCATCTTCGTTCAATTTTCTGATATGCTTATGATAACTGACCATCGAAAGAATATGGGAAAATCCCATGTCTATAGCAACTTTTTTCTTCCTGATAAGGGAGATCATATAATGATAAAACCTGCGCTTATATGGTTCAGAAGTAAAAATATATTCCTTTAAAAGTTTTAGAAGTAACTTAATGATAAAACCGGTACCCGGACTGCCATCATTATATGTTTTTGTAAAATATCCATCGCCAAAAAGAACTTTAGCTTTTTCGTATACTGATTCGTAGGAATATATTTTTATAAGTGTCTCAAGATATTTGTCAAACAATTCAATTTGCGACATCTTGTAATAATGGATGCAGGGAAACAAGCCGCCCATCATATCCGTATCGATATCGTACATACGGCCTTCGGCGGTCAGGCGTTTTTGCAATTCAGAGCCATAAGGAGCTCCGAGAATATTAAAGTTTACGTAAGATAAGCCTGTGCGCTGTGTAAATTCATATAAGCGGTCGAATTCTTCCGGGGTATCATTATCAAAACCGATGACAAATGATGCGGTGATATGTATCCCATGAGAATGGATCTTTTTGATAGCATCTTCATAGATCAGCGCATCGCGGTTTTGCTTTTTCTTTGTTTCAAACAGGCTGCCCGCATTTAATGATTCAAAACCTATAAGAATATTAAAACACCCGGCATTGTTCATTTCCGTGAGCAACTCCTCTTCTTTGGCAATTTCGATGCTCGACATGCAGCCCCATGAAATATGAAGCGGTATCAACTCTTTCATCAGATCATGAGCGTAACGTTTGTTGGCTGTCAGGTTATCATCCACGAACAACATTTTCCTGACCGGGAGTGATTTAATTTCCTGCACCACATTTGAAATTTCGCGGTAACGCATTTTGTTCCCGAACAAATTGGTAACAAGGCAAAACTCACATTTATATGGGCATCCGCGTGATACCTGTATTCCCACCTGGAAAACTTTTTTCATATCCACCAGATCCCAGCGGGGCATGGGTGTCTCTTTAAAGTTGCAATACTCGTGAGTGTCGTATATTTTCTGAAGACATCCCTGTTCATAATCTTCGAGGCATTTCCGCCACGAACCTTCTGCTTCTCCTATCACAATGGCATCGGCATGATGGATGGCCTCATCGGTCATAAACGAAACGTAAGGGCCTCCGATAATAACTGTAGCTCCTTGTGATCTGTACCAATCACCTATTTCGTAAGCTCTCTTCGCTGTGGTTGCCAGTGTTGAAATCCCGACAATTTCAGGAATTTCTTTTGGCAGAGGTTCCAGTTCTTCATCAATGATACGAACATCATATTCCGGTGGTGTGATGGCCGCGATCATAGGCATGGCAAGCGAAAGCATGAACTTTTTTTTGCCCATCATCTTACAAAGTTCAGTCTGCCCGTAATAATTCACATATTTCTGTCCGGGTAAGACCAGGAATATTCTCTTTCTGCTGTGTGTTCTTCCGTCGGTCATATGAGTTAAAAATAGCGAAGTGAAAATCCTGCCTGCATGAATTTGCTGACTTCGGTAACAAAGCTAAGGATCAGGTCATTTTCAGCAAGTTTTTCTTCCCTGAATATTTTGTCAAGACAGATGAAAACCATTGGAGGGCCTACATAGCCCATGTCGTTCATTTTACTGTATAGTGTATCTTTTTGTATTCCCAATTGGCTGCATTCCTCAATGATCATTTCGGCAATATGCTTTGACGGGAAGTTGACCTGAAAATATTTTAATGTACTGACATCGATCTGGTATTTATCGATCATGCGTTTTAGCCCTTTGTAAAATACCGAGCCATCCGCATCATGAAAATGCACGCGCAATTGTTCGTTAAACATCTGGGCCAGATGATGATCGCTGTTTTCAAACTCCTGTTTCGGATTTTGCCAATAGGAGGGACGCCTGTTGAGCATGGCGGCCGGTTTTTTGCCGCCGATGGATTCTATATAAACGTTTTCTACAAACAATCCTTTTTGATCGGTTGCTTTCTGCAAAACCAAAGCCCCTGCGCCGTCGCATAAAAAATAACGCAGGAACAATTCTTCTTTTTTAAGCAAAGGCTGGTTGTAATATTCAGCGATAAGTTCTGATGATGACATACTGGAGGACAAAACCAAAGCGTTGTCGTACCTGCCGGACCGGATAAATTCATAGGCAATAAGCAGCGCCTTATAGGCAGAGGTACAGTTTGCATGAATTGATATTTCAGCACAGGCTTCTATGCCGAGAGCTTCCTGAATTCTTACGCTGGCCGTGGGCATCTGATGCTGATGGGCGCTGCCATAAGCAATGAATTGTACCTCTTCGGGTTTCAACTGAGCCATCTCAAGAGCCGCATGAGCTGCCTTAACCGCCATGCTGACATTGTCTTCTGTGAATTTACGTGTATCGGGGTCGATGGCATAATGATAATAGTCAATATCAAGCATTTCTTTCATCAGCGGCCTGATACGTGAAAGCCATCTGGATACAGATGGCGGAGCATCTGTGATTTCACCCAGGTAACGGTCGGTTTCTTCAAAAGGAACAGCCTTGCCAGGCAAAAACCGCCCTGTTCCTGTTATTTTAACCTTGTTGTCTGACATCATAATATTATTAGTGCTGGCCATCACTCAGAAATTTCCTGACATAATATTTTCTAAGTCCGGGATTATAGTTGTTACAAATTTGCCGTGCAAAGTTAACTGCTTTTACGATAACTTCATCTTTCTTTACAACCATGTCGATAAGCCCCAATTGTTCAGCTTCCGATACGTTCAGGTTGTTTCCTTTAAGCATCAGCTCCATCATGGTTTTTTTTTCGGTATATTCCGAAAGATAAACAGAACCCCCGCAGCCTGTCATCAGGTTAAAGCCTGCTTCGGGAAAACCCATCATAATGTTTTTTGCTGCGATGCGAAAATGGCAGGCCATGGCCAGTTCCATGGCAGAGCCGATACACACACCTTTGATAGCCGCAATTACAGGTATTTTTGCTGTATGGACTCTTTGAAAAGTATGACTGTTTGCCATATAAAAATTCCTGGCCTGCCGCGGCTCCATGGAGTCAAACGACAACAGATCATTGATATCAGCTCCGGAGGAAAAATGTCTTCCCGCACCGCTTATGATGATTGCTTTGACGTGATCATCATTCATTATCTTATCCGTCAGTTCATGGATCTCACAGAAGAAAAGCTTGTTCATACTATTGGCCGGAGGGCTGTTCAGTTCAATGAACCCGATATTATCTTCTATTCGCCAGTGTATCGTTTGGTACATTACAATGATACTGATTTTCTTCTGGCCGCTTCTTCTTCAGCCAACTCACAGAACATGCGCGTTTCTTCCTTCAGGGCCTCGTGCAACGGGAGTTTATAGGCATTTTGTATTGCCTGCATGATTGAAGCGATCACCTTTTTGGGTTTTGACTCTACCAAATCATTCAGATATTTCCATGAATATTCCACAACATTAACTTCGGTCAGTTGATGAACCATATTGAATTTTAATGCTTTTTCCGCATTGAAAATTTCTCCCGATAAAATAGTAGAGATGGCTGAAAAAGTGCCTGAATTGTTTACCAGGCGCACGATGCCGCCAAGGCCGGGCATCAGGCCGGAATTTATTTCAGGAAACGCAAAAAGAGATTTTGCCGAAGCAAACCGGATGTGGCACGACAAGGCAATTTCCAGCCCGCCGCCCCAGCAAACTCCATTAATAGCAGCGATGACAGGAATTTTTAATTCTGAAATCTGTTCAAGCAATGCTGAACCGGCTGTCATTTCTTGTTTAAGGATATCCGGATCTTTTGTAAGCTGAAAAAGATTGTCCAGATCGGCGCCTGCCGAAAAATGCCGTCCCATACCTGTGATGATCAACCCTTTGACATCTTCTGCAGCGGTAATAGCCAGTATCTCTTCCTTTCCGATAAATACCGGTGACTTCAGGTAATTCTGGGGCGGGTTGTTTATTTTGATAATGGCGATACAACCTTTTTTTTCAACAATGACATTATCCGGACTGGTCAATTTTTGTTGTCTTTGGTAAGTAAAACTTCATATTCAGGTGCTAAGCCGCAGGGGATTCGGTCTTTATTCAGCGGAATGGTTTTTACCGTTGTATGGGAAAGTTTGAGCCCGCTGTCATCATTGAACATGTATTGCTTGAAAATGACATAAGGCCCTGAAAATTCGATGATGCTTTTGATCAGAATATTATCAAATAAACGGGATTCTTTTGAATACCTGATTTTCATTTCAGTAACCACCAAAAAGATTTTCTCCGTCTGAAGTTTTTCCAGCAAACCCGTTTCACGCATAATTTCCCACCGCGCCTGTTCATAATAATTCAGGTAAACAGCATTGTTCACATGATTATAGGAATCCAACTCGTAGCCCCTCACAGATAAGCGATATTCAAACATTTTTTGGTTCATTACTTCAGGCCGGATAGCTCCGGGATTATGATTTTAGAATTAAATTAATTTTTTATTTATTCCGATCAGTTCATCAACTTTTGCTTTTTCGATTTGTGACCATTTCGGGTCCGTAAATTTATTTCCGTCCCATGAAAAGTCGACCCGGAAAAAATTCTCATTCATGAAGGTAAGCTTCGATTTGGTGTCCGGGGTATGGACAATAAAGATCATGTTTTCGTGGCCGATGTTATGGCCATTACAGATGGCTGTGGCCAGGGGTGCGCAAAAATTTGTTACGGATGTTCCCGGATTTTCGGCATATAATTCTGTAGCGATGACAACGGCCTTAGTACCCTGGTTTACGATTTTCAAACCGCAACGCGAGGGCACATCCCACTGTCCTGAGAAATCATAAACTTCATTAAAATAATCAGAATTGAGCTCTTTGTTGAAATGCTTGATCATAAAAAAGTAAAATTTTAGTTTATCTTTTGACCCTTTTTCCGAAACTGTTGTTTGCCATTTCTTCGCGTATAGGCTTGTAGGTGCCGTTGGCAATTTCTTTCATGATGACAGAACGGAAAAGTTTAAACATTTTTTCTGATTGGGTTTCATCCTTGTAAAATGTATCCCAGGCATAATGGTATAGTTCCTGTAAACGCTCCGGTGTCATGTGTTTTGGCTGTATTACTACCTTGCCGGCATTAAAATGGTTCCAGTCTTTATCGATGATGCGGTTTTGCCTGAGCAGGTCGTCGTATGCCTTGGTATGAGGGAAAGGCGTAAGAACAGTGAATTCGGCAAGGTCAAGATTTATTTCAAGTAAAAAGTCGATCAGGCGTTTTATGTCGTCCTCGGTATGGTCGTCGGTGCCCAGTAAAATGGTGCCTTCCACAGCAATACCATGGTCGTGGTAACGTTTTATTCTGTTTTTGATATAGTCCGACGTGTCGAATACGGCCTGATATACAAACCATGCACCGGCTTGTGCTGCCAGGTCCAGTACTTCATCATCATCTTCAATGGGGTGCGAGCACCAATTTTTTTTGAAAGGGATCATTTCCCTGAAAAGGTCCATTTCCCATTGCTTATCTTGTGCAAGGGAGTTGTCGACGATAAAAAGCCTGTTGTTGTCAATGGTAGCTAATTCTTCAACCACGCGGTCGATAGGGCGGGGGCGAAAACATTTTCCGCCGAGATAAGCCACCGCGCAGGGATAACAATTGTACTTGCAGCCGCGGGAAGCATGGAACAGATCGACCATACGAACACCCTTGTGATAATACTTGTCATTATTTAAAATGCTTCGGCGGGCAGGTCCGATGGAATTGATGTCGGGATGGACGGCAAGATAATTATATACTTTCTGAAGTTTGTTGTTTTTAAAATCTTCAAACACCTTTTCGAGGCGGCCTTCGACTTCGCCTAAAAATATCGAATCGGCATATTCCATCGTTTCTTCGGCATGAAGCATCGTGGAGATACCTCCGAAAATTACTTTTTTGCCAAGTCTGCGATATTCTGTAGCGATCTGCCAGCCACGTTTGATCTGGCCGGTAAGCATCATCGAAATGCCAATAAAATCGGCATCGTCGTCAAAAGTAAGCTCATCGACATTCTCATCCACAAATTCTATGTCAACATAAGCGGGCAGAGCCGCTGCCATAACCACCGGGCCGTGAGGCGGCAGATTAAAAGTGGTTTGTCCTTCCAGTTTTTCCCATTTAGGGTAGATCAGTTTAAATTTCATACGGTATTTTTATTCGTATTTTTTTTGTTTCAATCGTTTGAGCCTATTTTCAATAACTTCAAACAAAAGAAGTATTGATTTTTTCTGTATTCGCCTGATGAAAAAATTCAGCGCCCGATTTTGTACCGGGGTGCAAAGATAATTCAATTTCAAATAATTTTTGTTGTAGTTTTATAAAATCTCTTTTGAAACGTTGCCGTATGGCTTCAATTATGGAATTTCAGGAAAAGTATGGCCTGAAAAATTGATTTACGTATTGTTGATCTTATCAACAAGATATTTCATTCCCAGCAGTTCTGCACATGTTGTCACGGCACCTATTGTGACGCCCAGCACACCGTGTAAAATAATGCTTTGGCCTGTCAGAAGTAGATTGGGGATTTTTGTTCGTGGCATGATCAGTGTCTTTAAAGGTTCATTGCAGTCTTTCACAACGCCGTATATCGAACCGTCTACCGTTCCGGTATAATCCCTGAAAGTCAAAGGGCTTGAGGAATAATATTTTTTAATTGTTTTGCGGAATCCCGGAAAACGGATCTCGACGGTATCGAGAAGTTGTTCTGCTTTTTCCTGTTTGAATTTTAAATAGTCGTCCCCTCGTTTTTCAATGGTTGTATTTTCCCATTTTCTGACCTCATCCATACCCATGTAGGTCAGAATGGTCGCACAATCGGCATATTTTTGTTTATGTGCAGAGGAAGGTGTTATCAGGAGGTAATTGTATGGCCAGTCTTTTCCTGAATTATCATGTGCCTGCCAGACATTATCCTCTTTATAAAAATAAACATTGTGGTTCAGATATTCAAAAGAATTTTCCTTAAACACGATGTACAGAATAAAATTGGAAGTTGTATTTTCAAGATTCATGATCCTCTCCCTGTATGCGCTTCGTATGCATGATTTATCAACCATTTCGAGAGTTTTTGACGGATGAATGCTCGAAATAAAATACTTTGAAGAATAGGTTTCGCCACCACTCAGTTTAACACCTGTCAGGCTTTTATTCTCGAAAATAAATTGTTCGGCTTTAGAATTTTTAAGAATGGTGCCGCCATTCTGAATTATAGAATCTGCAAGCACCTTGGCGATTTTTGAACTTCCCCGCACCACCCGCCAGGAACTTTCAATAAATGAATTGTTGACCAAAGCATGGACATAAAGCGGCGTTTTGTGCGGAATACCGGCATAAAGAGGGTTGCTTGCGGCAATTACATTTTGCAGTTTATAGTTATCAGTGATTGATTTGAGATAGTCAAAAGCATTTTCTGAGAAAAGCTGAATTTCTGATACCTGGAAGTCTTTATTTCTTATGTTATAGAGCGGAAAATGATTACAGATATCCTTGAGTTTATTTACATATTTTTCTAAGGATTTTCTTTCGGAAGGAAAATGTTCGCAGAGAGTTTCTACGAAATTTTCATGGCCCATGGCAAACTTATATTCTAAGGGATCGTTGGCAAAGTTGACTCTGTCAAAGCCGTCGTTATCCATACGTTTCAGATCCAGTTTGTCCAACAGCCCAAAGTATTTGAAATACCTGTTCATCACTTGTCCTTCATCCAGGCCACCGATAAAATGAACGCCGGTGTCGAAAACACAATTATCACGGGTAAAATTCTGTAAACAGCCGCCTATCTGCTTATGCTGCTCAAGAATGCATACCTTAAATCCTTCTTTACTTAAAATATAGCCGCATTGCAATCCGCTGAGGCCGCTTCCAATAATAATGATATCAAATTTCTCCATAAATGCTTGACTCATTCACCCGTTTAAAATCTATAAACCCCGGCATCCGCTGAGGGTTGTAATTTTTTGATAAATAAAAAAGGTAAATATATAACTTTTCAAAAATGCTACGGCAAAGATAATATCGTTTAGGTACAAACAAAAATTTATTATAGGCTTTTGAAGGATGTTTAGCAAACGATCGCGATGGTATAAAAATAATCTTACCGGCGCTTTATTTATCAAGTAAATACAACGTGTTGGATGTTATGCTCCCTTTTTCTATTATCCTTACTTTTACTCCTAACATGGAAGCAATTTCCATAAGCTTTGATGCTGAAAAGAAATGAAGCTTTTTACCTTCCGATTTATTAAATTCAAAACGTGTTGATATGAACTCTGTCAATCTTGTTTTTTTGTGTTCTTTTTCCATGTCTTTATTTCCATCCCTTATCAAAACGATGCCTCCCTTGTTTAATTTATCTATGCATCTTTTCAGTACCTGAAATTGCTTGTCATCCGGTAAATAATGCAGCACATCACTCAGAATAAATACATCGTAATTTTCAAATTCAAATTCTGTAATATCCTGGTGAGAAAAATTGATATTAGGTTGTTTTGACATGCAGTTTGCGGCGATTTCAATTTTTTCCTCATCGAAATCAATACCCAAAATATTTCTTTCCGGGGAAATTGTTCCCAATACCATGGACAAATAACCATAGCCGCACCCGATATCCATAATTTTTACTTTTCGCGGAATAATTTCATTGTATATCTGGTAATTGTTTTCCAGTTTTAATTTTATGCGCGTGTACCATTCAAGGACCGGGCCTTTGTAAATATAGTTTTTAACAACGATGTCCCGGATTTGATGGGGATCATTATAAAACTCTTCTATCAGCGATTTATATTCTGCTCTGAAATAGCCGAGAATATTCTTTGTCCTGTCTGAATAATTATCGCCCCATTTCAGATCATCGTGTTTAATTCTTTCAAGGAATTTTGCCGAAATAAGGCTCTTTTTACTCAGGAACTCGCCTTTTGCTACGTAATTGCCGGTGCCATTACTTACAATGGGCAAAATATCCAACTTAAGTTTTTCGGCCAGATAAAAGGCCCCTTTATGAAACCGGTGTATGAACCCGTCGTTTGACCTGGTGCCTTCAGGAAAAACAATGATGGAATAGCCATCATCCACTGCTGGTTTGAGCTTCCCGGCAATAGCATCATACCCTATGGATGCGGGTAAAAATCCGCCTAACTTGACAATAATGCCTATGAACTTTGAATAATAAAACGCATCGTTGGTGATCATGATCACCTTGGGCGAGAACATGAGGAATAACGGAATATCTATGATTGACTGGTGATTTGCTATGATAAGGGCCGGTTTTTTTAAAGTATCCGCATTATAATTAATTATTTTCTTTTTGGCAAAATACATGATGTACATGGTGGATTTGCAAGTAAGTTGTAATGTTTTGTGATAAAGTAAATGCCTTTTCTTTTTTGAAACAGGGAGTATCTTATAAATGGTAAGGCCTAAGAGGCCGGTAATAAAACACCCCGTCAGAAAATAAGAATAACATACTATGCCATATAATAATCCGTAAGCCGTAACCGGAAATTTGCGGAGTTTATTTTTCTTGTAAACAAGCAATCTGAAAAGCGCGGGAGCAATGGTATAAGACAGGAATACCACAGAAAGCATCCCGATGATGGTGAGCAAGGCAATGGACCGCAGGGCAGGGTGTTTGGCAAAGATCAAAACACCGATGCCGACAAACATTGTTAATGCCGATAGAAATACCGCTGTTTTGTATGAGTCCAGCAGGTTTACGCCTTTTTTATATTTCTGCAGCAAGCCGTCCATGATAAAGATGCTGTAATCATCGCCCAGCCCGAAAATAAAAGCAGAGATTATGATACTGAAAATATTAAATTTTACATCAAGCAGGCTCATAATGCCGAGTATCCATACCCAGCTGATCAGCATGGGGACAAAAGCGACCACCGCCAGTTCTATCCGGCCATATGACATTAAAAGAAAAATGAAAACAAGTAACGATGAAATAAGAAGTATTGTGTTAAAATCCTTGTTGATGATATTGATAAAATGCAACAACATATTATTTGTCTCAAATACAACAGTATTCTCGTTTTCAGGAATAGCGGCGATAACTTCGTCGCGTTTCTGCGGATTAAATTTGAGCAGGGTGATCACGTAACTGTTATTTTCATCCTGTTTGATGAACTGTTTGGCGTACTGGTTCTTTAGAAATTCAAAATCTTTGCTGTTAATTCCCGTATATTTTCTGTCGAGGATCGCAAAAAAATCAGTAAAGGCATCTTCACGGAAGTTTAATTTTTGGCCGCTTGCTAACAAGTATTTTTTTATGTTTTGTATGCGTTCCTCATTCCAGAATGATTCCCACAGGCCGATCTTAACCTGCTGCATCGAATCAGAGAGCAGCACCGATGAGACTCCCAAAACCTGGTTAACATATTTTTTTTGTTGCAATTCACTGATTTTATAGCTCAGTTTTTCGTTATTTCTCAGTGCTTGGTTCAGGTCTTTTGCCTTGCTGACAACAAAAACCTTGCGGGATGAACTGTCGGAAATGTTGTTCAGCGTTTGTTCTGCTTGATTCAATTTTTCTGAAGTATATCCCAGCTTATTCATATCGGTCTCGAAACTGACTTTTCGTGCCATCACAAATAAAAATACCGTTAGTATAATAATAGCTCCAATTATGTAGGGATTTCTTTCAAACTGATAGGCGGTGATGCGGTCAATGATGTTGGGTTTATAAGGCGAATTCTGTCCGGTACGGCCCTTTTTCACCATGAATGGCAGAAAGATCAGCGTAAACAGGACAGCCCCCACCAGGCATAAGGCGGAGGCCAGCCCGAAATCTTTCAGTACCTCTGACCTGACCAGCAGCAGCCCTAAAAAGGCACCGATGGTGGTAATACTACCCAGGGTCAGTGGTAACGATAATTCCCGGATCACTTGCCTGACCGAATGTACATGCCGGTAATGCGAATAGAAATGTATAGAATAATTCATGGCAACCCCAAGAATTATCGAGCCTGCACCGATTGCGATCAGCGAAATGTTAGGACTGACAAGTGATATAACAGCCAGGGAAAACAGCGCCCCGAATACGACCGGCAGCAACAACATGAATATGGTGCTTTTATTTCTGAAGAATATGCCGAAAAAGATAAATAAAACAAATATGGCAATACCCATAGTGATCATAAAATCCTTTTTCAGTTGTCTGGAGTTGCCTACAGATGCCGCTACTGTGCCGTAATATTGAATATTTACTGAACTTTTACCGATCTTTTTCAGATTTTCATCTACGATCTTATCAAGCTCCTTTATTAGCCTGGTATTATTAAAGCTCTCATTGGCAGGATAGGCTGAACTGATAAACATCAGCAGGTTGCGGTTGTCTTTTGAGAAAATACAGTTTTTATAAATCTTATAGCCATTGCCTACTCCCGACAAGCCAATTTTTTGCAGGGCGTATTTGCTGATATTCAAAGGATCTCTTACGATAAACTTCTTCATGAACATGCCCGCCGGAGAAATAAGCATTTTATACTCACTGTTCAATAAAGAATCCACATGCGAAGGGTCAATCATCTTCTCTAAAAGAATATAATCTTCTGCGTTCAGAAAAAAAGGAAGATTTTCTGAAAATACGTCAAAAGATTCTGACATTTTTTCTTCGTCAATTTTGAAGGTCACATCCTTGACAAGTACTGGGACAAGGCGGTTTTCAATGTCCTGTGTGACCATGTCGGCATAAGTAATGAGCTTTTCAGGCTTTGCCTCAGGATCTTCATCACTGATTATTATTCCAAGGTCATCATTGGATTTTATCAGGCTGAACACCTCATTAATATTTTCTACCTCTTTTGTCTTTGGCAAAAAATCCGTGATGTCTTCATTTAATTTTAAACGAAAAGCTAACAGCGTAAACAGGGCAACCAGAAAAAACAAAATCACAAACAACAGAAACTTACGCTTACTGAAAAAATCGAATATTTTTAAAAATACAAAACTCATTCTTGTTTAATACCTCATAATTAATTTTAACCTCATATTATTCATTGCTTATCATCAGTGTCAGGAGTCTTTGTATTTTGATTTTTTTCTGAATATTTTTAAAAGCAGCAAAGTTATTAAACCTGCAGCACCAGATAAGATTATTCCTAAAAAAAAACTGCCAATGCTGTATTGTATCAAATTAATTTTGATGGACTCCAGGGTGATGTCTGACGAATACTCCAATTTTACGGCATCATGCTTATATATAAGCCCTCCCAGTACATAACTTGAATAAATTATCAGGGGAATCAGCGGCAGGACGCTAATGGCCGTGGATACGGCTGTAATAACTTTGTTGAGTCTGAATACCAGGGCCACCAGCAGGGCGATCCATACCTGCCATCCCCAGAAAGGAGTAACGCTGAAAAAAACACCTACCATGACAGACGCGATGATCTTGTAATCTTTTTCGGGACTGTTTACAAATTCTTCCTGAAAAAAATCATGGATTTTTTTTTTATTCAATGCCCTGAGAAATGAAAAAGGTTTCACAAAAAGGAATGCCACAAGGACCAGAATTGTATTCAGTACACTAATTCTGAAGAAATCAACAAATGGCCTGAAATGCGAGATGCGTTCTTTTTTTGGCGGATAATAAACGTCGATGGGTATGGGGATCGTTTTGATGCCTTTCCAGGCTGAGCAGACCAATACTTCAAGTTCAAATTCATATTTGCGTCCAAAAAAACGGCTTTTATATAACAGGGATAAGGGGTATGCCCTATAGCCGGATTGGGTGTCAGGGAGTTTCCGTCCCGTTTCTACAAAAAACCAGAAGTTTGAGAATTTATTGCCAAAACTGTTTTTCCCCGGCATATTTTCCTGTTTAAGGTTTCTTGAACCAATAATAATAGTTTCAGGTTCTTCTTTGATTTTTTCCAGGAATAAAGGCAGGTCCGAAGGTTTGTGCTGACCGTCGGAATCTATCGTAATACCGTATCTGAATCCTTCTTCATGAGCGTATCTGAGCGCTTTGCGCAGTGCATAGCCCTTGCCCTTGTTTTTTGCATAACTGATAATCCGCAAATGATCGAAACCAGACAATATTTTTTCTGTTTCATCGATGGAACCGTCGTTAACCACGATCACATGATCAGTATAATCAAGCACTCCGGTAATAACCTGTGCGAGCGTGGCAGCATTATTATATGTCGGAATGATCACACAACATTGCAATTCGTCGAACAACTCTTTTATTTGAACTTTATCCGCCATTAATTCTGTTGTATGATCCTTTTCTCACAATAATTAAGATCTTTTACGATTTCATCCCTTTCATGTTTGTTTGGAATTTCTTTTTGAAGAGCGATACTGTAATATTCAGCGGCTATACTAAATTGTTTCTTTTTTCGAAAATAATCTCCTGCACAGCAATAGGATAAAAAGTATTCTTCATTCAAAAGTATAAATTCTTCAATTACGGGCTGCCCGATACGTTGATTTTTTTTGCAGGCCGAAAGTTCTTTCCGGATATCCTTATATCTTTCGTACTTATTGATGCCACCGTTGTCCATGAAAACATCACGTTTTATCACTTCTTCTTCTGAAATTATGTTACAGGAATTTTCAATCACATCAGTCTTGCTGAATATTTCGTCAAGATTATAACAAAGATATTCGCCAAGATTAAAAGGCCCGGCTGCTACCCACATTTTAAGTTCGCCGGGTTTAAATATAATGGAATGATGGCACAGCAACTGGTTTACGGTTAATTCATTTCCATTTCCTATAGGTTTATCTTCTATGCCCAAACGATCACGAAGAATATTCACCGTGGCATCAATGGTTATTTTATTATTTCTGTCGAGCAGCTCCTGAACTCTTTTGTATCGCCACATCGATGCACTATCGTTAATCTGGATGATATTTATTTCGTCATTCTTTAATGCTTCAGACTGAAAATGATTGGTGCAGATCACCTGTTCTGTTTCCGGGTTGAAAACCGCTGTCCGGTAGGGCGTCTTTTCAATGATCAATACCCTGTCGTCAGCACCGGAACTAACCATGAACGACTCGGAAACGGATATACGGCGTTTTTTTGCAATTTCTATGGCTTCTTCAATCGTTGAAGCGTATTGAAGCATCTCCCTCACAAGAATGGTTACCGGGGTAGAGATACCCCCCGGCATTTTTGATTTAGCCGCATTTACTGTGATGGCAATGCCTTTTAAATTCATGCCCGAGGCTGTTCCAACCAGGCCGCCCCAGGTGATCATGGCAAACTTATTTCCCTTGTCCGGTGCATAAAAGGTTATGATCTTTTCTTTACAAAACTCGTCACCGGCATAAAAATCGAAATTACGTGCATGGATAATTTTACCGTCAGGAGTTCTGGAGCCTGAAGCCGTGAACGATGTGCAGCCAACCAGATTCATGTATTGCAGCGCATGTCCGATATCGTGTGCAGCATGGTAATTGAGTATCCGTAAATAATCGGGGCCTACCATCCTGAATTTTTTTGATGCGGAAAGCGATACTCCATAAATCTCAAGATCGTATTCCGGAATTACATGATGTTTTAAATTACGGTTCATCCAGGCAGAAACCATCTTAAGAAAAAAGAGGTAAAATCTGCCGGGAATTCTTCTTTTAATTTCGTCAACAAAGATCTTTTCCTGAGTGTAAATGAGGTTTTTAGCCAATCTGCCATTTATCACACCTCGTTCAAAAGGAGTTCCCTCTACATACATTTCATATAATCCGTGAGAATTCTTGTTCAGCCAATTATTACCTATATGTGACAGGTTTTCAGATATTTGTACGGGTGTATATTCCGGCAGGCCATCTTTGGGGACAAACGGAGGCTTCTTGTTGACGACTATTATATACGCGATAACAATAATTGTAATTATCAGCAAAAGGACAAACAGGATATATAATGCCATTACAAGATAATTATTTCACAAATTTATCGCAATTTTTTAATTTCGTAAGATTCAAAATTCACCTTGTTGGTAAAGCCGGTGGATATTAGCAAACGCTGAGCGCATTTTCTCCATCACATTATCAGTCAATTCCTGATAGGTGGCCCCATAATTTTTACTGCCGTATTCTACCCGGTCAAGGAATTTCACTATCACATCGCCGTTTTTCAAATAAAACCACCTTTTTTTCAAAACATCTTCCGAATAATAGATCACAACAGGCAGAATGTCTATATTAAGTTTTTCTGCAATATAAAAACCACCTTTATGAAGGCGGATAATCTTTTGACCATGACTCAGCCTGCCTTCCGGAAAAACCAAAAGAGGGCAACCCATTTCAACTGGTTTTTTTAGCTCCCGGACCAATTTATCCTTATTCTCGAATATGGAGAAAAAGCCTATATATTTTGTAATAAAAAACCTTGCCCAGGCATTATCATGCCAATTGTTATTAAGAACACGCATTTTGGATGTAAATGCCAATGAAATGGGGACATCGATCATTGACTGGTGGTTACAAACAATCATGGCCGGCTTGTCGAAGGTGTTTTTTTCTCTGTTAATGTATTTTATATGAATATTAAAATGAGTCTTTAAAACTAAACGTGCATAAAATGTCAATAAGCGCGTATAAATATTTCTTGCGGAATTTTTCTGGTCGATGAATGGTATCGGGATTAGAAGCGTAAAAATCTGAGAAGAAACAAAAAAAATAATAAACGAGGCGAGGCCTTTTATTAGAACCAACATATATTTTAACCCTGATCTTGCCATTTTTTTTGAATAGGCAAAAGTAAAGAAAAATCTAAAACAGAGACCCGGACTTTTTCTGGCACAACCGTATCGCCATCCGGCCAAACATGTATTTGAAATACCTGACCGGGCAAAAAACACAATAAAACTAATTCTGTTTTACAGCTTGGTGAACCGCCCGGTAAATACAGGTTCTTTACCACTGAAAAATTTGATCATGTATATACCTTGTTGCAGTCTGCCGATATCAATTTCTGCCTTATCCACACCTACCTCCTTCGAAAACAAATATTTTCCGGTGATATCAAAAAAAACAGCGGATATATTCCCGTGTTTCGAACAGGAGATTGTTAACCTGTCTGAGGCAGGACTGGGATATATACTGATTTTGGTCTGGCTGGTTTCTTCGGAAATATTGCCGGGATTGATTTCGCAGTTTTTAATAAATGTAATTTTACTGGAATTAGTCAGAGAGTCAACAAAACTATTCCATGAAGAAACATTACCTTTAAGAAAATAATCCAGATAAGGTTTTACAAAATTCATAGTGGTTGCCTGCTGTTCTGCGCGGCTCAGGGGAACGCCTCCCGGATTACATGATTCTTCCCCGGTAGTGCATAAGAAATTATAATTGGCGAAATAGCAATGCCCGCCGTCTTTTATACTGATATATATTTTGCAGTTGCCGGCGAGCGAATCATACATAGGTAACTGGTGAGTAGCAGGAGGTGCCACACAGTCCGATTCGCCTGAAATTACGAGTGACGGTATGGTAATGCTTTGGGCCGCATGTATGGAGGATGGTGTGGTATTAGCAGCAGCATAGGTAACCATTACGGTGGGGATAGCATTGCCGGCACATGCAAGAAATGATGATCCGCCACCCATGGAATGGCCCATAACTGCGGATGTTGCAGCTATACTCTGATAAAAAGGAGAGGAAGGATTTGTACCTTCCGATTTGATCTTGTTAATCAGAAAAGCCAGGTCCATACCGAAATCTGAATGGCTTGGCGATCCGCCTTCGGTGGTTGGCAGGGCGACAATATATCCCAGCGGACAGAGTGCATTCCAGATATTTTCGTAGGACGACACCCCCATAAGAAACCCATGTCCGTAAGCAACGACAGGAAATTGTCCGCTTGCCACAGCGACATTATCTCCAGCGGTGGCTGCCGGATAATAGATTTCAGTTTCTATATCCCGGTTGCTGCGTGCGGGATCCTGAAAGGTGATGGTACGGTGTCCAACCTGATATTGCGCATAGGAACCTGAAAAAAACGAAATTAATGTAAGTACAAAAAGAATTCTTTTCATTGTTTTATTATTTTTCGGGTTTCGGAATACATAAAAAAAAGAGGCCGTCAAGCCTCTTTCTTACTATTATTTTGTCACACTTTCGAGCCGTTTCATTATGGAGAAAATAAATATCGCCGCCAGTATACAGACGATGATAAATATGCCCCAAAGCATGTACAGTTCTATTTTTCCCCACATCAGACTGCCGATAAACAAAAACTTGTTGCCCGTTGCTGTTGCCAGTAACCATCCTCCCTGCATTAATCCCTGGAACCTTGGTGGCGCCACTTTTGAAACAAATGACAGACCGATCGGGCTTAAGAAAAGTTCCGCTATGGTAAGCACCAGATATGAGCTCATGAGCCAGTAAGGCGAGACTCGTCCGCTTTCCAATACAGACAGGCCGCCCATGTCCTTGGGAGATACCAGGTTGAGGGATGCGATTAAGACGATCACAAAACCCACGGCGGCGATAATCATTCCAATGCCGATTTTTCGGGGTGATGAAGGCTCTTTTCCTTTCCTGTTCATGGCGGAGAATATTCCCATAACAAGTGGTGTCAAAGCTACGATGAACAAAGGATTGAACGATTGAAAAACTTCAGGTGAAATGGCATTTGAAGGATCATTGTTTTTTGCAAAATAATAACACAAAAATCCGAACACTAAAAACATGGCGGCGCCAACTACTTTGTATAATGCCTTGCGTTTGAAGAATAATAGCACACACCCGGCTATAGCAGCGATCACACATAAAATTGATTCAAGGTTAAAAAATAAATTCGTAAACGGACCAACAGCTTTAACGGTATAGTCGCGTGCAAACATCGTTAATGTGAGGCCGTTCTGATGAAACGACATCCAGAAAAATATCACCACCAGGAAAACTAAGCTTAATGCTATAACCCTGGGCCTTTCATCTTTATTCGAAAGCAGAAAAACCATGGCAACAAACCCTACAAATAGTCCAACAGCAAGGCCTAACTGATAATTAATATCTTTTAAATCTGTAAAGTAATCTGCCACGGTGAAAATGGCAGCAACAGCAATCATCAATACAACGGGAATAATTATGGCTTTTATATTTCCGCTAAAACTCAACCCTGAGGTTGCTTTTGTTCCGGTTTTTGCTTCTTCTTCTGCATATTTCTGTTTTGCCGGAATCAATTTATTAAAGATGAGATAAATGACTAACGACAGTATCATTGCGCCGGCAGCACATGCAAATGCATAATTGAATCCGGTCGAAAATACATTTATATAATCGGTTGCAAAAGCAGACAGGTCTGTGGCAGACTTACCTCCGTCAGGCATGATGGATGCATTTGCCAGGTTTTGCAATTGCTCGGTATTTTTTAAAGTGCCGTTTATATACTGATGACATAAGGATGGCAGGTCAGCATTTTCAAGGTAACCATTGGTTTTCAGCCACCAGCCTTTAATACCTTTTGCTACGAAGGGGGCAAAGAAGGCGCCTATATTGATACCCATGTAGAATATCATAAATGCGCTGTCACGGAATTTGCGGTATTTGTCATTATCGTACATTTGTCCGACAACAGCCTGGAGGTTTCCTTTGAATAATCCGTTTCCTAACGCAATAACAAATAATGCAGAAATGGAAACCCATAATTCTGATCCGGGAATCGCAATGAGGCAGTAACCTGCAAACATGATGATCTGCCCTACCAATATTACAGTTTTATACTTTTTTGTCCAGTCGGCAACCATTCCGCCAAGCAGCGCTAAAGCATAAATGGCAAAATAAAACCATGAATAATACGTGCCGGCCGATTCGGCGTCGAGGCCATAACGTGCCTGCAGAAACATAACAAGGATAGCCATCATGGTATAGAAGCCAAAGCGTTCTCCCATGTTCGTAAAGAAAGCTACCAACAATCCTTTCGGGTGATTTTTCATAAAATGCTTAGTTTAAAATTTGAAATGCAAACCTAAGTGAATTTTTTGAAATAGACAAGCATCATTTTTTTATATGTCGCAAAAGCTTCATTTTAAAGAAGATACAGGTTGCCGGGTGTTCCCGCTGTATGTCGAAAATTCGATTTTACTAAATCAGTTTATATCATGCGGTAGTCCCGGCAGAATACCCTTGTTGATGTAAATAGGGCGCACGTATTTCCTGAGTGTTTTGATGTTTAGCCAAAGCCATATACCGGATAATATGGTAATGGTGCCTGAAATCAGCAGCGTATAAGGTATGCCAATCCCGCTGGCCAGCGTTCCTGACAGGAGGTTGCCAATCGGAGTTGTCCCCATCAGTGCCATGGCGTAAAAACTCATCACCCGGCCCCGTTTATCATCATCGGCAATGGTCTGAAGCATCGTATTTATTGACGATAATGAAAGAACCATGGTAAGCCCGCTGAAGAAAAAAATCATCATTGAAAACCAGGTTACCTGCGAAAAAGAGGCTAAGGTCAAAGCCAGGCCATAAACCCCGATACTTATGGAAATTATTCTGGCAAGCCCCAGCACTGTTCTGCGTGAGGCCATATACAGCGCGCCACACAATGCCCCGGCGCCCAGAGCTGACATCAGGTACCCCAGGGTATCGGCACTGCCATGAAGAATTTCTTTGGCATAGGCCGGTAAAAGCACCACCACCGGCAGGCCAATCAGGCTTAACACAGCCAGCATGGTAATTAAGGTGCGTATAGGCATGGAGTGGAAGGTATAATGGAAACCTTCCGAGAAACTCTTTTTAAATTTTCCTGTATGGGTGGACTGTTGTTTTACCGGGATTTTAATTTGCGTTAGCGCAGCAATCACGGCCACAAAACTCAGGGCATTCAACAGAAAGCAGATGCCTTCACCAACAGCGGCAATGGTGATTCCGGCAATAGCGGGGCCTATTAAACGCCCGGCGTTGAAAATGGCTGAATTCAATGCGATGGCATTCCCCAGGTCTTCGGGGTCATCAATCAGGTCAATGACCAGTGATTGCCGGGACGGTGTGTCAAAAGCGCTGATAATGCCAAAAACGATACTTAAAGTTACGATATGCCATACCTGAATCGTGTTTGTCAGTACCAATACAGCCATGGTCAAAGCGTGGAGCATAAAAAATACCTGGGCGAGTTTCATGATTTTAAGTCTGTCATATCTGTCGCTGATCACTCCTGCAAAAGGTGAAAGGATAAAGCTGGGGATCTGACCGGTAAATCCCACCAAACCTAAAAGAAATACCGATCCCGAAAGCCGGTAAACCAGCCAGCTTAATGCAATATTCTGCATCCACGTACCAATCAATGAAACACCCTGGCCTGTAAAATATAGCCGGTAGTTTCTCGAATGGAGCGACGAAAATATGTTCTTTATCGCTGTATAACCTTTCGGAATATACCTGTTATGCGTCATGGCTGATCATAATTTAATGTAAGGGGTTTAAGAGTTCTTACATTTTATTAGTATCGCAAAGTTCTGAATTAATTTTTAGTTGATAAAAATTAGTTCACACTATTGCCTTAGCAGGTGACGGAGCGCGATCACCGGATGATACAAAATCATCCTTGGCCCTGAATAGCGCATTACGCTTCTGATTTCTTCACGTTTGTTATTTCTGAAGCAATGTGTCTGACATGTTGAACATTTCGGTTTATCCGGCAGGTGCGGACATTTGTCTATGCGTGTAAAGGCATAGTTTATTAGTTCGCGGCAGTTTTCACAAAGGCCATCACTGTAATGGTTTTTCCGGCAATACATGCTGATCATCAGCCGCAACACTTTCTTTTCGCGTTCTGTCGTTCCCATTTTTTATTAGGATATTTATTTTTTACAATATTTATACAGAACATTGTATGACTCCTTTATCCCCAGTTCTCCGGCTTTGCTGATATCTTCACACCCTTTTTCTTCATTGCCCAGGTACAGGTACAATAATCCTCGGTTAAAATAGGCTTCAGCAAAAGAATTGTTGTAGAAAATACATACAGAATAATCAAGAATGGCACTGCTGAATTCATTCAGAATGCCTTTGACATAAGCACGATTGAAATACGCATAGCTGAACCTGGCGTTTTTTGTAATGGCGGCAGAATAATCCTCTATTGCCTGATAGTAATAATCATTATTATCTAACGGATCATTGCCAGGAAGCAACGGATAGCTTTTTTGGCCGGCATCATGGTTTTGTCCGAGGTCAAAATGGATGTTTCCTTTGATAAACCAGGCCAGATAGGCAAAAGCGGAGGTGTCGTTTATTTTATTTATAAGCTGCAGCGCTTCATCGTAATTATACAATAACCCTGATACCAGGCTTCTCCAGATGATGAGCCGTTCGCTGTTATTCTCAGAGGTTATGGTATCAACCCTGTTGCGCTCTTCAATAAGCTTTTCAGCGCTGAGCTGGTTGTTTTGATGGCTGAATTCCAGTTTGTAAATAGCTCCACCGATCGGGTTGATGCTTGCTAACTGTGCATTGAAGTTTGCCGGTGTATTCGTTTCGCTGCTCTCTGATATGGTCAGATGATAAAGCGGTTTTATGATTATTTCGTACGACTTGTACTGTATCTTTCCGCTGGAAGTGTCTGCATTTTCCACCTCAGTTCTGAATTCGAACAGGCGTTTGAACGAAGCGGTTTGTTCTTCGCTGTAAAGCGTAGAATCACTGCTGTTCATGAGTTGTTCAGCCATTTTTTTATCGCTGAGGTAGGCCTGGTAATTGTTGAGCTCGCGGTACAGCATTGAACGCATGTAGTAAGCATGGTAAAACATCGGGAACAGGCTGATAACGGTAGAGTAATCATCAATGGCGCCTCCTAAGTCATGCTGTTGCTGCCTGATCTCGGCACGGTAAAAATAAGCGAACAGGTTTTTCGGGTTGAGCCTGATCACGTTTGTATAATCTGCTGACGCTTCCGTAAAATGTTCATTTTCGGCATACAGGGCGGCCCGGTTAAAATAGCATTCGGAATTGTATGGGTTGAGTTCAATAACTTTTGTATAGTGGCTCAGGGCTTTTTTATAATCTTTTTTATCATGGTAATAAAGGGCAAGATTGTAATAGGCTGCAATGTTTCCGGAATCTTTACCTATAATAAATTCAAAATCATTTTTAGCTCCAAGCGTATCCTGCATGACGATTTTAATGTGCCCCCGCAGCAGATATAATTCATAAAACACAGGTTTCATGTCTATTGCCTTGTTGCAGTCCTCAAGGGCTTTTTCATATTTTTTTGTGTTGAGCCATAGCACACTTCTGTTGTAGTAGGCATTCACATTTGAACTGTTCATACGGATACTTGTGCTCAAATCCTCATATGCTCCAAGGGTGTCCCATATCATGGTTTTTACATAACCGCGGGCATTGAAATAGTCAGAGTTGGTGGCGTTGATCTCTATAGCCTTATCCAGGTTTTTCAATGCATCGTAATAGTCTTTTTTTTCCGCCTTGATGACTCCGAGATAATAATATCCTGCGCTGTATCCATGATGAATCGTAACAGTCTGCGTGAAATCCGATTCTGCACCGAGAAAATCACCCAGTTGCATTTTTGAAAAACCCCTGAAAAAATAGGCAAGATGGTTTTCCCGGCTTACTTCAATGACTTTGTTGAAGATGGAAATAGCCTCGGTATAATTATTCTTTTGAATTTCCTGCTGGCCTTTTTCCAGGTAATAAGCCGTATTCAACTGGGCTTTTGTTGTGAAAGCAAGTGACAAAATAAGCAGAAATAGCAGGGTAGTGCAGTATTTAGTCCGGAAATTCACGAAAAGCATAGTTTTGTTTCAGAAGTATAGAATATTTAGTCAAATTTCGCTGATAAAAAAACCTTAATTAATGGAAATTATTGTTGGCCTCCATCAATTTTGCCGGAATGTTTTCCCCCTTTTGTCCCATGTAGAAGCCTAAATATTACCTGTTAACACAATACGTCAAACGGGCTTCTTAAAACTTGAACCTCACCTGTGCCTTGATCTCAGACTGTTTGTTGCCGTTGATTTCGTTCAGTCCAGAACTGATAACACTTCTGCTATTATAAAATGTCTGTGCAAAACGCAGCCAGATATCAATGTTTCTGCTGATCTTGTATTTCAGCATCACGTAATAGCGGATACCTTTATCGTAAAACATAGGAATGGAGTATGCGTACAATACATCATTCTCGTAAGTGTACATGCGCGAGTCGTATGATTTTGTGTCGAACAGTGCGAAGCGGAACGAAGCAGCCAATGGAAAGGTGATCGACTTATAACGTATGTCCTGGTATAACAGATACCCGTATTCAGGCTCAGTGGTATTGTTTTTATATCGCGAAACTTCAACCCTGTTGGAAAAAGTGAATGAAGAAGAAACAGGGTAAGAAATATGGAAACGATAGTTCTGACGGGTATAAGGTACGTTATAATCTATGGCTGCCTCTTCGTCGTCGCTGTTACTGACTTTGTTCTCATATTTATAGCGTAGGTTGATGGTGATTTTTTTTGTGGGTTTATACTGTAGCCCGACATTGCAGTCGAACCCATTGGAAGGACTGTTGACCTGATATTTCAGCCAGGAGTATGTATAGAAATCGGCATTTGCATTGATAAGTAACCTGTAATGGGGTTTAATGGATATTCCTGTATAGAATCCGCTTTCATTGTATGGATTGCCGCTTTCGCCGAAAGGCGAAGCGAACAGGGATTGGTAATTCCGCTGGTAATAACGGTATGCCACCACCAACGAAACATAACGGTCGAGACTCACCATGATCCCGTTGAAGGTTGCGATACCGCCCTTCTTGTTGTACTCATTCGAGCTGCGGGAAGTTTCTCCGAATATATTGAAATTACGGAAGATGTAGCTATAGTCAATGCCAATGTTAAAGTTGTCCTGTCCTTTAAAATCAAAAACATTGTAAGGTTTTGGAGTTTTTATCAGCTCCGCATCGAGATGCAGGCCATAAGCGGTAATGCCGATATTAAGCGACCTTGTTTTATAGGCGAGGTGTCCGCCATAAACCTGTTGGTTGATGGCATGTTTTTTATCTGCCTTGCTTTGGGTGTTGTGAAGCCCGTCTTCGGTAATCGATGATATGTAGTAATCAGTATTTTCCATGGTGTCGCTGCCATTGATGCTGCCATCGATATTTCTTTTGGAATAAAACCCGGTAAGTTCAAAATTCTTAAACCCGAATGTAACCCCCGCGCCGCGCATAAACCCTGTTTCGTATGCCGAGGAATACGGGCTGATGCCGCGGGCAATTTTCTTTATATTCACCGGCTCGCTTCCTTTCCCAAAACTCAGCCCCGTCCATAGTGTCAGCCCCTGTCCGAACTGTATGTTGAAATCGCCCAGAACGATATTTTTTAATATGCCGATGTTTCTGACGTTGACAAACCCTGAATAATAGTCAAATCCATATGGGTTGGTACCTTTGAAAAACTGCTCCCCGGCATCTTTTTCGGCAGTGAATCCCCACAGCACCTTATTAAAATAATTGTAACGGTATTTTAAATACAACTTATCCGGACTGCCCAGATAATGAGAGCCGGGGATGACGTTGCCCGCTGTATCGGTTTCTTTGATATACCCGTGTTGCTTTTCAAGCACACGCTGGTAACGGATGATCACATCGTGTTTGCCGTATTTGAAAAGATCCTTAAAATTAAAAGCTTGTTTCTCTGATTCCGCACCAATTTTTATATACGGAAGCAGTTGAGTGATGAGTTCCGCGTCAAATCCATTGACAGATTGCAATTCGTAAACCGATAATAACTTCCCGTTTTTCTGAATATGGTTGAGAAGGTTGTTGATCTGGATATCGTTCATGATCTTCAGGGCAGCAAGCTCATCATAACCGGCATTGTTAATATTCACCGGATGTTTTAAAAAATATTCCAGATCAGCAAGCATATCGGTGTAATCTATTTCAGCTTCTGTTTGCTCGCTGTAATTTTCAATTTTTTGCTGGAATTGCTCATCAACAGTGCTGTCCGGTTCGACTTCCTGTGCAAATACCGGCATGCAGCACAAAACAAGCATTACCAACAGAAATACCCGGGAAAAAATCTTTATGTATTGATTAGGCTTTGTCATTTATTTTACTTTTCCTGAAATTAAAGGATGTATGTCGTAAACCAGTGAAGCCTGCGGCGTGAATCCCAGCACCGCATGACGCGAAGCCGAAATGTCAAGTTTGAAATTGTAAAATTCAAATCCCGCACCGAAAGAGTAAACAAAAGGTGTGGTAGCGATGCCAATTCTGATAAATACAGGTTTAACAATATGGTATTCAAGTCCGGTCTTGAAAACAGGTTTAAAGTTGTTGTCTTTTTCGACTTCGGCCGAAAGCACTGCTTTATCAGAAAATGTGTATGCCAATCCGATTTTGAAGATCAGCGGCAGCCTTTCATCATTGTATGAAGCAAGTTTTACCTGGATAGGGTTGAAGATATGAGCGCCGAGTACCAGATTTTTGATAATGACAGCACGAATGCCGGCCTCGAAAGTAACGGCTCCTTTGTTGCCGTAATTTTCTCCTATATGGGTGTAAATGTAATCAAGCTGCAGTCCGGCAGAAATGCGCTGGCCAAAAGCCATGCCATAGGCAAGCCCTATTTTTGTTTCGTTATAATGCTTGTAACCCAGGCTGGATACGTTAAGGCCGAAGACGCCGGCTTTATTAACAGGTATAACCAATGAAAAACACTTTAACCCTAATTCTTTGGTGATGAAACGGTTTTCGTAATAAATACCGGCTGCAATTTTATCGTAGTAAGCCATGCCGGCCTGGTTGTTCTGTGCAGCCCAGAAATCAGTGAACGTTACCGATGCGTGGCCCATGGCTCCTGAACGCGCTCCTATAGGGACATTTTCTTTTTGTGCAGATACGCTGATCGATATAATTAAAAGTAATACAGGGAAAAGTATTTTTTTTAACATGAAATCATACTTTATGTGAATATTTTATTTTACTGAGTTCTTCATTTGCTTTGACAATTTTCGCTTTCAGATTTTCTTTAAACACCAGATTTTTTTTCATCAGGGTTTCATCACTGAGAGCAAGAATTTGCAGGGCAAGAATCGCTGCATTCTGCGCACCGTTCAAGGCAACAGAGGCAACAGGAATACCGGGAGGCATCTGTAAAATGGCCAGAATTGAATCTAATCCTTCAAGTGAGGATTTTATAGGTACGCCGATCACAGGAAGGGGTGTCATTGCTGCGATCACACCCGGCAGATGGGCGGCCATGCCGGCTCCGGCAATAATTACTTTGATCCCGCGGTCTTGGGCATTTTTTGCGAAATCAGCCACTTCATCCGGGGTCCGGTGAGCCGACAAGGCATTCATCTCAAAGGGTACCTGCATTTCATCAAGAAATTTTGCGGCAGCTTCCATCACCGGAAGATCAGATGTACTGCCCATGATAATGCTTACTAATGGTTTCATATGAAAAATAATCCTTACAAAGATAAAATAATTATGATATTGTCGAAAAAATAAATGAATTTTGTACTTTAGCGATGTAAAATGTTTTTATGAAAACAATAACTCTTCACGACAAAACTTTTGAATTGTCAATACCGGCTGAGAAAATACAGCAGGCCGTCAGCATTGTTGCAGCACAGATTAATAAAGATTTTACAGGGGGCGAACCGGTATTCCTCATCATACTCAACGGATCTTTTATGTTTGCCGCGGACCTTCTGAAAAAAATTGATTTTAATTGTGAAACCAGTTTTGTGAAACTGGCTTCTTATACCGGCACCGAATCAACGCATGTTGTCAGGGAACTGATAGGCCTGGATGAAAGCATTAAAGGAAGGAAAATCATTATTGTGGAAGATATTATTGATTCTGGGCTCACAATGGAATATTTGTTGAACGAACTGAAAAAGTTTGAACCCGAAGATGTCCGTATTGCGACGTTTTTACTGAAACCCGATGCGCTTTCAAGAGATATTGATATCGACTATATAGGAATAAAGATCCCGAATGATTTTATTGTGGGATATGGATTGGATTATGATGGGCAGGGACGAAATCTGCCTGATATTTATAAAATTTTATCTTAAACTTTTTTTATGCTAAACATTATTTTATTCGGAGCACCGGGAACCGGAAAGGGTACCCAATCAGAAAATATCATCAAAAAATATCAGTTGATACATCTGTCAACCGGTGATATAATGAGGGAAGAGATCAAAAAAGAATCTCAGATAGGGTTGATGGCAAAATCCTTTATTGATAAAGGTTTACTGGTGCCCGACAGTGTCATATTCAAAAATCTCTATTACCGGGCCACCAGTCACAAAAATCCCAAAGGTTTTATTTTTGATGGTTTTCCCCGGACGATTAATCAGGCAGATGTGCTTGATAAGGTATTAAACAAAAAGGAATGTCCGGTTGCTATGGTATTATTTCTGGATGTTACTGAAAAAGAATCTTTCAACCGCATCATGTACCGCAGCCAGCGCTCGGGACGTACTGACGATACCGAAGAGATCATTTGGAAACGTATTGCCGTCTATCACGAACAAACAAAACCCCTGCTGAATTATTATCAGAAACAGAATAAACTGATAACTATCAACGGCATGGGTACTATTGAAGAAGTGTTTGAACTCATCTCCAAAGAAATTGATAAATATATTTAAAATAATTCTGATTACTTCTTTTTTTTGCCTGCTCACTGTATATTGTAAATTGCCAAATACAAAAATCACCGCTTCCACTTTGGAGCTGATAATTGATACGCCAAGGCGGATTGATCACTGATAACTCATAATTGATATGTCCGGTTCTAATTTTATTGACTATATAAAAATTCATTGCTGCTCAGGTAGTGGCGGAAGTGGCTCTGCACACCTGCGGCGCGAAAAATACAAACCCAAAGGCGGCCCCGACGGAGGCGATGGGGGCAGGGGAGGACGTATTATCCTGAAGGGTAACAAACACCTCTGGACTTTGCTACATCTCCGGTATACCCGGCATTTGAATGCAGGCGACGGTGTCAGCGGAAGCAGCAACCAGAGTACCGGCGCCTCCGGTAAAGATATTATTGTAGAAGTTCCCTTAGGCACTGTTGCCCGTGATGCCGAAACCGGCGAGGTGGATTTTGAGATCACCCGTGATGGTGAAACAAAAATATTGCTTGAGGGAGGCCGTGGCGGACTGGGTAATCAGCATTTCAAATCGGCTACCTTTCAGACCCCGCGTTTTGCACAGCCCGGTGAGCCCGGACAGGAAAGAGACAAGATACTTGAACTGAAATTGATGGCCGATGTAGGCTTGGTAGGATTTCCAAATGCCGGTAAATCAACCTTGTTATCTGTTGTTTCCGCCGCAAAACCTAAAATAGCGGATTATCCTTTTACCACACTAGTTCCCAATCTTGGTATTGTCAGCTATCACGAAGACAAATCGTTTGTGATGGCTGATATTCCTGGAATTATCGAGGGCGCCCACGAAGGAAAAGGTATCGGGCTGCGATTCCTGAGGCATATTGAACGGAATTCTATACTGTTGTTCATGGTCCCTGTTGATGCTCCCGATATCAAAAAGGAATATGAGATATTGTTAAACGAGTTAAAACAGTACAACCCGGAATTGCTCGATAAAAACAGGTTGCTTGCTATTACCAAATGCGATATTGTTGATGAAGAGCAAATTAAAAAACTTGGCAAAAAACTTCCTAAAATTCCTTATGTTTTTATTTCTTCGGTGAGTTTGTATGGCATCCCCAAACTCAAAGATATGCTTTGGGAACAACTTAATAAAGAAGCAGTATAGAGAAATATGATCGACAAGCTTATAAACTTTGATGTTCAACTTTTTTTGTTTTTGAACGATCTCCGTAATCCTTTTTTCGATTTTGTTTTCTGGTGGGCAACAAACCCTGTGGTTTGGATGCCTGTCTACATTATCTTACTTTATCTTGTGATAAAGGCCTATCGATGGCAGGCAATTTTTGTCATTGTTTTCACAATTATTACAATAACACTTACCGACCAAAGCTCAGTGCATCTGTTTAAAAATGTGTTTTTGCGCCTGCGTCCATGCCATAATCCGGAAATAATGATGCAGGTACATATTCTGAATGGCTATTGTGGAGGCGATTATGGCTTCGTTTCATCACATGCGGCTAATTATTTCGGAATAGCCACATTTCTATCGGTGATCTTTTACAAGAAAATACGTTTTTTTGTTCCTTTAATTTTCATTTGGGCGGCCATTATTGCCTACAGCCGCTTATACCTTGGGGTGCATTACCCGGCGGATCTTTTTTGCGGGGCTGTTTTAGGTGTTTTTATAGGATTTTTCCTGGGTTTGTTATTCCATATATTCTCTTCAAAAGTGCTTTCCCATAAACAGTTTTTCAGATTGAATTAACCCTAATTACGCATTAGAAATTTCTATTGTGTTATTAGGGTTTAATCTTCGTGCAACTCCGTGTTCTCCGTGTCTCCGTGGTTAAATATTTTGAAACCTTGGAATTTGGATATTGGAATTTGGTCCTTGAAATTTGATCCGCTGCGGCGGATTGGGCCTTGGGTCTTGGGTCTTGGGTCTTGGGTCTTTGACCTCAATAACCGAACTCTTTCCCATAAATCTTGTCGATCACCACCTTGTAGGTGGAAACTTCCCTGACCGCCGGAGCGCCGTATTTAAAATCGCGTCCTGTATATTTTTGCATGATGATATTCAAGGCTTTTATTTTTTCTTCCGGATCATCTATAAATTCAACATGTCCGAACGCCTGCACGCTGCGGTATTTAAGCAGGTAACTACAGGCAACATCCGGGTGCTGGTAAGCTATCTGATGGTCGGTGCTGAAAGTTACGCATACCTTGTTGTTTTTTCGCAAAATATCCATCTTCTTCCCATGCTGACCTGAATGCAGATAAATACATTTGTCCTTATACCCGAAATTGAAGGGTACCACATAGGGCTGGTTGTTTTCATCGGCCATGCCCACAAAGCAGGCATCGCATTTATCCATGATCTTTTCTATCTTCTCAATGTCTTCGTATAAAACTTTTGTTCGCATGATAATAATTATTTGTTTTATTATTATTTCCCTGTGAGCTTATGTTTGTTTTTTAATTCATAAATATTAAAGCCACAGTGTTTAAAAGCCCTGATATTAGTTGTTTTATTGATGTTCTTCAAATACTGATAATTTCTTATTCATTGGCCATTGCAGCAGAGGGTACATCATGTGTAATCCATTGACTGACGCCCATCACAACTCTTTCCCGGTAACGGGGTACTCCGGACAAGCCTGAATATGTCAGATGCTATTTTCATCAGGTATTTAGTAGTATGATTAAAATATCGAAATACATGGAGTCAATCAACACTTGCAAAACAAAAAGGAAATTTACTCGTGAATGCTACCGCATTAAAGTGACAGTGCCGTTGCGCATAATCTCCTTGCCGTCAAATTTGCCTGAGGTGACATAAATGTAATAATATATTCCGTCAGCATTATTGCCTCCGTCCCATTCGCCGCCGATTTCATTCCATGAGAATATCTTTTTTCCCCAACGGTTGTAGATTGTCATTTCTTCACTTTTAATACTTTCAGGTTTTACATCGACCTTAAATGTTTCATTTACCCCATCCCCGTTAGGTGTGAAAATGTTAGGTATGTTTACGATGGGGGGTAAAAATACCCAGACTTTCATTTCCATCGAATCTTTGCAATCATCCGGATCACCGGTGCTGATAACAAGCCAGACAGTATATTCTCCTCCAGAGGCATACTGATGAGTCGGGTTTGTGAAAGTTGACGTGGTGCCATCACCAAAATCCCAGTTATATTCAAAGGCTCCGTTGCCGGTAAAAGTAAAGTCAAAGACGTTATCTATCAAAATTGAATCATTAGGGCTTACAATAAATCCTACATGAATGGGGGATTCCGTAAGAATGGGAATGGTGTGGGTCAGGGTGCAGTTGTTCGAATCGGTAACGGTTACAGAATAATTGCCGGCAGCAAGGTTGGTCAGGTCGGGTGTCTGCAGTGGTGAGCCTGTCCAATGATACTGATAGGGCGGGATTCCACCGCTTACGGTGATACTTATGGCCCCGTCATTATTATATAAACAACTTTCATTTTCAAAAGTTACCACTACTGAAAGTGAATCAGGCTGATTAATAATAAGTGTGTCGTAAGTCATACAGCCAATGTTATCAGTAATGGTCACATAGTAAACTCCCGGAGGAAGATTGCTTGCCGTGGGTGTTGTTTGTGAAGGACTGGTGCTCCATAAATATGAATATGGGGTTGATCCTCCGACAGGATATACTGTAGCAGTCCCGTTATTTTCACCATAGCATATCACATTGGTATATTCTGACGGATCTGTGCTGATATCACTGACCATCGCGTTGTTTAAAGTTTGTGTGGATGCGCAGTTGTTGGCAGTAACTGTTAGCGTAATATTATAATTTCCTGGCGATGTCCATGTTACCTGATGTGGCCCTTGTCCTGCACCAGGGTTGGCAGTTCCTCCGGAAAAATTCCAGTTATAAGTAGCGTTTGCATCGGCTGTCCCGGTATAGGTAATAGTGGCGGTATTATCATCACAGTTTGGCGAAGATACCGTGAAATCGGAAGTGGGATAAGGGTTTACTTTTACAGTTACTTCATCTGTCGCGGGGCAGTTCGTGTTCGAACTCGTACCGGTGAGCGTATAAGTTGTGGTTACGCTGGGCGTTGCTACAGGGTTGGCAATAGCTGTATCGGAAAGTCCTGTAGATGGTGACCATGAATAGGTTAAAGCTCCTGTACCTTGTAAAGTCGTACTCTGGCCCGTACAAATGGAAACATCCGGTCCTGCATTTAATGCTGAGGAAACACCGGCGCCGGCAGAAATAATATAATCACATACACAGCCCGCGTTACCGTCGATCATAAGATAATAGGTCTGTCCCACGATAAGCCCTGTAGACGTAACAGTACCGCTCACCACGGAAGCCGGGTTCCAGCAGTTGGAAACAGCAGTGAAATTGTAGCAGTCTGTAGTGGTATAAACCTGCATTTGAATACCGGCAGTGGTTGAACAATTCGAGACAAAAACGTTTAGTACAGAAGTCGTGGAATCAGCGACAAAAGAGAGCCAGGAGTTATTTTCTATTGAGCCACAGAACACGTTTCCCAAAGGAGTATTGTCTTCATCAGCGGGGTTTGTCGGGCTGACCGTTGGCGTGTAGGTGGCACTGGTATTGCCGCAGTATCCGTTCAGGTTACAGATAGGAACTGCCGTTGAACAATAATCTCCCGCTACCGGGTTTGATGCACATGCAGGTGGCCCTGTTACACTATAAACACAAAGGCCAAATGTTCCATAAGTTCCGCCCCCATATTCCCAAAACCGTATAAAAATGGTTGTCCCGGGTGTAAGGCCCCAACGATAGATCATTGGCATGGACCCGTTAGGGCTGTCGTTATCATCACATTCAATCAGGGTTAATGCTCCGCAACTTCCCGAGTAGATAGCCATACCACCATTGGTGATGACACCCGTCTGTGTGTCAAAGCATAAGGCTCCGCTGGCAGGTACAACCACTTTAAACCAGACATCAGCAGCCGCGGTAGTATAGCTTGCACAAGCAGGCAAAGGAGCGGTTGCAGAATAGGTGGCCCCGGTATTGGTATAGGTGGTGTATGAACATGAGGTTCCGACAGTAACCCCGATAGCTCCGCTGCATTCATCATTTACTGGCTGGGCTTTTGCAACACTATATGAGACCAACATCAATACTAACAGTAAAAGGATTTGAATCGGTTTGTGGAAATTTATTGTCCTGAAATTTTTCATAAATTTTTTATAAAAATTGTTATTTTATTTGCTTTCCAGTGGGTCAATTTGTTCAACAAAAATCTCGTTGCCGATTTGTTTCCAGGTGGAACGGATGTGCTCATTTATTTTGTCTGTATTTCTCACATCTTTAATTTCAACTTTACAGATCCCATCCGAAAAATTTGTTTTGGCTGAAACAACCAGCCCTGTTTTTATTAATACTTCATCAATAAGAGCGGCGTCTTCCGGTTTGTTCAACCCGCTGATTCTGAAATATACCACAACAGCTTCCGAAACATAATGATTGTTGTTAAAAGTGTTATCATTAACTTGTGCAAACGCTGTCGAACTAAGGACAAGGGAAAATAAAATCAAAACAATACAGAAGAATGACTTTTTCATACCAGTATTTTTTAAAATGGTTATGGTTCAACGTAAATTAGACAAAAATTAAGTACAAATAGTTGCTTGACAAATTTAGTTTTAATTATTATCAATTAGTTTAAGATATTAATAATTATATAAATATATTTTGAGAATAATAAATAATCATGTTTATTACTCAATACACCTACGATTCGATTTGTAGTAAAAGTTATTAAAGGATGCTATTAGGACCATTATCTGACTAAAGTAACAGTTCCTTTAAGTTTATATTCTTCTCCGGCCAGGCTTTGATATTTAAGTAGATACAAATAAACCCCTAGCTCACAGTCTTTGCCTTTATTTTTTCCATCCCAGCCTTGCTCATAATCTTCGGTATAAAATTGTTCCCTGCCCCAGCGGTCAAAAATATATAATCGGTAATAATCCTTATCTACCCCGGTAATTACAGGTTTCCATACATCATTCCATATGTCGCTGTTCGGTGTAAAAGCATTTGGAATAAAAACAACTATCTGTTGCAGTATTGTTACCGGTTTTTCTGCAGTATCTGAGCAGTTGTGGCTGCTGGTAACAATGAGTTGCACGTGGAAAGTCCCTGAATCAGTATAGATATGATAGGGGTTCTGAAGATCTGAAAGATTCTCATTATACGAAGCAGGATCACCAAAAATCCATGACCAGTAATTTGCACCCATAGAAAGATCAAAAAAGTTAATCATAGGATTATCTGTCCAGGCAGTAAGCGGCGTATAATAAAAATCGGCGGTAGGAGTTATATAAACTTCCAGGGGTTGACTGTCACTAACGTCGCAGCCATTGATATCCACAGCATTGAAATTTACAACGTAGTTTCCTTCATGTTGGTAAAAATGGCTGGGGAATTTTTCTGTCGAGATGTTATCATTACTGTAATAATCACCAAAATCCCAATGCCAGGAAGAGTCACTGACCAGGTTCGACGGTGAAAAATTCATCGTAATATTAACAGGATTGCATCCCCACGGCGGGGTGGCCGTGATACTTACCAAAGAATTATCGTAGATATTTATTGTGGACGTTGTGGAACCACTGCATCCATTTGCATTCGTACCGGTGACCGTATAAATAATGCTTGTCGGAGGCGTGGCAATAACCACAGGGCCGGAAGTGACATTTAATCCCAGTTGGGGCGCCCATGAATAAAAGTAATCTGCACCACTGGCTGTGATCGTAATATTATCTTCAGGACAGATGGACGCATATGCCGGGGTCGCCGTGATAAAAATCCCGGCATCAATAACAATGGTCTGGGTTATGGAGTCTGTACATCCGGTATTGGGATCGGTATAAATGTATTTTATGACATGAGTTCCAACGCCGGCGATAAAGGGATCAAGACTGTCATTGGTAACACCCGGGCCGTAATAGGTGCCTCCGGCAGGTGTGGCTTGGTTTAATGGCAATACAGGCGAACTGGGGCATATTAAGGGTAAAGGTCCGAAACTTAATACCGGTAACGGGTTTACAGTAATTATATACGTAGAAGGAATGCCGGTGCAATTATTCGCTGAAGGAGTAACTGATATTGTTGCTATTTGTGGAACAATGCCTGTATTAATTGATGTAAATGAAGGTGGGTTGCCTGTGCCGCTTGCTGCCAGGCCAATAGTCGGATTTGAATTTGTCCAGGAAAAAGTAGTTCCGGGTGTCGGACTGGAGAATGTATCTCCCGGAACGACTATGGCCGGACAAACCGTAATATCTGCCGGAACAAGCACGGTTGGTGTCGGATTTACTGTAATAGTATATGTTGATGCAGGTCCGACACAAGTGTTGGCAGTAGGTACAACTGAGATAGTGGCAGTGATCGTAGTGCTTCCGGTATTGGATGCAGTAAACCCGGCAATGTCGCCTGTGCCACTTGCTGCAAGACCTATGCTTGTGTTTGAATTTGTCCAGGCGTAGGTAGTTCCGTTTGTGGGGCTTGTAAAGATGGCGGCGGGAATGTTAAACCCGTTGCATATTACCACATCAGACGGTACATTAACTGTAGGCGTTGGATTAACAGTAATATTATATGTTGAACTATTTCCTACACAGTTGTTTGCAGTAGGAGTTACCGTAATAGTTGCAGATATCGGGCTTGTTCCGGTATTGGTAGCCGTAAACGATGGGATGTTGCCGGAGCCGCTGGCGGCTAAGCCTATTGCTGTATTGGAATTTGTCCAGGTAAAAGTAGCTCCTGGTGTTACGCTAGTAAAGGTACTTGCCGGAACAACGCCGTTGTTGCAAACGGTAATATTAGCCGGAACAGACACAGCCGGAATCGGATGTATTGTTATGTTATATGGCGTTGGTAAACTCACACAATTGCTGACAGTAGCTGTAACCGTAATGGTAGTATATGTCGGAAAACTACCATTATTGATAGCTGTGAACGAAGGAACATCACCGGTTCCGCTGGCGGCCAACCCAACGGAAGTATTTGAATTTGTCCACGTAAATGTGCCTCCCGCCGGTGTGCTCGTAAAGTTTGTGGCAGGTATAACCGCATTATTACAAACGATAATAGGGGCAGGAACGGTAACTGTAGGCACCGGGTTTGTTGTGATGGTGTATGTCCCCGTGGCCTGGCAGTTATTTGCATCGGTAACTGTAACACTGTAAGTGCCTGAAGCAAGGCCGGTAAGGGATGGCGTGTTTTGTCCTCCGCCCCATGCAATGGTTATTGGATTTGATCCCCCATTAATGGTCAGGGTAATAGAACCATTGTTTTGTCCCGCGCATGTTTCGTTCTCGACAACGGCTGTAAGGCTAATTGGAGCCGAGGTAACTGAAGATGTAACGACCCATTCTGTAACCGTTGATGATGTGCAGCATTCCCATGGGGGGCATGAACATTGATTATATTCATTGCAATAGTGGACGCAACAAGGGTCGGAAATATATGAAGAAGGGCACGAAGATGCTCCCGGTACATTGTTACAACACCATGCATAGCTGTTTCCACCGCATGAAGTGTAGATGGGCCCCGTTCCCTGATAAAGTTGTTCTGTCCATTGACAGCAATCTCCATAAAAAGTCTGGAATTGCTGCATGGCAATATAACCGGAAGGAGGTGTTCCCACAGACGGGCACGCTACTTTGGCTCCTTTGTGTAAATCTTTTAATCCAAGATCCGTATTGTCAATTGTTATGGTATTTGAAGTCTTATTAGAAACGTTTTGCCCCGGATCATCAATCCTTAAAACTTGTGATAGATAAACACTATTTGAAAAAGTTATCATTTTTACTCGATACCACTTGTTATTAATGAGATTCGGATCGGTCACAATATCGTTATAAATAAATCTGACATTCCCATGTTCTGTTGACATTAATACCTGATTGTTGTAATTGATTTCCTTTGGATAATTGTAAATATGAATATCTATCAGGTTAGAAATTGTCGCGCTGGAACAGCCGGTGAAGTTTTTCCCATCGGTGCTTGTTTCTACAACGACCTCTCTGATATTGTTTCCGTCAAAATTTTCCCAAACCAGATGTGCAATCGAATCCTGAAAAACTCCGACGACAAAAAATACGTTCACATTCTTGGACTCAATCCCGTTAGTTGATTCGGTAACCTGAAAAGTGGCATAGTTTTGGGCGAAATTTACCTGTTGCATTATCAACAGAAAAAACATAAAGAAGAGTAAATTTTTATATCGTAACATAACATTGGGTTTTATCATATAATATAACGAAAAAGATTTTTTTTTACTGGTAAAGTATCCGAATAATTTTCATTTTAATCAGAATTTTTCATTTTATTTGTGTAAAAATACACAAATAGTTTTGTTCTTTTACATTTTAATAAAAAAATGATTAACACAATTGTCACCTTTTTAAAGGATTTATCTGTAAATAATAACAGGGAATGGTTTGCTGAAAATAAATTTAGATACGAAGCCTCCCGTAGTGCTTTTATTAGCTTAGTAACATCATTGCATAAAGAAATATCCGTTTTTGATGAAAATATCAGGATACTTGATCCGAAAGAATGTATTTTCAGGATATTCAGGGATGTGAGGTTTTCTAAAGATAAATCCCCATATAAAACTAACTTCGGGGCTTACATGAATTTAAACGGCAAGAAAGTCAATAATGCCGGTTATTATTTTCATCTTGAACCGGGAAATTCTTTTCTGTGCGGGGGAATATATATGCCACAACCATCAGTGTTAAAGTTGCTGAGGCAGGATGTGTATTACAATTTTGATGAGTTTAATAGGATAATTTCAGAAAAGAAATTCAAAGATTATTTTGGAGATGTATCAGGATCTAAATTACAAAGACTGCCGCCTGAGTTTCCAAAGGAGTTCAGAGGAGCGGAATATCTTAAATTAAAAGATTATCTTGCCATGCATCCTTATGATCCTGAACAATTCAATGAAAAGGAATTAATAGCTTATGTTGCAAAGGTATTCAGGGCGATGAAACCCCTGAATGATTTTTTAAACCGGGCAGTATCTTTCTGAAAAAATCCCTTTTGTCAAAAAAAATATCTTATTTTGCTGAAAAAAATGCAAAAAGGAATTTGTCTTTTAAGTGTTGTTCCCATTCGCTCTGAGCCTTCGGATGTCTCCGAAATCGTGTCGCAGTTATTGTTCGGCGAAATGTTCCAGGTGGCTGAAACAATGAACTCCTGGCTGAAAATTGTCACCGTGTTTGATGCTTATGAAGGATGGATCGACGCAAAACAATGTTGTTTTCTGACCGAAGATGAATTCCAAAGGTTGAATAATGATAATACATCTGTCGTTACCGACGTCGTACAATTGATATGCAATACAACCCTGAATTTATATTTTCCCATAGTCATGGGCAGCAGTTTGCCTGCTATTGTGGGAAAAAATATGACAATCGCCGGAAATGATTACGTCTTTGACGCGGAATATACAAGGTCACCGGAAAAATTAAACGGTGCGATGATCACAGAGTATACCATGCAATATTTAAATTCGCCGTATTTGTGGGGAGGGAGATCTCCTTTTGGAATTGACTGCTCCGGCTTTACACAGATCATCATGAAGTTAAGCGGTGTGCGTATTGCCCGCGATGCTGCACAACAGGCCCTGCAGGGAAAACCCGTTGATTTTGTTTCAGAAGCGATGCCCGGCGATCTTGCTTATTTTGAAAATTCCGAAAACAACATCATTCACACCGGAATTATTTTATTTAATCAAAAAATAATTCATGCTTCAGGGAAAGTACGTATCGACGAAATTGACCATGAAGGGATTTTTAATAATGACCTTCATAGTTATACTCATAAATTGAGGTGTATAAGGCGTTTTGTATAATCAGGGATCACTGGCATAAAAATTGACACAAAATGCAAGAGGTAATCCAATAATGAAAAAAGTAATTATTCTGATATTGATGACTTTGATGAGCAGCACTTTTACTGTTCATGCCCAGGATACCAGCAGCTTTGTTACACGTGCTATTGTTATCAATGGAGATACGCTTCCCGTTATGGCTTTGGAAGAAGTAAAAATTTTCGGCCCGGTAATTTTTGCAAGTAAATATGAGGCTTTGCGTTTTTCGAAACTGGTTTTTCACGTTAAAAAAGTTTACCCCTATGCAAAAATTGTTTCGGTAAAGGTTCAGGAATTTAATTACATCATCAGCAAAGCTCCGACCAGAAAAGAAAAGAAACAGTTGATGAAACAGGCCGAGGAGGAACTGAAAGCGCAGTTTGAAGATGATATAAAAAATATGACCTCGACACAGGGCGAAATACTTATTAAGCTGGTCGACCGAGAAACAGGATCCTCATCTTACGATATCATCAAAGAATTTCGTGGCAGCCTTGTGGCCTCGTTATACCAGACTTTCGGGCGTTTTTTTGGCTATAACCTTAAGTCGACTTACGATCCGTTTGGGGCTGACAAAGATATTGAACAAATTGTTATCATGATTGAGAACGGAGAATTGTAACTATTTCCCACGCCCCTGCATGATGATAAGTGCCGTGTAAATTAATATTTTAAAATCCACCGCAAGCGACATGTTTTCGATGTATAAAACGTCAAATTTCAGGCGTTCCACCATCTGATCAACGGTTTCGGCGTATCCGTATTTTACTTGTCCCCACGATGTTATTCCGGGCTTGACTTTGTGCAGCAGTTTGTAATGGGGCGCTTTTTGAACGATCTGGTTGATATAATACAGCCTTTCAGGCCGAGGGCCTACTATAGACATGTCGCCCTTCAGGACATTATAAAACTGAGGGATCTCATCAAGGCGAACTTTTCTCATAAAACGGCCAAAGGGTGTAATACGCTGATCGTTCTTGCTCGAGAGTTGCGGCCCGTTTCTTTCCGCATCTGTGTGCATAGAGCGGAATTTATACATAGTAAAAGGTTTCCCGTGCAGGCCGATGCGTTCGTGTGAGTAAAAAACAGGGCCTTTGGATGATAGTTTAACGCCCAGGGCAACAATCAAATAGACAGGCAGCAGAAGTATCATGGCGAACAGTGATCCCGCTACATCAATAAAACGTTTGATATAAAGTTGCCATGCAGGCATTAGTTCCGGGGATATTTGTATCAGCGGCGCATGAAAGATGGAGGCCATTTTTACACTTCCAAGCAAAAAGTCTTTCAGGTCGGGCGTGATCTTGATTACAACATGGGTGTCTTCAAGCAGCGAAATTATTTGTTCCACAAAAGAGCGTTCGGTCTTATCAATGGCAATGATTACTTCTTCAATTCCGTATTCTGTAATGATGTTTTTTAGATTCTTGTAACAGCCCAGGTGGGGAAGAAATTCTTTCATCGGGTGGTTGTCGCCATTGTGGACATCAACAAACCCGACAAATTTATTCCCTGAAGACTTCCACTGATTTTCTATTTCATTGTATATGGCTGTGGCATTGCCATTACTGCCTATCAGAAGGGTGTTAAAACCTATGATCTTATGGTGAACTTTGTAAGCTGTTTGTGACGATAAAATAAACCGGCCGATAAACGTAAAGGTGAAATGTAAAATAAAAATTATCACAAAATACAGATAGTAGTTTGTATATGAAATGATCTGGTCATCTAAAATAAAAAGGAAGAAAATAACGATCATTCCAATGAGCGAAACCAGAAATGTCTGCCCGAATTCTTTTAACCGTGATTTTCTGAATATCTTCTGATATGTCCCGATAATAAAATACAGGAGAACCCAGAAAAAAACAATAAAACCCAGGCCGATATAAAGGTTTTTATCGCCAAAAATCAGATATGGATTATCAAATACGTCAGGAGCTATATGATATTTTCGGAAAATAAAAAACAGCACCCATGCTGATGCAGCAGATAAAACATCCGAAACAACATATTTGAGTACTTGTAGTTTTTTATTCATTATATTCATTCCGTATAAAGCAATTTTATATTATCGAGCAATATTTCCGCTGTTGCCAGGTTGTCTGGTTTGTAACCTTCAAAGAAAATTTTAAATCCCGTAGTGTTCGAACTCATATTCACAGAATAGGTCAGGTTGATGTAAATTTTATTCCACGCAGTGTTCGGATTGATGACCATTGTTTCTAAACGGGAATTTAGCCCGGTATTTAATACCGCAAATAAACCAACAACCAAAGGAGCATCTGTCTTGTAATTAAGTTCGAGAAAAACCGGAGATTGATTCTGCGGAATATCATATATTTCATCGGATACACTTAACACATAAGGACTTGTTGCATCCAGGTTGGCGACACCCGAGCTAAAGCCTTCAAAAACTTTATTGGTGTCTTGTGTCTGAATAAAATTTGTATCGCTGTTGGTAAATTTTATCAGGGTGATACCTGCCGTTTCGAAATCTTCTTTCCAGCGGATTTTATTTTCATAATACGTTACGGTAGGGCTGATCGTGTCAGTTTGTTCTGCGGTGAGGTCAATGGTTGTCTCGTAAGGTTTGTAATAGGAATAATAAGCCCTCGACATGGCAATGCCGTTAAGTTTTATTCCCGCGCGTATCATGATGCTATGCTGTCCGGTAGCCAGAACGGGAAAGGTGGCCGGCAACTCGTAAATTCCTTGCAGATCGCCATCAATATATACCCACGCATCGGTAATTTTGCTTGAGTTGGAACCGTCAAACTCGTAAGTTGTCGCAAGATCTATTTTTTCAATATGGATGTACGAAGGGATGAGATCGGTTTTTTTACAGGAAATAAAAGCCGTAATTATGAAAAGGCCTGCCAAGGTTAACAACATTTTTCTAAATCCGGCTAAGTAAAATTCCCCCATTCGTATACGAAATTTATTGGGTTAACGACTATAAAATAAATTTATTGTATAACAGGGAAATTTAATCGGGGATATTGATCTTTTCAATAATCTTATAGGCGATGTCAAGAGCTTTGGATCCGTCAATGATGTTTACAGGGGTTTCTGTATTGTTTTCGATCGAGTTAAAAAATGTTTCCAGTTCTGTCTTGATGGCATTGATAGGAACGATTTCGGGCTTTTCAAAAAATATCTGTTTTTTCCCTTTTCCTTCCCCCAGGTCGATGATCATGTCGAGCGGGCCAATGTTGTCTTCGTCTATAATATTTTTAAGGCGGATTATTTCAGTATATTGTTTAAAGAAGTCGATGGAAATATAGGCATCATGCTGAAATATCCTGGTTTTACGCATGTTTTTCATGGAAATCCGGCTTGCTGTCAGGTTGGCAACACAACCGTTGTCGAATTCGAGGCGGGCATTGGCAATATCGGGTGTTTCGCTAACGATCGAAACGCCGCTGGCGCTGATCTTTTTGATGTTTGACTTTACGAAACTCAGCACGATATCAATGTCATGAATCATCAGGTCGAGGATCACAGGTACATCGGTTCCTCGCGGATTGAAAAGCGCCAGGCGGTGCGTTTCAATGAACAAAGGTTGTTGGATGAACGGAAAAGCAGCGATATATGCGGGATTAAAGCGTTCGACATGGCCAACCTGTACTTTCACCCGTGCCTCGTTGGAAATGGCAATCAGTTGTTTGGCTTCTTCAAGAGTGGTAACCAGAGGTTTTTCAATAAATACATGTTTTGCTGATTTCATTGCTTTAGAAGCGCATACAAAATGCGAAAGTGTGGGTGTTACAATGTCAACAACTTCTACTTTAGCAATAAGTTCATCAATAGATGAGAAGGCTTTAATCCCGAATTCCGCTTCTACCTCTTTGGCTACCGCAGGATCCTGATCGTAAAACCCGATAATATTTATTTGTTCAATCTGCTTGAGGCATTTGATATGGATCTTTCCAAGATGCCCGGCTCCTAATACTCCTATTGTTAACATGTGCGTTGGTATTTTTCGCAAAATTAAATTTTTTATAAAGGGTATTTGATTATTTTCGCATGAGAAATCAACAGGGTTACTGTTCAAAAAATTTCCGATAATATACTGAAAAAGATTAATATAGTAATTGATGATCGATTCTTATAAACATAAAGGCCTGAGAAAACAGCTTGTTGAATCCATTAAAAAAAAAGGTATCTCGGACGATAATATTCTTGAAGCTATTGATAAGATACCTCGTCATTTGTTTCTTGATTCCACTTTTCAGAATCATGCTTATGAAGACAAGCCCTTTCCCATCGGTGCCGGCCAGACGATTTCCCAGCCTTATACTGTTGCATTTCAGACTCAATTATTACAGGTAAAAAAAAGGGAAAAAATCCTCGAAGTGGGTACAGGATCTGGCTACCAGGCATGCGTTCTGCTCGAACTTGGCGCGGTGGTTTTTACGATAGAACGCCAGAAAAGCCTGTATCAGAAAACAAAATTGTTTTTGCCTTCTATCGGTTATCAACCAAAGTTCTTTTTTGGGGATGGCTATAAGGGCCTGCCTGCTTTTGCACCTTTCGATAAGATTATTGTTACTGCCGGCGCCCCCTATATTCCAGAAATGTTGCTCGGACAACTGAAAAACAACGGTATCATGGTTATCCCTGTCGGGGCCGGCGACATTCAAAAGATGATAACAGCAACCAAGACCGATACAGGGGAAGTGATCATCAAAGAACACGGCACTTTTCGTTTTGTGCCCCTCCTCGAGGAAAAAGCTAATGACAAATAAACAGGATTATGTGCGGTATTGCTGGCATCCTGAAAATCGACCCTTCCGCACCTGATGTGGCTTCATCGTTGCGAAAGATGGCCGATAGACTCAAGCACCGTGGCCCTGACGATGAGGGTTATGTCTGTTTTGGTAAAAATGATATTTATGTATGTGGCGGGAAGGATACGCAGACAGCATCACGCGAAATGCAGCTTCCCTATGCTGCAAAAAATGATATAGATACTGTGGGCGGAGATGTGTCCCTGGGCATGGCACACAGGCGGCTTTCAGTTATAGATCTGTCTTCAGCAGGACATCAGCCCATGTGTAATGATAATAAAACGATATGGGTTGTTTTCAACGGTGAAATATATAATTATTGGGAGATACGCGAAGAACTGGAAAAAAAATCCGTTCGTTTTGTTTCAAAGAGTGATGTAGAGGTGATGCTCAAAGCCTATGAATACTGGGGCATGCGCTTTCTCGACAAACTCAACGGTATGTGGTCGTTTGTGTTGTACGACCTGAATTCGGATTTTCTGATGGGATGCCGCGACCGCTTTGGGGTGAAGCCATTTTATTATGTTGAATCAAAACAATTTTTTGCTTTTGCCTCCGAGCAAAAAGCCTTGTTGCAATTGCCTGTAAATACAGGTATAAACCCTGATGCTGTTTTTGATTATCTTGTAAACAGCAGGGTGGAGCATACCGAAAATGGTTTTTACAATAACATCAAAGAACTGATGCCCTCTCATTATTTTATTTACGACCTGAAAAAAAATCAGTTTGAGATCAAAAGATATTATGACCTGTCTTTTAACAAAAGCTCTGAAAAATTTGATGCTGAGGAGTCAAAAAAAATAGTTCAGCAGGTAAAAGAAAAGATCACCGCAGCTATATCACTTCGTCTCCGTTCGGACGTGGATGTCGGATTTTGCCTGAGCGGCGGAATTGATAGCAGCAGTATTATAGGTGTTTCTCAAATGATCAATGCCCAAAAGCCGCTAAAGCAACTGAGCGGCAACCTGCATGCCTTTACGGCAGGCTGCGATGATGAGACCATCAATGAATCACGTTGGGCTGAAAAGGTTGTCAACAAACATAATCTGAACTGGCATAAATGCGAGTGCGATGCCGGCAACTTGTTTGAAGAACTTGAAAAGATCATTTACTTCCAGGATTCGCCCTTGTTTTCTGCCAGCACCTATGCCCAGAGTTCAGTGATGAAACTGGCCGGAGAAAATGGCATCACGATATTGTTAGACGGGCAGGGTGGCGATGAACTTTTTGCCGGCTATGTGCCTTTTTATATTTCATATTATATTGAGCTGCTCCGCCGGTTTCGCTTAAAAACACTCAGTTCGGAAATTGCCAGCCTGAAACACTCGCCCCTGAATTTCAGCATCATGTTGCGCTCCATGGGAAAAGTGATATTGAGTGATATTTTGCCACAAACTTTGGAAACGAAGCTCTTAAAGAATAAACATAAAGAATTTTCATTTCTCGGCAAAAACTTTCTGGATAGCTGTTTTGACGGGGTGTCACTGAATAACGGATATACCGGCAATGACCTGAATTCTTCTTTATTTGATTTTTTCACCAAGGGCTACCTGCGGAATCTTTTGCGCTGGGAAGACCGTTGTTCGATGCAGTATTCGGTTGAATCACGCACACCCTTTGCCGATGATATTGATCTGATAGAATATGTTTTTTCATTACCGTCTGTTTATAAAATTCATAAGGGCTGGAGTAAGTATTTATTGCGCGAAGCCATGTGTGACGTGCTTCCCGGGGATATTTACCTGCGCTCCGACAAGCTGGGCTTTTCCACTCCTCAGACATTATGGCTTATGCAATCGCAAGACAAGATGAAAAATATCATCAGTGAACTTGCTGTGTTGGACACCGAACAATTCGTGGACTCTCGCAGCCTGCTGAACAACTGGAACAGAATCTTTTCCGGACATTCAGAGTCAAAACTGATAGATTTTATCTGGCGGTATATGAATTTTTTGATGTGGAGGAAGATAAATAAACTTTGATGTTCAGCCGATGACTTCAAGTCATCAGATGAATAAATTGATCAGGATTTATTACTTGATAACAGTAACAATGCCTTTAGCGCTTTGGGGCCTAAAGAAAAGTCCTGCCCAATCTTCGGAATAATTCAATACCCATCCATATACTCCTTCAGGAACAACAACGCCTTTGTGTCTTCCGTCCCAGTATTGATTAATGTCCGTTGACTTGTATACCAATTCGCCCCAGCGGTTGTAAATGAACAATTCAAAATCCGTGATGTTTTGGCCGGCAATAATAAAGTAGTCATTCACGCCATCACCATTGGGCGTAAAGCAGTTTGGAACAAACAGGGTAATCCTGTCGATCACAATAGCTTCTTTGCTGACGGAATCGATACACCCGGAATTATTGGTAACGGTAAGCGTAACATGGTAATGACCCACCTCAGTAAAGCTATGATAAGGGTTTATTTCATCCGAGTACTTGTGGTCTAAGAAATTCCAGAGCCAATGATCGATAATGCCGGAGGACAAGTTATTGAAACGGAATGTCGGATCGTCAATAGTAGTGACAAGAGGATATACTTCAAAATCTGCCTTAGGCCCGGGAATGAGTGGAATAACAAAAGAAACAACTTTTGTACATAAACTGTCGGTTACCGATACATAATAAGTACCTTCTGAAAGATTTGTGATGGACGTTGAATGATTTAATGAGTCAGCGCTCCAGGAATAGTTGTAAGGCGGGTTCCCCCCGTTGACCGAGATCTCTGCTGCCCCGGTTTTTTTGCGGCAGGTGTCAGGCCGGATATTGCTTAATAGTACCGAGGGCGGAGGGGTGTTGGTAATAACAGCGTTGGCAGTGGCTGTACAGCTATATGCGTCAGTAATTGTTACCGTATAGTTTCCGGCTTGCACACCGGTCAGGTTTTGTCCGGTTTGTACAGGAGAAGAGTTCCAGACAAAACTGAAAGGCTGTGAGCCTCCGTTTATCGAAGTAAAGATCGCACCGTTGTTAGAACTGCACATTTCGTTATGTATACTGTCAATGCTGATCTCCGGGCCAGGGAAATTTACCAACGTAACCGTGTCGGTATCTGTACAACCAAGATTATCCGTTATGGTAACAGAATATGTCCCTGCAGGCAGGTTGCCGACCGTTGCTGTATTTCCGGATCCCGGAATGCTCCAGTGATAATTGACCGGAGGATTTGCGTTATTCACAACTGCCGTCACCGAGCCGTTACTCATACTGCACGATTCGTTGATTATATTATTGAGGTTAACAGTCGGCGCAGGATCATCAATAACAGTGATTGTATCATAAACAAAAAAACATTCATAGGCATCCACTACCTGAACGATATAAGTGCCTGCGCTGAGATTATTGAGGGTGTTGGTATGTAAACCTGCAGGTTGTAGCCAGTTGGTGGTATAAGGCCCTGAATGTCCGTCCTGAATAGTAAGGCTGATGCTTCCGTCGTTCCCGGCGCAACTTTCATTTTCAACCACTGCTGTCAATACCGGTGGCTCAACGCAAGGGCCATTACATACGCGGGGAGTAGGGGTGACGGGGCCGCTGTGCCATGCAGGCCCTCCGTCCATAATTCGCTGAAAGGAGACATTGGTGCCGGCCATGATCATGCCCACAAATTCAATTCCCGATATGTTGCGCGCGGCAGCTAAGGACTGTGTTCCGCTGCAGGTTGTCGTGGTTACTACATTCTGTGAATATTCTGTTTGGCTGTATAAGATAGACGAGTTTCCGTAACCATTCCAGTACACAGCATCAACAGCATTGCCTGCGGGGTCGTAAAGCGCTATCCAACCATATTCATCGCGAAGGAACCACCTGGTTTCATCTCCGTCGAGGTACTGAACTCCAAAAGTATTCAGCCTGTAATAAGTCAGGTTGAAATCCAGCAGAGGTACCTGTGAATTGTTTCCACCCACAATGATAAACCCCAAAGGTGGGATAACGGTTCCGGAAGGAAAAGTAAATGCGCCCCAATTGGGCGTACTGCCTGTGCCGTCTGATTGCAGCATATTGCCCGCAAGCGTATAGCAACTGATATCAAGACTGTTGCATGGGTGTGGGTTGTATAGCTCGATCCATTCGCGGTTTTCGGGAGGCTGCTCGCTGCTGTTCATGTTGTATAAAGAATTTGCATTGATCGAACTTCCGGTGGCCCCTTCGGAAGGGCTGGTGCAAACCTCATTGATAACTACAACCTGTGAAAATAAAGGCAACATGATACTGTTGGAAATAATCAGTAAAAATATCATGGTCCATTTTCTGATCATCTTTTTGTAGCATTTATTGGTGTCTGTCCATAAAATCAGAGTCTTGTCAGGAATGTTCGGCTTCGAGGCCTGCCCGTCCGCAGCCTGAGCTTTTCGAAGGCAGGCGGGCTTGCTAAGTATTAAAAATCAGGAGTTTACATTGGTAAATGATTGATTTTTAATACAAGTATAACGATGAAGGCGGACATTATGGACAGACTCTAATTATTACAAAATTAATCAAAATGTAATCAAAAATCTGATTTTTAAATGAATATTAATATATTTGTTTGGTCAAAAAAAGTAATTATGGACGGCAAACTATTTGCCAATCTGGTACTGTTGATTATTTTTGTATATGCAGCTATGGGCAACCTGATGGCATGGGGCTTTAACAAAACCAACTGGGTGCCCCTAACCAAGCCTTTGCTGATGCCTGTTCTGGCTATATATTATGTGCTGAATGCCGTAAATATTGAATGGATACTTGTTGCCGCATTATTTTTTGCTTTTCTCGGCGATGTTTTTCTTATCTGGCCAAAAAAGAAACTTTTCTTTATCGGCGGACTTGTGTTTTTTCTGGTGATGCAGATTTTATACATTGTTTTCATTGCTACCCGTCAACTGAATTCCGGAAATTTTTCTGTTGCGGTGATGGCTGCGGCCATTGTCTTTCTTTTTGTTGGAGGGCTTGTTTACTTTAAATTGTATAAGTCGCTGAACGAAATGAAAATCCCCGTACTTGTATATATCCTTATGTTGATTACTGCCGGTTTTTTATGTTTTATGTATATGACAGGAAATTTCAACAGGTTTAGTTTTATACAGTTCGCCGGATCTTTGTTTTTTATAGGTTCAGATACCATTCTTGCTTTCGAAACCTTTAAAGGGCCGTTGCGGTTGGCCAATGTCTGGATCATGGCAACTTATATTAATGCCCAGTTATTATTATTTGCAGGATTTTTGAATACTTATTAATATGAAAACAGAAACATTTACACTGAAAGCAGCCGATAATTATGCAATAGTTGCTTACTCATGGCTACCCGATGAAAAACAAGCGATAAAAGGTATTGTCCAGGTTTCGCATGGCATGGCCGAACATGCTGCAAGATATGGCGATTTTGCCCAACACATGGTGTCTGCCGGTTATGCGGTTTTTGCGAACGACCACAGAGCCCATGGGAAAACCGCTGAGGCTATGGAAAGCCTTGGTTTTATTCAGGGAAAGAACAGTTGGGAAAGTATTCTTGATGACATGAACACCTTAAACCGGCATATCCATCAGGTTTACGAAAATATCCCTGTTATCCTGCTTGGTCACAGCATGGGATCGTTTTATGCACGGGCATATATGGAGAAATATCCTGGGACGATTTCAGGGTTGATAATATCTGGTACAGCCTGGCATCCTGCACTATTGCTTGGTTTTGGACTGATGGTGGCAAAGATGCAGTGTCTCTTCAAAAGTGAAATGAATCAGAGCAAACTTCTGGATAACTTGTCATTCGGCGCTTATAACAAAAAGTTCAAACCGAATACAACCCCTTTTGACTGGTTAAGCAGGGATGTGGCTATTTGTAAAAAATATACCGCTGATGATTTGTGCGGTTGGGTAGCCACTTCTTCTTTCTTCAGGGAATTGTTCCGATTGCTGAAGTTTATACATCATCCGGGATTATACCATAAAACCAATAAAAATCTCCCGGTATTAATTTTTTCGGGCGAGGAAGACCCTGTCGGCGATTTTTCAAAGGGTCCGAAAAAAATGTATTCCTTCCTGAAAAATAAAGGCTTTACTAATATTTCTCTGACAATTTATCCCCGGGGGCGGCATGAGATGCTGAACGAGTTGAATAAAAACGAGGTTTATAAAAACATTGTGGATTGGATAGGATTGAATAATTAACATTATGCTGCCTTTGAGCGATTGTTAGTGTGTGAGGAGAAATAATATGCAAATTAAAGAAATAAAGGCATTGATCTTTGACTGGGGCGATACGATCATGCGCGATTTTCCTGAAAAATCAGGGCCTATGTATACCTGGGACAAGGTGGAGTGGATTCCCGGCGTACAGGAAACACTTGAAGAAGTTTATCAGCAGTATATCGTGGTAATCGCCACTAATGCCGGGGCTTCCAACACAGACGACATGATAAAAGCGCTGGAACGTGTCGGCGCTGAAAAATATTTTTCATATTTTTTCTCATCAAAGGATCTTGGTTATGAAAAACCGGATGTACGTTTTTTTTCAACCATTGCAGAACAAATAGGTGTTCCCCCCGAAAATTGCCTGATGACAGGGAATCTCTACAACAAAGATATCGTCGGCGCTAAAGCCTGCGGAATGAAAACAGTGTTTTTTGACGAAAAGCGTACAAATGGGTATTATCCTGATGTTGATCTGATTATTCATTCTTTCGAAGAGCTTATACCAGTCCTCGGTTAATCTGAAAAAAAATATTGCAAAACAAATAGCTTTCTTAACAAATATTTCATATATTTGCTATGCCCGTAATATCCTGAGGAATAAAAGTGCAGTAATAGTTTTATTTTGTGGGATAAAATAATCATGTATGTCAGAAAAAACCATTAAGGCGGGTTCTAAAAATTAATTTTTTCAATAATTGATTATAAAAATACTTGAGCCCTTCAACAGATTTTCATTAATCAAGTTAAAAGTACAATATTTTTCTTGGTGTTTTTATTTAAAATTTTTCT